>Ga0157306_10000009_pt1 | contig 35992 bp, 41 predicted proteins | sample NitcycUS163409C2_FD_108391 | JGI IMG/M metagenome (GOLD analysis project Ga0157306, IMG submission 108391) | Soil microbial communities from Arlington Agricultural Research Station in Wisconsin, USA - Nitrogen cycling UWRJ-S163-409C-2 | ecosystem: Environmental > Terrestrial > Soil >...
CGCTCGGCCTTCTCGGTTAATCAGCGCACCGCCCAGCTACAGATCGACCGCTCGGCATCCGATCGCATCCCCCACATCTTGAGCGGTATCCCGCTGCACCTGCGTGACATCCGCATCTACCTCGACCGCTATCAGTTCACCCATAACCCCTCCTCTTGCGCGCCAGGCAAATTGGTCTCGACGATCACCGGCGCGGGCCTCGACTTCACGTCGGAGGCCGATGACAGCTCTTCTACCTCCCAGCGCCACTTCCAGCTCTTGAACTGCCTCACCCTGGGCTTCAAGCCGAAACTGGGCATCAGGCTGAGAGGCCCGACGAGGCGGGGCGCCTACCCCGAACTGCGGGCGACCTTCGCGGCAAGAGGCCAGGGCGACACCAACCTGAAGGAAATCAAGGTCTCCCTGCCCCGCTCGGAGTTCCTCGCCCAAAACCACATCCGCGCGATCTGCACCAGAGCCCAGTTCGCCCGCGAGCAGTGCCCGCCGGCCTCTGCCTACGGCAGAGCAGCCGCCTACACGCCGCTCTTCGACGAGCCCCTGATCGGCAACGTCTACCTGCGCTCCTCGGCCAACAAGCTGCCTGACCTGGTCGCCTCGCTGCGATCGGGGGAGGTGCGGATCGTGGTCGAGGGCAAGATCGGGCCGACCAAGCAGGGCGGCATCTCAGCCCTCTTCCGCGACCTGCCCGACCAGCCCGTCGATCGCTTCGTGATGGTGCTGAACGGTGGACGAAGAGGGCTTCTGACCAACTCCGCCGACATCTGCAAGGTGCCCCCCGAAGCGACGGTGCAGGCGCTCGGGCAGACCAACCTCGGGGCGAAATTCACCACCGTGCTGCGCGGGCAGTGCAAAGGAGGGGGGAAGGGCAAATGAGAGCGAGGACGGCGATCGGGGAGAGGAGCGCAGGGCGCGGCGCCTTCAGGCTGGTTGGAGCGCTGTGCGCGGGGCTCGCCTCACTGGCGCTGATCGTCCCCGCCGCCCAGGGCGCCACGGAGCCGATCTTCGTCTTCACGCCGGCCCCACCGCCGCCCTCTGCACCGCCCAAACCGATCGTCCCGCCCCCCACCGGCTACCTCTACGGTCCCTGCGGGCTTGCCGTGGACTCCAGCGGCCGCATCTACGTGGCGGACTACTACCACCACGCAATCGATGTCTTCAGCTCCGCTCCGGGCTACCAGGGCCAGCTGGCAAACGAGGACCCTGAAGATGGGCCGTGCGGGCTCGCCTTGAACTCGACCAACCAGCTCTACGTCAACAACCTCCACAAGGACGTAGTGAAGTTCAACGCCTATCCCGCATTCGGAGCCGCAACCGTCTTCCCCCTGCCCACCGAAGACACAGAGCACCACCTGCCCACCGGCGTCGCCGTCGACCCTTCGAGCAACCGCGTCTACGTCAACCACCGCACCTACGTCTCTGCCTTCGATTCCGCCGGCAACCCCGTTCTTGACGGCGGCGAACCGCTGAAAATCGGCCTGGGTTCGCTCGGCGACGGCTACGGCCTCGCCGTCTCGGGGTTCCCGGCGACCTTGGGCCGCGTCTACGTTCCCGACGCCGCCTCGCGCACGGTCAAGGTCTATGACCCTCTGGTGAGCAAAACGACGCCGGTGGCCGAGATCAAAGACCCCTTCAACAAACCCTTCGTCTCCCTGAGGGACTCCGCGGTCGCGGTCGACCGCGTCACCGGCGAGGTCTACTTCGCCGATGACCTGCAGCCCACCTACACGGAGCGCCCCCAGGCCCTGATCTACGTCTACGGCCCCACCAATCTCTACAAAGGCCACCTCAAATACAACGTGATCACGGCGAGGCCGGTGGGCATCGCGGTCGACAACACCATCAGCTCGGCGACCCAGGGCCGCGTCTACGTCACCTCGGGCAACACCACGGCTGCCAGCATCTACGCCTACGGCCCGGGCTCGGCGACAACCGCAACGCCGCTGCCGCCGCTGGGCTCCGGTCTGCCAGCACCGGGGGGAAGCAGCGCCAGCGGCGTTGCCGGCGCGGCCGCCTCGAGCGCAGCCATGAACCTCCAGCCAGCGCAAAGCCGCAGCGCGGGCCCCGCCAGCGCCGCCGCCTCGGTCATCACCCAGGAGGGCAGCCTGCGCGTCGCGGTCAACGCCAACCTCTCGCCGAAGAGATTGCCCCGAGATGGCGCCGCGCCGATCGCGGTCGCGGTCGGCTGGCAGATCGCCACCACCGACGGTAGCCCGCCGCCGCGCCTCAAGGGCCTTTCGATCCAGATCAACCGCCACGGGCGCTTCGAGCGCGCTGGGCTGCCCACCTGCGCCTACGCGAAGATCCAGCCCGCCACCACGCAAAGGGCGCTCGCCAACTGCAGGGCGGCCCTGGTCGGGAGGGGAAGCTTCTCTGCCGAAATCGCCCTCAAAGGACAGGAAGGCGAATCTTATGAGGCACGAGGACAGCTCCTGGTCTTCAACGGCGAAGTCAAGGGCAAGCCCGTGCTCTTCGGCCAGATCTACTCCCCGCGTCCCTTTGCCACCTCCTTCGTGATCCCCTTCGAGGTCGCCGAGCTCGGCAAGGGCGCCTACGGCACGGTGCTGAGCGCGACGCTGCCCAAGACCCTGCGCAGCTGGGGCAACCTGACCGGCATCGAGATGCGCCTGTCTCGCAAGTACGGCTTCAAGGGCAAGCGGCGCTCCTACATCTCGGCCGGCTGCCCTGCACCCAAAGGCGTGGGTCTTGCCTCCTTCAAGCTGGCGCGGACAGAGTTCGCCTTCAACGGCGGCAAAGAGCTGGCCTCGACCGTGGTGGGGGACTGTCGGGTGCGGGGATAGCGAGGCCCCCTCGTATCCTGGATGCGTGGATGAGGTGGAGACGGCACAAATGCGACGCCTCCCTCCGGGCCCCCACGGCCTGCCGCCCGAGCTGGTCGAGCGCAACCAGCGCGAACGTCTGATCGCGGCGATGGCGGAGGTGAGCGCGGAGAAGGGCTACGGCGCGACGTCGGTTGCCGACGTGGCCCGCGGGGCGGGGGTCTCGACCGCCAGCTTCTATCGCCAGTTCAGAGACAAGCGCGAGTGCATGCTGGCCAGCTTCGAGGAGTTGTTTGGGCGGCTGCTTGGGGGCATCGAGGGCGCTTGCGCTGAGGGAGCTGAGCCGAAGGCAAAGCTGCGGAGGGGGGTCCGCACGGCGTCCGCCCTGCTCGACGGCGACCTGCCCACGGCACGGCTGCTGACGATCGAGATCGCGGCGGTCGGGCCGGAGGGAGTGCGCCTCCAGCACAAGGCGATCGAGCGGCTGGCGCAGCGGCTGCGCGCGGCGCGCGGACTCGACGTGGAGGAGCCACCGATCTTTCCCGATCGCGAGTGGGCTGCGGTCGCCGCGATCGTCGCCTTGGTGGTGAAGCGAGTTGCTGCAGAAGAGGCTATCGAGGCCGCCGAGATCGAGGCGATCTGCGGGCTCTGAAATTCGACTTGAATCGAGAGAGGTCCTATACGAACATATGTTCGTATGGAGGTCGCCTGTGTCCTGATCCCCGATTCCGCTCTCGCCGACCCAGTCGAGGCCGCCGAGCTGACCGAGCGGCTTTTGCGGGGGCTGGAGGGGATCGGGGCGGCAGTCGAGTCCGAGCGCGTGGGGATGGCCTTCTTCGCGCTCGACGGGCTCTGCGGTCTCTATGAGGGAGAGAGGGATGGGGTGCTGGCGGCGGCGCGTGCCGCGGCAGGTCAGGAGGCTCGGATCGGAACTGGTAGGACCCGTTTCCGGGCCTGGCTCGCAGCCGGCGGTTGCCGCTTGCCAGCCCCCGTCTCGACCCTGAGCGGGTGGGTCGGGCTGCCGGAGCGGCAGGCCCGAGCCGTGCTCGAGACGCTCGAGCGACTGGGGATCGGCACCCTGGACCAGCTCGCGGCGCTGCCCGCCGACCGGGTTGCCGATCGCTTCGGGCCGCCGGGCCTCGCGGCCCATCGCCTCGCCCGCGGTGAGGAGCCACCGTTGCGCCCGCGCCACCCGCACGAGGACCTGGTCGAGCAGCTCGAGCTGCTCGAGGGAGTGGCCGGCGGCCAGCTCGAGCGCGCCCTGGAGATGCTCGTCGACCGTCTGCTCGCGGCGCCTGAGCGGCGCGGCCGGACCGTGCTCGGCCTGCGTCTCGGCGCCCTGCTCAGCGGCGGCGGCAGCTGGAGCGTCGAGCAGGGTCTCGGTCGGCCGACCGCCTCGGCCCGCACGCTGCGATCGGTGCTGACACCACGGCTGGAGGCGCTACCGGGCCCGGTCTCCGCCCTGCGCCTGCGCGCACTCTGCCTCGGGCCGCGCGTCGGCGACCAGCTGGAGCTCTCGGTCCGCGGAGAGGAGCACCGCCGGGATCGCCTCGGCGAGGCGATCCGCGAGGTCCGCACCGTCCAGGGTGCCGACTCCCTGCTCGGGGTGCTCCCCCTCGACTCCACCTCCCGCTTCCCCGAGCGCCGCGCGGTGCTCACGCCCACCACGGATCGATGAAGTGGCTAGTGATGAGGGGGACGAGTGGTGTGACGCAGCTTGTCGAGGGGGACGAAGACGATCCGCTCGGCAGCCCCAAGTTCTGGCTCCAGGATCTCGACCATCGCAATCCCCTCCCGATAGATCTCCAGAACACCACCTTTGGCGCCGGTAGGGGCATCGTCTACCGACTCGGTCAGCTCGACGATGTCGAAGTCGGTGATCTCGCGCGTTATCGCCATCGCGTCTCCATGCTAGAGGGTCGTCGGATAGGCCGTGACCAGTCTTGGCGCGTCGCCCTCGTTGACGTAATGCCACGAGAGCTTCACCAGGGCATTTCGGTCTCCAATGGAGATTCGAACCTGGGCTTCGCAAGCGATCCCATATGGAGATCGATCGCGAACGCTTTGAATCGTGGCGCCAATCGTCGCTCCAAGGATCTCTTGCCAGAGATAGCCCCAGTCGTCGAGTCCAATCTGGAAGACACGGGCCCATTCCGGACCGTGTCCCCTGTCTCCAAGGATCCAGTCCTCGACCTTGTCCCATGTGTACCAAGCATCTTTCGCGCGGGGGAAAGAGTCACCGGCTTCCGGGGGCCATCCCATTGCGACGACGCTATGGAGACAAGGCGCGCGTGGGGCCTGCCAAGGCCACGCCTTCGACCCCTCAGTCGCGCAAAAGGCGCATTCCGATGAGCCCCGGACTGCGACGGCTGTACGTGCCGCGACGGGTTGCGGTCGAGATGGGGGCCAAGGGGGAGCCCCGGGCCGTCGAGGGGATCGCGGTCGAGGCGGTGCGCGAGGAGTGGCTGATCGAGGACCGTTGGTGGACGCCGAGGCCGCTGCGCCGGCACTACTACGAGCTGGTGCTCACAGATGGCCGCGACGTGGTCGTATTTCGCGCGACCAGCGGTCGCTGGTACAGGCAGCGGGCTTGATGGCAACCACGCCTCCATATATAGAGCTGCACGCGCACTCTGCCTTCTCCTTCCTCGACGGGGCCTCGACGCCGATGGAGTTGGCGGCTGCGGCGGCCGAGCTGGGGTATCCGGCATTCGCGCTGACCGACCATGACGGGGTGTGGGGGTCTATGGAGTTCGTCCACGCATGCAGAGGATTCGGGATCAAGGGAATCACTGGGACGGAGTTGACGGTGGGGGTCGGGCCGGCGGGTCCTGCCGCCGCAGGGGACCCACCGCCCCCTGCGGTAGCTGAAGCTTCCTCGGGGGCGGTCCCCCCTGCGGCGCCACCCGCCGGCAGGTACGTCCACGTGACACTCCTGGTCCAGGACGCGACTGGCTACCGGAACCTGTGCCTGCTGCTCACAGCTGCTCATTCACACACTCGGGACAACACGGGGCGGACAGCCGGGCAGCCTTGGGTGAGCTTGGAGGCTCTCGAAGAGCGTGCGGAGGGGCTGGTGTGCTTGTCGGGCTGCGCCGCGGAGGGAGCTGTCGGCGGGGCCTTTGAGCGGGGGGAGATCGCCAGAGGGGCCGAGTTGGCGCATCGCTTGCTCTCAGCCTTCGGGCGCGATCGCTTCCGGGTCGAGCTGCAGCGGCCCTACTGGCGGCGGGACCGCAGCCGCAACCGCTGGCTCGTCGGGCTCGCCGAGCGACTCGGGGTGCCCTGTGTGGCCACCGGCAACGTCCACTCGCACGCTCGCAGCCGCGCTCATCTCCAGGATGCCTTGGTCGCCGTGCGGCTGGGGATGACGTTGGAGGAGGCCGAGCCGCATCGTCGCGGCAACCCGACCTCGGCCCTGACTTCCCCGCAAGCGATGGCGACGCGCTTCGCCGAGCATCCCGACGCCGTTGCCGAGACCCTGCGCCTTGCCGAGCGCCTGCGGTTCGACCTCGGCACCGAGCTCGGCTACCGCTATCCGCGCGAAGGGGACCCCGACGCCGATCGGGAGCTGGCGGGAATCTGCCGCTCGCTGCTGGCCGAGCGCTACGCCGGGTTGGAGCACCGCCGCGAAGCAGAAGGGAAACTCGAGGAGGAGTTGCGGACGATTCGCGCTCTCGGCCTCTCCGGCTTCTTCCTCCTGCACCGTGACCTGCTCGAGCTTGCGCGCGAGGTGGCACTCGAGGTGCGCGGCCCCGACTCGGCGCGTTCCGTCCTGCCCCCCGGCCGCGGCCGCGGCTCCAGCGTCAGCTCGATCGTTTGCTACCTCACGGGCCTCTCCCACATCGACCCTGTGAAGAACAAGCTCTTCTCCGGTCGCTTCCTCAATGAGGAAGTGGGCAAGGAGTTCGCACAGACGATGCCCGACATTGACCTCGACTTCCCGCGCGACATCCGCGAGAAGCTGATCCCGCGCGTGCATGAGCGTTACGGGGCCGAGCGTTCGGCCCTCGTTGCCGCGTTTCCCACCTACCGGCCGCGCGGCGTAGTTCGCGATCTCGGCAAGGTACTGGGACTGCCGCCGGAGGAGATCGAGCGAGTGGCGAAGATGGTCGGCTTCCACGAGCGCAGCGGTGAAATCGCCAAAGACGTCACCGCCGCGATCGGTGCCGAGCGCGCCGCCTCGCCACGCTGGCAGGCGCTGCTGCGGCTCTGTCCGGAGGCGATGGGCCTTCCCCGCCACGCCTCCCAACACCCCGGTGGCATGGTGATCTCGACCCGCCCACTGATCGACGTCTGCCCGGTTGTGCCGGCGGCTATGGAGGGGCGGCAGATCGTCCAGTGGGACAAGGACTCCTGCGGCGACGCTGGATTCCTCAAGATCGACCTGCTCGGGCTGGGGATGCTCTCCGCGGTCGAGCGCTGCGTTGAGGAAGTGGGGCGGACGCGGGGCAAGCCACTCGATCTCTCGCGCATCCCGGTTGACGATGCCGAGACCTTCGAGTCGATCCGCGCCGCCGAGACCACCGGCGTCTTCCAGATCGAGAGCCGCGCCCAGATGCAGATGTTGCCCCGCACCCTGCCCCAGAACCTCGACGACCTCACCGTGCAGGTGGCCCTTGTCCGCCCCGGCCCGATCCAGGGCGGCGCCGTCCATCCATATATAGAGCGCCGCAAGCGGCAGCACGAGGATCCGGGCTGCGAGATCCCCTACGAGCACCCGTTGCTGGAGCCGGTGTTGAAAGACACCCTGGGCACGATCGTCTTCCAAGAGCAGGTGATCGAGGTGGCGACCCACCTGGCTGGCTTCAGCGCTGCGCAGGCGGAGAGCCTGCGGCGGGCGATGAGTCGCAAGCGATCCGAGCAGGCGATGCGCGATCACCACGACCGCTTCATCGCCGGCGCACTGGGAAAGGGTGTGCCACTCCAGACGGCCGAGCGGGTCTGGGGGCAGATCCAGGGCTTCTCCGGCTTCGGCTTTCCCAAGGCCCACTCGGCCGCCTTCGGCCTGCTCGCCTACCAGTCGGCCTGGCTGCGCATCCACCGCGCCCCCGAGTTCCTCTGCGCGTTGCTCAACGAGCAGCCGATGGGCTTCTACCCGCCCGATGCCCTCGTCCACGAGGCTCAGCGTCGCGGCATCCGCCTCGCCGGCCCCGACGCCAACCGCAGCCGCGTGCTCTGCCACGTCGAGCGCGAGCGCGGCGACCTCCTCGTGCGGATCGGTCTCGGCTACGTGAAGGGAGTGCGCAAGGAGGAGATGGAGAGCCTGGTCGCCGAGCGCGAGCGCGACGGTGCCTATCAGGGGATCGCCGATATCGCCTCGCGCTCGGGAGCGGGCCGCGACGGCCTCGAGCGCCTCGCCTGGGCCGGCGCCCTCGATGCTCTGGTAGGAGACGCACGGTCCGAAGATGTGTCCGCACTCCCCGAACGGGCGGATACTCAAAGTGCCGGTCCAATTGGACCGGCACTTGGCCGGGCGAGGAGTGCGGACACATCTTCGGGGGATCGCCGAAAAGCGCTCTGGGAAGCGGGTGCCGCCGGTACCGGCGTGCGCCACGGCGAGGAGGTGCAGATGGCGCTGCCGCTCGAGCCACCGAGCGCCCCGCCGCAGCTCGAGCCGCTCGACGAGTGGCAGCGGACGATCGCCGACTACCGCTCGATCGGGATGACTCTCGATGAGCATCCCATGGGCCTGCTGCGCGAGGAGCTCGACGCAGGGATCCTGCGCAGCTCCGACCTGGAGAAGGCCGAGAGCGGCGAGATCGTCGAGGTTGCCGGCCTGGTCGTCGCCCGCCAGCGCCCCGAGACCGCCAGAGGGATCGTCTTCATGCTGCTCGAGGACGAGCGCGGCACAGTCAACCTGATCGTCCCGCCCACGGTCTACGAGCGCTGCCGCGCCGCTGTCCGCGCCGCACCCCTGATCCGCGCCAAGGGCAGGCTCGAGCGCCACGAAGGCGCCACCAACGTCGTCGTCGGCGAGGTGGTCGAGCTGGAGGGCCCCAAGAATCCCCGCCGACGGGACTCAAAGCGATCTATATCTCCACTTTCAGGCCCGTCGGCACGGAGGCCGGGGGGTGTCCGCGAGCGCGCCGTCGCCGAGCTGCGCGCCGTCGCACCGGCCGGCCACAGCTTCGGGCGGCGCCGAGGCTAAGACTGTATATAGGTGTATATGAGCTTCATATACATGGGAATATTTTGCTAGCCTCCGCTGTCTGGACCCTGTTCTCAACCCATATTCGCCTGGAGCGGGAACGCCTCCTCCTGAGCTGGCGGGCCGTGACCGAGAGCGCAGGGCATTCGAGGTCATCCTGCAGAGGCTGGCAGCTGGACGCCCGGAGCAGGGAATGGTCTTGTGGGGATTGCGTGGGGTCGGCAAGACGGTGCTGCTCAACGAGATGGCGAGGCACGCGCAGTCGAAAAAGTGGGGAACCGGATACGTAGAGCTCGGCAGTCGCGGCCCGCTGCGACCTGCCCTCGCGACGATCGCTGCGCAGGTAGCCCAGGGCCTCGCCCGCCAACCTGGAATTACTGAGCGCGCACGAGCGGCTCTACGGGTTGTCAGCTCCTTCTCGATCACCGCAATGCCGGCCGGAGTTATGTTTTCCCTGGATGTAGAGCCCGACCGAGGTCGGGGGGACAGTGGGCAGCTCGATGTGGACCTCTACGAGGTTCTGCTGGAGCTTGGCGAGGTGGCGCGAGAGGCGGGCGTTGGGGCGGCTCTGTTCTTCGACGAGATGCAGTTCGCCGAATCCGATGAGCTTGGCGCCGTCTTGGCCGCGCTCCACCGGGCGGGTCAAACTGGGCTCCCTATAGTGGCAGTCTGCGCAGGCCTCCCTCAGCTTGCCTCCCGGCTCGTCGAGGCCAGCAGCTATGCCGAGCGGCTCTTCAGCTATCACGAGGTCGGTGCCCTCGAGGCGGATGCTGCAGAGGCTGCACTGGTGGTCCCGGCGGAAAGAGAGGGCGTCTCATTCGCGTCAGACGCCTTGGACTTCCTCCTGGAGCGGACCGGGCGGTACCCGTTCTTCATCCAGACCTATGGGAAGTACGCATGGGATGTGGCTCAGCATTCGCCAGTCGATCTCGCCGCCGCACAGTCCGCCAACGCCGTCGCACAAGATCAGCTCGACAGCGGATTCCATCGCAGCCGCTGGAGTCGGGCGACAACCGCAGAGCGCCGCTACCTTGCCGCGCTCGCCGATCTGGGCGATGGACCTCAATCGACCGCGGAAGTCAGCGGGCGATTGGGCATGACACAGCAGCGAACGGCCGTTCAGCGCCAGAACCTGATCGATGCCAAGGGCCTGCTCTATAGCCCTCAGCGGGGGTTGGTCGATTTCACCGCGCCGCTCTTCGGCGACTACATTCGTCGCCACCATCCGCTTGCCGACTTTCTCTAGGAGAGTTGCGCAGGGGCGGCCGGCTCGGTCTCGCGCACGCACGGCTCGGGCATCGGAAAGAGGCGCAGGAAGCGCTTGGCGACTCGCTTGCCGCCCTCGATCTCGGCGGCGCCCGCGGCCAGTGCCTCGTCAAAGGGAAGCTGGCCGGTGAGGATCGCGGCCAGGGTGGGAGCGTCGGGAAGGGCGATCGTGGCGCTGGGGTCGGCGGCCGCGCCGCGGCTGAGCTTCAACTCGCCCCCGGCGATCTCGACGCCGAAGCACTCCGCGCCGATGCGCAGCTCGTAGCTTGCCTCGAGATCGCCGGCTGCCTCGCGGTCGAAGAGCGAGCCGAGGGCGAGGACGATCGAGTCGGTGCCGATCTCGCGCGAGGATGGCGGGATCGGCGAGCGAGCGCCCCAGGCGCCGAGCTTGGTCACGATCGGCTCCAGCTCGCGACCCCACTCGGTCAGCTCATAGACCGAGGACGCCGCCGGTGGTGGCAGCTTGCGCTTGCGCACCACTGCGCCTCCTTCGAGGTCGCGGAGGCGCTCTGCAAGGATGTTGGGGCTGGCGTGCGGTAGGCCGGCGCGTAGGTCCGTGAAGCGCTTCGGGCCGAGCAGCAGCTCGCGAACGATGAGCAGCGCCCAGCGCTCGCCCACCAGGTCCAGAGCGTGGGCGAAGCGGCACGCGTCCCCGTATGTGCGCTTGCTTGGCATTGCCAAGGGGAATTCTATGCATCTTGATGCAAAATTGCAACCGGGTCGTTGTTTTTCTGAACTATTTGCTAGGGTGCCCACCACGAGGCAACGACGACGAAGGAGGTCGAGCCGATGACCGCCGAAGCAGCACCGACAGACGCAAGGACCCGAGAGGCGGCGCCCGACGACCGCCGCTGGCTGGCGCTCTACGTGCTCTGCGCGGGGATGCTGATGATCGTCCTCGACGCGACGATCGTCAACGTCGCCCTGCCCTCGATCCAGGACAGCCTCGACTTCTCGCAGAGCAATCTGGCCTGGGTCATAAACGCCTACCTGATCCCCTTCGGCGGCCTGCTGCTGCTCGCCGGCCGCATGGGCGACCTGCTCGGCCAGCGCCGTGTCTTCCTCGCCGGGCTGGCGATCTTCACCGTCGCCTCGCTGGTCTGCGCCGCCTCGGCGAGCCAGGAGATGCTGATCGGGGCTCGCTTCGTGCAGGGCATCGGCGGGGCGCTGGCCTCAGCCGTGATCCTCGGGATGATCGTGACGATGTTCCCGGAGCCCGCCGAGCAGGCCAAGGCTATCGGTGTCTACGGCTTCGTCGCCTCGGCCGGCGGCTCGATCGGCCTGCTCGCCGGCGGCGCCCTCACCCAGGCGATCAGCTGGCACTGGATCTTCCTGATCAACCTGCCGATCGGCATCGCCACCGCCTACGGCGCCCTGCGCCTGGTCGAGGGCCGCGAGGGCATCGGTCTCAAAGCCGGCGCCGACGTCCCCGGCGCCGCCCTGATCACCGCTTCGCTGATGATCGGCGTCTACACGATTCTCGGCATCACCGAGCACGGCTGGGGCTCGACCCAGACGATCGTCCTCGGCCTGGTCTCGTTCGTCCTCGGCGCCGTCTTCATCCTGCGCCAGGCGCGGATCGAGAACCCGCTGATGCCACTGCGCCTCTTCCGCTCGCGCAACGTCGCCGGCGCCAACGCGATCCAGTCGCTGCTGGTCGCCGGCATGTTCGGCATGTTCTTCCTCGGCGCGCTGTACCTGCAACGGGTCCTCGAGTACGACGCGCTCGAGGTCGGCCTTGCCTTCCTGCCGGCGACGATCGTCATGGGGACGCTCTCGCTCGGCTTCTCGGAAAAGCTGATCATGCGCTTCGGCCCGCGCTCGACGCTGATCCCGGGCGTGCTGATGATCGGCGGCGGCCTGCTGCTCTTCGCCCGCACGCCGCTCGACGGCCAGTTCGTCACCGACCTGTTGGCGCCGATGTTGCTGGTCGGGGCCGGGGTCGGCACCGCCTTCCCGGCCCTGATGACGCTGGCGATGTCAGGAGCGACTCCCGAAGACTCGGGCCTCGCCTCCGGCCTGGTCAACACCAGCATGCAGGTGGGCGGCGCGATCGGCCTCGCCGTGCTGGCAACGCTCTCCAGCGAGCGCACCAACGGCCAGCTCGACGCGGGAGCCTCGCAGCTGGCGGCGCTCAACTCCGGCTACCACCTCGCCTACGTCATCGGCGCGATCTTGGTTGCCATCGCCGCCGTGCTCGCGGTCACCGTGCTGCGCGAAGCGCCGCTGCCCTCGCCCGAGGCGATGGCAGCCGAGCAAGAGCGCAAGCGCGCGGAGGAGCCGGCCTACTCTGAGGTCTGAAGGTGAGCGACGGCGTTCCGGTGCGCTTTACGTCGCTATAGCCGGCATAAGGCGCACCGGAGCGATTCGTCAGGGCTTTGCGGCGTCGAGCCGCCGTTCGATGAAGCGGCGCTCGACCGGATTCGGGGTCAGCTCGAGTGCCCGGCGGTAGGACTCCGTTGCCTCGGCTTCGCGGTTGAGGCGACGCAGCAGATCGGCGCGGGCCGTGTGCAGCGGCTGGTAGCTGTCGAGACTCTCGATCGCCGCGATCAGCTTCAGGCCGCGCTCTGGGCCCTCGGCCATCGCCACGGCGACCGCCCGGTTGAGCTCGATCACCGGGCTCGGCGCCACCTCCAGGTGCCACTCATAGAGACGGGCGATGCGCCCCCACTCGGTCTGCTCAGCGTTCGCCGCTTCGGCGTGCACCGCCGCGATTCGCGCCTGGATCGTGTAGGGGCCGGCCGGCCCCCGTGCCGCCGCCTCGCGCGAGAGCTGCAGGCCCTCGGCGATCCGCTCGCGGTCCCAGAGCGAGCGGTCCTGCTCGGAGAGCAGCACGAGGTCGCCCGCTGCATCGACCCGTGCGGCGCGCCGCGAGTCGGTGAGCAGCATCAGCGCCAGCAGGCCGTGCGCCTCGGCCTCGTGCGGAAGCATCGCCACCAGGACGCGGCCGAGGCGGATCGCTTCGCCGCTCAGCTCAGCCCGCACCAGCTCCTCGCCGCTCGAGGCCAGGTAGCCCTCGTTGAAGATCAAGTAGAGCGTCGCCAGGACCGCTGGCAGCCGCTCGGGCATCTGCTCGGCCCCGGGAACCTCGTAGGGGATCGCGTTGGCGGCAATCTTGCGCTTGGCGCGGACCAGGCGCTGGGCCATCGCACTCTCGCTGCTGAGGAACGCGCGAGCGATCTCGGCGGTGCCGAGGCCGCCGAGACTGCGCAAGGTGAGCGCCACCCGCGCCTCGATCGCCAGGGCGGGATGGCAGCAGGTGAAGATCAGCCGCAGGCGATCGTCGGCGATCTCGCCGAGCCGCTCGCCGGGTCCAGCCTCTGGCTCGGCGCGCATCGCTTCGAGTCGCTCCAGCGCCGCCAGCTTGTCGCGCAGCACTCCCTCGCGACGCAGCCGGTCGATCGCCCGGTTGCGGGCAACCTGGGTGATCCAGGCGCCCGGGTTGCCCGGCACGCCTTCCGCCGGCCAGCGTTCCATGGCGATGACGAAAGCCTCTTGCACAGCCTCTTCGGCGACGTCGAAGTCGCCGGTGACGCGGATCAGCGTCGCGACCGCCCGCCCGGACTCGTGCCGGAAGGTGCGGTCGACGACGCTCTCGCGATCCGCCGCTACGAGCCGCCCGCCTTGCTCAGCAGTTCCTCGCCGCTGCTCACCATCGGCCGAATTTCGATGTGTCCGCTGCGCAGCGGAACCTTCTTCGCCCAGGCGAGCGCCTCGTCGAGGCTCTCGCACTCGACCAGCCAGAAGCCGGCGAGCTGCTCCTTGGTCTCGGCGAAGGGGCCATCGGTGACAACTGGCTCGCTGTCCTCGCCGTAGTGGACGGTGGTGCCCATGGCGCGCTCCTGCAGGCCGCCGCCGGTGACGAAGGCGCCTGCCTCGGTCAGCTCGGCGTTGAACTTGCCCATCTCGGCGAGGTTGCGCTTGACCTCCTCGGGTGTGACGTCCTCCCAGGCCCGCTCCTCGGCGATCAGCGAAAGCATGAACTGCATCTCGGTTCCTCCTGTTTCATGAGCAGCGCCAATCGCCGCTCTCACCCTAACGACGAACCAGCGCCGGTCAGATCGACCGGGGGGTTATGGATTACTAAATATTGGGTAAGGTAAGGCCGGATGCGGAGACTGCTCTTCACCGTCGTGCTGATCGCCGCCCTCGGCCTGCTGGTCACCGGCGCCCGCGCCGCCAGCTACGTCTCACTCGGCGACTCCTATGCCGCCGGTCCCTTCATCCCCAGCCCGATCCCGCCCTTCGGCTGCCTCAAGTCCGACCACAACTACCCGCACCTGGCGGCGCCGGCGATCGGCGGGCCGCTGCGCGACCCGAGCTGCAGCGGCGCCCGCACCGACCACATGACCCAACCCCAGAACGTCGAGATCGACGGACCGAACCCGCCGCAGTTCGACTCGCTGGAAGCTGGAACCGAAGTGGTCTCGCTATCGATCGGCGGCAACGACATCGGCTTCTCCGAGATTGCCCAGAGCTGCGTCACGCTCAACCCGTTCCAGACGCCGTGCCGCGACAAATACACAGCGGGGGGCAAGGACCAGATCGCCGAACGAATCGCGGCGACGGCGCCCAAGGTGGCGGCGGTCCTGCAGGGCATCCATGCCCGCTCTCCCGAGGCGCGGGTCTACCTGCTCGACTACCCGGCGATCTTCCCGCCGACCGGGTTCGGCTGCTGGCCACAGATGCCGATCGGCTACGGCGACGTTCCCTACCTCCGCGACAAGCAGCTGCAGCTGAACTCGATGCTCGCCAACCAGGCCGCCGCCAATGACGCCACCCTGGTCCCCTGGTACCAGGCGAGCATCGGCCACGACGCCTGCAAGAGCCCCTTCGTGCGCTGGGTCGAGCCATTGGTCCCCAACAACCCCTCGGCGCCGATCCATCCCAACCTGGCGGGCATGAAAGGCGCGGCGGCAGTGCTCGTTGCGGCTGTCAAATAGCGCTGCGTTGCGCCCAGGCGGGGCGTTCGCCGAGCTCGGTTTCCTACTGGGGGACCGAGCAGGCGGCGACCTCGACTGCGGCAGCTTGTTCGAAGGCAGCTTTCTTCGCGGCTACGCTGGCGGTGCGCCCGCGCACTTTGCCGCGCAACTTGCGAATCGCTTTCCGTTTGGCGCCCCGGCTCCTCGCGAGTCGCAGCTTCTGACTCGCTAGAGCGAGCTTCTGCTTGGCCAGCGTCAACGCGCCGCCAGCGGTCGTCACCGGCGCGTGGGCCGCCGCACATTCGGCGGCGAACGGCTCGTAGGTCGACGTAATGCCAGCCGGGAGGAGCATGAACGAATAACCATCACCGATTTCGGCGTCGTCGCAGTCTTCTCCGGAGCAGAGGAGAGCAAAGTACTTCCCCCTGTCGAGCGTCACCGCACCCGTGCCGGTGCTGCCTTTTCTCACCTCGAGGTTGCTCTTGAGACTGGTCGAGCCGTCGAGAGCCGCGTGGTAGATCCACACGGAGTTGTAAGAGAAGCCGTTTGAGGCTGGGCTGACCAGCTGGTACTGCACCTGGGTGAGGGTCGGGAGATAGAAGTAGAAGTAGTCGGAATCGTTCTGAGTCTCGAAGGCGCCGGTATACGCAGTGCCTGCAACCAGCGGCCCGTAGGCGGTGTTAAACGCGTCGTTGGGCTCAAACGGAGCGGCGGCGGCAGCGCTCGAAGGCAGAGCGAAAATGCTAAAGACGATGAGCATTACAAAGAACCTGTGCATCGCGCCCGGATCCTATACAGACCTGGGCGAAGGGGCCAATCCGCTTACACCGCGACTGCGCGAGGCTCGAAAAGCTCAGCCGAGGGAATGCCGATCACCGCGCCTTTGAAGCGCTTCTCGTGGCCGTAGACGACCCACGTCGTATCGATTTCGCCGATGTCGAGGTCGAGTCGGAGGTCGTCGGCGTGCTCGGTGACGTGCTCCATATGAGTCAGGCCGGAGTCATACTCGCCGCGCAAGAGGCCTTCGGCGACGATCGGCTTCGAGGCGACGTCGACGATCTCCTCCCACTGCGAGAGGTCGACGTAGCCCTTCGTCGCCGGCACGATGCCCAGTGAGCGGGGTTTTTCGACGTCCTTGCGACTGAGCAGCACCAGGTGCTTGGTCGGGTAGATGAAAGTGTCGACGACGAAGACCTCGGTCCAGTACTTCTCGGTGATCTCGTGGACCTTGGGATGGGCGCTGCACTGAACGAGGAAGGTCTTGCCGGCTCGCTCGCGCAGCATCTCGAGCCCGTCGAAGAAGTCGGTGATCAGGACGATCTCGTAATCCTCGACTCCCTGGAAAGCCAGATAGCGCTTGACGGCACGCTCGTGGCAGGTTCCCTCGGGGCCGAGCGTTATTACTGTGATCCTGTCGTTTGCCTCGCCTCCCGCCATTCCGGCCAGGCTAGTTGATCAAACAAAAATCATCAAGCAATGACGCGAGCCCGTCCGCTGGCCGGCCGTGCCGGAAACCTGATTGGGGATTCCACGGTTCACGTGGACGCTTTCCGGGTAGCCACCGCCGAGGTGGCCGATGGCGGCCAGCAACCTCGGAGAGGAGAGCAGATGGCAACGGAGAGAAGCTCGAGCGGCGGTCTGACGCTCGGCGGCATCATCGTCATCATCGGCATCGTGCTGATGATCTTTGTGAGCTTCTGGGTCGGCCTGATCGTCACCCTGATCGGCCTGATCGCCTTCGGGGGCTTCGTCAAGGGTCGCTGGTACTGAGCGCCGCGCCTCTACAGCGCCGAACCCTGGCCGCAACCGTCGTTTGCCTGTTCGGCGGCTGGGCGTTGCTGCTTCCTGCCCAGGCCGCGAGTGGGCGACGGGCGATCGGCAGCAAAGCCACCGGACCGGTTGCCATCGAGCGCGCGATCCGCGGCTGCGCGAATCGCAATCGCCGCGCGGCCGGCCTGCCACCGCTGCGGGCAAGCGGCGTGCTCGGCAAGGCGGCGCGCCTGCACGCCCGCAACATGGCGGTCGAGGGCTTCTTCGATCACACCGATCCGCGTGGCCGCGGTCCGGCGGAGCGGGTCGCGATATTCGACCGCGAAAACGCCTTCACCTTCATCGGTGAGAACATCGCCGCCGGCTATCCCTCGGCGGGTGTTGCCTGCCGCGGCTGGATGAACAGCTCCGGCCACCGGGCCAACATCCTCGGCACGCAGTACACGACAATCGGCGCCGGCTTCGCTCGCGGCGGCCCCTATGGGCGCTACTACGTCCAGGTCTTCGGCCGCTCCAGCTCCGCCGACTGAGCTGGCCGAACGCCTGTCCGCGCCATGCGGGGGCAGCGGTACGCCCGGGCTAGCCGGCGGGCCGCAGGGCGAGCAACACGAGGTCATCCCGCAGCGGCCCACCGCTGCGGGCGATCGCGTCCTGGCGCAGCTGCTTGGTCATCTCAGACAGGTCGAGGTCGGCCAGCGAGTGGGCGAGCTCGGCGAGCTCGTCCGGTCCGACGTGGGTCTCGGGCGGACCTGCCTCGAACCAGCCATCGGTGGCGAGGACGATTGTCTCCCCCTGCCGCAGGCGCGCCTCGTGGTGGGGAAGGGGAGGATCGGCCCAGCCGCCGAGCAGCGCTCCGCCGCCGAGCTTCACTGGCCCGTTCTCGGTCACATGGATCGCCGGCGGGTGCCCCGCCGCGGCAAGAGTCAACTCCCACTCACCGTCGTCGCGCTGTAGGCGCAGCACGAGCGCGGTGGCGAAGTCGTTGCGGCCTTTGCCCTCGAGCAGCATCTCGTTGAGGTGGGAAAGCAGCTCTTGCGGGCTGTCGACATGGCGGACGAGCGCCCGGGCCGAGTGTCGTAGGGCGACGGAGACGGCCGCGGCGACGCTGCCCTTGCCGGTGACGTCGCCGATCAGGATCCAGCAGCCGTTAGCGCAGGGCTGGATGTCGTAGAGGTCGCCACCGATCTCCATTCCCTCGCCGAAAGCGTCGAAGACGACCGAGATGTCGAGGCCAGCGATGTAGGGAGGCTCGGGCGGCCGCAGTCCACGCTGCAGGTTCTGGGCGATCCGGTCACGCTCCTCGTAGAGCCGGGCGTTGTCGAGGGCGATCGCGGCACGGTCGGCGAGCTCGCCGAGCAGTTCCATGTCGCCCTCCTCGTAGCGCAGGTCGGTATTGGCGTGCAGCAGGGAGAGCGCCCCGATCGCCGAGCCGCGCGCCACCAGCGGCGCCACCGCGGCAGAGCGGTAACGCGTCTCCTCAATCAGCTTACGATGGGCCTCGCTCTGCACGATGGTCTTCATCACGGCAGGCGAGGTGAGGTCACGCCAGACGATCGGTTCGCCGGCGCGCAGGACCTGGGCAACCGGGTGCTCGCCGCGCGGGTCGAGCGGCGCCTCGTGGCGGATCTGCTCGAGCAGCGACGCGACGGTCGGCTCGGCGGAGCCGACGATGCTGTCGCCGATCCAGCCGTCGGGCCGGATGAAGTCGAGCACGCAGACCTCGGCCAGCTCCGGAGTGGCGGCCTCGACGATGTTTCGCGCTGTGCGGCTGAAGTCAAGCGAGGCATCGAGCCCGCGGGTCGCCACCAGGAGGAACTCGCGAGCCCGGCGGCGGCGCTTCTCGGCGGTGATGTCGCGGGCGATCACCGAGGCGCCGACGATGCCCTGCTCGGGATGCTCGATCGGCGAGACCGTCAGCGAGACGTCGATCCGCACCCCGTCCTTGCGGATCCGCTCGGTCTCGTAGGTCTCGACCCGTTCGCCCCGCCGGATCCGGGCCAGGATCTCCTGCTCCTCGTTTTTGTGGTCGGCGGGGATCAGCATCGAGATGTGCCGCCCCACGGCTTCCTCCTCGCTGTAGCCATAGAGGCGAGCGGCGGCCGGGTTCCACGAGGTCAGTATCCCCTTGAGGTCCTTGCTCAGGACCGCGTCCTGGGTGCTCTTGACGACCTGTGCGAAGTGGCGGACATCCTCCATCCTGAACCAAGTTATCCGGTGTCCCCGCGCTGCGTGCCAGCCCTGGCGGTCAGCGCGAGCTCGGAGCCGAGCCGTTGGGGTCGAGCATGAAGAGCTCCACGGCGACCGGGGGGTTGACGTGGACCTGGCTCATGTAAGCGCGCACCTCGCGGCCGGTCGCCTTTTCGACCACCGCGGTGAACTGCTCCTCCATCGTCTCCTGAAAGGTGCGGCGGAAGACCTCGACAGCCGCACCCTCACCCCGCTCAACCAGCGTCTCCTCGACCGTGGTGAAGCCGTTCCAAAGGACGCAGACCACAAGGTCGTCGACGAAGTGCGTCTTGGCCTTGGTCGGGCCGCGCCCGTAGAAGCGCATGTGCAGATGAGTGAGGCCATCTGAGATGGCCGCCAGCGCCTCACCCTGGGAGTGCTCCGCTTCCAAGCAAGCTCCTTCTTTTCCGCCCCTCTTGGCCGTGGACGCCGAAAGGGAAGAGTTGCGGCGAGCCCTTCCAACGTTCCTAGACGGTACCATCGATGATCCTGTTGCCGTTGAGTTAGTAGGCTGATGCCCGACCGATCACACGGGCCAGCGCGCACGACTTTCAAAAAGCTGACCGGGGGGCGAGGGACAACAAGCCAACGCCGCCTGTGCAGAAGTCGCGCGAGGAGCGATTGAGGTTGGCAACTCGAACTGAGCCCGCGTCGTTGACCGCCTGTCTCCGGCGCTGGGACTGGCGCGGAACGGAGCATCGATGGTCGGCAAAGACAATCCCAGAGGCGGTCACCCGCTGGTCGACCTGTCAAACGCGATGGTTGCCTTGCACCGCAAGTACTTCGGTCGCGGGCCGGGGGCGGCAAAGAGCTATGTCGCCGACGAGATGATCGTCTGTGTGCTCAGCGACATCTACACGCCGGTCGAGCGGACCCTGATCCGCGCTGGTCAGGCTGAGCACGTCAAGCGCACACGGGCCCTCCACCAGGAGGCGCTCGAAGCCGAGTACAAGGCCAGCGTCGCCGAGATCATGGGCCGGCCCGTGGAGGCATTCCTCAGCGTCGCCCACGTCGACCCTGACGTTGCGATCGAGCTCTTCCTGCTCGGCGATGAGCGCCAGCAGAGCTAGCGATCGTTCGCCCGCCCCTCGAGCCGGAAGAGCTCCATCGCCCAGGGCCTGTCTCCCTCGATCACGCTGCGGCTGGCGAAGCTGGTGACGCGGCGGCCGGTGGCTCGCTCGACGATCGCGATGTAGGTATCGCCAATTGCCGCCTGGTATGTCTCGCGGCTCTCCTTTACCGAATCGGAGTAGCCGGAGCCGATCAGGGTCACCTCTGCCGGCGTCAGCTCGAGGTCCATGACCACGGCGACGAAGGTCTCGTGCAGCGCGACTTCGACGTTGTATGCCGTCTCCCCGTAGGAGTCCTCGTGCACGCGGACCAGCTCGCGTGCGATTTGTCCCTTGACGGCCTCAGGGCTGGGCGACATCAAGGTCTTCGCCCACGTCACCCTCGCCGGCCTCGCCGAAGAAGAAGAACTCGAGCGCGAGGTTCGACTCGACGTCGACCTGGCTGAGGAAGACACGCACCCGCCGCCCGGTGATCCGCTCGACCACCTCGATGAACTCGTCCTTGACGGCCTCCTGGAACTTGCGTCGCGTGTCCCGCACGTGCTCTCCAGAGCCGGCGGCGACCAGGGTTTTCTCGGCGATGGTGAAGATTTCCTCGAGCACGCAGAAGGCGTAGTCGCTGTGCAGGTAGCTGCGGGCCTTGGTCGGTCCGCGACCGTAGAGGCGTGCATGCAGCTGGACGATCTCACGCGACAGCTGAGATACGAGTGCCCCACGGGCAGGACTTTCTGAGGCTTCCGGACGATCCAAGCGACGGCTCCTGTAGGGATTTCTTCTGACGAGGGGTACGCAAAGCTCTTGCGCCCGCTTACCGTCGCGGAGCCGTTTGCCCTGGCTTCGTATATGTCGCACCCTGCGCCACAGCCCCGTGGACTGCTGCGCCTGGCTCACGCTCGGCGCCGCCAGGGCACTCGAGCAGAAAAAGCATATCGCGGCTTTGTACGACTACGTCTCTTTCTAGGTCTGAGTTAGGTTTTGAATCGATACAAGTGTCGTTGCGAGCCAGCGTGACTAGCCGAGGCCCTTCTCCTCGGCGGCCCTGTAGGCGATCTGCAGGAAGTCGGAGATCGTCAGCGCCGAGAAGACCGAGGCGAGGAAACGTGTGAGCCGCGGCGCGAAGAGCAGGCCCAACGAAAAGCCGGCGACGACCCAGAGGTCGAGGCAGTAAGGGCAGACGAGCAGCTCGCCGATCGCTCTGCGCGCCCCGCTGCCCCGCGAGCTCTCGGAGAGCTCAGACGGTCCGCCCTCCTCTTCGAATTCGGTGAACGGGGCTCGCAGAGGACTGGTCACCTTGTCCTTGGCGATCACCCGGCTGAGCTTGTGGGAGGCGACGCCGATCGTCAGCAGGTCGGCGCCACCGACGCGCTCGGGCAGCTCGCGCCCGCTGCGCCTTGCGACCAAGAGAGCGGCGGCGAAGAGCGCGTTGAAGACGCCCACGGTTACGGCATAGGCGAGCAGGGGCGGTCGTTTGGACGGGGACGCGTAGCCTTCGATGAGGTCGGGAACGCGTTCGGCATCAGTCGCGGTCGGCATCGGAGCTCCTCGATCGGGTGCTCGCTGCTACCCCCCTCGGCGGGCTGCAATCAAAGGCGGGCGCGAATCTCGGCGACGAGCTCGCGGTCGATCGGCAGCACCTCGACCACCCGGTCGGGGTGAACGAGCAGGGCGCCGGTGTCGGCATCGAGGTCGCGCTCGTCGCTGAGCCTTCCCTGCAGCTCGACGATGACCTTGCCGCGTACCTCAGCGTTGCGCTCGGCCAGGTAGCGGTAAAGACCCTCGCGGGTGGGGAAGACGGCGATGCCGCGGCGGCGCGTGTCGTCGACCTCGCCGCTGCCCAGGCAAACGGGACAGGTCTCGCGGTAGCGAACCCGGCCTTGGCACGAAGGGCAATCCGAGCCCGCCCCGGCCTCGAGGCACGAACGGCATTCGTAGAGCACGGCGCCCTCGCCCCCGCACTTGTCGCAGCAACCGTGATCGGCCGAGCCCCAAGGCCGCGTCAGCTGCTGGTCGGGATCGAGCAGCTGCTGCGGATCGGCCTCGGCCGAGCAGCAGTGGAAGAAGTGCCTCGCAGCTGCGGCCAATCGCCCGGTGCCGGGTCAGGAATCTTCGTAGGGGTCTTTTTCCCCGGCGAGCTTCAGCGAGCACTGCTTCGCATCGTTGAAGTGACGTTCCTGGATCGGCAACGCCCACTCGACTAGCTCGCGCAGCTCTGCCTCGCCGGCGGACTCGTTGAGCTTTCCGAGCACCGCCCAGTGGCCGACCTCACCCGCCTCCGCCATGGTCAGGAACTCGAAGCCGTCGAGACCGTCGGCATCGCCACCCAGGTAGGTCGACATCATCTCCGTCGCCTCACCCTTGGTCTCCTGCGCCTTTTCGAGGATCGCGGTCTTCTTGCCGTTGCGGTTGTCGGCCAGCTCCGTGCAGCGCCGCTCGGTCTCCTCGGCCTCCTCGCGCATCTGCCGCAGGCTGGCTGTGACCTCGCCGTCCTCGACCAGGCCCTCGACCTTTTCGGTGGCCCCCTGCGCCGCCTGCGCCAGGCCCAGAACCTCCGCCAGCTTCTCCTCCAAGGTCGTCAACTCCGCCATCTCGGCCTCCTCCGGTTGTCGTTTTGCGTCCGCCAGGTACCCCGCTGCCAGGTGGTGGAAACGAGGCCTGGCGCGGCGCTCCTGGGGATTCGGGTAATGCTTGGACAGTGAGCGCAAGGCGCAGGAAGAAAGCCGGCAGCCTCGGCGAGTATGGGCGCAGGCGCGACTTCAAGTCGACGCCGGAGCCGCGCCCGCGCCGCCGCAGGCGCAAGGGCCCCGCGCCGCGTTTCGTCGTCCAGGAACACAGCGCCCGGCGCCTGCACTGGGACCTGCGGCTCGAGCACGACGGCACAGCGGTCTCCTGGGCGATCCCCAACGGGATCCCCGACGATCCGAGGGAGGACCGCAAGGCCGTCCACACCGAGGACCACCCGTTGGAGTACCTCGAGTTCGAGGGAGAGATCCCGGCCGGTCAGTACGGGGCCGGCAGCGTGCAGATCTGGGACTGCGGCACCTACGAAGCGCACAAATGGGAGCCGGGGAAGATCGTCTTCAGCTTCAGCGGCGAGCGCTTGCGCGGCAAGTACGCGCTCTTCCGTGCCGGCTCGGAGAAGGACTGGATGATCCATCGCATGGACCCTCCGCAGGAGGCTCGCGATCCCTTCCCGAAAGGGATCGTGCCGATGCTGGCCAAGCTGGCCGCGCTGCCGAAGAGCGACGCCGGCTGGGGGATCGAGGTCAAGTGGGACGGCGTGCGGGCGATCGCCTACTGCCGGCCGGGCCGCCTCGAGCTGCGCACCCGCAACCTCAACGAGGTGACCAGGCAGTACCCGGAGGTGCGCCGCCTCTCGCGCCAGCTCGGCGCCCGCGACGCGGTCCTCGACGGCGAGCTGGTCGCTTTCGACGCCGACGGGCGACCGAGCTTCGAGCGTCTCCAGCAGCGCATCCACCAAACCTCCGAGAGCGTCGTTCGCCGGCGCATGAAAAGTCACCCGGTCACCTACGTGGTCTTCGACCTGCTCCACCTCGACGGCGTGGACCTGATGCCGGAGCCATATACGCGCCGCCGCGAGCTGCTCGAGGAGCTCGAGCTCGATGGGCCGAGCTGGCAGACGCCCGGCTACGTCGCCGGCCAGGCGGCGGAGCTGCTCGCGGCGAGCGCCGAGCAGGGCCTCGAGGGGGTGGTGATGAAGCGACTCGACAGCGCCTACGCTCCCGGCAAGCGCAACGGATCCTGGCTGAAGCTGAAGAACGTCGGTCGCCAGGAGCTGGTGATCGGTGGCTGGCAGCCGGGCGAGGGCCGCCGCCGCAACCGTGTCGGGTCGCTCCTGCTCGGCTATTTCGACGGTGACGAGCTGCGCTATGCAGGCAAGGTCGGCACCGGCTTCTCAGAGGCCGACCTGACGATGCTGGCCCAGCGCCTGGCGCCGCTCGAGCGGGACACCAACCCCTTCGCCGGCCGGCGCGGGCCGCGGCAGGCGCGCTTCGTCGAGCCCGAGCTGGTCGCCGAGGTCGAGTTCCACGAGCTGACCAAAGAGGGAATGGTCCGCCACGGCTCCTTCAAGGGCCTGCGAGAGGACAAGCCGGCGCACGAGGTGACCCTCGAGCGTCCGGCGCGCTCCACTCGCTGAGCTCGCGCCGTTCGGAGCGGAGTTTGCTGCCCAGCGGCGCCGGGAAGCTACGCAGCGTGATCGGAGTCGAGGAGAAGAATGCCGCGGCCAAGCCTGCGTCGCTGCCTTCGGCCGGCCCGCTCAGCGAGCTGATCGCCGGCTTGCTCTCGACCTCCGGCAGCGAGGCGGCCAGGGCAGCTGCGATCGAGGAGGAGGTCGCGGCGCTGGCGGCTGCGATCGAGGACCCGCTCGGCGACGACGACCTGCAGCTGGCGCTCTACCTCTGCTTCGAGCTGCATTACCGCTCCTTTCCCGGCGTCGATCCGGCCTGGGAGTGGAGTCCCGGCTTGCTGGCCCTGCGCGCCGTCCTGGAGCGGACGTTTCTCGCGACGCTCGAGTCACAAATCGGGCCTGGCGGGCCGGCCGAGCCCGGCACGGTTGGCGACCTGCTCTTCGAGCTCGAGGCCGGGGACGAGGGGGCCTCGCTTTCGCGTTACCTCGAGGTCCAGGGCGGGCTGGAGGAATTCCGTGAGTTCGTCGTCCATCGCTCGCTCTACCAGCTCAAGGAGGCCGATCCGCACAGCTGGGCGATCCCGCGCATCGCGGGTGCTGCGAAGACGGCCCTGCTCGAGGTGCAGGGCGATGAGTACGGCGGCGGCCGCGCCGAGCGCATGCACTCCGCCCTCTTCGCCAAGACCATGCGGGCGCTCGGGCTCGACGATCGCGAGAACGCCTACCTCGCCCACGTCCCCGGCGAGACGCTGGCCACGGTGAACCTGATGTCGGCGCTCGGCCTGCGCCGCAGTCGCCGCGGGGCGATCGTCGGCCACCTGGCGATGTTCGAGATGACCTCGGCCCAGCCCAACCGGCGCTATGGCAACGCTCTGCGCCGGCTTGGCTTCGGCGCCGAGGCAACCGACTTCTACGACGAGCACGTGGAGGCCGATGCGGTCCACGAGAACATCGCCGCCTACGACCTCGCTGGCGGGCTCGCTCGCCAAGAGCCGCGGCTGGCAGCCGACATCGTCTTCGGCGCTCGCGCCCTCTTGCATCTGGAGGATCGCTTCGCCCGCGGGCTGCTCGCCGCCTGGGAGCGTGGGGAGACCTCGCTGCAGGCCGCGTTGTGAGCGAGGCGCCGGGGATGGCTGAGCGGGCCGAGGGGGTCTCCTACGTCCTGCCCTTGCGCTGGAGCGAGCCCGGCCCGATTGGGGAGCTCGTCGCTTACCTCGGCATGATCGCCAGCGAGGTCGACGAGCTGCTGGTCGTCGACGGCTCGCCGCCGGCGCTGTTCGAGCGTCATGCGGGGGCGCTGCCTCCGAACGTGCGCCACCTGCGGCCGCACGCGGATCTCCGCTTCCGCATGGGCAAGGTCAACGGGGTGATCACCGGCCTGCGCGAGTGCTCGCAGGAGCTGGTGGTGCTCGCCGATGACGACGTGCGCTACGACAGCGCTGCGCTGCACCGCACTGTGGCCTTGCTCGAGGAGGCGGAGCTGGTCAGGCCGCAGAATTACTTCGACCCGCTGCCCTGGCACGCCCGCTGGGACACGGCTCGCTCGCTGCTCAACCGCGTGTTCACCGGGGACCCGGCGTTCCCGGTCGGCGACTTTCCCGGCAGCTTGGCCCTGCGCCGCAGCGTCTTCCTCGCCACTGGGGGCTACGACGGCGACGCGCTCTTCGAGAACCTCGAGCTGATGCGCACGGTCCGCGCCGTCGGTGGTCGCGTGCTGACGCCGCTTGATCTCTACGTGGCGCGGATCCCGCCCAGCACCGCCCACTTCGTCTCGCAGCGCCTACGGCAGGCCTACGACGACTTCGCGATGCCGGTTCGCCTCGCCACCTTCCTCGCGCTCGGCCCGCTGGCCATTTCGTCGGCGCGGCGCGGGCGCCGCCGCAAGCTCGCCACTGGCGCGCTGGCCTCGATCGTCCTGGCCGAGCTCGGCCGGCGCCGCGCCGGCGGCGCACGGCGCTTTCCGCTGAGCGCCTCGCTGCTGGCGCCCGCCTGGCTGGCGGAGCGCTCGATCTGCTCCTGGGCAGCGCTCGGGGCGCGCCTGCGGGGCGGCGTCCGCTACGGGAACGGGCGCCTCAGCCGTGCGGCGACCCCGCCGCGCGTCCTCCGTCGCCGTTACTCGGGATCGACGTCGACGGTCGGGGGCGGCGGCGAGGCTGCCGGACCGACGCCGCTCTCCGCGCGGAAGCCGATCGCCTTGTGAGTGCCGTCGCAGAAAGGCCGGATCTGCGAGCGACCGCAGCGGCAAAGCGCAACCACGCGGCGCCTCAGCTCGATCTCGTTGCCGTCCTGATCGACGATCGTCAGCGGCCCGCGCACCAGGTAGGGCCCGTTGCGGTAGGGAGTGATCTTGGTCGGGGCGTCGCTCACCGCTTGGGATGGCACGTACCCCGGCTCGGGAGGCGCTAACCCGTGGCGGGCCGGCTGAGGCGGTCGGATTGCGCCGGGGTCGGGATCGAGCGCCATCGCAGCGGCCGCGGCTTCTCCTATCGGGACATGGGCGGCGAGCGGATCGAGGACGAGGAGACCCTCGAGCGGATTCGTGGGCTGGCGATCCCGCCCGCCTGGAAGGAGGTCTGGATCTGTCCCGATCCGCTCGGCCACATCCAGGCGACCGGGATCGATGCCGCCGGCCGCAAGCAGTACCTCTACCACGAGCGCTGGCAGCGCCGGGCAGCGCAGCGCAAGTTCGCGGAGATGCGCGAGTTCGCCGCCTCGCTGCCGACCTTGCGGCGCGCCGTTGCTCGCGACCTCCGCCTCGACGGCATGCCCAGGCCGCGGGCCCTGGCCTGCGCCGTGCGCTTGATCGACCTCGGCCTCTTCCGCGTCGGCGGCGAGGAGTACGCCGACGCCAACGGCAGCTACGGGGTCGCCACGATCCACCGCGACCACGTCACCCGCGACGGCGCCAAGCTGCTCTTCGACTTCCCGGCGAAGAGCGGCCAGCGCCGGGTCCAGTCGGTCCGCGACGCGCCGACCCTGTGCGCGATCGAGGCGATGCGCAGGCGTCGCAGCGGTCCCGAGGACCTGCTCGTCTACCGCGAAGCGGGCAGCTGGCACGACGTGCGCTCCGACGACGTCAACGCCTACATCCAGGAGCAGATCGGCGAGCGCTTCTCGGCCAAGGACTTCCGCACCTGGCACGGCACGGTGCTGGCCGCAGTCGAGCTGGCCGCGGCGCCGAGGCCGCGCTCGCGAGCTGGCGCCGAGCGGGAGATCAAGCAGGCGGTGAAGCGGGTCGCGGAGGTGCTCGGCAACACACCGGCGGTCTGCCGCAGCTCCTATATCGACCCCTGCGTCCTCGATCGCTTTCGCGACGGCAAGACGATCGAGGTGCCCAGCGGCCGCCTCACTCAGCGGGCGAGGGGCAGGATCGAGCGGGCGGTCCTCGAGCTGGTCGGCTGAGCTGGTTCCACTCGCTGCGATGCGGGTAACGCTGGCTGCATCATGAGCGTTCCGATGGCTGACGACCAGCGCAGCCTGGAGTCCAACGAGGACCGGCTTGTCTGGATCTTCGGCTCATCGCGCAGCGGCAGCACCTGGTTGCTGCGGATGCTCTCCGACTTCGCCGGCGTGGTTCCGATCGACGATCCCCACCTCGGTCATCACCTCGGCGTCTGGCGGCCGATTCCGCTCGCCTGGGCGGCCTCGAGCGAGCCGGCGCCGGAGCTGACCCATCTGCTCGAGCTGAAGTCCGAGCAGCCGGGATATTTCTTCGCGGAGCGCTACCGCGAGAGCTGGTGGCAGCCGTTGCGGGCGCTGATCCAGGCCCGCTTCGAGGCCCAAGCCGAGGAGGCGGGCAGCGAGCTCTGCGGGCCGCCGACCTACGTGGTCAAGGAGCCGGGCTCTCACGTGGCGCCGCTGCTGGCCGAGCTCTTCCCGCGGTCGAAGCTGATCTTCCTGCTGCGCGACGGGCGCGACGTGGTCGACTCCTGGCTCGCCGCGCACCAGGATGGATCCTGGGCGATCCGCGGCGGCGCCTTCCCGGTTGCGCCCGAGGGGCGCATCGCCTTGATCCGCTGGCTCTCGACGGTCTGGGCCTACCGGACCCGTGCCGTGCTCGAGGCCTACGAAGCGCGAGCGCCGGGCGACCGGCTGCTGATCCGCTACGAGCAGATGCGCGACCGACCCGAGCGCAGCCTCGAGGAGCTCTGCGAGATCACGGGGCTCGACGCCGCTCTGGCGCCGGACGTCGCCTTCCGCCACCGCTTCGAGCGCTTGCCTGTCAGCTCGCGCGGCCCGCTGCGCAAGGCCCGCGCGGCGACTCCCGGCTCCTGGCGCGAGAACCTCTCGCCACCCGAGCAGGCGGCGATGCAGGAGGCGCTCGGCGAGACCCTGGCGCTGGTCGGCTATGACCGCGCGAAGAGCGCCGTCGCCTGAGGAAGAGCACCGCCCGCCGCTCGTTTCCCGCTTACCTGTCTGGGTATCCGCAGAGTCCATGCGGATCGTGATCACCGGAGCGACCGGCAACGCCGGCACCAGCGTCATCGAAGCGCTGCAGCAATCCCCGGACGTCGAGGAGATCGTCGGTCTGGCGCGCCGTCGTCCGGCGACTCCGCCGCCCGGCAAACTGACCTGGCTCGAGGCCAACGTCCTGGGCGAGGGGCTCGTCGAGATCTTCGAGGGAGCCGACGCGGTGATCCACCTCGCCTGGGCGATCCAGCCGTCGCACGACGAGGCGACGCTCGAGCGGATCAACGTCGAGGGCAGCCGCCGCGTCTTCGAGGCGGCCGCCGCCGCTGGCGTCGCCAAGCTCGTCTACGCATCCTCGGTCGGGGTCTACTCGAAGGGGCCCAAGGACCGCGAGGTCAGCGAGAGTTGGCCGACCGAGGGCACGCCGAGCTCCTTCTACTCGCGCCACAAGGTCGCCGTGGAGCGCCTGCTCGACCGGTTCGAGGGGGAGCACGCCGAGATGAAGGTCGTCCGCCTGCGCCCGGCGCTGATCTTCAAGGGCGACGCGGCGACCGAGATCCGCCGGCTCTTCGCCGGGCCGTTCCTGCCCAACTTCCTGCTCGACTCGAGATGGATCCCCTTCGTCCCGCGCCTCTCCGGCCTGCGGTTCCAGGCGGTTCACTCGGCTGACGTGGGCCGCGCCTACGCGCAGGCTGTGCTGCGCGACGTGCGCGGCGCCTTCAACGTCGCCGCCGAGCCGCCGATCGACTCCGACGACCTCGCCGAGCTGCTCGAGGCACGCACCTTTCCCGTGCCGATTTCGCTCGCGCGGCGGCTCGCCGACCTGAGCTGGCGCCTGCGCCTCCAGCCGAGCCCGCCGGGCTGGCTCGACATGGCGCTGGGCGTTCCACTGATGTCGACCGAGCGGGCACGACGCGAGCTCGAGTGGGCGCCGGACGTCTCCGGGATCGAGGCGTTGCGCGAGCTGCTCGCCGGGATGCGCACCGGTGAGAGCCACCCGACACCGCCGCTGCAGAGCGGTGGTCCGGCCGGCCGCGTCGACGAGCTGCGCACCGGCGTCGGCGGTCGTCAATGGGCGAAGCAGCCCGAGGAGCAGCTGGTCAAGCATCTCGCCGACGTGCACTCGATCGAGGAGCAGGCGCTGACTCAGATGCGTGCCGCCCCCGAGATCGCCGGCGACGAGCGGCTGGCGGCGATCTTCCGCCAGCACCTGAGCGAGACCGAGGAGCATGAGCAGCGCGTGCGCGAGTGCCTCGAAGCGCACGACGCCGATACCTCGAAGCTCAAGGATCTGGCCGGCAAGGCCGGCGGGCTGGGCATGCTGGCGTTTGCCCAGACCCAGCCCGATACGCCGGGCAAGCTGAGCATGCACGCCTTCTCCTACGAGCACATGGAGCTGGCCGCCTACGAATTGCTCCGTCGCGAGGCAGAAGCCATGGGTGACGAGCAGACCGCGGAGCTGGCGCGCGAGATCGCCGGGGAGGAGCAGCGGATGGCCGATCGCATCGAGGAGCATTTCGACGTCGCGGTCGAGGCGTCGCTGCGCGAGGTCGAGCCAGACGATCTCGGCGCGCAGCTCGACACCTATCTGGCCGACGCTCACGCGCTCGAGCAGCAGGCGCTGCAGCTACTCGAGTCGGCTCCCAAGCTGGTCGGCGACGAGCAGCTCGAAGAGGTGCTGCGCGAGCACCTCGAGCAGACCCGACGCCACGAGGAGAGAGTCTCGGGGCGCCTCGAGGAACGCGGCGCGAGCAGCTCGGCGCTGAAGGACGCGGCGCTGCGCCTCGGCGGGCTCAACCTCGGCGGCTTCCTCGGCTCACAACCCGACGTCAACGCGAAGATCGCCGGCTTCGCCTTTGCCTTCGAGCACCTCGAGATCGCCGCCTACGAACTGCTCAGACGGGTCGCCGAGCGCGCCGGCGACGAGCGCACGGTGACGCTCGCCAGCGAGATCGTCGACGAGGAGCGCGAGGCGGCCAGGCGGGTCGCCGCCACCTGGGACCGGGCGACGGTCAGCCTCGGTACCGCCTGATCCACTCAACTCTCAACCCCGGTGTCTGAGTGAGCAGCGCCGAGCGGCTACCGCTGCACGGTCACGTGGCGCTTGCGCTTCGGTGGAAGTGGGTAGGCGAGGCCAATGACCTTTCGAAAGTCAGCGCCTCTGCTCCTGGCAATCCCCGCCCTGCTGCTTGCCGGCTGCGGCGATGACGACTCGGATACGACCTCGCAGGAGGGCGCGACCGATGCCCAGACCGGCAGTCCGCTGGCCGAAAACGCAACAGCGCCGAGCGGCGATGCGGTTCGCGCGGCGAAAGTCGAGATCGTCGACTTCGCCTATGACCCGGATCGGGTGACGATCGAGGCGGGCGGCAAGGTGATCTGGCAGAACCAGGACTCGGCCGAGCACACCGCGACGCTCGAGGACGGCAGCTTCGACACCGGTCCCCTGGCCGAAGGCAAGCTCAAGTCGCAGAGCTTCAAGCAGCCGGGCACCTACCCCTACTTCTGCGAGATCCACCCAGATATGAAAGGCACCCTTGAAGTGGTGGCGGGTTGACCGTCAGGTGGGCACCGGTATCGGCACTACTTCGAGTTCGTCGATTCCGCTGAAGTCGTCTGGGTTACAGGTATAGAGGGGCAGATCCTCGGCGATCGCGGTCGCAGCGATCATCGCATCGTAGGCGCGAGCCTCGGCTTTACGCCCGGACCGCCGCAGCGACGCGGCAACTCTGCCGAATGCGCGGGCTGCACCGGAATCGAAGGCCAGTGGATCGAAGTCCGACTCCGCCTGCTGCAGGTGGGCCTGGCGCCTGCCACGCTCGCCTTCATCCTTGGCTATCAGCGGGCCGACGGCGAGCTCTGCCAGGGTCACGGCAGTGATCAAGGGTTCCTCGGGCAAGACGCGCGGATCGGGGAGCCGCTGCAGGAGGATGACGGTGGACGTGTCGAGCACTCCCCGCGAGGCTTGCGCCTCTGCCCTCATAGGCTCGGGTCCAGCAGCTCGTCGATGTCCGCACGCAGGCCGTTGGGGTCGACCGCTGGCAACTTGTTCCAGCGGGTCAGCAGCGTCTCAGCGGAGAGAGAGGGATGCACTGGGCGCAGTTCCGCCACGGGTCTGCCCGAGCGCGTGATGGTGATCTGCTCTCCGCCCATGGCTCGATCGACCACATTTCCGCCGTGGTTCCGTAGATCGCGAATGCTGACCTTTGCCATGGCGCTACCGTATCACACGTGATACAGCTGCTATGAAGCGAAGAAGGCCCGGGCGCGCTCGGCGACCAACTCGGGGCGCTCGTCGGCGATGAAGTGGCCGCAACCGGGGACCAGCTCGATCTGCATGTCGTCGGCGTGGCTCTCATAGCCGGCCAGCAGGTCGGTGTGAATCGCCGCGTCGTCGCTGCCGAAGAGCATCCGCGTCGGCACCGTGAGGCGCTGGCTCGCGTAGCGCCCGCGCAGCAGCGGAACCAGCTCACGCAGGTTGAAGACCCGGTACATCTGCACCGCGGCCCGCGCCCGGGCGGGCTCGGCGAGGTTGTCGGCGAAGGTGGCGAGGGTCTGCTCGTCCCAGAAGCTGCGGTCGGTGCCGCCGGCACGCAGCGCCAGGCGGACGAAGCGTCCCCGGCGGTGAGCGAGGTAGCCGATGCCCGGCGCAAGGATCAGTCCCTGATAGAGGAGGCGTCCGAGGTGCGGCAGGGCGCTGCGCATCTGGACCCAGGGATGGGGGATGTTCAGGGCCAGGTAGCGGTCGAAGCGCTGCGCGGCGCGCAGGCAGAGCAGGAAGCCGACCCAGCCGCCCCAGTCGTGGCCGACGAGCTTCACGCGCTCGAGCCCGAGCTCGTCGAGCACGGCGAGCACGTCGCTGGCCAGGTTCTCCTTTTCGTAGCCCTCACGAGGGGCGTCCGACCAGCCGAAGCCGCGCAGGTCGAGCGCCAGCACGCGGTGTCGATCGGCAAGCGCCGGCAGCAGGTGACGCCACTCGTACCAGTGCTGGGGCCAGCCGTGCAGGAGCAGCACCGGGTCCTCGCCCTCGCCCGCTTCGGCGACGTGGAAGCGCAGCCCGCGCGCTTCGACCCACCTGTGGGTGACGCCTTCGACCGAGGGGAGGTTGCTGGTCATGGAGGTCATCGATCTCGCCTGAAAGCCGATCGGTGGGGTCAGAGCTCGCGCTCGTAGTAGAGCATCGAGGGGCCGTCCGGATTGCCTTCGTGGTTGGTGAAGCCGACGCTCTCATACAGCGCTCGTGCCGCGCTGTCGGTCTCGCCGGTGTTGAGGTCCATATGGGTGGCGCCGGCGGTGCGCGCCGTTGCCATCGCGGCCTCGAGCAGCGCCCGGCCGATGCCCTGGCCGCGCCGCGCCGGGACGACGTACAGCTCTTCCAGGCAGGCGTCGAGCTCGCCACTCCAGATCGAGGGCAGGAAGCGCATCTGGGCGACGCCCTGCGGCGCCTCCCCGGCCAGCAGGAAGGTCAGCTCGCCCCTGGCGATGAAGGCCGCGGCACGCTCTGCGAGAACCTCGGCCGCGGGGGTCGGTTCGTCGAACTCGGCATTGAAGTCGTGCAGCAGGCGGCCGACGGCGCCGGCGTCCTCGACGGTCGCCCGGCGGATCTTCGCCTCGGAGCTCACGCAGACCAATCTAGGCGACCGCGGCTCGGAGTTTTGGTCGCAACCGACAACGGGTAGCCGTCGAGTCGAACACGCGATCGAACAAAGGAGCGACGAGATGGGCATCTTGGACAAGATCACGGGCCGCGCCAAGCAGGCAGCCGGCGACCTCGCCGACGACGCATCGCTGCGCCGCCAGGGCCGGCGCGAGGAGGAGAAGGGCGAGAAGAAGGAGCAGCTCGACCGCGCCCAGGAGCAGGTCGAGGACAAGGCGGCAGAGGTCTCCGATCTCGAACGCAAGACCTGATCTGTGGCGGACCGTGCCCTTTCCATCTACCTGAGCGATCACTTCGCCGGCGCCACGGCCGGCGTCGAGCTGGTGCGACGCGTACGCGGGAGCAACAGAGACAGCGCCGAGTTCGGCGAGCCGTTGGCGCACCTCTGCGAGGAGATCGAGGCCGACCGCGAGACGCTGAGGCGCGTGATGGAGCGCCTCGACGTCGAGCCGGGCAGGCTCAAGCCGGCGGCGGCCTGGGTCGTGGAGAAGCTCGGTCGTCTGAAGCTCAACGGGCAGCTGCGCGGTTACTCGCCGCTCAGCCGGCTGGTCGAGCTGGAGGGCCTGGCGATCGGCATCGCCGGCAAGACCTGCCTCTGGCGCACGCTTGAGAAGAGCCTCGGCCCGGAGTGGGACGGCTTCGACTTCTCCCAGCTCGCCAAGCGGGCGGAACGGCAGCGCGACTCGGTCGAGCAGTTGCGGCGCCGCGCGGTCGCCGAGGCGTTGCCGACCGACGAGAGCCAGGGGCCCTCCTCGCAGCCCGCCCATCTATGAGGAGGCCTTCTCCTCCTTCTCGCCCGGCCAGGCGCCGGTCAGCGAGGCGAAGCCGATCCGCGCACCGCGATCGACCATCCCTTTGACGAGGCGGAAGACGGCTCCCTCGATCAGCAGCGCCACGGCCAGCTTGGGATAGGACACCTCGCGGTCCTCGACCTCGGGCGCCTCCTCTTCGGCGAAGACGGCCCAGAGCCGCTCGAAACCCTTCTGCGCGGCGAAGCCCGCGATGAGGCCGGCGACGATCCCAATCGGAGCGAAGAGAAATCTCACGCCGGCCAGCTACCCTCACCGATTCCGACCGAAACTGGACAGGAAGGACACACGGATGGCGCACCGCCTGCTCAGGGCCGGCGACGCCCACTGGCGCCGCTCGAACCAGATGTCGGTGCTCAACACGGACCTCGCCAAGCAGCTCGAGTCCAGCGCCCTCGGCGCCCGGCTCTGGCGGCTCGAGCCGGGCCAGGCGTCGACCCGCCACCGCCACTTCGAACAGGAGGAGCTCTACCTGCTGCTCGAGGGCAGCGGCCGGGTGCGCGTCGACGACGAGCTGCTCACTCTGGCGCCGCTCGACACCCTTCTGGTCGAGCCGGGCACGGTGCGCCAGCTCTTCAACGACACCGAGGAGGATCAGCTCTGGCTGGTGGTCGGCGCACCGCCCGAGCTGGCCAACACGCTGGAGATGAGCGAGGAGCAGCTGCGCGCCATGTACCCAGACGGCCCGCGGGCGCTGCCACCGGAGCTCGGTGGCTGAGACGACGACGATCCGCGACGCGGCAGAGGGCGACGCTGCCGCGGTCGCGAGCCTCTGGACCGAGGCCTACGTGACGCTCGGCGTCGGCGGTCGCAGCGAGCCCTACTCGGTCGCCGAGTTCCAGAGCGCGACCGGCAACGGCGAGATCTTCGTCGTCGACGGCGAGCGGGGCGTGGCGGGCGCGGTCGCGCTCTTCCCGCCCGACACGCCGGGAACCGTCGTCGCCGGGCCGGGGGAGGCCGAGCTTGGGCGGCTCGCCGTCGCCTCCTGGGCGCGGCGGCAGGGGATCGGTCGCGCCCTCCTCCGCCACTGCGAGCAGCACGGTCGCAGCGCGGGCTGGCAGGCGATCGCGCTCTGGAGCCGGCCGGCCCAGATCGAGGCTCATCGTCTTTACGAGTCTCTCGGCTACCAGCGCCTGCCCCAGCGCGACTCGGTCGACGAGGCCGGCCACGGCCGCCTCGCCTTCCGCCTGGGACTCGCTCGTGGCTGAGCGGGTGCTCGCGATCGCCCTGGCGCTGACCGGTGTCCTCACTACGTCGCCGGCAGCGCCGCTGTCTGGTCCGAGCATGCCTACGGCCGGGCGATCGACGTCAACCCGATCGAGAACCCATACGTGACGGCTTCGGGCTATGTCTTACCGTCCCGGCACCCGCGGCCGGCTTCCACGCTTCGCCGCGGGTTGCCCGCTCGAGCCGGCGAGGAGACGCCGAAGCGCCGGGCGGCTACGCTCCGGACACCGACTCCAGGAGGTTGTCTATGGCCAGCAGGTTCGAGGACCCGGCGCTGGGGCACAGGCTCAGCTTCAGCCTCGCCGAGCGCGATGGCGAGCCAGTGACCAAGGTCGAGATGTGGGTCAGACCGGGAGGTGGAGTGCCGCCGCACGTGCACCCGTCGCTCGAGGAGGCCTTCGAGGTGCTCGAGGGGCGGCTCGAAGTGCTGGCCGGGCGCACCTGGCACGAGGCCGGTCCAGGGGAGACGGTCGTCGCGCCACCCGGCACCAGGCATGCCTACCGCAACCGCAGCGAGACCGAGACCCACGCGGTCTGCTGGACCTCGCCCCCCTCGGAGCTGC
>Ga0157306_10000010_pt1 | contig 35908 bp, 35 predicted proteins | sample NitcycUS163409C2_FD_108391 | JGI IMG/M metagenome (GOLD analysis project Ga0157306, IMG submission 108391) | Soil microbial communities from Arlington Agricultural Research Station in Wisconsin, USA - Nitrogen cycling UWRJ-S163-409C-2 | ecosystem: Environmental > Terrestrial > Soil >...
AGCCGCACGCCTCGACCCGCGACTTCGTCCGCTACCTCAGCGCCGTCGCCGAGGCGGGCGTCGAGCCTGCCGGGGGCGAGGAGCCGGTTTCCCCCGGAGCGATCCAGGGCCTGGCCCCCGCGACGGCACGGGGAATGGATTTCGACCATGTCTTCGTGCTCGACGGAGATCCCGGAGACGTGCAGGCCTGCTCGACCCTGATTCTTTCCCGCGTCGCCCGCGATGCAGATGGCAGCGAGGAGGAGGTGCACGAGGAGGAGCTCTTCGGGCCGGCCGAGGGACTGCACGCGATCTACCGCAAGCTGCGCGAGGAGGTCCTCGAGGCCTCCTGGAAAGCGGGGCGCGAGCTCTCCGAGCCGCGACTCGACACCGTCGTCGACGTCAACCGGGCGATCGCTCGCCACCTCGAGCTGCTCAAGCTGGCAGCGCTGGCGCAGCGCCCAGGCGAGGAGGCAACGGCGGAGGCGATCGATGCGCTCAACGGCCTCCTGCGCCAGGTCGCCACGGCCGAGCAGCAGGCCGAGCTCGATGCCTCGCCGCTCGACGCCTACCTGCTCGACTCCGAGCGCGAGCGCGACGGCCGGCAGCGGCTGATCGCCTCCCGCCACGAGCCTTCGCTGCAAGCCTTCCTCCCCCGTCGCGGCGACGGCGCCCTCAGCCTCTCCGCTTCCGACCTCGACCTCTACCTCACCTGCCCGCTGAAGTACAAGTTCGGCCGGGTCTTCGGCATCCCTCAGGAGCCGACGATCAACCAGCGCTTCGGGATCCTCATCCACAACGTGCTGGAGCGCTTTCACAAGGACGCCAGCGAGGGTGTCGACGACGATGGCCTAGAGCGCCTGATGGACCTTTTCGAGGCCGGTTGGCGCCGCACCGGCTTCGGCTCCAGCGACGACGAGCTGCAGTTCCGCGATCGGGCCCGCGAGGCGATGCGGCTCTACTGGGAGCGCGAGCGCGAAGCCGAGGGCGAGCCGGTTTGGCTGGAGAAGAAGTTCGACATCCGCATCGGCGCCCACCACGTGCGCGGGCGCGTCGACCGCGTCGACCGGCTGCCCGACGGCAGCCACGAGCTGATCGACTACAAGACGGGCGAGCGCAAGAGCGAGGAGCAGCTGGAGAGCGACCTGCAGCTCGCCCTCTACCGGCTCGCCGCCCGCGAGGCGTGGAACCTGGAGGCAAGCAGCGGCAGCTACTACTACGTGCTCGACGCGGAGAAGGTCGCAGCGCCGTCCAAGCCCGACGACGCGGAGCGGGTCGAGCGCACCGTGCTCGAGGTCGGCGAGGGCATCCTCGGCCAGGACTTCGAGCCGCGGCCCTCGCCTGTCACCTGCGGCTGGTGCGACTACCGGCTGATCTGCCCGGCGGCTGAGAGCTAGGGGGTATCGCCCGCGTCTACTCCCTTCCCTGCTGCCGCAAGAATTGCTGGAAGTCCCTCGCGATCGTGTCCGCAGATGGGATGTCCTCGGGACTTTGAAGCTGGTCTTCCTGCTCGGACTCGATCTTTTCGACGAGCTCCTCGATCTCCGGGTTGGCGGCGATCGCCCGGTTGATCTGGTCTTCGTAGTTGGTCGCTTCCTCTTCGAGATCGGTGGCGTCGACGGCGATGCCGGTCAGGCCCTCGAGCCGGCGCAGCAGGGCCAGCGCGGCCTTCGGGTTGGGCACCGCGGCGATGTAGTGGGGAACCGCGGCCCAGAGTGAGGCGGACGTCATCCCCACCTGCCGGCAGCAGTCGTGGACGACGCCGACGATCCCGGTGGGACCCTCGTAGTTGGAGCGCTGCAGGTCGAGCTCCTCGACCAATTTCTCGTCGGAGGCAAGGCCGGTGATCGGCACCGGCAGGGAGTGGGAGACCTCGGCGATCAGCGCCCCAAGCGTGATCACCATCTCGACGCCGAGCGCGTCGGCGGCGGTGGCGATCGTCTCGGAGAAGGTTCGCCAGCGCAGGTTCGGCTCGGTGCCGTCGAGCAGGACCAGGTCGCGGTCGGCAGCCGGCACCCGCACCGCGATCAGGTTGTTCTGCGGCCAGTCGATGCGCCGCGCCTGGCCCTCGCTGAGGACGATCGTCGGGCGGGTGGCCTGGAAGTCGAAGTACTCCTCGGCATCGACCTCGGCGATCAGCTCCGAGTCGAACGCCTCGCCGACCGCGCCAAGCGCTGTCGAGGCGGCTGCAGCGGCGTCGTTCCAGCCGCGAAACGAGCAGACGAGGATCGGGCTGCGGAGCTGCGGCACGTCCCCTTCCCAGCTGAGTGAGCTCACGCTTTGAGACTACCGATGGGCCGGCGCGGCGCCCTGACTATGCCGGGCTCGAGAGGGCCCGCCGCACGAGGCTGAAGGCCATGAAGAGCGCCAGGCCGGCGAAGGAGAGTTCCAGCGTTCGCTGGGAGACCTCGTTGGCGACGACGACGCCCGCCAGCACGCCGAGCGGCGAGAGGACGCCGATAACCAGCGCCTCGCGCAGCCTGACGTTGCCGTAGGCGTTCTGCCGGATCGTGCCGACCAGGGCGACGATGACGATCATCAGCAGCGAGGTCGACTCGCCCTCGACCTGCGAGAGGCCGAGGAAGATCGTCAGCGCAGGGACGAAGAGCACGCCCCCGCCGACGCCCACCAGGCCGCCGGCAAGGCCGCCAGCGGCGGCGATCAGGATGGCGAGGAGCTCGTTCATCGCACGATCAGCTCGATCGCGATCCCGACGAGCAGCGCCGCGAAGAGCAGCGAGACGGCGCGCTGTGGGATGCGCTGCTGGATCGCCGTCCCGGCGACGACGCCGAGCACCGCGGGGATCGAGAGCCAGAGCCCGGTGCCGACGTGGACGTTGCCGTAGATGCCGCCCTGGGCGAGGGCGCCGAGCAGGCCGATGAGGACGATCGCCGCCAGGCTGGTGCCGGTGGCAAGGCGCTCGCCGTAGCCGAACCAGAGAATCAGCAGGGGGACGATGATCGTGCCGCCACCGACGCCGAAGAGCCCGCTGAAGGCCCCCGCCAGCGTGCCGATCGCGGCCAGTTTGAGGATGCGATGGGAGGGCGACGCAGGATCCGGGGCCACCGCCGCGATACTAGATGCAGTGCCTGCCGACTCAGAGACAGGAGCGAACGGCGGTGCTCGCTCCCCTTTGCTCGATGCGCTGCGCGCCGACCCGCCGAGGACGGCAATCCTCACCGACGTCGACGGCACCCTGGCGCCAATCGTCGAGCGACCCGAGCGGGCGGCAGTGCCGCAGCGTGCTCGCGAGCTGCTGGCGGCGCTGAGCGAGCGCTATGGGCTGGTCGGCTGCATCTCCGGCCGCCGAGCGCGCGAGGCACGCGAGCTGGTCGGCGTCGGCGATCTAGCCTATGCCGGCAACCACGGGCTCGAGCTGCTGTTGCCGGCGGACGACGAGGTGCGTCTGGATCCGGCCTTGACGGGCCGTGAGCGGGAAGCGGCCGATTTCCTTGCCGGGCCGGCGGGCGAGGGGCTGGGGGCCTCCGGCCTGCGCCGCGAGGACAAGGGTCCGATCCAGGCCCTGCACTGGCGCCAAGCGGAGGAGGAGGGCGGCGCCGAAGCGCGCGCGGAGGAGATCGCGGCGGGCGCCAGGCGGGCTGGGCTGGAACCTCGCTGGGGCCGCAAGGTGCTTGAGCTGCGCCCGGTTGGCGTAGGCGGCAAGGACGCGGCGGTCGCGGCCCTGCTCGCACCGCGGGAGCTCAGCGCCGCGATCTACGCCGGCGACGATCGCACCGACCTCGACGCCGGACGCCGCCTGCACGAGCTGCGCGACGCGGGGCAACTGCGGACCGCCGCCTTCGTCGGCGTGCTCTCACCGGAGGCGCCCGCCGAGCTGGCCGAGGAATCGGACCTGAACGTCGAGGGAGCAGAGGGCTGGCTCGAGCTGCTCGCGGAGCTGGCGGCCTAGCGATGCCCTACACCGACCTGCTGCGAGTCACCGTCCTGCTCGCCGGCGCCGAGGCGACCGCGCTGGCGGCGATCACGGCTATCGCCACCAGCCGCGACGATGACACGACGACGATCGCCGTCGCCGCCGGCTGGTGGCTGATCGCGCTTGCGGTCGGGCTCTACCTAGGACGTCCGGCGCGAGCCGCCGACGGCGTTCGCGACGCGCTAGCCGGCGCCCGTACGGCGACCTCGCTGCCGCCCGAGACGCCGGCGCGGATCGCCTTCGCCCGCCTCTGGCCAATCGGCCTGACGGCCGTGCTGGCCGGCGGGCTCGGCCTGTTCTTCCCCGGAGTCGCGGCGATCGGCGCCGGCTACGCCCTGCTGGTCTCGCTCGCCTGGCACAGCCGCGAGGCGGCCGTGCTCGGCATCGAGCAGCGCGACGGCGTCAAGTTCTACGTCGTGCCCAACTCCGCCCTGCGCCCAATCCAGCTCGTCCGCACGCCCGGCCTGCGCAGCGACCGGCTCCACGCCTGAGCTCGCGTCCGCAGCCACGGCTAGCGTGGTTCGGGTGAAGCTCCGCGGATCGGTCGCCGTCCTCGCGCTCGCCGCCTCCCTGCTCTCGCCGGCGACGGCGGCAGCGATCGACCGCACGGTCACGGTCAAGGGCGAAGCGGTTCAGCAGGTGGTCAACGACGCTGCCGAACTGGGCTTCTCGGTCAGCAAGGAACGCAGATCGAAGGGCGCGGCGCTGCGCATCGTCGCGATCCGCATGCAGGCGGTGATCGCGACGATCAAGGCGACCCCGGGCGTCGGGCCCGGCGACGTGACCACCGGGTCGATCTCGGTGCGCAAGCTGACCCGCAACGGCAAGACCGTCTGGCGTGCCTCCGAGGGGGTCGGCGTCGTCCTCCATCAGCCCGAGCGGGCGGGAGAGCTGGTCAGCGCCGCCATCGCCGCCGGGGCGACCGGCACCCGCGGGCCACGCTTCTTCGCCAGCCACCCCGAGACCGCCTACAACGACGCCCTGCTCGCCGCCTTCGATCAGGCGAAGGCCAAGGCGGCCGCACTGGCCACCCGCGCTGGCGCGACCCTCGGCCCGGTCCTGACGATCGAGGAAGGGCGAGAAGTAGTGCCGACGACCGCAGCTCCCCGCGGCGAGAAGAAGGGGCCTCGGGGGCCAGCTCCTCCGGTCGAACCCGGCACCTCGACGGTCACCGCCACCGTCCGCGTCGTCTTCAGCCTGGAATAGCGACAGCAGGCGTCAGGGGTCGTCTCGCGGGTGCCTCGCGAAGCGGCTCCGCAGAGTAGTTCTAAGCCGCGAAGCGGCACATGATTCGCACCGCCGCCAGGGCGGTGCGTGGGCACCCGCGAGACGACCCCTGACGCCCCCTACCGCTTGCGCAGCTTCTTAAAGTCCCCCCAACTTCGCGTGTTCGCCACGTCGGCGGCCGTGAGCCAGGCGCGGCGCGCGGTCGCCACCGCGTAGGCCATGTTGGCCAGCGTCTCGACCCCATGGGCGTCGGTGTTGAGGACGATCGTCACACCTGCTTCGACGGCGAGGCGGGCATGGTGCTCGGAGAGGTCGCGGCGGTTGGGGTTGCCGTTGATCTCGAGCATCGTGCCGGTGCGCGCCGCCGCCTCGGCGATCGCCTCGACGTCGACGCCGTAGGGCTCGCGCCGGCCGATCAAGCGCCCGGTGAGGTGGCCGATGCAGTCGACCAGGGGGTTCTCGATCGCCGCCAGGACACGGGCGGTCATCTCCTGCTCGGAGATCGCGAAGGAGGTGTGGACGCTGGCGACGACCCAGTCGAGCGCTTCGACCACGTCGTCGGGGTAGTCGAGCTCGCCGTCGAGGCCGATGTTGACCTCGGATCCGGCGAGCAGGCGGAAGCCACGTTTGCCTTTGTTCCAGGCCTCGACCTCCGCGATTCGCTCCCAGAGCCGCTCAGTGGTGACGTGGTCGCCGAAGCCATGGCTGGCGGAGTGGTCGGTGATCGCCATGTAGGAATAGCCGCGGTCGCGCCCTGCCTCGGCCATCTCCTCGAGGGAGTTGCGCCCGTCGGAGAGCGTCGTGTGCGAATGCAGGTCGCCGCGAATGTCGGTGACCGTCACCAGCTCCGGCAGCTTCCCTTCGCGCGCCGCCTTCAGCTCGCCGCGTCCCTCGCGCAGCTCGGGCTCGATGTAGGCGTAGCCGAGGCGCTCGTAGACCGCCGCCTCGCCGGCGCAGAGCTCGACCTCGCCGGTCTCGACCTCGGTGATGCCGTGCTCGGAGACCGAGAGCCCGCGGCCCACCGCCTCCTCGCGCAGCTGCACGTTGTGGGCTTTGGAGCCGGTGAAGTGCTGCAGCAGGTTGCCAAAGGCCTCGGGGGCGACGATCCGCAGATCGACCGAGATCCCGTTCTGGGTCTGGGCCCGCACACCGTTCGGTCCCGGTTTGCCGGCGGCGGCGATCAGCGGGCTGGCGACCAGCGCTTCGGCCAGGGCGGTCGGCTCCTCGGCGGTGGCGATCAGATCGATGTCCTTGCAGGTCTCCGCCCAGCGGCGAACCGAGCCGGCCACCTCGACCCGCTCCGCCGCGGCGTGCTCGCGCAGCTCGCGGGCCAGCTGCTCGGCGATCGGCCGAACCATCGAGAGCAGCACGCGGCCTGAGGCGTCACCCGGATCCCCCAGCCGCTCGAGGCCGGCGAGGACGTTTTCCTCAGCCTTCGGGCCGAGGCCCCTGAGCTCGCGGATCCGTTCGCCTTCCGCCGCCTGCTGGAGGTCCTCGAGCGTGGCGACGCCGAGTGACTCGAACAGCTTGCGAGCTGTCTTCGCCCCCACTCCGGGCACCCGCGTCACTTCGACCAGAGTCGGCGGGAACTTCGCCTTCAGCTTCACCGCGGCGGGGATCTCGCCGGTCTCGATCAGCGCGTCGATCTTCTCGGCCAGAGTCTTGCCGACGCCGGGCACCTCGGTCGCCCGGCCGGCCGCGGCGAGGTCGGCGACCGAGACCGGGCTTTCGCGGATCGCCTTGGCCGCCGTGCTGTAGGCGAGCACCCGGTATTTGACCGCCCCGTCGAGCTCGTAGAGGACCCCGAGCTCGTCGAGGGCGGCGGCGATCTCGGCGTTGGTCACACCTGCAAGCTAGCGAGGGCATTCGCGGCTAGCATCGCCCGCGTCGATGCCCGCCGTCAGCTCCGAGCGAGGGCCCGTCTGGGTCGTCCTGCCGACCTACGAAGAGGCGACCAATATCGAGCGGTTGGTCACCGAGGTGCGCACGAAGCTGCCGGCCGATGCCCAGATTCTGATCGTCGACGACGACTCTCCGGACGGCACCGGCAGGATCGCCGCCCGCCTGGCCGAGGAGCAGAAGGCGGTCCACGTCCTGCACCGGCGCGCCAAGGAAGGGCTCGGTCCCGCCTACATCGCCGGCTTTCGGGAGGCGCTCGGCGCCGGCGCCGGCCTGATCGTCGAGATGGACGCTGACTTCTCGCACGAGCCTGCCTACCTGCCACGTCTGCTCGAGGCCGTCGGACGCGCCGACCTGGCAATCGGCTCGCGCTACGCGCCGGGCGGCGCGGTCGGCGATTGGGGGCCGCTGCGGCGGGCGGTGAGCCGTGGCGGCAGCACCTACGCACGTCTCGTCCTCGGCCTTGGCGTGCACGACCTGACCGGCGGCTTCAAGTGCTTTCGTCGCGAGGTGCTCGAGGCGATCGACCTCGGCGCGGTGCGCTCGCGCGGCTACGCCTTCCAGGTCGAGATGACCTACCGCGCAATCCAGCTCGGCTTCGACGTGGTCGAGGTGCCGATCGTCTTCCGCGACCGCGAGGCGGGCTCTTCGAAGATGAGTCGCTCGATCATGCTCGAGGCGATCTGGCGTGTCCCCCTTCTACGATGGGGTAGGTGAGGGTCCGAGAGCGCCATGGCGACTCCCGCGACCCTCGCTATACTTTCTGAAGTATTGAGCGCTGAACCTCGATCCTCAGGAGACCGATTCCAGTGACAGGCAAGCTCCACGACGTGACAGACGACACCTTCAAGGCCGAGGTCCTCGAGGCTGACGGCCCCGTGCTGGTCGACTTCTGGGCCCCCTGGTGCGGCCCCTGCCGCGTCGTTCACCCGGTGCTCGAGGAGATCGACGCCGAGCGCGAGGACCTGAAAATCGTCAGCGTCAACGTCGACGAGAACCAGCAGACCGCCGCCCAATACGAGGTTCTCTCGATCCCCACCCTGCTGCTCTTCAAGGACGGGGCGATCGTCAAGAAAGTCGTCGGCGCGATGCCCAAGCGTCGCCTTGAGGCAGAGCTCGAGCCAGCCCTGGCCTAGCTCGGCGCCCGCAGCCGATGCCTTTCGTTCACGTCCACTGGTTCGAGGGTCGCTCCGACGAGCAAAAGGCGGAGATCGCCAAACGGATCGAAGCGGCGCTGATCGAGGTCGCCGGCGCCGCCCCCGAGCACTGCTGGGTCAAGTTCTCCGACTCGAAGAAAACCGACTTCATCATCGGCGAGGCTGCCGACTGAGCGAGCGAGTCTAGGCTGCGGCGCGTGCGCCGATGTCTAGCGTCACCGGGCGATCGGGAGCGGCCAGAGCGGCTTCGGCCGCAATGCGCAGAGCTACAGCGTCGAGGTCGTACTTGTCGGCGGCGATCGCAAGCAGGTCGAGTTTGCTGTGAGGATTCAGCAGCTCGACGTTGACAGCCCGGCCCTTCCGCAATGCCACATGGCAGTAAGTGTCGTCGATCGGGTCGCCGTCATCCCAGCGATCGACTTCCACCAAGTCGATGGAAAGTGCTTCCGCTTGGCTGTCGTAATCGGCTTTCATTGACCCCTCCTGGGATGAACTGTGACGATCACGTCCGGATCGTCGAGGGCGACTACCACTCGTATGCGTTCGCCACCGACTTCTCCAAGATACCGTGGCCGGCCTTTCCGATCTCGATCAACACGGATGGGATTCGCTACTACCCGTTCGATCCCGAGTCTCGTTAGGCCGATCCACCGCGCCTGATTCTTCGCGTGTCGGGTGAGCCGCACCCCCTTTCAAGGGCACACGCCGACAAACTCTCCCCCTTAGGTGCGGCTGACGGCGATCCTCAGCTCGCGGCCATCGATGCTGATCTCGGCGCCGTCGCCGGCGTCGTAGGCGACGGCCGTTGCGAGCACCTCACCGCTGACGTAGTGCTCGTGTTCGCGGGCAGCAGCGAGCAGCTCCTCGTCGCCGCCGAGGGCGAGCTCGATGCGGTCGGAGATGTCGAGGCCGGCGGCCTTGCGGGCGTTCTGGACTGCGTGGACGATCTCGCGGGCCAGTCCCTCGCGGCGCAGCTCGTCGTCGAGCTCGAGCTGCAGGGCGACGGCGTGGCCCGCCTCAGCCTCGACCTCGTAGCCCTCCAGGGGCTGCAGGGCGAGGTTGACCTCGTCGGGGCCGATCGCGTGCTCGTCGCCGTCGACGTTGATGCCGATCTCACCGCCGTCGGCCATCACCTCGGCGACGTGGACTGGGTCGAGCGCCTCGACCGCGGCGGCGACCTGCGGCATGCGCTTGCCGAAGCGCGGCCCGAGCGCGCGGTAGTTGGGCTTGACCGCGTAGCTGACCAGGTCGGCCTCCTCGGAGACGAAGTCGAGCTGCTTGACGTTGAGCTCGGCGGTGACCAGGTCGGCGCGGGCCGAGATCGCCTCGCGCTCGGCATCGTTGGCGACGATCACCGCACGGCGCAGCGGCTGGCGCACCTTGGCCTTGGCCTGGGCGCGGGCGGCGCGGCCGAGCTCGACCGTGAGGCGCACGGCCTCCATCGCCGCCTCCAGCTCCGGGTCGGCGAGGGCCGGATCGGGCTCCGGAAAATCACGCAGGTGGACCGAGTCGGACCGCTCGCCCAGCGCTTCGGCCTCGCCGCCGGCGAGGTTGAGGTGGATCTCATCGGCGAGGAAGGGGGTGAAGGGAGCAAGCAGGGCGGCGACCTCGAGCAGGCAGTGGCGCAGCGTGGCGAAGGCCGCCCGGTCGCCCTCCCAGAAGCGGCGCCGCGAAAGGCGCACGTACCAGTTGGAGAGCTCCTCGACATAGGCGGCGATCGCCCGGCCGGCCGCGGTGCAGTCGAACTCATCCATGCGCTGGCGCACGGTCGCAATCGTCGACTGGAGCTTGGAGAGCGCCCACCGATCGAGGTCTTCGACCTCGGTGCGTTCGCTGTTTGTCCGGCTATCCCTGACAAACAGCGAACGCAACCCCTGGTCATCGAAGTCGGCAGGGCCGAGCTTCTCAGCGTTCGCGTAGAGGACCCAGAAGGAGTAGGTGTTCCAGAGGGTGAGGAGGAACTGGCGGACCGATTCGCCCACGGTGTCGACCGAGAAGCGGTAGCCCGACCAGGGCTGCTGGGCGGTCAGGTAGTACCAGCGGAAGGCGTCGGCGCCGTGAGCGGAGATCACGTCCCAGGGCTCGACCACGTTGCCCTTGCTCTTTGACATCTTCTGCCCGTCGGGATCGAGGATCAGGCCAAGGCAAACGCAGTTGCGGTAGCTGGTGGTGTCGAAGAGCAGGGTCGACTCGGCGAGCAGCGTGTAGAACCAGCCGCGGGTCTGGTCGATCGCCTCGCAGATGAAGTCGGCCGGGAAGCGCTCCGCGAACAGCTGCTCGTTCTCGAACGGGTAGTGGAGCTGGGCGAAGGGCATCGCGCCGCTGTCGTACCAGGTGTCGATCACCGACTCGACCCGGCGCATCTCGCCGCCGCAGCGCTCGCAATCGAGCAGCACATCGTCGATGTAGGGACGATGCAGGTCGTCCGGCACCTCGCCGCGAGCGCGCTCGCGCAGCTCGGCGACTGAGCCGGCGCAGAAACGGCCTTCGCAGCTCTCCTCCGTGCACTCCCAGATCGGCAGCGGCGTCCCCCAGTAGCGGTCGCGCGAGAGCGCCCAATCGACGTTGCCCTCCAGCCACTTGCCGAAGCGCCCGTGCTTGATGTGCTCGGGATGCCAACCGATCTGCTCGTTGTTGGCGAGCATTCGGTCGCGCACCTGCGAGGTGGCGATGTACCAGCTCGACTTGGCGTAGTAGAGCAGCGGCGTGCCGCAGCGCCAGCAGTGGGGATAAGCATGCGTGTAGACCTGGGCGCGGAAGAGCAGGCCGCGGCGGTCGAGGTCGGCGATCAGCGCCTCGGTGACCTCAGGGTCCTTGACGAAGCGGTCAGCGAAGCCCGCGACGCGGTCGTCGAAGCGGCCGTCGAGTCGGACCGGGTTGTAGAGGGTGCCGTGGCTGGTCGGGTCGAAGATCCCGTTCTCGGCGGCCACGGAGTAGTCGTCCTCGCCGAAGGCGGGCGCGACGTGGACGAGGCCGGTGCCGTCCTCGGTGGTGACGAACCCGCCGGCGAGCACGCGGAAGGCGTTTGCCGGGCCGCCGTCGGCGAGCTCGAAGACCGGCCCGCGGTAGCGGGCGCCGACCAGCTCGGAGCCCCGCACCCGATCCACCACATCGGTGTCCTCGCCGAGCACCTTCTCGAGCAGCGCCTCGGCGACGATCACTACCTCCTCGCCGGCCCGCGCCTTGACGTAGGTCACGTCGGGGGCCGCGGCGACGGCGACATTGCCGGGCAGCGTCCAGGGCGTCGTCGTCCAGACCAGCAGCGACTCGCCGCTCTCGCTTCCGTCCTCGCCGAGCAGCGGAAAGCGCACGTATATCGAGGGGTCGTCGACCTCCTCGTAGCCGAGCGCGACCTCGTGCGAGGAGAGCGCCGTGCCACAGCGCGGGCAGTAGGGGACGACCTTGTGGCCCTCGTAGAGGCGCTCGTCCTCCCAGAGCCGCTTCAGCGACCACCAGACCGACTCGATGTAGGAGTCGTCGAGGGTGACGTAGGGGTCGTCGAGGTCGATCCAGAAGCCGATTCGCTCGGTCAGCCGGTTCCACTCCTCGACGTACTCGAAGACCGACGTGCGGCAGCGCTCGTTGAACTCGGCGATCCCGTACTCCTCGATCTCCTGCTTGGAGGAGATGCCGAGCTGCTTCTCCACCTCAAGCTCAACCGGCAGGCCGTGGCAGTCCCAGCCCGCCTTGCGCGGCACCCGGAAGCCGCACATCGAGCGGTAACGCGGGTAGACGTCCTTGAAGACCCGGGCGAGCACATGGTGGGAGCCGGGCCGCCCGTTGGCGGTCGGCGGGCCCTCGTAGAAGTTCCAGATCGGCGCCCCCTCGCGCCGGGCGAGCGAGCGCTGGAAGACGTCGCGCTCCTGCCAGCGCGCCAGCATCCGCTCCTCCAGCTCGGGGAAGGACTGCTTGGTGTCGACTGGGCGGAAGCCGGGCATGAGCGGGTGATTCTAGGAGCGGGTAGCCTCCCGACCGCATGCCCGTCTACGACGTGAACGGAAAGGTGGCGCTGGTCACCGGCGGCGCCAGGGGGATCGGCTACGAGACGGCGCGGCAGCTGCACACGCGCGGCGCCTCCGTCGCGCTCGTCGACGTCGACGCCGAGGAGGTGCGCGAGGCGGCCGAGCGGATCGGCGAGCGGGCGATCGGCATCGCCGGCGACGTCACCGACGCCGGTGCGATGCGTGCCGCCGTCGCCGAGACGGTCGAGGGCTTCGGCGGCCTCGACATCGCGATGGCGAACGCCGGCATCGCGCCGCCGACCACGACCACGATCCGCATGGTCTCCGACGAGGAGTGGGAGCGGGTGATCGAGATCAACCTGCTCGGTGTCTGGCACACGGTGCGGGCGGCGCTGCCGCAGGTCACCGAGCGGCGCGGGCACATCGTCGTCGTCTCCTCCGCCTACGCGATCGCCAACGGCATGCTGAGCAGCGCCTACGCCGTGGCGAAGTCGGGGGTCGAGGCTTTCGGCCGCTCGCTACGCACCGAGCTGGCGCCGCTCGGCGCCAGCGCCGGCGTCGCCTACTTCGGCTTCGTCGACACCAAGCTGGTGCAGGACGCCTTCGCGCGGCAGGACACCGGGCGCCTCCAGGAGTCGATGCCCGCCTTCCTGCTCAAGCGGATCACCCCGGCCGAGGCCGGAGCCACCGTCGTGCGCGGCATCGAAGAGCGCGCGCCGCGCACCTTCGCGCCCAAGTACTGGCGCTACATCTCCGCTCTGCGCGGCCTGATCAACCCGCTCTTCGACCGGCGCGCCGAGCGCGACCCGCGCTTCCTCGAGGCGATCCGCGACGCCGAGCAGCTCTCGGCGAGCGGCGCGGACGTGACCTCAGGCACCTCGAGTTAGCCGCTCGAGCAGGATCACCACCGACTCATACGGCTCGCCTATCGCTCGGCTGAGGCCGATCTCGCAGGTGCGGTTGCTCGAGAGGTGGGCGTCGAAGCTGCGGCCGGAGAGCTCGGCCGCTTGCGGGCGGGTCGCCGCCGCGGTCAACTCGGGGTGGGAGATGCCGCGGTCGCCGGCGAAGCCGCAGCAGGTCGCCGAGGGCGCAACGTAGACGTCCTCTGCCAGGGCGCGGCTCAAAGAGCGAAGGCGTGGCGCCAGGCCCGCGTGGCGGGTGGCACAGGTCGGGTGGACGGTCGCAGCGCCGACCTTGGCGGGGATCTGCAGCTGCGGCAGCAGGCGGTCGTGGGCCCAGGCAATCGAGTCGAGGACCTCGAGGCCGGCGAACCGGCTTGCGTTCTCCTCGCTCAGCACGCCCGCGCCGGGTTCGGCCACTGCCTGCGTGCAGGAGGTGGCGTCGATCACGACCGGCAGCGCTCCCTCACCGGTCCACTCCCAGAGGCTCGCGACCATCTCGTTGGACTTGTGACGGTAGGCGTCGGTGAAGCCCTTCGAGCTCCAAGGGTGCCCGCAGCAGCTGCCGGTGACCTCGGCCGGGATCCAGACCGGCAGGCCGGCGCGGCGCGAGACCTCGACCAGCGCCTCGATCGGGCCGCCGCCGAAGATCCGGTTGGTGCAGGAAGGGACGTAAACGGCAGCGGCGCCCTCGCGCGAGGTCCGCGGCATGCTCGCCGATGCCGGTCCAGGCAGGGCCTTGCCGCGCTTCGTGCGGCGCGCCAGCGGGCTGCCGACCCGCAGGCCCGCCCGCGATGCCCGTTCAACGGCGCCCCAGCTCTTCGCTGCCGCCAGCGCCACCCGCTCGGCGCGCTCGCTGTGGCGGCGGCCGCGCAGCTCCCTGACCAGCTGCCCGGTGTCGATCCCGACCGGGCAGGCGAGCTGGCAGGAGCCGTCGGCGGCGCAGGTCTCGAGCCCGTCGTACTCGTACTCCTCGAGCAGCGCTCGCTGCACCGGTGAGCCCGCCGGCTGGCGCGCCATCTCGCGGCGCAGCACGATCCGCTGGCGCGGCGTCGTGGTCAGGTCGCGGCTCGGGCAGACCGGCTCGCAGAAGCCGCACTCGACGCAGGTCGTCGCCGACTGCTCGATCGGCGGCGTCGTCTTCAGGTTGCGCAGGTGGACGTCGGGGTCGCGGTTCAGCACGACGCCGGGGTTGAGCACGCCGTCGGGATCGGCAAGTCGCTTCACCCGCCACATCAGCTCTGTCGCCTGCTCCCCCCACTCGCGCTCGACGTAGGGCGCCATGTTGATCCCGGTGCCGTGCTCTGCCTTGAGCGAGCCATCGTACTTGCCGACGATCAGCTCGACCAGCTTTGCCATGAAGGCCTCGTAGCGCTCGGTGTCCTCGGGCTTGGCGAAGTCGGGGGTGAGCATGAAGTGCAGGTTGCCGGCCGAGGCGTGGCCGGCAACGCCGGGCAGGAAGCCATGCTCGCCGAGCAGTGCCTGCAGGTCGCGGGCGCCCTCGGCGATCCGCTCGGGCGGCACGCAGACGTCCTCGACGATCAGCGCCGTGCCCGGCAGGCGCAGGCGGCCGATCAGGCCGTGCAGGCCCTCGCGAACGCGCCAGGCGAGCTCGATCTCCTCCGCCTCGCCGGTGAAGGCGAGCGGCCGGATCGTCTCGTGGCCGGCGAGGATCTCCTCGGCGCGAGCGACGAACGGCGCCAGCTCCGCCTCGCTCGCCGCCCCGTACTCGACCAGCAGCACAGCCGACTCCGGTGGCAGCTCCTTCCACTCCTGCGGGGCGCCGACCATGTTCCAGGCGGCGGTGATCAGGGCCGGGGCGACCATCAGCTCGACCGCCGTGGCGCCGCTGTCGACCAGGTCGCGGACCGGGGCGATCGCCTCGTCGATGCCGGGAAAGTGGATCCAGGCGGTGGTCGTGCGGGCCGGCAGCGGCACAGTCTCGAAGACAGCCTCGGCGACGAAGGCCAGCGTGCCCTCCGAGCCGACCACGAGGCGGCGAAAGATCTCCAGCGGCCGATCGGCGTCGAGAAAGGCGCAGAGCCGGTAACCGGTCGTGTTCTTGATCGCGAACTTGCGCCTGATGCGCTCGCTGAGCTCGGCGTCGGCGCGGATCTCGTCGCGGATCGCGGTGAGGCCGGCAGCCAACTCGGGCTGCTCGGCGGCGAAGCGCTCGGCGGCATCCGGGGCGGCGGTGTCGATCGTCGTCCCCGAGGCGAGCACCAGGGTCATCGAGCGCAGCGTGGAGTAGGAGTCGTGGGTGACGCCGCAGCGCATGCCACCGGAGTTGTTGGCGATCACACCGCCGACGCAGGCGATATCCGTGCTGGCCGGGTCGGGGCCGAGCTTGCGCCCGTGCGGGGCGAGGACGCGGTTGGCGTGGCCGAGCACAGTGCCCGGCTTGACCCGGGCGAGCGCGCCGCCGTCCTCGACCGCGACGCCGCCGAAATGGCGGCGCACGTCGACGAGGATGCCGTCCGTCTGCCCCTGGCCGTTGAGGCTGGTGCCACCGGCGCGGAAGGTGACCGGGATCTCGTTGGCCCGGCCGTAGGCGAGGACCTTGGCCACGTCGGACGCCTCGCGGGCGATCACGACAGCTTGCGGGAAGAGCCGGTAGGGGCTGGCGTCGGAGGCGTAGCGGACGATGTCGCTGGCCCGAGCAAGGACGCGGTCGGGGCCGAGCAGCGCTTCCAGCTCGCCGCGCAGCGGCTGCGCGACGCCTGCCGCGATCCGGTCGGGGGCGCGATCGGGCGCCGGGGTGGCCGTCTGCGGCGCCAGCGAGGAGATGTCCCGCGCGAGCAGCGCCATGCTCAACCCAGCCTAGAAGAGGGACATGCCGGGGGTGACCGGCACTTCGACCAGCTCCGGCTGCGAGGAGGCAAACGCCTTGGCGAGAGCGTCGCGCACCTCGTCGCGCTCCTTTACCCGCTGCGCTTCAATGCCGTAGCCCTCGGCGACTGCGGCGACGTCGAGCTTCGGCAGGTCGAGTCCCGGCGCGCCGCTCACCTGCTCGACCTCGGCGAACCACTTGAGGATCGCGTACTCCTCGTTGCGCACGACGAGGAAGGTGACCGGGACCTTGTAGGCGACCGCGCTCCAGAAGGCGCTGACCGCGTACTGCACCGAGCCCTCGCCGATCACGCAGACGACCGGGCGGTCGGGCTGGGCGAGCTGCACGCCGATCGAGGCGGCGAGGCCGAAGCCGAGGCCGCCGCCGGCGGCGAAGTAATAGCTGCCCGGTCGCGAGAGGCGCAGCTGGTTGCGCAGCGCCAGCGTGCTGGAGGGCGACTCGAGCACGACGATGCCGTCCTCGGGGAAGACCTCGGCGAGAGCGGTGTGCACGGTCGAGGGGTTGAGCGGGTCCGAGGGCGGGATTTCCTGCGGCCCCTGGTTCGGCTCGGGCGCCGGCCGTTGCGACTCGGGCGCCGCAGCGAGCAGCGCCTCCAGGGTGAGCTTAACGTCGGCAACCAGCGCGTCGCCCATCGGCGCGCGGGCCGCCTCGTCGGGGTCGCTGGTGATCGCCACCAGCTTCGCCCCCTCGGGCAGCAGCGGGCCGGGGATGTAGGGGTAGTAGGGGAAGACGGAGCTGCCGACGACGAGGATCAGGTCGTGGCCCTCGAGCGTCTGGGCCACCGGCCCGATCGCCGGCGGCAGAACGCCGCGGTAGTTCGGGTGGTTCTCGGGAAAGCCGATGCGACCGCCGCCGGGAGCCGGCGTCGCCCAGACCGGCAGGCGCTGGCGCTCGGCGAGCGCGATCGCGTCATCCCAGGCGCCGGCGGCATCTATGTCGGGGCCGGCCACCATCACCGGGTTCGTTGCCGCATCGAGACGGTCGGCGAGAACACGGACCGCCGCCGGATCGGCGACGGCGCGACCGTCGACCCGACGCCCAATCGCCTCGCGTGCGTCGGCCTCGTCGACCTCGGCGTACCAGTCGTCCATCGGCAGCGAGACGAAGACCGGCCCCTTGGGCGGCAGCCCGGCGAGATGAGCGCCGTGGGCAAGAGCCAGGGGAACGTCCTCGGCGCGGGCCGGCTCGTAGGACCACTTGACCAACGGGTGGGGCATGCGGATCGCGTCGCGGTTGGTGAGGTTGGCCTGCAGGGTGATCTGTGCCCGCGCCTGCTGGCCGGCGGTCACGAGCAGCGGCGAGTGGTTGGCCTGGGCGTTGAAGATCGCCCCCATCGCGTTGCCGAGGCCTGGCGCGGTGTGCAGGTTGGCCATCGTCGTCTGCCCCGAAGCCTGGGCGAAGCCGTCGGCCATGCCGACCACCACCGCCTCCTGCAGGCCGAGCACGTAGCGGAAGTCGGAGGGGAACTCGGCGAGCATCGGCAGCTCGGTCGAGCCCGGATTGCCGAACATCGTCGTCATCCCCCGCTCGCGGAAGAGGTCGAAGCTGGCCTCGCGGACGGTCGGCATTGCGGCGCAACCCTACCGTGCACGCGATGTTCTCAAGCAGACCCCCGTGGGTGTCGATAACCGCACCCATGGGCCGCCCGACAGAGACGATGTCGCATTTCTCGCCGCATAGCGGAGATTACTGCGACCGCATCGACGGGCGGGCCACCCGGATCGGCCGCGGGCTTCTCGCCGCCGCGGCTGTGCTGACGCTTTGCCTGCTGGCGGCCGCATCGGCGAGCGCCGGCCCCAGCTTCACTCGCCTCGCCTACGCGAGCGGCGAAATCGTCCCGATCCCGGCATCGATCCCGCACGAAGAAGGCGACATGGTCGACCGCCGCATCCTCCCCGACCTGCGCTGGCTCGCCCAGCGCTACCCGATCTACATCAGCGACGGCTACTCCGGGCCGTTGCCAAACGGCGAACACGCCGGCTGTCGGGGCTGCCACGTGCGGAATTCCGACCACTACAACGGCCTCGCCGTCGACATTATTCCCGTCAACTGGAGCGACAGCTGCGACCGCAACTGGCGCGGTATCACCCGTCTCGCCCGCTGGGCCGAGCCGATTCAGAACCGGCCCGCTGCCCCCTTCCGCTGGGTCGGCTACGACGGCGACGCCGGCCACGGCTGCGGCCACCATCTCCACCTCTCCTGGGAACACGCCATCGCCCCCCAGTTCCAGCTCGCCGAATGGGTCGAGGTCTTCCCGGTCAAGCTGATGGACGTCGGCGACCACCCGCGTCGCAAGCGGCCCACACCCAAGGCGGCGGCGCCGGCCGGCCCGGCTGGCCCGCCCGGTGGCATCTCGACGCTGCACGCCGGCGGCGTCTCAGCGCGCGCCGAGTGACGCTCGCTCGCCGAACTGCATCAAATTCTCGATCCAGCAGGTAGAGAATTTGATGCAGTTCGCAGTCGTAGGATGGTGGCGATGCGGATCTCGGTCATCGCCCTCGCTGCGATGGTCGTCGTCGCCTTGACCGGCTGCGGCGACACGGACGACTCGACGCCGGTCGCTTGCCTGGAAGGGGACGGCGTCTACATTCGCGCTCTGCAGGGCGCTCCCGGTGTGGTGAGGCTGCGCGGCGAGACGCCGATCAGCGCCTGTCTTGCCGAGAACCAGGAAGCTGGCGACCTCTCCACGGTCGGCGCCGCGATGCTCGAGGCGGCGACTCACCTCAACGCCGAGGCTCGCGCCGAGCCAGGCGGCGCGGCCAACCTGCAGCTCGGCTACCTGCTCGGTGCCGCCCAGCGGGGCGCCGAGCAAACCGACGGTATCCACGCCGAGCTTGTCCGCCGCTTGGCCGTCGCCGCTCGCTACAGCCCCGACAACGGGCGACTGCCGGCGACGTTCCTCGAGACCTACCGGGAAGGCTTCGACGCGGGCGAAGCGCGCGGCTGATCGAATCGGCGTCAAGAAGCGCAGGGGCAAGCGGAGGGCGGCGATCCGGGGCAGCTGGAATACGCTCCCTGGTCCCCGAACTCGATGGAGGCATGGACGTGACTGAGCAGCTCTGGGGTGGCGAGACCACCAAGGCCGTCGACAACTTCCCGGTGTCCGGGGAGCGAGTCCCCGCTCCGGTCGTGCACTGGCTCGGCCGGCTCAAGGCAGCCGCCGCGCTGGTCAACGGCGAGCTTGGCTCGCTCGACAAGGACCTCGCCGAGCGGATCGCGACCGCCGGCGAGGCGGTGGCCGCCGGCGAACACGACGACCAGTTCCCGATCGACGTCTTCCAGACCGGCTCCGGAACCTCGTCCAACATGAACGCCAACGAGGTGATCGCCAACCTCGCCGGGGAGGGGACCCATGCCAACGACCACGTCAACATGGGCCAGTCCTCCAACGACGTCTTTCCCTCCGCCGTCCACCTGGCGGCCCTGGGCGAGGTGACACACGACCTGCTGCCGGCGATGGGCGGGCTCGAGGAGGCGCTCGAGGCCAAGGCCAAGCAGTTCGCCGACGTGGTCAAGGCGGGACGCACCCACCTGATGGATGCCGTCCCGGTCACCCTCGGCCAGGAGTTCGCTGGCTACGCCGCGCAGGTACGGCTCGGCGTGCAGCGCATCGAGGCGACGCTGCGCAGGGTCGGTCAGATTCCGCTCGGCGGCACCGCGACCGGCACCGGCCTCAACACCCATCCCGAGTTCGCCGCCCGGGTGCGCGAGCGGCTCGCGGCCGAGACCGGCCTCGAGATCTCCGCCCCGCTCGACCCCTTCGAGGCGCAGGCCAACCGCGACGCGCTGGTCGAGCTCTCCGGGGCGCTCAAGGTCTACGCCGTCTCGCTCAACAAGATCGCCAACGACCTGGCGCTGATGGGATCGGGGCCGCGCGCCGGGCTCGCCGAGCTGCGCCTGCCCGAGCTGCAGAAGGGCTCCTCGATCATGCCCGGCAAGGTCAACCCAGTGATCTGTGAGGTCGTGATCCAGGTCGCCGACCAGGTGATCGGCAACGACGTCGCGATCACCGTGGCCGGCAGCCAGGGCCAGTTCGAGCTCAACGTGCGCGTGCCGCTGATCGCCCGCAACCTGCTCGACTCGATCAAGCTGCTCGCCTCCGCCTCGCGCCTGCTCAACGAGAAATGCGCCGCCGGCCTCGAGGCCAACGAGGAGATGACCGAGCGCCACGCCGAGGCGACCCTCGCCACGGCGACCGCGCTCAACCCCCACATCGGCTACGACCGCGCCGCCGACATCGTCAAGGCGGCGGCCGAGTCGGGCCGCTCGCTGCGCGAGGTCGCGCTCGAGCAGGGCGTCGAGCCGGCGGTGCTCGAGGAGGCGCTGGACCACCGACGGATGGCTCGGCCGCACGAGTAGGTGGTGAGGTGGGGAGAGGCGGCCCTCCCCCTGAGGCCGTCGCGCAGCCGATCGTCTGCGTACTTCGAGGCGTGGTCTCAGAGCCTCATGGGGAGGGCCACCTCTCCCCACCTCGCGCAGCTTCAGCGCGGGTCGTCGATGAGCAACTCGACGTTGCGGTCGTCGGCTTGGCCTTCGCCGATCGGGGCGCCGGACTGGAGGTCGTTGAAGGACATCGTGCGGCCCGCCGAGGCGAGGTCGTTGAGATCCATGCCGCTCGCTGCGGTGCCGGGCGCCGGTGCGACCGACTGGCCGACGTGGTCGAGGATCGTGCCGAAGATCGAGAGCGTGCCGTCGTGGTTGTCGAAGACCTCGAGCAGGCGGCTCTGCTGCGGCCAGTCGGCCTCGGCGGCGACGCGGATGCTCCAGAAACCGCCCGGCCCGCTCGGGTTCGGAAAGGGATTGACGACGTTGTCGTGCGAGTGACCGGCGACCCAGGCGATCGCGTTGGGGAACCGGTGCAGGAGGTCGACCGCGTCGGCCTGCAGGTGGATCGGCTGCGAGCTGCGCGGGTCGAGGTCGCAGCCGGGATTGACGTCGTGACCGTGCGCGTCAGCGAGCAGGCAGAGTGGCGCCAGCTCGTCGGCGGCGTCGGCGGTGAGGCTCTCCGGCGCGTGGTGGCTAAAGATCACGACGAGCTCGTCCGCCGCAGTCGCGGCTTCCAGCTGGCCTTCCAGCCATTCGAACTGGGGATCGTCGATGTTGCCGTCGGAGGTCGAGCTCCCGGTCGGCGTCACGACCGTGCCGCCCTCGGCGACCGTGTCGAGGGCGATAAAGCGCATGCCCGGAGTCGGGCTCCAGGCGTAGTAGCCGGCGGCTCCTTTGGAGGCCGACTCCTGGACGGGGTCGATGAAGTCGAAGCCGTGGCCGTCAGCTTGCGAGCCGCCCTTGAAGATGTCCTTGTACTGCTTCTTGGAGACGTACTGGCGCTGCGGATCGCCCGGCACGACGATCAGGTTCTGCGGCGCCGTGAGCAGGCTGCTCAGCAGTTTGACCGGGTCGAGGAGCGAGGCCAGCAGCGCCTGCGCGTTTTCGGGATTGGGGACCGGCCCGATCGGCTTCAGGCAGCCGGTCGCGACCTGCTCGTAGGCAGCATTGGCCGCAGCGTTGCCCTGCACCAGGGCGTCGTGATTGCCGAAGACGACGTAGGACGGAACGCTCAGCCCGGCTGCCGTGAAGGATTTCTGCGCCCGGTCCATCAGCCCCGGATATTTGGGCCAGGCCGCGTGCGGCCCGCCGGGGCTGTCGGGGTCGTAGAACTCCGGGAAGGGGCCCTCGAGGTAGTCGTCGTAGTCCTGGACCCCGGTGTAATGGGCCGCCTCGCCGGGGCCGGGGACGAGCAGGTTCGGACAGAGAGGGTGCGAGTAGGTTTTCTTGTTGACGCCGCTGTTGGGGTCCAGCGCCCCGCCCTCGAGCAGGGTGCGCACCCAGAGCGTCTCGTTGAGCTGCTGGCTGTCGGCAGAGTCGCCGGTGTCGATCGTCAGGTCCATGGCGCGATGAGCACCGCTGCCATCGGCGACTGGGCTGGCCGCGGCGAACTGATTGATCTGCTGGATCATCGCGTTGTCGATCTGGGGCTGGAGCGCCTCCCACGGTCGCCAGGCGGCGCCGAAGGGAAGGTTCAGCGGCGTGGACAGGGGATCGACGATCTCGACCCGGGCCGGCGACTCCTCGTCGGCGAGCTGGAAGTCGGAGAGCTGGCCGAAGTAGAGGAGCGAGGTGCGGGCCGCGGCGCGCCCGGCGCCGGCGCTGCCCAGCTCCTGGCGCACGACATAGGGCTCGCCGGCGCCGAGCTGCAGGAAGCGGAAGGTCGCGGGCGCGCCCGGCACGATCCGCTGTTCGAGCGTGGTCTGGCCGATCGTGTCGGAGGGCGCCGCCGCGGCACTCGACGCCGTGAGCCCGGCCGCGACAAAGGTGGCCACCAGAACGACGAGCTTGGACCCGACTGCCTGCAGCATCGCGCCTCCCTTGTTCGCTCAAGACTTGCTAAGTGTCGCGAGGCTACCAAAAACCAGGTAGGCCAGCTCAGCCCTGCAGGGTGACGAAGCGCTCCTCGGTCAGCTCCTGGACCGCGAAGGCGGGGCCCTCGCGGGTGTTGCCGGAGTCCTTGACGCCGCCGTAGGGCATCTGGTCGGCGCGGAAGGTCGGCACCTCGTTGATCAGCACGCCGCCGAACTCGAGGGTGTTGGCTGCCTCGAGGCCGCGACCGACGTCGCGGGTGAAGACGCCGGCCTGGAGACCGAACCTGGAGTCGTTGGCCATCTGCAGCGCCTCGTCGAACTCGGTGTAGCGATTGATCGTCGCCACCGGCCCGAAGATCTCCTCGCACCAAACCTTGGCCTCGCGTGGCGGCGAGGCGAGCAGGGTAGGCGCCAGGCAGCGGCCCTCGTCGACCAGCTCGCCCCCGGTAAGCAGCTCGGCGCCGGCGGCCATCGCCTCCTCGATCCATTGCTTGACCCGGTCGCGATCCTCGGCAGAGATCAGCGGGCCGACGTCGGTCTCTGGATCGAGCGGGTCCCCGACGCGCAGCTGCTCGACCTTGGCAACCAAGCGCTCGGTGAAGGCATCGGCGACGTCCTCGTGGACCAGCACCCGCTGGATCGAGATGCAGCTCTGACCGGCGTGCGAGAAGGCGTGGATCTGGGCCTTGTCGGCCGCCGTCTCCCAGTCACCGTCGGCGTGGACGATCAGCGGCGCGTTGGAGCCCAGCTCGAGGTTGACCTTCTTGTGCGGCACGCGGCTGCGGATGCCCCAGCCGACCTCGGCCGAGCCGGTGAAGGTCAGCGCCCGGGTCAGCTCGTGCTCGACGATCGCGTTGCCGACCTGCGAGCCCGGCCCAGGGATGACGCTCAGCCAACCCTCCGGCAGGCCCGCCTCAACCAGGATCGCGGCCAGCTTCAGCGCCGAGATCGGCGTCTGGCCCGCCGGCTTGAGCACGACCGCGTTGCCCGCGGCGATCGCCGGGCCGAGCTTGTGGGTGACGAGATTGAGCGGGAAATTGAAGGGGCTGATCGCGCCGACCACGCCGAAAGGCACGCGCAGCATCACGCCGAGCTTGCCGGCTCCCGATGAGGAGGCGCCCATCGGCACGGTGCCGCCGGTCAGCTTGCGCGCCTCGGTGGCGGAGAAGGTCAGGGTGTCTACGCAGCGGGCCGCCTCGACCCGCGCCGTCTTCAAGGGCTTGCCCGCCTCGGCGGCGATCGTCAGGGCAAGGTCCTCGACCCGCTCACCGACCAGATGGGCGGCTCGATCGAGCACCGCCGCACGCTCATGCTGGGGGAACTCGGCCGACCGGAAAGCCTCGTGGGCGGCGTCGGCGGCACGGTCGACCAGCGCCGCGTCGCCCTGGGCCACACGGCCGACGACGCTGCCGTCGTAGGGGCTGCGAACGTCGTCCCACTCGCCGCTCTCGATCCACTCACCGGCGGCAAGGAGCTGGTGATCGACCGCCTCGACCGTCTGCGTCGCCATCTCGGTCTCCTTTCCGGGTTCCGGTGCGCTTTATCTGGCCTATGCCCACATAAAGCGCACCGCAAGCACCAGCGTAGAGCAGGCCACGACTCGCGCGGGGCGAATCCGTTGAGCCAGAGATGATCGCCACGCCGCGCCTGCTCCCCCGAGTCGCACTCGCCATGACCCTGGCTCTTCTGGCCCTTGCCCCCACCGCCCTGGCGCTGGCCCCGACCGCTCGCGGCGAGGTCGACTGGATCGTCAAAGGCCACGGCTTCGGACACGGCGTCGGCATGAGCCAGTACGGCGCCTACGGCTATGCCAAGCACGGCAAGGACTACCGCTTCATCCTCGGTCACTACTACGCGGGGACGACCATCGGCCGGGTGAGTGGGGCCCGAGTCGTGCGCGTGCTGCTCGATATCTCCCGCGGTGACGTCGAGTTCAGCGCCGCCACCAGCGCCTGCGGGCGGACACTGGACCCCGAGCGCGGCTACGAGGCGCACCGGGTCGGCTCGAGCGTCAAGCTGCGCACGACGGAGGGCATACCGCTGGTTTCCTGCGGTCGCAAGCTGCGGGCCGCCGGCGCGGGCCGGGTCGAGATCGCCGGCGCCGGCGCATTCCGCGGCGCGCTCGAGGTGGTGCCGACCGCCAGCGATGCTGGCTCGCTCAACGTCATCAATGCGGTCGCTATCGAGCAGTACGTGAAGGGCGTGATCGGCAACGAGTCCCCGCCGTCCTGGCCCCAAGCGGCGCTGCGAGCGCAGGCGGTGGCGGCGCGCTCCTTCGCGCTCAGCGTCAACGTCGGAGGCAACGGTTTCGGCCTCTATGACGACACCCGCAGCCAGGTGTACAAGGGGATCGCCAGCGAGACCGAGTCGACCAACGCCGCAGCGCTCGCAACGAAGGGCGAGGTCGTGATGTACGGCGGGGAGATCGCCGAGACCTACTTCTCCGCCTGCTCGGGCGGCCACACCGAGAGCGTCCAGAACGTCTTCTACGGACCGGCCGTCCCCTATCTGGTCGGCGTCCCCGATCCCTACGACTACTACTGCCCCTTGCACGCCTGGACGCTGCGCTTCTCGGGAGCCGAGATCAGCGCCAAGCTGGGCGGCTATCTCGACGGCATGTTGCAGCGGGTCGCGATCACCAAACGCGGTGCCTCGCCACGCATCGTCGCCGCCAAGCTCTACGGCAGCGGCGGCGTAGCCACGGTCAGCGGTGAACAGCTCGCTTCTGCGCTTGGCGCCTACGACCGCTGGATGATCTTCCGCAAGGTCGCCAACTAGGGCAGCGCCAGACGAGCGAAGACGGCACGGTGGTCGCTGCCCGGCAGATCGAAGACCTCGTACTCGGCGACGCCGATACGGCTGTCGACCAGGATGTGGTCGATGGTCACCGGTGGCGAGCGGTACCCGCCCGATGGCCAGGTCGGCTCGAGACCGCTGCCGGTGACGTCTCCCGCGTCGCGGTAGCCCCGCTCGACCAGGTCGCGCAGCTCGGCGTGGTCGAGGGTGGCGTTGAAGTCCCCGGCGAGGATCCACGGAGCGCCGGCGCCGGCCGAGGGGAGGCTCTCGAGGGCCGATTCCCACTCGCCGATCCTCGTGCGCAACGGTGGAAAGGGATGGACGCCGACCAACCGCAACCGCCGGCCCCCGGGCAGCCCGAGCGCCGCCCTCGGCATGCGGAAGCGGAAGCGCCTCGGTTCCGGCAGCTCGGTCAGCGGATGGCGTGCGTAGAGGCCGCCGCCGCTGACGTCGCGCTCCACTGCCAGCGAGGATTCGGGGAGCAACGATTCGATGCCGGCGGCGCGCAGCTCGCGGGCGAAGCTCGGGGTCAGCTCCTGGACGCTGAGCAGGTCAGGACGCAGGCGCTCGACCAGCCCGGCCAGCACCTCCGGGTCGGCGATGCCGTGATGGATGTTGGCCGAGAGCACGGCGAGCTGCCGGTGGCCGGAGAGCTCGACGGCTTCGCTGCCGATCGCCCGAGGCAGGACGGCCATCGCCAGGCAGATCGTCGCCAGCCAGGCAAGCGCAGCGGCGGCCCAGTTGCGCAAGGCGAGCGCGACGCCGGCGAGGAAGAACGCGGCGATCGCGACGTAGGGCGTGTAGGCGATCAGCGGGATCAGCGGGAAGCCGCTCTCCAGCCCGAAGAGGCGGATCGGCACCCAGAGGGCAACCGGCACGACGGCCATCCAGATCGGCCAAGCACGACGCGCCCCGCTGGCCTCCACTCAGCCGTCCGGGTAGGGCTGGATCGGGATGCCGTGGTCGGTCTCGCGCATGCCGAACTCGTAGGCCGCGCCGCCGCTGAGCCCGAGCTGGCGTGGCGGCTCGCCCGGTCGCTCGACGGTCAGCTCCAGGTCGGAGACCGAGCAGTTGAGCGTGTTGTGCTCGGGTCCGTCGGGGTCGGCGTAGACCCAGCCGACGAAGTCCTTCTTGGGAGCAGAGACGCGGCCGCGGACGACGACGCCCTTGCCCGGCAGGACGAACTCGCAGGCGGTTGGCTCCGCGCTGATCGAGGCGGCGCGGATCTGGCCGAAGCCACCCAGGCGGTGGGCTTCACCGTCCAGCATCAGCATCCCCGAAGGCAGCCAGGGAGTCGTCCAGGGACCGAGCTTGACGCGGGCGGCGCCGGCGTCGAAGTAGGTGTCGGCATCGTCTCCGAAGCCAGTGCCCTCGAGCCAGACCCAGCGCTCGGCGTGCTCGCTGCCCCAGTTATGGCCGATCATCCCCGGCCAGCCCTGCAGCTCGATCTGCTCGCCGTCGACCTCGAGCCGGCCGTCGAAGCGGGCGTCGGGGAAGGGGGCGACGAACTTGGTCTTCGGCCATCGCGTCTCGTAGAGCCGCTCCGAGGGCAGGTACTTGCAGGGCTCGGCGTCGCCGCTGAAGGTCAGGTCCCAGGAGGCACTGAGGGCCTCGGTCGCGACCGAGCCGCTTGCCTTGCCCGGGCCGATCTCGGCGCGATCGACGCGGATCCAGGAGCCAACCGGCGCCGAGAGCTGGGACGCCGGCACCGTGACCTTGGTCGCCCGCGGACCGTCGGCATCGCGGTCGAAGAGCGCGAACCAGACCGACGCGGTGCACTCCGCACCGGGGCGCTTGTGGACGGTGTGGCGGATCCAGATCCCACGCCCGCCGCCCGGCCGGCAGGTCTTGACGTAGAAGCTCTCGTAGTGGCCGGCCCGGGGGACGACCTTGGGAAACCGCGCACCCTGGTCCATGCTGGGACTCTAGGCGGCCACGCGATCGGGCGCATCTGGGTTGATCGCGGCTGGGTCAGGGGGTACGCTCGCGCCCGATGCCGACCGTCCGCCGCCTGCTCGCTGCTCTCTGCGCCCTCGCGCTGCTCGCCGGGACGGTCGCGCCTGCAGCAATCGGCGCCAGCTCAGACAGTCCCGGCACGGCGACGCCAAGCAAGAAAAAAGGGAAACGCTGCAAAAAAGGCTTCAAGCCGAAGACCGTCACCAAGAAAGGCAAGAAGACGAAGGTCTGCCGCAAAGCCAAGCAGCCGGCTCCGAAACCGGGGCCGCAACCCGGCCCACGCGGCATCTTCGACGCGCCCGGGCAGAAACTCGAGGGCGAGGCTGCCAAGCCCTTCCTGGAGAAGTACCTGCTCAACTCGACCTTCACCGACTGCCCAACCGGTTGGCCCACCTGCGGTGGCTTCGAGGATCGCTACAGCCACACCGCGGACAGCACCTTCTACAAGTGCTGGCTGCGACCGACCTCCGGCTCGGACGTGAAGAGCGTCGGCGAATACCGCGTCGACAACGCGCGCGTCGAACCGGACGGCTCGTGGATCTTCAACGAGACGGTCTACTGGTACGGCAACTTCGCCACTTTCGAATGGCAGGTGGCTGCCAACGGCGTCGTCAACGGCGCCTACCAGTCCGCGAGCTCGGGTGAACCGCCGGAAAAGATCGGCCCACTGCAGTACGTGAGCGGCGCCCGCGACTGCAGCTACTGAGCTAAACCTTGATGGTCACGACGTCGCCGTCTTGGACGACGTAGTCGCGTCCCTCTATGCGCAGCAGGCCCTTGTCGCGGGCCGCTGCGTAGCCGCCGCACTCGACCAGCTCCTGCCAGCCGATCGCCTCAGCCTTGACGAAAGCGTCTTGGATCTCCGTGTGGATCGTGCCGGCCGCCTCCCAGGCCGTGGAGCCGCGACCCAGCGGCCGGGCGACGGCCTCCTTGCCCTCGCCGGCGGTGAAGAAGGTGATCAGGTCGAGCAGCTCGTAGGCAGCGCGGACGAGACGGTCGAGACCCGAGCCCTCGACTCCATAGGACTCGCGCATCTCCTCGGCTTCGGTCGGGTCGAGCTCGGCCAGCTCGCCCTCGATGCGGGCGCTTACGGCGACCACGCCGGCGCCAACCATCTTGGCGTGGGCGATGACCGCCTCGGGCGGCTCGGCATCTCCCTCGTCGACGTTGGCGACGTAGAGGATGGGCTTGGAGGTAAGCGCCTGCAGGTTGCGGGGGCCATGGGCGGCGGCCTCGGGAATCGGCACCGAACGCGCCGGCTTGCCCTCGGCCAGGGCGGCGACCACCCGCTCGAGCCACTCGCGCTCGGCGATCGCCTCGGCGTCTCCGGACTTGGCCCCCTTGCGCACGCGGTCGAAACGGCGCTCGGCCCCTTCGTAATCGGCGAGCATCAGCTCGGTCTCGATCGTCTCGATGTCGGCAAGCGGATCGACGCGGCCGTCTGGATGGGGGACGCCGGCGTCGGCGTGACAGCGGACGACGTGGCAGATCGCGTCGGTTTCGCGGATCGAGGCGAGGAACTGGTTGCCGAGCCCCTCCCCCTCGGAGGCGCCCTTGACCAGGCCGGCGATGTCGTGGAATGCGATCGTCGCCGGTTCCAGCTTCGAGCTGCCGACGGTCTCGGCGACCCTCTCGAGCCGTTCATCGGGCACCGTGGCGATCGCCACGTTGGGCTCGATCGTCGTGAACGGGTAATCGCCGGTCTGCGCGCCGCCGCTGGTCAGCGCGTTGAAGAGGGTCGACTTGCCGGCGTTGGGCAGCCCGACGATCCCGACCTTCATAGACGACCCCCGAACGGAAAGATCGCGAGGTCGGGGGTCATAGCGGCACGACCAGACCCAGCCCGACGCCGAGCAAAGCCCCGACGAGGATGTCGGAGGGGTAGTGCATGCCGAGGTAGGGACGGCCGAGCGAGAGCGCCAAGGCCAAGATGAAGGCGAGCCCGCCGAGCGGCTCGACCCGCGCCATCGCCGTCGCTACGGCGAACGAAGAGGTCGCGTGCGCCGAGGGAAAGCTGAGCGAGCTTGGCGCCCCGCCGAGCGGCGGCAACCCCTCGAGCACCGGCCGTGGCCGCCTGACTACCAGCTTGACCACATAGTTGAGCCCAATCGCGATCGGCCCCAGCAGCGCGCAGACCAGCCACGCCTCGCGGTTGGATGAGTCAACGAGCGCCAGCACCACCCCGATCGCCATCCAAATCCCCGCGTTGTTCCCGGACTTGCCAAGAACCCTCATCAGCTCCTCCAAGCCGGGCGAGTGCGCGCGAGTCCGCATCGCGTGAAGAAGCCTGAGGTCCAGTCGGTTCATCGGCCGCGCAGGATAGGGCGTCGGGGGCCGTCTCGTGGGAACCCGTGCACCGCCTGACGGCGGTGCAATTGAGTGCCGCTTCGCGGCTTCGAGCAACTCTGCGGAGCCGCTTCGCGAGGTTCCCACGAGACGGCCCCCGACGCCTTACCCCCACGGTCAATCAGAATTCGGATGATGCCCACCGTCCCCAACTACGTCCACACCCCCGGCCACCACTGCGGCTCCACCGCCCTGCGCAACCTGCTCGGCTTCCACGGCGTGGAAATCAGCGAGGAGATGGCGTTCGGTCTGGGGGCCGGCGCCTGCTTCTACTACGTCGCGCTGGAGGATGCCTCGCCGACGCGTTGGTTCAACGGCCGTACCGCCCGGCTGGAGGAGAACTTCAGCGAGCTGACCGGGGCGGCGCTGCAGCTACGCACCTTTGAGCCCGGTGACGGCGACGCCTGGGACGCGGCCAGGGCCGAGGTCGACGCCGGCAGGCCTGTGCTGCTGCTCACCGACCTCTACTACCTCGATCACTACGGCAACTCGGCCCACTTTCCCGGCCACGCGGTGGTGCTCGCCGGCTACGACGAGCAGTTCGCCCACCTCTCGGACACCGGCTTCGAGGAGCTGCAGACGACGACACGGCTCGAGGATCTCGACCGCGCCCGCCACAGCCAGCATCCCGCCTACCCGCTCGCCGGCCACATGTTCACCGCCTCGGGCGCGGTCAGCGAGGAGCAGCTGGGGGCGGCGATCCCAGCGGCGATCGCGCGCGCCGCCAAGGCGATGGTCGAGCCCGAGTTCCGGAACTTCTCCGGCCTCGATGCGGTGCAGCGGCTTGCCGAGGAGGCGGGCAACTGGCCCGAGGTGGCCGAGGACTGGCAGTGGTGCGCTCGCTTCGGCTACCAGGTGATCGAGCGCCGCGGCACCGGGGGCGGTGCCTTCCGCCTGATTTACTCCCGCTTCCTCGAGGAGGCCGGTCGTCCCGAGGCGCCACTGGCAAGCGAGGCCGCGATGCGATGGACCGAGCTTGCCGAGGCATTCCACGCCGCCAGCGAGCGGGACGCAGCCGAGGCGGTCCTCTGGCGTCAAATCGGCGAAGCCGCCCGGCGCGTCGCCGAGGCCGAGACCCGTCTCTGGACCTCGCTCGCCTGATTCTGCGGCAGCGAAAGAGGCCGCGTGTTAAGAGCCCCGGCTTCCTGTTTTCCGGGTCCCTCCAGCGGGCACTCACTCAGTCCGGAGAACGCAAGCTTTGGAGGGTTGACGATGAGCGATGCGAGCAATCCGCCGATGAGGGCGGAAGCCGAGGATCAAACCTCGGGGGTGCAGGAAAGAGCACAGGAGATGGCCGGCGAAGCCGGCCAGAAGGCCCAGGAAGCGGCGGGGACGGCGCAGGACAAGCTGCGCGAGCAGCTCGACCAGCGCTCGACCCAGGCTGGCGAGCGAGTCGCCGGCACGGCGCAGGATCTGCGCAGCGTCGGCGAGGAGCTGCGCAAACAGGGCAAGGACACGCCGGCCCAGTTCGCCGAGAAGGCAGCCGAGCGAACCGAGCGGCTCGGTTCCTATCTGAGGGAGTCCGACAGTAGCCGAATGCTGGCCGACGTCGAGGACTTCGGTCGGCGGCAGCCGCTGGCAGTTCTGGCCGGGGGACTCGTGGTCGGCATCGCGGCGGCCCGCTTCCTCAAGGCATCCAGCCGCGGGCGCTACCAGAGTCGCAGCATCCAGGAACAGCCCACCCGTGAGCTGAGCGCCACGACACCGACCGAGCCAGGCGGCGCCTATGCCGGGGGCATCGATGAGGAGATCGGCCAGGAGTCGGGGCGCCAGGCGCCGGTGCCGTCGGGCTCGGTGACGGGACGATGAGCGCCGGCAACGGCCAGCATGAGGATCTGCGGGCAAGGCCCACGGGAGAGCTGTTCAAGCAGCTTTCCGAGCAGACTTCGACCCTGGTCCGCCAAGAGATCGAGCTCGCCAAGTCCGAGCTGACCGAGAAGGGCAAGTCAGCCGGCAAGGGCGCCGGCCTGCTCGGAGGCGCCGGCCTGCTCGGCCTGCTTGCCCTGGGAGCGTTGACCGCCTGCCTGATCCTGCTGCTTGCAGAGGCGATGGACGCCTGGGTGGCAGCGCTGATCATCGCCGTGGCCTACGCGGCCGTGGCCGGGGTGCTCGCCCTCGCCGGGCGTAACCGAATCCGAGAAGGCATGCCACCCACACCTGAACAGACCGCCGAAAGCGTCAAGGAGGACGTCCAATGGGCCAAGAGTCGAGCCACATCCGCGAGGAAATAGAGCAAACCAGGGCCGAGATGGGTGACACCGTCGACGCCCTGGCGCACAAGACCGATGTGAAGTCGCGCGTCAAGGAGTCGTTCACCGAAAAGAAGGAGCGCCTGCGCACCCAGATGGCCGGCACGTCGTCTCGGCTCAGCAAGGGGACCCCGGACGGCGAGCAGGTCAAGGAGGGAGCGAGGCAGGCGGTCGGTGTCGCCGAGGAAAATCCGATTGGGCTGGCGCTCGGCGGTCTCGCCGCAGGCTTCCTCGTCGGCATGCTCCTGCCGAGCACGAGGATCGAGGACGAACGCGTCGGGCCGATGGCCGACGAGCTGAAGAGCAAGGCGACGGAGACCGCTCAAGAGGCCGTCGATCGCGGCAAGGAGGTGACCAGCCAGGTTGCCGAGAAAGCGGTCGAGACCGCCAAGGAGGTCGGACGCGAAGAGGCCGACGCCCTACGAGCGAGCACCCAAGAGAACGTCCAAGAAGTGAGCGAGGAAGCACAACGGCAATAGTTAGGCGGTGGCCGAGGGCGACACGATCCTGCGCGCGGGACGCCGCATAGAGGCGGCGCTCGCGGGCGAGACGGTCTCGGTCACCGCCCCCAACCCCCGCGGTCGGGCCGCTGGCGTCCTGAGACTCGACGGGCGCCGGCTCGAAGCTTGCGAGGCGCGTGGCAAGCATCTCCTGCTGCGCTTCGGCGAGCTCGTCCTTCACACTCACCTCGGGATGAGCGGTGGCTGGCACGTCTATCCCCGCGAAGCGAGTTGGAGCAAGTCGCCGGCCTCTGCTTGGGTTGTCCTGCGGGGTGAGCGGTCCGAAGCGGTCCAGTTCGGCGGGCCGACTCTGCGCGTTCTGCGCGCTGAGGCAATGCCGCGCGATCGGGTCCTCGCCCGACTGGGCCCTGATGTCCTCGCTGCCGATTTCGATCCCGAGGTCATTGCTCGCTCACTGCGTGCTGCACCCGATCGAGCCGTCGGCGATGCCCTCCTCGACCAGACCCTGGTCGCTGGCATCGGCAACATCTTCAAGAGCGAGGCCTGCTTCGCCGCCCACCAGGATCCCTGGCAGGCGGTGAGGGCGATCTCCGACACGCAGCTCCAGCATGTCGCGCAGGCCGCGCACGACCTGATGCAGGACGCGGTCGAGCGCGGCCGCCAGAACCGCTCCGTCTATCGCCGCTCCGGCCAGCCATGCCCGCGCTGCGCCACTCCGATCCGTGCCCGTGGTCAGGGCGATGCGAATCGCACCACCTACTGGTGTCCGATCTGCCAGGCGCCAGCCTCGGCCCCGCGCTTGCCATCCTCACCGGCGGGGTAAAGACGGCTCATGCCTTTCTGGATAGCCCGTCGAGCCGTTCCCGTCGTTTGGAAGCGCGTTCCCTGGAAGATGGTCTGGGTCGTCGCGGTGTGGCTGGTCGAGAAGGGGCGCGAGCGCGTTGAGCAGAACCTCACCAAGCGCGAACGCCAGGAACTGGTGCGCCTCGTAAGAAAGTCGAAGGGGATCCCCAACAGCCTGGCTCAGCGGGACAGGACCCGGCTGAAGAACATCGCTGGCAAGGCGATCCGCGGCTAGCAGCGGTCGGGTTTCCTTCCCTTCAGCTCAGGGTATGAAAGGCCTCTATGACGATTGCCGCAGCGATATTCCTGATCGCCATGGGGGCCATCCTCCGCTACGCGACGAACATCCATGTCGAGGGCGTCAGCATTGACACCGTCGGACTGATCCTGATGATCGCCGGCGTCGCCGGCCTGATTCTCTCCTTCTTCCAGGAGGCGATCTGGTCCGACCGCGCCCGCCGCCGCGAAGCCGCCGCGCTGCCTCCCGAGGAACGCGTCGACCCGCGTCAGCCGCCGCCGCGCTACTGACGCCGGGGTCGACTTAGGCTCAATCCGGCCGTCATTCTCGGCTCCAGAGTCCTGTCCTGCTGTACCCAATTTTTGGGTCTCTGCGACGCCACGCGACAAATTCCGAGCGTCGGCTTCTTCTTAACATTCGGCTCTCTTCAGCGCCGCCGGGGCCTTAATGCGTTCCTGTGCAGGCATTTTTGGGTTCCAGGCTAAGTCTCGACCTCAACTCAAGACCGTCAGGACTTTAAAAATCAGTGTGAATTTGGACGAAAATTGGGTAATTTGATTGCTCCATGCCGATCCTCGACGCCATCCACAGCTTGCTCAGCGGGGGCCGCATCGCGCGCAGTGCGGCTTTTCTCGCGGTGACTTCGGCGCTGCTCTTTGGGACTCCGGCAAACGCTGCATCGACAGACGGCGAAAGTGAGCTTCCAACGGCGGCCACCGAAAGCCCGGCGGTCGAACATGCTGCCGAAGAGGCGGCGAGGATCGCGGCGAGCACTGCGCCCGCCCCTGTGGAGGCAGAAGCGCCTGAGCCCCCAGAAACCCCGGCGGTCTCTGCCCCCAAGGAGATCGAGGAGGACCTCGACGCGGCCAACGTCCCCAGCGAAGCGAGCTCGGCTGCTCCCGCGGCCGAGCTCGCCGTTGCGCAAGCGCCGGTCGAGCGAATCGAGCGGTCCGTGTCGAGCGTCGTTCACTCGGCTTCCACCCAGGCGAGCGAGGTCGGCGAGCCCGCGACGGGGGTGGAGGCAGCTGTGGCGCCAAATCTCGAGCAGACAGCGGAGCTCACAGAGGGGATCCAACAAGCCTCCACTGAGCCCACCGAGCGAATCGGAGAGATCGCAAGCGGGATCAAGCCAGCCATCGATCGACTGGCCAGCGCACCCTCCCCACTCCGCCGGACTGGCCTTCTCGAGACCGTCACTCCCGCCGGCGACCCGCCGCCGCCCCCACCGTTGACGAGCAGCGGGCCCCAGATAGAGACCCCGAGCCTCTCCGAGTCGCCGCGTTCCAACGGCTTCCTGCATCAAGGCGCAGTCGCACTGGACCTACCCCTTCGTGGACAGCTGGCAGGCCCCAGCGGCTTCGAGATTGCGCAGATCCGAATCTTGAACCACGCCAACGATGGAGAGAAAGCTTTCCGGCTGGCGGCCGGCACTCCCCAGACCAGCCTTGCCGACTCAGCCATCGACAACTTTGGGAGCCCAGCACCGGTGGACGTCCCGCCGCCCGCTCCCCACTCACCCGCCACCACCGCATCCGGTGCGGGTGGCTCGAGCTTTGTCCCTCTCGTCGCGCTGCTGGCGTTGCTCGCGCTAGTGCCGCCGGCGACTCTGCGCAGGCCCTGGGAGGCGCCGGAGTTCCGCGCGCCCACCCCATTCGTCTGCGCGCTTGAGCGCCCTGGCTAGGTCCTCCTGGACCAACCCCCAGGGCTGCGCCGGGAGCCCATGGACTCCCCCGGCGAAAAGCAAACTCAAGCACGAAAGGAATTCACCAATGCGATATCTGACGGCTGTAATCGCAGCCGTGGTCGCCATGGCGATTGGAGCGGCGTCTTCTGCCGCCTCCGTGCCGCTGCCGACGCCCACCACCCCTGGGCAGAGCAACAGCAGCAGCGTCGTCCAGGGCGACCCGAGCGCAACTGGCGGCGACGCCAACGCCACCGGAGGCGAAGGTGGCGACGCAAACACGGGCAACACCCAGATTGGGAACGGCAACGCGGTTGCCGTCTCGGTCGGCGGTGATGCAGACGCCGAGGGTGGAGACACCACGGCGACCAGCGGCGATGCGACCGGTGGTGACGGCGGCGACGCCGATGCCGATGGTGGCGACGCCGAGGCCGAGAACGACGCGGTGGTCAAGCAGACCAACGAGTCCTCGAGCCCCGGTTCCGGCCATTCCTCACATGAGGACTGCCGGTGCCAGAATCACTCAAACGACAGCTCCGACTCGCAGAGCAACGAGTCGAGCGTCACGCAAGGAAGTCCCGAAGCGAATGGCGGCAACGCCAACGCCACGGGTGGTAATGGCGGCGACGCCAATACCGGCAACACCCAGGAGTACAACGGCAACGCGATTGCCAAGTCCGAGCCGCAGGAGCAGAAGGAGAGCAAGTCCTGCGGTTGTGGGCACCACAGCAGAGGCGGAAGCGACAACGAGGCGGACGCCAAGGGTGGAGACACCACAGCGAGAAGCGGCGAGGCGACCGGTGGTGACGGTGGAGACGCCGACGCCGATGGTGGCGACGCCGAGGCCGAGAACGACGCGGTGGTCAAGCAGACCAACGAGTCCTCGGGGCACGGTTCTGGCCATTCCTCACACGGGAAATGCGGTTGCCAGAGCCACTCGAAAGACGGCTCGGGCTCCTCACAGAGCAACGAGTCGAGCGTCACGCAAGGAAGTCCCGAAGCCAATGGCGGCGACGCCAACGCCACGGGTGGTAATGGCGGCGACGCCAATACCGGCAACACCCAGATCGG
>Ga0157306_10000011_pt1 | contig 32921 bp, 34 predicted proteins | sample NitcycUS163409C2_FD_108391 | JGI IMG/M metagenome (GOLD analysis project Ga0157306, IMG submission 108391) | Soil microbial communities from Arlington Agricultural Research Station in Wisconsin, USA - Nitrogen cycling UWRJ-S163-409C-2 | ecosystem: Environmental > Terrestrial > Soil >...
CGGGGCGATCAACCATTACCTCGAGCGCGACCGCGACGCGCGGATGGCGCGAACCTGCGCCCGTCCGTTGGTCGCGGGGCGGATAGAGCCGCTTCACGGGCTCGCCTTCGGGATCGCCTTGGGAGCCCTGGCCACTGCTCAGCTCGCGATCACGGTCAACGCCCTGGCGGCGGCGCTCGCGCTTGCAGGGCTGCTCGGCTACGTGTGCATCTACACGATCTGGCTCAAGCCGCTCACCCCGCAGAACATCGTCATCGGCGGCGCCGCCGGGGCGGTCCCGCCGCTGGTCGCCTGGGCGGCGGTCACAGGCGGGCTGAGCGGCACCGCGCTCTTCCTCTTCGCGATCGTCTTCTTCTGGACGCCGCCGCACTTCTGGGCGCTCTCGCTGCTGATGAAGGACGAGTACGCAAAGGCGGGCATTCCGATGCTGCCCGTCGTCCGCGGAGAGCAGGAGACCCGCCGTCAAATCCTCCTCTACACCGTGCTGCTCTACGCCGTCACCCAGCTGCCCTTCTGCGCCGGTGGCTTCGGAGTCGAGTATCTAGTCGCCTCGATGGCGCTCGGGGCGGGTTTCATCTACTGCGCCGTCCGCCTGCTGCGCAGCGCCGACCGCCGCTGGGCGCTGCGCACCTACCTCTACTCGCTCGCCTACCTGGCGCTGCTCTTCATCGCAATGCCGCTCGACCGGCTGGTCTAGTAGAAATCTGGCCGTGGATCGCGAGAGCGCCAGAGCGAGCATGTCCGCCGGCCTGCTGGCGGCCGGCATCGCCACCGCCGTATTCGCCCTCTGCTTCGTCGCAGCGATGCTCTACATCGCATCATGAGCCCGGAGCATCGACAGATCCCCGAGCCCGGCGAGCTGGTCTACCGGCCACGCTCCTCCTGGGCCCCGGCGGTCTTCGCCCTTGCCCTGGCACTCGCCCTCTGCAGCATCTTCATCAGCTTCATGCTGCCCAACTGGGTCTACGCGATCGCCGGCATCCTCGTCGCCCTCTTCGCCCTGCGCAGCATGGTCAAAGACGCCACTCGCAGCTACTACCGCCTCCCTCGCAAACAGCACGTCCGCGGCGCAGTGCTGCCAGTCGAAACGATCTCCCCGCCGCGCTCGTAAGCGCCCATCCCCGCAGGGATGGGCGCTCAATCCCCGTCCGGAGACATCCCCGAAGTGGCACCCTCGCTTGTCCAAACCCGCATGATGTCTCTCATCGAGAGGACGCCGACCAGCTCCGGCCCGTCGTAGACGACCAAGTGGCGGATCCCGCGGCGCGACATTTCCGCCGCAGCGCGCTCGAGGCTCCAGTCGGGGGAAGCGGCAATCACGCTGTCGCTCATGTGGTCGGCCACTCTCTCGGCATCGGGGTCCTCGCCGCTGCCGACCGAGAGCAGGACGTCGCGCTCGGTGACGATCCGCGGGACGGGCGTCTCATCGTCGCTGACCAGGGCGGCGCCGGTGCCCTTCTCGGCCATCATCGCCGCCGCCTCGCGCAGCGTGTGGCTGGGACCAACGGTCAGGACCACCTCGGACATCCCTTCCCGAACCTCCATTTACCGTCCCTCCTCGCGGTTGCGAAACTTAGTGAGAATCGCCTCAAGCCTACCCCACCTCCGTGCCTGGACAAACGCCTTTCGGGGGGCCCGGGCATATAGACTCCGCCGCGCCGCTCGCCGTATGTCCAAGCCCTCGAAGCCCACTCGCCTGCTGCTCGTGCTCGCCGCCCTTGCGGCTCTTGCGCTGCCTGCCTCGGGCTGCGGTACCAGCAGCGCCGACCCCGAGCGCGGACGCACGCTCTTCATCCAGCGCTGCGGCGCCTGCCACGCGCTGGCCCAGGCCGGCACGGCCGAGGGCGTCGGGCCCAACCTCGACCACGCCTTCGCCGCAGCGCGGGCGGTGGGCGAGACCGACGATACGGTCGAAGGGGTGGTCGAGGCGCAGATCGAGTTCCCACGCCCAGCGACCACCAACCCGTCGGCCTCGATGCCGGCGGATCTCGTCACCGGCCAGGACCTGCAGGACGTCGCGGCCTACGTGGCCATGTACGCAGGGGTCCCGGGTGCCGCGCCGCCCAGCGTCCCCGGCGGTCCCGGAGCCCAGGTCTTCGCCAACAACGGCTGCGGCGGCTGCCACACGCTCGCCGCAGCCAAATCGGGCGGAGTGACCGGTCCCAACCTCGATGAAGTCCTGGCTGGGCAGAGCGCCGCGACGATCCAGCAGTCGATCGTCGACCCCAACAAAGCGATCGCCAAAGGCTATCCCCCCAACGTGATGCCCACCAACTACGAGCAGACGCTGACGCCGAAAGATCTCGAAGACCTCGTCCAGTACTTGGTCGAATCGACGAGCGGCGCCAGCGGCAAGGGCAGCGGCTCGAAGGGCAAAAGCAGCTGATCCCCTCCAGGGCGGCCCGAGGTCTGGTCGCTGGCATCATCCGCTGAGGCAGCATGCGCAACCGCCTCCGGATCACCCCCGAGCTTTACGCCACCGTCGCCCTGATCGCCCTCGTGGCGCTCTCGCTGATCGTGCTGACGGGGGCGGCGGTGCGCCTCACCGGCTCCGGCCTCGGCTGCCCGGACTGGCCCAAGTGCTACGGCCAGACAGTCCCGCCCCTGGAGACTCACGCGGTGATCGAGTACGGCAACCGCCTGCTCACGGGCTTCGTCGGCCTCGCCGTGATCGCCGCCAGCGTGCTCGCCTGGCTGCGGCAGCCCTTCCGTGGCCACCTGGCGTTCTTCGGGGCGCTGCTCCCCCTCGGAGTCGTCGGCCAGGCGATCCTCGGCGCCCTGGTCGTCAAGTACCACCTGGCCCCGGGGCTGGTGATGAGCCACTTCATCCTCTCGATGCTGCTGCTCGACGCCGTCTTCGCGCTCGCCTGGTGCGCCCGTTACGAACCCTGGGAGCGACGGCGCTCGGGCGATCGGCTCGGCGTCTGGGCAGTCCGCGGCCTGGTCCCGCTCGGACAGCTGACGATCCTCGCAGGCACGATCGCCACCGCCTCCGGGCCCCACGCCGGGGCCCACGAAGGTGAGCTCGTGCACCGCTTCGACTTCGAGGGCACCGGCACCCTCGAGTGGGTGGTCCAGCGCCACTCGGCGATCGCCGCCGTGTTCGGGATCGCGGCGATCGGTGTTTTGCTGCTGCTGCGCCGCCCTAACGGCGACAGACGGGCAGCGCGACCGCTGAGCGCCGTCATCGGCCTGCTCGGCGTGCAGGGGCTCGTAGGCGGCCTGCAGTGGTCCCTGGAGCTTCCCGCAGAGATCGTCTGGCTGCACGTGGTCCTCGCCACGCTCACCTGGCTGGCAATGCTCTGGACGGTGGCCACTGCAGGACGGCTCGAGCCGCGAGACGCTGCGGTCCAGAGCCCCGGAGGGCGCGAGACGCACGGTGAGGTGACTGCTCCAGCCTTGACTTCCTAGAGCTGAGTGAGGATCAGACCGGTCTGGGTGGTGACCAGGCCGATCAGGGCGAGGGTCAGCAGGACCGCGTAGCGGCTGACCGTGGCGTGGAGACCAGCGATCGAGCCGTGCAGGTCCGCTATCGAAGCGTGCAGATCAACGATCGACTGCTGCATCGCGTCGAGGCGAGCATCGATGCGCTCGATTCGGCCTTCCACTCGATCGAATCGAGCGTCGACACGGTCGAATCGGGCATCGACGTCCCTGCGAAAATCATCGAGCCGATCGTCTGTCCAACGGGTCGCCGCCACAGCCTCCATGGTGACAGACTCTTGCAGACAGAATGTCGCGGGTAGTGCGCAGAAACGCGCATTGCTGCAAGGACTCGATCAGCGAACCGCGCGCTCGGCGGCCAGGTCGACGACGACATGCGCGATCGGCAGGTCGATCTGCTCTCGGGCCCGCTCGACGACCCCGCGCTCGAGCCAGCCCGAGCGCTCGGGGGGATGGGTCGATATGACGATCTCGTCCGCTGGGAAGACGCGCAGGGCATCCTCGATCGCGACATTGGGATCGGAATCGCCGATCTCTCCCTTGGCCTTCAAACCGAGCTCTCCGATCGCGATCAGGGACAGCTCCATCCGCTGCCGAGCCAACACCATCGCTTCGTCGACGTCCGAGGCCCAGTGGGCGGCACGCGAAGCGGCCAGGGCCGGCGTGACCACGAAGATCTGGCAGTCCCGGTTCCGGCAACGATCGCGAATCTCATCGAGCAGCGCCATGCCTCCGACCGTCTCATTGGCGACCACCAGCAACCGAAACCTGCCATCGCCACCCCGCGTCAAGGCCACATCGCGAGGCAGTGACCCGCGCGCCGCCCGACAGCCGAACCCGACGCCAAACCCGATCAGCGCCGCGGCCCAGATCACCCCGACGACCGGCCGGGTCAACAGCGTCAGCACGATCACCGAGACCGCCCCGGCTCCGATTAGGACAACCCACTTGAATGCGTCAGCCTCTGACCTCAGCGGGTTGTGCATACCTCCAGTTTTACCAAGGAGCTAGAGGATGTAAACCGTGGTGTAGACGACGATCCACATCACGTCGACGAAGTGCCAGTAGATACCTGGCACCTCGACGCCGAGATGGTCCTCTGCCTTGGGCCCGAAGTGGCCGCGGAAGGCGCGGATCGTCGCGAAGCTGAGCAGCAGAAGCCCAACGAAGACGTGGGCGCCATGCAGGCCGGTGAGGCTGTAGAAGATCGAGCCGAAGCCGAGATCGCGAGCGCTGAAGCCGAGGTGCACGTACTCGTTGACCTGGATGAAGAGGAAGGTCGCGCCGAGCAGCCAGGTCAGCACCAGGCCGAGCTTCAGGCCCTTGCGGTTGCCGCGGCGGATCGACTCCAGGGCGTAGTGGATCGTGAAGCTCGAGGAGACCAGGATCGCCGTGTTGACCCCGGCGACTGCCACCGGCAGCTCAAAAGGCTCCGGCGGCCAGGTAGGCGGGTCGACGACCACACGCAGGAAGAAGTAAGCGGCGAAGAAGGCGCCGAAGAGCATCACCTCGGAGACGATGAAGAGGAAGATCCCCAAGGTCTGGCGGTCGATGCGGGAGCTTGCATGCGCCTCGGGCGGCCCGTGGTGCTCGTCGTGGGCGTGGCCCAGGGTGACCGTGGCGCTCTCCATCAGTTTTCCTCGCCTCCCTCGGCGACGGCGGCCGCGACGACAGCGGCCGGGCGGCCGACCTCGAGATGCTCGACGGGCTTCTCGGTGATCTCGCGAACCTTGCCGATCAGGTCGTCCTCGAGCCAGCGCGAGGTCTCACCGGCGAAGGTCGAGATCAGCACCTCGTCGATGCTGTAGTGCTGGATCGCGTTCTGCACCGCGTGGAAGGGGTCGGGGCTCATCGGCTGACCGGTTGCGTCGACGTCGGCACGGTAGAGCGCCGCCAGGGTCGAGGCCAGGTCGCCGACGATCTCAGGCTCGGTCACGTCCTCGGCCCGCGGGCAGATGATCGTGTAGCGGTGCGGGTGCCCGGCGGCGCGCTCCTGGAGCCGGCTCACCAGGTCGGGTGCGGCGACCGTCTGCGTCGCCACCACCAGCGTGTGGCTCTTCTCCCAGCTGACCGAGTCGTCTTCGATCCGCACTGGGATGTGGGTGATCTCCACCTCCGGCTCAAAGCGATTCCTCGCCCACTCGACCAGGTCCTTGCGAGTGATGCCGAAGCGCGTCTCGGCAGCACAGGAGAGCAGCACCTCGCCGGGCTCGTGGGCGCGGACGGCATCGTCGAGGGCCAGGGACGGCTGTGGGTCCATCACCTCACCGACCGACTCGATCCCATATTCGGCGAGGATCGACATCGTCACCTCGACCCGGGCGCGGGCCGCGTCGCGCAGTTCGCCGCTGTCGATCAGCTGGCCGACAGCGGGCTGGTTCTGCGGCGCGACGACGGCGACGAAGGGAACCTCGCCGGCACGCTCCCCGACCGCTTTCAGCAACTTGCGCCCGCCCGCGACCTCGTTGAGGAAGACGAGCAGGGGACGCGCCTCAGCCGTGCCGCTCACGGTGAGGCCACCGTCGTCGTCTGCGCTGGCGCCGGGGCTGGCGCCTCGGCGCTATCGCCGGCCATGATCGCGTGGCGGGCGCCGGGCACGCCGAACTCGTAGGGCCCGCCGACGACCCGCGGAATCTCGTCGAAGTTGAAAACCGGCGGCGGCGAGGAAACCTGCCACTCGATCGTCTTCGCCCGCCACGGGTTTGCCTCGGCCCGCGGCCCGTAGCGCCAGCTGACCACCATGTTGTAGAGGAAGACGAGCTGACAGGCGCCGAGGATGAAGGCGCCGAAGCTGATCAAGAGGTTCCACTCGCCGAACTGGGTCGCATAGTCGGCGACGCGACGCGGCATCCCATCCATGCCGACCCAGTGCATCGGGATGAAGGTCAGCCAGGTGCCGAAGAGGGTCCCCCAGAAATGGACGCGACCCAGCTTCTCGTCGTACATGCGCCCGGTCATCTTCGGGAACCAGTGGTAGACGCCGGCGAAGATCGTGAAGACCGAGCCGCCGAAGAGCACGAAGTGGATGTGAGCGACGATGAAGTAGGTGTCGGAGACGTGGATGTCGATCGGCACCATGCCCAGCATCACGCCACTGATGCCGCCGATCGTGAAGGTGACGATGAAGGCCAGCGCGAAGAGCATCGCCGTCGAGTAGGTGTGGATCTTGCCGAAATAGAGCGTCCCCAGCCAGGAGAAGATCTTGATCCCGGTGGGCACCGCGATCAGCAGCGTGGTGATCATCATCGGCACGCGCAGCCAGCTGAACATGCCCGCGACGAACATGTGGTGGGCCCAAACCGAGTAGCTGAGCACGACGATGCCGATCAGCGCCAGGGCCATCAGCCGGTAGCCGAAGATCGGCTTGCGGGCATGGGTCGAGATGACCTCGCTGATGATCCCGAAGCCGGGCAGCATCATGATGTAGACGGCCGGGTGCGAGTAGAACCAGAAGATGTGCTGGTAGCTGACCACGTCGCCGCCGCCGAGCGGCTCGAAGAACTGCGTGCCGAGGGCGCGGTCGAAGAGGACCATGAACTGGACGCCGGCGATGAACGGCGTCGCCGCGACGACCAGCAGCGAGGTCGAGAGGTTGGCCCAGACCAGCAGCGGCATGCGCCAGAAGGTCATTCCTGGGGCACGCATAGTGATGATCGTTACAAGGAAGTTGAGAGCTGTCGCAATCGACGAGGCGCCGGCGAACTGCACGCCGAGGTTGAAGAAGGACTGCCCCAGCGGCGCCCCGGTCGAGAGCGGCGCGTAACCGGTCCAGCCGGTGTCGAAGGCGCCGCCCGGCGCCAGGAAGCTGCCGATGAAGAGCAGCCCGGCGATCGGCAGCATCCAGAAGCTGAGCGCGTTGAGGCGCGGGAAGGCCATGTCCGGCGCGCCGATCATCAGCGGCAGCACGTAATTGGCAAGCCCGGCGAAGACCGGGATCACGAAGACGAAGATCATCAGCACCGCGTGGGTGGAGAAGAGGCTGTTGTAGGTGGCCGCGTCGACGATCTGCGTGCCAGGCTGCGCCAGCTCGGCACGGATCAGCATCGCCATCAGGCCGCCCACGAAGAAGAAGAAGAAGGTCGTGACGACGTACTGGATGCCGATCACCTTGTGATCGGTGTTGAAGCGGAAGTAGTCCTTCCAGCTGTGGGCCCCGTGCTGAGAGTGATCCTCGGGGATTGTCGGCTGGCCGACCGCCCAGCGCAGCCAGTAGTCGAAGCAGCCGAAGCCGAGCAGGAAGCCGAGCGGCCCGGTGACCAGCGGCACGACGACGTGCGGATAACCGGTCTGCTCGGTCTGGAATGTCGGCAGCCCGGAAATCTCACGCAGGACGATGACGAGGGCGAAGCCGAGCGCGGCGCCGAGCGCGGCGCCGAGCGCGCCCCGAATCCACCCTGGCTGCTTGATCGCGGCGACCATCAGTGCTCCTCCATTATGCCCCGCCCGCCCCGAGTCCTATCGGGTCGGTCTCGGTGTCCTGCTTGATCGTCTCCAGGTAGGCGTCCGGAACGGTCTCCTTCAGGCCGGCGACCCATTCGCGGAACTTCGCCGGCGGCTCGACGATGACCTTGGCCCGCATCGTGGAATGGCCGAAGCCGCAGAGCTCGGTGCAGACAAGCTGGTAGGCGCCGGGCTTGTCGGGCGTGACGATTGCCGTCGTCGTGATCCCCGGCACGTTGTCCTTCTTGATCCGCCACTCCGGCACCCAGAACGAGTGGATCACGTCGAGCGAATGCATCTTGAAGTGGACCTGACGGTCGAGCGGCACGTGCAGCTCGCCCTCCGAGTAGGCGTTGCCCTTGCCCGGATAGCCGAAGCTCCAGGCGAACTGCTGCGAGAAGACGTCGACCGTCATCGAGTCCTTGGTCGACTCTTCGATGTCATTGAGGACCGCCCAGCTGTAGCCGGCGCCGAAGAGGACGATGACAGTCGGGATCACGGTCCAGGCGATCTCGAGCCGGGTGTTGCCATGGATCGGCTCGCCGTCGGACTCGTCGCCCGGCTTGGCTTTGAATTTCCACAGCGCGTAGCCGAGCATCACCATCACCAGCGAGAAGACGAAGGCCGAGAGGACGATCATCACGCTGAGCAGCTGGTCGATCTTCGGCGCCGCGGTCGAGGCCCCCTGGCCGTTCCAGTCGATCGGCAGCATCACGGCCGAGATCGCGACTGTGAGCGCGATCGTGGCGGCGAGCATCTTCGCTATGGGGAGGCGACCCATCATCGGCGGCGCATTCTATGCATCCGGCAGACCGTCAAGCTCGCCCCGCGCAGCGGCGATCACGCCGTCCGCGACGCCCTCCCAGCTCCAGAGCCGCCGGGCGGTCTCTACCAGCGCTTCACGCGCCGCCGCCCGCTCGCGCTCGGGCAGCGCCAGCCACGCGTTGAGCCGCTCGGCGATCGCCTCCACCGCTCCCTCCTCGGCCGGAAAAGAGGTCAAACGCCCGACCTCAGGCGGCAGCGCCTGTGCCAGCTGTCGTGACACCTCCAGCATCCCCGAGTGCCCCGCCGACACCGGCAGTGCCCCGCAGGCGGCCGCCTCCGCCGCAACCATGCCGAAGGCCTCGGGGAAGGTGCTCGGCATCACCAGCGCCTCGGCATCCGGCAGCAGCTCCGCCACCTCGTCGTGCTCGAGCCGACCGACGAACTCGACCGAGCCGGCGGCAGCCCGGGCGGCCTCGGCATAACCGGCGGGCGGGCTGGCGAGGAACGCGGAGAGGATCGGCAACGGCTTCTTCTCTCCCCCCTCGAGCCCCCAGCCCAGCCGAGCAACCTCACGCGCCTCGTCCAAATCTCCGGCTTCGAGAGCCCCTAGTAGCTGCCGCAATCCGACCTCGTACTCACCGAACCCTGCGACCTCCAGCTGCGCCTCCGGGTGCTCTGCCTTCACCAGTGGCCAAGCCGCCAAGAGCAAATCGACCCCCTTCGAGACGATCAGCTTCCCCACGAAGACGACTCTCCGCGGGTGGCGCGGACTCGGGGGGGCCGAGAACGGAGGCCCCGCCCCCGCCCGCAGGCCCCCCCGAGGCCGTGACGGGTCCCGCGGCCGAAACGCCTCGGTGTCGACACCTGGGGGGCCAAGGCGCGTCTTCCCCCGCAGCCCCTCGACGTCCGGAAGCGCCTCCCACAGCGATTCCGCCGTGTGTCGTGAGCCGACGAGGACGCCCGAGGCCGCCTCGATGCCTTCCATCGCATAGGGCAGGAAGCGAGGGTGAGGCTTGACCGTGTACTCCAGCGCCGAGCCGTGAATCTTGGCGGCGAAGGGGGCGACGTCGGCACGGGCAAGGATTGCGGGACCCATGACCAGGTGGTTGGCAAGCGCGACGTCGATGCCGCCCGCCCGAGCGGCAACGTCGCGAACGGCGGCAACGTTGGCCTCGATGTAGCGATCGAGCTCCTCGTCGGTCAGCTCAGGAAACGTCTTCACCTCAAACCCCTCGTAGGGATCCTTGACGTAGACGGGCAGCAGTCCGTGGATGTCGGGATTGTGGATCTCCACGCCCTCGACTCGCGTCTCGCGGTCCTGGCAGAGCAGATGGACCTCATGGCCCAGCTTGGCCAGCGCCCGCGCCAGGTTGGCGTTGTAGATGTTGCTGCCCGTGCCGCGCAGCATGTAGCCGTGAAAGAGGAGGACGCGCATCGGAGCCGCGCAAGCTATTAGTCTTCGCGGCCGTGAACCAGAAGCAGCTCTACCGGATGCGCGCCAAGGCCTCAGGCCGCGAGGCCCTCGCCCACGCCGAGCCCGGCGAGGTCTACCTCGACCGCGATACCGGCGAGGAGATGGAGCCGGTGGCGATCGTCCTGCCGCTCGCCCCCTCGGCCTCCGCCCTGCCGCGCACGCCGGACAACCTGCGTGCCTGCCGCCGCTGCGACCAGCTGATAGGCCTCGACGTCAGCGATTGCCCTTACTGCGGCTTGCGCCAGGAACCGCTCTAAGCGGCTCAGCACCCGCCGCGGTGGCGCCGCGAGTCATTCACGGGCCAGGTACACGTTGGCATTTCCAAACCTTATGAGGTACATGTTCACCTGCCACCAGATTTCAGGCGGGCAGGCGGCTGGCTGGCCAGACAAGATTTTCCATTTCGGCGTGAATTCGATGCTCGTCGGCGTGGCACCGGATCCGTTTTTGATCATCCCAACGAAACCCGACGTGCCGGCGAATTTCGGCACCTTGTATTTGCAGATCGTTAGGATGTCGAATTCCAAGGATATCTGCGGCTCAGCGCTTTTCTTGAAAACGTGGAGGAACCCGCTCGTGGGCTCTTTTGGAATGTGACCCCAGTAGACGAAATAGGACAGGTCGTATTTCAGGTTTTCAACTTTGACGGTGACTGTGGGCCAGCCTTTGAGCGTCGTCGTGCATGCGAAGCCGCCTTTCCCGGTGAACAGCCACGACGAGACGCCGACACCTGGCTTGGGAGATCCATCTGTTTCGAATTCGCCGGCCAGGCCCGCTTCTGCACAGGAGATTTCCCCCTGGAGAGTCGGCCCGGAATAGGCTTTGAATTTGGCCGTTGCGCTCTGGGTCGTGTAGACGAAGCCGCTGTATAGGTTGCCGGCAGGGCATTTGTTGCTCACCGGTTCTGCTTTGCAAAGCACGGTGTACGTTTTTTGCTCTGCCACCTGAGCAGGAACCTGTTCGGCGGCTTCGTTCAAAGCTGTGAGATTGTAATCCGCGTGCAGCGTGACCGAAGCTGGGCAGGACGAGCTACCACTGGTTTTGTTGACTGCGGAGTCAATCTCAAGCCTTTGTTCCAAGTTCTTGAAAGCGCCTGTGTAAGTTTCGCCGCCGCTACCACCGTATACACAGGTCACCGTCGTGAATGCGCAGAAAAGCTTGATGGTCGTTTCGGGTTTCGACAGGACAACTTTCCCCTCGGGAGCGGTGAGGGATTGATAGACGACGCTGGTCGATATCGGCGTGGTCGTTTTCAGTTCTTTGACGGAAGTGCAGCCAAAGATCGTCGTCGAGCAGCCTTTCCCTTCGGCTTCTCCAAAGGTAAAGGGGGCGGTGCCGCCGTTGACTTCTCCTTCCCCTTCCAAGCTGGCTTCGAAGGAGGACGACGTGCAGACGACGTCTCCCAGCGCCGAATCGAATTCGATGTTTCCGCTGTTTTTCCCGATCAGAGTGGCTTCGCTGAGGGTTTCAAATGCTGGGCATCCGAGTACGACTTCTTCCCCTTTCATGGTCCGTGCCGGCTGGACGCCGCAGAGCACGGTCGCCGAAGCCGGCGCCGAGGCGAAGAAGGCGAGTGCCCCAAACGCGGTCGCGGCCATGAGGCATAGGATTCGACTGGCTCGCATAGGTCCTCCGTCTCCTGGCGCCTTCGGCACCAGGGCTTAGCTGATACCTCTTAGCGGACGCTGTGGTATACGAGCCGTACCACGGTCATATATAGGAAGTCAAGGACTTCCCGCAGATGCTTAACGGTCAGGGCTGCTTGACCAGCGTGGCCGTGTAGAGCAGCCGCGCGTTGGAGTAGTAGCAGCCGTAGGTCTTGGTTTTGCCGACACCCTGCTGGGGATGGCCGCCCTGGATGTCCTCCTTGGAGGCGCATTTGCCCTCCAGGCGGCTGCCGCGCCAAGTGTCTTCGTCGGTGACGTTGAAGGCGAACATCGGCGCCCACGTGGGGATCGTCAGAGCGATGACCTGACCACGCAGAACCGTCAGCGGGTGCTCGAGGGCGAAGGTCGGAGTCGTGCCGAAGTGGGGGTTGAGCCGCTCCAGCGGGCTCTGGCGGACCAGGGTGAATTTCGGCGGCTTGGAGCCCTCGATCGGACGCAGGACGCCGATCCGCGCCTGCGAGGGGTCACCGAGGAATTCGTTGAAGAAGCCGACCTCGTCGGTGGTCGTTTTGGTGTCCGCCCGCGAGGGCCGCGCCAGGGTGATCGACCAGGCGACCAGCTTGCCGTCGAAGGGGGCCACGTAGGGATCGGCGACGCCGCCGGCCATTGCCTGGTAGCCGGTCACGTGGCCCTCGACCCGGCAGGGGACGACCTCGACGTTGTTGACGATCTTGCCCGGGCACGAAGGTGGTGGTGTGGTCGCCGTCTTGCCGAGCACGATGACGCGCAGCGGGGCCGAGCCGGCATCGCCCGGCCAGACGGCGACGACGAGGGCGATCAGGGCGCAGGCAAGGCCGAGCGCGACGGGGGCACGCGAGGGTCCAGTTGGGTTTTCTCCTGCTCTCAGCACGGTCTCGAGCTGCAAACCCGGCGTCCACGCCAGGGTTGCGGCTTCGATTCTGCCGTCCCGCCCGGCTGGATGCGGCGCTCCGTGCGGCATTGCACGATCCCGGCCAGGGGGCGTCTGTAGGGTTGCCTGCCGGGATGCCAGCAGCAGATCGAGCCATCGTCGTACAGGGCCTGGAGCGCGCCTTCGACGACATGCTCGCCGTGCAGGGCGTCGACCTCGAGGTCGACGAGGGTGAGATCTACGGCTTCCTCGGTCCCAACGGGGCCGGCAAGACGACCACGGTGCGAATGCTGACCACGCTGCTGCTGCCGACCGGCGGCAGGGCGACGGTCGCCGGACACGACGTGGTCAGCGAAGCACGGGCGGTGCGCGCTTCGATCGGCGTCGCCCTGCAGGAGGCGGCACTCGATCCGCTGATGACGGGACGCGAGCTGATCCGCCTGCAGGCCACCCTCCAGGGCCTGCCCGGCGCCGAGGGACGCCGCCGCGCCGACGATCTGCTCGAGCGGGTCGACCTCGTCGCGGCGGCCGACCGCCGTGTCGGCGGCTACTCGGGCGGCATGAAACGTCGCCTCGACCTCGCCGCGGCGCTGGTCCACGAGCCGCGGGTGCTCTTCCTCGACGAGCCGACCACCGGCCTCGACCCGGTCAGCCGCAAAACGATCTGGGAGGAGGTGCGCACGCTGAACGACGAGGGCACCACGGTCTTCCTCACCACCCAGTACCTGGAGGAGGCCGACCAGCTGGCCGACAACGTCGGCATCATCGACAGCGGCCGGATCGTCGCCGAAGGCACTCCCGAGTCGCTCAAGGCGGAAATCGGCAACCCCCACATCCAGCTGCAGCTCGCCGAGGGCTCGATCGCGGCGGCGGAGGAGGTCTGTGCCCGCGTCGGCCGTCTGCTGCCGCCCAAGGACGGCAGGACGGTGCTGGTCGAAGCCCCCAACGGAGCCGCCGACATCCCGCGCGTCGTGCGCGCCCTCGACGAGGCCGGGATCGCGGTCGAGTCGCTGGAGCTTGTCCGCCCCACGCTCGACGACGTCTTCGTCGCCAAGACCGGCTACCACCTCGAGGAGGAGGACGAGGAGAGCGCCGGAGAGCCGGTCGAGGCGTGAGCAGGCTGGCCACCAACGCGCGCGTCGTCTGGGCGCTGGGCATGCGCTCGGTCCGCCAGACCTTCCGCCGGCCGCAGCTGATGGCGCCGATCGTCATCTTCCCCACCCTGCTGCTGGCGATCCAGACCGGCGGCGCGGGCAGCGCGGTGGAGCTGCCCGGCTTCCCGCCCGTGCAGAGCTTCCTGCAGTTCATGCTGGCCGGGGCGATGATGCAGTCGCTGATGCTGGCCGGCAACAGCGGCGGCATCGCGCTGGCGGTCGACATCGAGATGGGCTTCACCGACCGGCTCTTCGCGGCGCCGATCCCGCGCTTTGCGATCGTCCTCGGCCGGCTGGCCGGGACGGCTGCCCTCGGACTCTTCGCCGCCCTCTGGTTCCTGGCGATCGGGTTGATCTTCGGAGCGGAGGTCGAGGGTGGCGTCGCCGGTGCCCTGATCGCGATCGTCCTGGTCACGGCAACGGCGATGGCGGTTGGCGGCATCGGCGCGGCCGTCGCCCTGCGCAGCGGCAGCGCCAGCGTCGTCCAGGGCCTCTTCCCGCTGGTCCTGGTCGTCCTCTTCCTCTCCTCGGCCTTCTTCCCGGTGGACCTGATGATCGAGCCGGCGAAGACGATTGCCGAATACAACCCGCTGAGCTTCATCGTCGAAGGGATCCGCGATCCGATCATCTCCGGGATCAGCGCCACCCACCTGCTCGAGGCGACGCTGGCAATCGCCGGCATCGTCGTCTTCGGCCTGCTGCTCAGCGCCAGCGCCCTGCGCCACCGCCTCAGGGTCGGCTGATGGAATCCACCGCCGCACTGCCGCAGTGGCGCACCAACCTGGCGACGATCGGCGCGCTGATGGCGCGTGCGCGCAACGAGCTGCTGCGCGTGCCCGGCGCGGCGATCCCCGGGGTGCTGGCGCCGACGATCTTCTTCCTCGGCCTCAACGGGGTCTTCGGCGCGCTGACCCAGCTCAACGGCTTTGAAACCGGTACCTACGAGAGTTTCATCGTCCCGGTCAGCATGCTGCAGGGAGCGGGATTCACCGGTGCCGCAGCGGGCGTCAATCTCGCCCGCGACATCGAGCAGGGTTGGACCGACCGGCTGCTCGTCTCCCCCGCGCCGCGCTGGGTGCTGCTCGCCAGCAACGTGCTCGCCGCCAGCACCCGGGCGCTGATCCCGGGCACCTTTGTCCTCCTCGTCGCCCTGCTGCTGGGCGCCAGCTGGCCAGGTCTCGTGGGCCTGGTCGTGGTCTTCTTCATGATCACCGCGATGGCGGCGGTCACCGCCTGCTGGGGATCGGCCCTGGCGCTGCGCTTCAAGAGCCAGTCGGCAGCACCGCTGATGCAGGCGGGAACGATGGCGCTGATCCTGACGACGACCGCCTACGCGCCCCTGGCCCTTTTGCAGCCCTGGCTGCGGAGCGTCGCCGAAGTCAACCCGGTGACCGACGTCGTCGACGCCGCCCGCCAGGGCTTCGTCGGCGGCGTCAGCTGGGCCGAAACCTGGCCTGGCATCGTCTCGCTGCTGGGCCTGCTCGTCGTGCTCGGCGCCTGGGCGCTGCGCGAAATGCGCCGCACCGCAGAGTGAGCGTCGTCGCGACCGCCGAGCGCCTGCTGCGCTCGAACTGGATCGAAGGACAGCGCAGCGGCGAGCGCTTCGCCTACACGCGTCCCAGCCCCGGTCGCTACCCGTGGCAGTGGTACTGGGACTCGTGCTTCGCCGCGATCGTCTGGCGCCGCTTCGACCCCGCGCGCGCCCGCCGCGAGCTGGAGACGCTGCTCGCCGCCCAGCGCGAGGACGGCTTCATCGGCCACACGATCTTCTGGGAGCGACCCGTGACCCTTTCCCGCCTGCCCTTCTACAACGTCGCCTCGCGCAGCTCGCTGCAGACCGGGACGATCCAACCGCCGCTGCTCGCCTGGGCCTGGAGGATCGCCGTCGGCGACCCTGCCACGGAGCCGCGCATCGCAGCCCAGGTGGACTGGCTGGCGGCCAACCGCGATCTCGACGGCGACGGTCTGCTCTGGATCGTCCAGCCCGACGAGTCGGGACTCGACGCCTCGCCCAAGTTCGATCCGGTCTGGGGCTGGCGGGCCGGAGCGCGGCTCGGCTTTCCGCTGTTGGTGCAGCGCAACCGCAGTCTCGGCTTCGATGCTCGGCCGATCCGCGAGCGCGGCGGGCCGGTCCTCTGCGAGACGCTGGTCAACACCCTCTGGTCGCTCTCGCTGCAGGCCCTGGGCAGGCCTTCGGTGACGTCGGCGCTGGTGGAGCGGCTCTGGGATGAGCGGCGTGGCCTCTTCCTCGACGAGGCGCAGCCGGGGGGAGCCCGGCCGGACGTCGTCACCTGGGCCGCTCTCGCCCCGCTTGCGCTGCCCGACCTGCCGCAGGCAATCGGCCGCCGCTTGGTCGAGGAGCACCTGCTCGACGAGCGCGAGTTCCTCACTGCGGTCGGGCCCCCATCGGTCGCGGCCAGCGAGCCGAGCTACGAGCCCGGCGGCAGCCGTGGCCCCGTGCGCCGCTACTGGCGCGGCCCGACCTGGGTCAACTCGGCCTGGTTGCTCTCGATCGGCCTGCGCCGGCTCGGCTACGAGCAGGAGGCGACGCGCCTTGCGCGTGGCTTGATCGGCGCGGCCGGGCGCGAAGGGCTGCGCGAGTACTACGACCCGCGCACCGGCGCCGGCCTCGGCGCCCGGGACTTCGCCTGGTCGGCGCTGATCGCCGAGCTGGCGGCGCCCGATCCGGCTGCCACCCGCAGCCACCTCCAGCCAGACTGACCCCCTGGGCGAGGGGTCAAGGTGCGGATCGGACGGCGTCGCGCTCGCGCCGCCGGATGAGCGTCCGGCCGGCATGCACGGGCAGCTGCCAGGCGCTCTCCAGTCCCCAGAAGCGCCGCGCGAAGGAGAGGAAGCTGGCCGGCCTCGGCGCGCCGGTGTCGAGGTCGCGTAGCCGCCGGTAGCGATCCCAGGCCAAGCGCAGCGTGCGGATTGGGCCGTCGGGCTGGCCGGCGGCGCGAAATGCAGCCCGCTCGTGACGCGAGGCACGCACGCCATCGAGCCGCTCCAACAGCCGCGACGGGACGGGCGCCCCGAACTCCTCGCGCAGGTAGGCAAGCGCGGCCCCCGCTGCGACCGATAGACGGCGACGCTCGGCCTCCGAGGCAAGCCGTTCCCACTCGAGCTCCTCCCCCGCGCCTCGAATCGTCGCCAGCGCGTCGGCGATCCAGCGGAAGGGAGGCAGCGGGCTCCAAGGCGCGCCATGGACGCAGGCCAACAGCAGCTGGTCGGCGGGACATGGCGCCCGGGTGATCGTCCCGGCCAGCTCGAGCGGCGCCGAGGCGCGCCAGAGCTCCCTGTCGCAGGCCGGCTGCCAGAGGGCAAACCAGTGCAGGTCGAGGTGGCCGCCGTGCGGACCGGCGAAGCCCAGCGAATGGTGAACCGCGGTCCAGGCCAGCGGATCCTCGTGACCCGCTCGCCATCCCGCCGCAATCAAGACCTCAATCGCGTCGCGACTGTGAGTCAGCGGCACGAGCACGTCGACGTCGTCCATCGGCCGCGCGCCGACGTCACCGTAGGAGAGCAGTGCCAGCGAGGCCCCCTTGGTGACCAGGGTCTCGATGCCGGCTCCCTCCAGCCTGCCGATCGCCTCGGCCCCCCGCTTGAAGAGCAGCTGGTTGTCACGCCAGGAACGGCGGTAGAGGCTTTTGAGGCGGCCCGCCGCCTCGGCGTCGAAGGCGTCCGGCCCGAGGTTGCGGTAGACCAGCGGCAGCAACCGGGTCGAGCCGTGGTCGGCATCGTCAAGCGCAACCGATTCGCGCCAGCGCCGCCAGGCCACCAGGGCGGATGCCGGCTCGTCGAGCGCAGCGTGCAGGACGAGCAGCTGCTCGGCCGTCGGTTGGTTGCCGAGCCTGGGGCGCAAGCGCTCGCTCAAGCGCAGGCCTATTTGTAGCGGTAGGTGATGCGACCGCGGTCTAGGTCGTAGGGCGAAAGCTCGATCTTCACCCGGTCGCCGGGAAGGATGCGGATGTAGTGGCGGCGCATCTTGCCCGAGATGTGGCCGAGCACATCGTGGCCGTTATCGAGTTTGACCCGGAACATCGTGTTGGGGAGGGCCTCGGTGATCTCGCCCTCCATCTCGATCTTCTCCTCTTTCGCCATGCGGCGGCAACATAACAGTCGCGGCTCCCATTCACCTTCGGCGGCGCAGGTGCTCGATTGCAGCCTGCCGGTCGGCGACCTCGCCGGCGTACTGGGCGGCCTCGAGCTCGGCCAGCAGCTCGCCGAGCTCCGGGCCCTCCTCGAGGCCGAGCGCGGCGGCGAGCTCGTCGCCGCGCAGGAGGGGCTGCGGCGGCCCCGCACGGCGCCAGTCGAGCGCCGCGGCGAGCATCTCCCGCGCAAGCCGTAGATGCGCCTCGATCGCCTCTTCGGTCGCGAAGGGCCCCGAGCCCCTGGCCGAGAGGCGATCGGCGATCGTCAGCAGCGTCACATCGACGCCAACCGGATCGGTCGCCCGCAGGTACTCGTGCACGCGACGTGGCGGCAGGGGCGCCTCGTGCACGAGAAAGCCAAGCCGCAGATGGTGCAGGGTGAGGTCCTGCAGGTGCCGTGTGAGGCTGCGGCTGGCGCGCAGGCGGGCACAGAGGCCAGCGACGATCTCGACCCCATCGCGGTCGTGGCCGACGAAGGTGACGAAGCCGTCGCGCTCGGAACGGGTCAGCGGCTTGCCGACGTCGTGCAGCAGGGCACCGAAGCGCAGTGCCGTGCGGCGGTTCATCTCATCGGCAAGCGGCTCCTCCAGCAACGCCTGCAGCTCCTCGGCGCGCTCCCCGCCGAAGCGCTCGAGGTCCGCCTCCACCTCGAGCGTGCGCTCGAGCACGGCGATCGTGTGGCCGTGCACGTCGAGATGGTGGTTGGGCCCCTGCTCGACGCCGCGCAGCCGCTCCAGCTCTGGCAGGACGACCGCGGTCAGACCGAGGTCGTCGAGCAGGGCGACGCCGCGCAGCGGGTCTGGCCCGCCGACCAGCTGGCGCAGCTCGAGCAGCTGACGCTCGCCGGCCGGCTCGGCTGCGCGGGACGCTTCTGAGCGTGCCAGCGACGCCGTGCCGGGATCGACCTCCAGACCCAGTCCTGCCGCGAGTCGCGCGGCGCGCAGCAGGCGCAGCGGGTCGTGAGCGAAGCTGCGCTCGCTGACCACTCGCAGCAGGCGGCGGTCGAGGTCGACGAGCCCACCGTGGGGGTCCAGCAGCTCACCGCCCGCGAGCGGCATCGCAACCGCCCCGACGGTGAAGTCCCGCCCAGCGAGGTCGGCCTCGATCGAGTCGCCGCGCAGCGCGGTGGCGTCAATCTGCCAGGAGGCGTCGGCGGCGACTGCGCGCCAGGTGCCGAACTCGGCCGAGAGCTCGAAGGCGTGCCCTCTGCTCTCGCGAGCGATCGCCTTGGCGACCGCCGTCGGATCGCCGGCGACGGCAAGGTCGAGGTCATCGACCTCGCGTCCGAGCGCTGCGGCGCGGATCGCACCACCCGCAACCCAGATTCCATCGGCATCGCCGAGCGCCCGCCGCGCGAGGCTCACCGGGGGCGCCGAGGCGAGGCGCTCGGCGAGACTCACGCCCGCTCCCGCGGTACACGGGCGGAGATCCCACAGGTGACCTCGTAGTTGATCGTGCCGAGTCGCCTGGCGACCTCCTCGGCAAGGATCCGCTCACCCCCCTGGCCGCCGATCAGCACCGCTTCGGCGCCCGGCTCGACATCGGTCTCGGGACCGAGATCGACGGTCACATTGTCCATCGAGACCGTGCCGACCAGCGGGTAGCGACGCTCGCCGATCAGCACCTCCGCGTTGTTGGAGAGCCCGCGCCGCACCCCGTCGCCATAACCGAGCGGCAGCACGCCGATCCAGGTGTCCACAGCAGCACGCCAAGTACGCCCGTAGCCGACGCTCTCGCCGGCCGGGAGGGGCTTTACATCGGCGACGTATGAATGCAACGACAACGCCGGTTCCAACCCGCGCTCCGCCGGGTCCCCTTGAAAAGGGTCCAGGCCATAGACCGCAACGCCGCAGCGGGCCATGTCGAAGTGGGAGCTGGGGTCGCGAAAGACGGCGGCGCTATTCGCCGCGTGGACGAGCGTGCCTGGGAACTCGGACTTGACCGCCGCGGCGATCGAGGCGAAGCGGTCGCGCTGCCGGTCGAAGTACTCGGAGTCGAGTTCGTCGGCAGTTGCGAAATGGGTCCAGACGCCGGCAAGCGCAAGATCGGGATCGCCGGCGCAGGCCCGCACCAGGGCCAGCGTCTCCTCGGGGTCGGGATTGCCGAGCCTGCCCATGCCGCTGTCGTACTTGACGTGGACGCGTGCCGGCCGTCCCTGGGCGCGGGCGCGATCGGCGGCGAGTCGCCGGAAGCCGTCGCGCCAAACGGCGATCTCCGAGCCACCGGCCAGGGCCGTGTCGAGATCGTCGGGCGTCAGAGCGCCCATCGTCAGCAGCGGCACCTGCGGGAAGCGACGACCGATGTGAGCCGCCTCGGTTCCGGTCGCCACCGCCAGCCGGCTGGCCCCACCGGCCAGCGCCGCCTCGACACATGCCTCGGCCCCGTGGCCGTAGCCATCGGCCTTGACCACCGCGCAAAGCTCGGCCTTCTCACGCAGCTCCGAACGCAGCCGGACGCAGTTGCGCTCGACGGCCGCGAGGTCGATCCGGGCGACTGCCCGCATCATCGACTTAGGCGGCAACGAGCGCGGCGAGCGCGTCGGCCCGCGTCACCATCCCGGCGAGGCGGCCCTCGCCTTCGACCACGGGCAGGTGGTTGTGGTGCTGCTCGGCGATCGTCCTGGCGACCGTCTCGGCATCGTCGTCGACCCGCACGACAATCGGATCGGGCGTCATCAGCTCCGAGACCTTCGTCGCGAAGGCCTTGTTGAGCCGCTCCTCGAAGCCCTTCATCGAGCCGACGAAGACGACGCCTCCCATGATGTTGAGGTAGTGCGGGAGGTGCAGGTCGGCCTCCTCGTCGCCGATGATGAGATCGGACTCGCTGACGATGCCGACCACCTTGCGATCGGCATCGATCACCGGGATCGCCCCCAGGTCGGTCTTCGCAAGCAGCTCGATCGCAGCACGCGCATCGGCGTCCGGAGAGACGGCCGGCACGTTGGCGTCCATGATCTCGGCGGCGGTCTTCATCGGATCGTGAGGTTATTCGACGCGGAGACCGGCCGGAATCGAGGCAACCACGTCGGTGGCGATCACCGACTCGGCGGCACCAATGCGCGTGGCGGCGTCGCGCCCAGCCCGAGCGTGAGCCAGGACGGCGGCAGAGGCGGCGGCAAAGGGCTCCAGGCCGCGGGCCAGCAGCGCAGCGACGACCCCGGAAAGCACATCGCCGGTTCCCGCCGTGGCGAGCGCCGGCGCGGAAATCGCGTTGACGGCGATCTGCTCGCCGTCGGTGACGATCGTCTCGTCGCCCTTGAGCACCACCACGGCGCCGGTCACCTGGGCCGCCTCTCGGGCCGCGACGAGGCGATGAGCGGCGACGTGCTCCGAGGAGCGTCCGAGCAGGCGCCCCAGCTCGCCGGCATGCGGCGTGAGGATCGTCGGCGCCGCGCGCTCGGCGAGGCGCTCGATCTTCCCCACAAAGGCGTTGAGGCCATCGGCGTCGACCACCAGCGGCGTCTCGATCTCGATGACCGCATCGCGACCCAGCTCGACTGCGGCTGGGTCGCGGCCGAGCCCCGGACCGAATACTCCGGCGGCGGCCCCCTCGAACGCGCGCAGGACCGTCTTCAGCGAGCCGGGCGCCAGGCAGCCATCGCCACCTGGGCAGCCGACCGACATCACCTCGGGCTGGCCGGCTTCGAAGACCGGCTCGAGGTCGGCTGGGACGGCGACCGTCGCGTAGCCGGCCCCGGCGCGGATCGCCGCGCAAGAGGCCATCCGCACGGCTCCGGTGAGGCCGCGCGAGCCGCCGGCGATCACCACCTGGCCGGAGCTGAACTTGGTCGATCGGGGACCGCGCCTGGGCGCCAGAGCCAACACCCCGGACTCGATCGTCCCGGCAAGAGCTGTCTGCGGCGCCCCCTCGGGAATGCCGATCGGGACCACGCGAAGCTCACCCGTGTGGCACTTGCCCGGCGCGATCCGGTGGCCGAGCTTCGCCGCGTGAAAGCTCACCGTCAAATCGGCCTCGACCGCCGTGCCGGCAATCTCCCCGGTTGAGGCGTCGACCCCCGAGGCGATGTCGCAGGCAACCACGGGCACGCCCGAGCGATTGATCGCCTCGATGGCGGCGGCGGCGGGCTCGCGCGGCGCCCCCTGGAAGCCGGTGCCGAAGATCGCGTCGACGACAACGCCAGAGCCCTCCAGCCAGGCGTCAAGGTCCGGCGGCTGCTCCGCGCCGAGCTCCAGCGTCTCCACCGAGAAGCCCGTCCGCTCGAGCCGGCGAGCCGCCACCAGACCGTCGCCGCCGTTGTTGCCCTTGCCGCAGAGGATCCGCACCGGTCCCTGGGGCGCCAGGGCGGCGACCGCCTCGGCCAGCGCCGTGCCAGCCGACTCCATCAGCCTCTCGCCGGGGACTCCCATCTCATCGATCGCCCAGCGGTCGACCGCCCGCATCTCCTCGGCGTCGTACAGCGGCTTCAGCCAGGACTCCATCCTCAATCAGTGTCGACGATCGCCACGGCGGCGGCAAAGTCGCGCGAGTGGGTCAGGGAGACCTCGATGCGCTCGCCCGCGGCGGTCTCGGCGGCCTGACCGCTGAGGCGGACCCTCGGCGGCTCACCGGCGAGCACCTCGATCTCGTGCAGGCGGAAGCCGCCGCTCAGCCCGAGCGCCTTGCTGACCGCCTCCTTGGCGGCGAAGCGGGCCGCAAGATGACGAGCGGGCCGCGCCCGCGCCGCCGCATACTCGCGCTCGGCGGCGCTGAAGACGCGCCCGGCAAGGCGGGGATGGCGCTCCAGCGCGCGCTCCAGGCGATCGATCTCGAGCAGGTCGATGCCGACGCCGGAGGCCATCCCCCGCTCGTTACTTCTCGACGCCGACGATCGCCTTCGCGGTCGCCAGGTCGCCGTCGGTGCTCGTGCCAATGCCGATGTAGCCGATCTTCTTCAGGTAGGGCCGGGCCTCGTCCAGTTCGGCTTTTTCGTCAGCCGAGATCACGCCTTCCGCCAAGCGCAGCGCCGCGGGGCCGTCGACAAAAGCGCTGATCGGCGTGCCGCCCAGCGCCGCGACGGCCTCCTTGTAGCTGGCATTCTCGGAGAGCGTTTCGCCGCTTTCGGAGGCGACGCCCTGCAGGGCTGCGGGCAGGCCGTAGGCGATCGCCAGGCGATCGTCCTTGGCGACGACGACCAGCGGCTTGCGGCCGAGCTCCTCGTCGCGAACCGAGAAGCCGCTGACCCCCTGGCTGGTGACCGCGGTCACCCCCGGAGTCTGCGTGTTGCGCAGCAGCGTGCCGATGTTGGCGACCGTCTTGGCCGCTTCGTTGGAGCTGCTCGTCAGGACCAGGGCGCCACCGAGCGTGGCCTCGCTGTTCCCCTGGGCGAAGACCGCGGCGTCTTCGAGCGAGTCGGCGATCTTGTCGAGGTCGATGCCCATCGCTTTCAAGGTGCTCTTCAGCTGGTTGGGCGGCAGCTCGCCGGGGATGCCGGACTTGTCGAGCTCGTCGATCGCTTCCTTGAGCTGGTCGCCAAAGCCAGACGCAGCGAGCGCCGCAAACGAGTCGCCCGGCAGCGTGCCGAGCAGCTCGGAGACGTCGCCGCTCGGCGCTTCCTCGCCGCCGAGGTCGCTGCTCACGTCGATCTGGATCTGGTCGCTGCCCGGAATGACGCTGGCCACCGCGGTCGCTTCGCTGGGATCGATGCCGGCGTTCTCGAGCGCTTCCTGGGCCTGCGGGTCGATCTCGTTGTCGGATTGCTCGAGCAGGCCGCCCACGTCGACGTAGACGTCGGCCAGGCTACCTTTGGAAGCGTTGGCGATCGCGTCCTCAAAGCCCGCTTCGTCGGCAAGCGATTCGCCACCCGCAGCCTCAATAGCCGATTGGAACGCCGTCTTGTCGTCGGCGACCAGCAGCGTGTCGTCGACGAGGCCCACCGCGGTCCCTTCGGAGCCGCCGACCTTGAAGTCGACACCTTCGTGAGAGACGTCCTCGTAGGGCTCCTTGCTCTGCTCGGCCTGTGTGTCGATGAAGTCCTGCGTCGCTTCGGCGTCGGTGCTCTGGACGGCGATCACCGGTTCGGTGAGGTCGCCGTCGCTGTCGAGGCCGACAAAGGTGACGCCCGCCCTTTCACCGAGCCACGGCTCCACTTCCTTCGCGAAGTCGACCGGTTCCCCGTCCTCCTCGGCCGAGCTTTCCAGCTCTTCGACGATCAGCCCGCCGAGGTCGTCGACGCCGGCGATCGTTTGCGCAAGCGAGTCGACGTCGGCGCTCAGCTCTCCCGAAGGCTGCAGCGTGCCTTCGACGTAGACGAGCGAGCCGGGCGGCGCGAAGCCGGCCAGGTCGGAGCTGGACGAATCGCTGTCGCCACAGCCGGCGGCGGCGACCGCGGCAACGGCCGCGAGGACTGAGAGAAGTGCGAGACGGGTCTTGATCATGGGGCGGCAGACTAACGAGCCGCCGCAGACGCACTGAAATCTGGACCGATGGTCCAGGGCTACTCGACGGTGACCGTCTTGGCCAGGTTGCGCGGCTGGTCGACGTTGAGGCCGCGAGCTCGGGCGATGTCGTAGGCAAGCAGCTGCAGCGGCAGGATCGCGACGATCGGCTGCAGGATCCAGTCGGTGCGGGCGACCTCGACCGTCCGGTCGGCGACCTCGGCGGCGCGCTCCTCGCCCTCGGTGGCGATCGCGATCGTCGCCGCGCCGCGGGCCCGCACCTCTTCGACGTTCGAGAGCACCTTGTCGAGCACCGGGCTCTCGGTGGCCACGCAGATCACCGGGGTCGACTCGTCGAGCAACGCGATCGGGCCGTGCTTCATCTCTCCCGCGGCGTAGGCGTCGGTCGGAATGTAGGAGATCTCCTTCAGCTTCAGCGCCCCCTCGAGGCAGACCGGCAGGCCGATGTGGCGCCCCAGGTAGAGGAAGAAGTCATGCTCGGCATAGGCCTTAGCAACCTCGGCGACGGGCGCCTCGCAGGCGGCAAGCGTCGTCTCGATCTTCGAGGGGATCGACTTCAGCTCGGCGACCAGCTCGGCGATCCGCTTGGAATCCAGCGTGCCGCCGAACTCGGCCAGGTAGAGGCCGAGCAGGTACATCACGGCGACCTGAGCGACGAAGGTCTTGGTCGCAGCGACGCTCACCTCGGGCCCGGCCCGCGTGTAGAGCACGGCGTCGGCGTCGCGCGTCGCCTGGCTGCCCATCACGTTGGTGATCGCCAGCACCCGGGCGCCGTTCTCGCGGGCAAGTCGCATCGCCGCCAGCGTGTCGGCCGTCTCACCCGACTGGGTGATGCCGATCACCAGGTCATCGCGGCCGACGACCGGGTTGCGGTAGCGGTACTCGGAGGCGATGTCCATCTCGACCGGCACCCGGGCCCACTCCTCGATCGCGTAGCGGCCGACCAGACCGGCGTGGTAGGAGGTGCCGCAGGCGACGATCACGATGCGCCGCAATCCGCGCAGGAACTCGCGGTCGAGCTCGAGTTCGGAGAGGTCGACGGAGTCGTCCGGGAGCCGGTCGGCGATCGTCTCGGCGACCGCGTCGGCCTGTTCGTGGATCTCCTTCAGCATGAAGGTCTCGTAGCCGCCCTTCTCGGCGGCCGCCTCGTCCCAGGTGACCGCTTCCGGCGCACGCGAGACCGCGGCGCCGGAGGCGTCGGAGATCGCGATCCCGTCGGCGTCGATCGTGACGATCTCGTCGTTCGCGATCAGCACCGCCTCGCGAGTCTCGGCAAGAAAGGCGGGGATCGCCGAGGCAAGGAATGCCTCCCCCTCGCCGATGCCGGCGACCAATGGGCACTCCTTGCGGGCGCCAACCAGGCGGCCGGGCTCCTCGGCGTGCATGGCGACAAAGGCGTAGTGGCCGCGCAGCTCGGCGAACGCGGCGCGCACCGCAGCGGTCAGGTCACCCTCGTAGTGGCGCTCGATCAGGTGGGCGACGATCTCGGCGTCGGTCTCGGAGCTGAAGCGGTGGCCCTGCTCACCCAGGTCGCGGCGCAGCTCAGCGTGGTTCTCGACGATGCCGTTGAGGACGATGTGGATGCGATCCGAGCAATCGCCGTGCGGGTGGGCGTTCTCCTCGGTGACGCGGCCGTGGGTCGCCCACCGGGTGTGGGCGACGCCCGTCGTCGCGGTCGGTGGACCGCCATTGGCCAGCTCCTCGGCGACCGCCGCGCGCAGGTTCTCGAGGTTGCCGACGGCCCGCACGCTGTCGATCCGGCCGCCCTCGAGCACCGAGACCCCGGCTGAGTCGTAGCCGCGGTACTCGAGCTTCTCGAGCCCGGCGACGAGCAGATCCAGGCAGGGTCGCTCGCCGACATATCCGACGATTCCACACATAGGAGGCGAGTAAGGGTAAAGACCGCCGAGCTAGGCCAGCTCTTGTGTGACCAGGCTGACAAGGCGCTGGCAGACGGCGTCCGCCTCCTCGGCGCTCGGCGCCTCGACCATCACCCGCACCAGGGGCTCGGTGCCGGACGGGCGGAGGAGCACGCGGCCGCGCCCCTCCAGCGTCTTCGCCTCGCTCTCGACCGCCTCCCACACGGCGGTGGCGCCGGCGATCGCCTCGCGATCGGCGACCTCGACGTTGACCAAGGTCTGGGGCAGCTTCTCCATCGGCGCCACGGCGGAAAGCTCGCGCTCGCCCAGCTCGCGCATCGTCATCAGCGCTGCCGCGATGCCGTCGCCGGTGGCGACGAAGCGGGTATCGATGATGTGCCCGGACTGCTCCCCACCGAGCGCCCAGCCACGCTCGCGCAGCTCGTCGAGCACGTAGCGATCGCCGACCTGGGTTACCGCCACGTCGATCCTCGCCTCCTGCATCGCCTGGTGGAAGCCGTAGTTGCTCATCACGGTCACCGCGACGCCGCCGTCCAGCTCGCCGCGTCCGGCCAGGCCCCGGGCAGCAAGGGCGATCAGCTCGTCGCCGTCGTGGGTGCGGCCCTCGCCGTCGACGGCGAGCACCCTGTCGCCGTCGCCGTCGAAGGCGAAGCCGATCGCCGCCTCGGAACTGACGATCGCCTCGGCGAGGCGCTCGAGGTGGGTCGAGCCACAGCCCTCGTTGATGTTGCGCCCGTCGGGCTCGGTCCCGATCGTCTCGACCGTGGCGCCGAGGCGCTCGAAGATCGCCGGCGCGGCCCGGAAGGTGGCGCCGTTGGCGCAGTCGAGCAGCACCCGCCGGCCGCAGAGATCGAGAGGGAAGGCGACCTGCAGCGCGCGCAGGTAGTCCTCGAGACCGCCGTTCAACTCCTGCACACGGCCAGGATCGGCCGCCGTGGTCTGATCGTCGAGCAGCGACTCGATCCGCGCCTCGGCTTCGTCGTCGAGCTTCGTCCCGGCTCCTGAGAAGAACTTGATCCCGTTGTCGCGATAGGGATTGTGAGAGGCAGAGACGACCACGGCGAGGTCGAGTCCGAGGCGCTTGACGAGGATCCCGGCCGCTGGCGTGGGCAGGACTCTGCCGAGCAGGGCATCGCCCCCTGCCGCGGCGATCCCGGCAGCCAGCGCCGACTCGAGCATCGGCCCAGACTCGCGCGTGTCGCGCACGATCAAGACCTGGGGCCGCTCGCTTTCGAGCGAGGCCGTTGCGGCGCGTCCCAACGAGGTCGCCAGCTCGGCGGTCAGGAAGGTGCCGGCCTCTCCACGGACCCCGTCGGTTCCGAAGAGCTTGCGCGTGGTCGTCACCCGCGGCCTAGCGCTTGGAGAACTGCGGCCGCTTGCGCGCCTTCTTGAGGCCCGCCTTGCGGCGCTCCTTGGCCCGTGCGTCGCGGGTGAGGAAGCCGCGTTTCTTCAGCTCGCCGCGCAGCTCGGGATCGACCTCGGTCAGCGCTCGGGCGATGCCGTGGCGGACCGCGCCGGCCTGGCCGCTGATGCCGCCGCCGTGAACGCGGACGCGGACGTCGACGTTGCCCTCGTAACCGGTGATCGCCAGCGGCTGCAGGGCCGTCGTCTGATGCAGAGGGCGGGGGAAGAACTCCTCCAGGGTCCGCTTGTTGATCTCGACCTTGCCGCTGCCCGGCAGCAGCGTCACACGCGCGATCGCCGTCTTGCGCTTGCCGGTCGCGAGGAAGCGGGCGTCGCCCTCCAGCTTCGCCGGCGCACGGCTGGCGGCCTGGGGCTCCTCCTCGACGGCATCGCCGACGAGCTCCGCCTCGCGCTGCGCGCGCTCTTCCTCTTCGGCTTCCTTGCGAGCCTGCTCCTCGGCGCTCAGCGGCCGCTCCTCCGGCTCAACCGCGATCGGCTCCAGGTCGGCCCCCGGAATCACATCCCTCTTCTTCTCCTCGGCCTTGGGCTTCTCGGCCGCCGGCTCCTCCGCCGGAGCCTCATCCGTAACAGGCTCCGCCTCGGCCGCCCCGGGCTCCTCAGCTTTCTCCTCCGCAGGCCCCTCGACGGCCTCGCCTTCGGCCTCAGGCGCCTCGGCCTCGGCCTCAGCGGCCTCTTCCGCGGGTGGCGCAGACTCGGGGGGGCCGAGAACGGAGGCCCCGCCCCCGCCCGCAGGCCCCCCCGAGGCTGCGTCGGGACCCGCGGCCGATCCCTCCGAACCCTGATCCGAAGCGTCGTCCTGCTGCTCTGAAGTCTCTTTGCTCTCGTCGTCGATCAAGTCTCTATCTCCATCGGTTTCGGCTGTTGCGCCTCGTGCGGATGCTCCGGCCCCGCGTAGACCTTGAGCTTTGTCAGCTGCTGGCGGGCGAGCCGGTTGCGCGGCAGCATGCCCTTCACCGCCTTGCGGATGACCTCCTCGGGCCGCCGCTCGAGCATCTCAGCCAGCGTCCGCGACTTGATTCCGCCGGGGTAGCCGCTGTGGCGCCAGTAGCGCTTCTGGTTCAGCTTGTCGCCGGTGACGCGAATTTTCTCCGCGTTGACGACGACGATGAAGTCACCGGTATCGACGTGCGGGGTGTACTCCGGCTTGCGCTTGCCGCGCAGGGCATCGGCGATACGGGTCGCCAGGCGACCGAGGGTCTGGCCCTCGGCGTCGACGACGTACCAGTCGCGCTGGCGGTCGGCGGGTGTGGCGACATAGGTCTTCATCAGAGAAAAACCGCGGGCAGCGCCCAGCGGCCCCGGCATGATAGCCGCCGCGCCATATCTTGCGTACGCGGCCGCCGGGGTGTCTATACTGCCGCGCCAACAATGCCGAATCCCAGCCGTACAGGCGGCTGGGAGCGGAGGAACCGCAGGAGCCGTTGCAGGTTCCAGGGGCGAATCGGCCGAAAAGGTCGTAGCGCATCTCTTTCAGCGCGAGCCCGACAGCTAACTCCGCAGGCGAACGAAAGAGAGGGCACGTGGCAGGCGAGAAGCCCCGGCCTTGGTTGGCGGGAATCCGATTCACAGGCGCGATCGCGGCGCTGTTGCTCAGCCTCGCTCCAACGGCATCGGCGACGACCGGCGGGGCGCCTACGGCAGCCGGCAGCCCACCGCCCCCTGCAAGCCCCAGCGGCGCAGCGACGGGGGCGCCGAGCGCCGGCGCGCTGAGCCTGATCTCGGCGAAGACCACGCCGCGCAAGTCCTTCTACTACGGGTATCGCTATCCCAAGCTGAGCTTCGCGATCGCCAGCAACCAGGCGCTCAACGACATCCGCGTCGACGTCGTGGACGTGGCCGGCGCCAGCGTGCGCACCTTCTTCCGCAACGACGTCGCCCCCAGCACGGAAACCTCGATCCGCTGGAACGGAACGATGAACGATGGCCGCGCAGCGCCCAACGGCCGCTACAGCTTCCAGGTCTCTTCGCAGGCCGGCCCGGTCGCCGCCCGCCTCGCCACCTCCTCCGAAACCAAGGCGCCCAGCCTCGGCTTCGATTTCTACGCCTACGCCTTTCCATTGCTCGGCGCCCACGACTACGGCGGCGCCGGCGCGGTCTTCGGCGCCGGTCGCGCCGGCCACACCCATCAGGGACACGACGTGATGGCCGAGTGCGGCCTGCCGGCGATCGCCGCCCGCGGCGGGCGGGTGCAGTACTCCGGCTACCACAGCGCCGCCGGCAACTACGTGGTGATCGACGGCAAGGGCACCACGCTCGACTTCATGTACGCCCATCTCGCCGAACCGTCGCCACTGATGACCGGCGACCTCGTCCGCACCGCCCAGCCGATCGGCATCGTCGGCGACACCGGCGACGCAACGGCCTGTCATCTCCACTTCGAGATCTGGACGGCACCCGGCTGGTATGAGGGCGGCAGCCCGATCGACCCACTGCCCTACCTGCAGCAGTGGGACCGCTACAGCTGAGCAGCTGAGGTGGATTAGACGTCCATGGCCAATGTCCATGGTAATCTCTACTCGTGCGAACGATCCCAGCCGGAGAGTTCAAGCAGACCTGTCTGCGCCTACTCGACGACGTCGGCGCGTCCGGCGAGCCCATAGTCATTACGAAGCGCGGCAAGGCCGTCGCCCAGCTGATGCCAGTGAAGCCCGAGCGAGCCAGTGATTGGCAGGGGGCAATGCGCGATCAAGGGGAGATTCGCGGCGACTTGCTCGCACCGGCAACGGATCCCCGCGAGTGGGACGTACTCTCGAGCTGAGTGAGGCTGCTGCTCGACACACACGCCTGGCTCTGGCGCCTGCTGGAGCCGGAGCGGCTCTCACCTCCCGCCGAGGCGGCGATCGTCCACCGCAACGCCGAGCTGTTCCTCTCGCCGATCTCCACTTGGGAGACGCTCGTCTTGGCCCGCAAGGGCAAGCTCGCCTTGACGCCGTCGCCCCATGAGTGGATCCTCGCTGCGCTTCGCAGATCGGCGCCGACTGCGGCGCCACTCAACCACGAAGCCGCGATGCGCAGTGAGGCGCTCGATGGCTTCGCATCCCAGGATCCGGCCGATCGCTTCCTGGTCGCCACAGCCATCGAGCTGAACCTGACACTGGTCACCGCCGACACTGCGATGCACGCCTTCGAGCAGGTGCAGACCCTTTGGTAGGTGCGCCGCTCAGCGAGTCGTACGACGCCGCTCGATCAGCGCCAAGGAGACGGCGACCGGCACCGTCGCGGGCAGCGTGTCGACCGCGAAGAAGAGCAGGTCGAAGGCCAGGGCTAGCGCGGCGGCGAGCAGCGCCCCCTTGATTTGACGACGCCGATCGGAGGCCAGCAGGCAGCCGACGAGCGCAGCGACGAAGAGGTCGCCGAAGCCCATCCGGGCAGCGCCGAAGTTGGCCACCTGGAGCGCTGGCAGGTCGGCCAGGGGGGCAGCGCTGCTGAGCACGTCGCTGGGGCCTTGGAGCAGGTTGGCAGCGACCAGGCAGGCGTCGAGCACGGCCATCGCGTATATACCGAGGCGCAGCCAGCGAGCGGGGACGGCATTCACCAGCAACCAGCCAAGCGCAATGCAGGCAAGGCCCGAGAGGGCCGTCGCCGAGGCCTCGCCGGCAAGCGCGTCGGGTAACGCCCAGGCCAGAGCAAACAGCGGCAGCGCCGCCAGCGCCCATACCAACCGTGAGCCGCGCAGCAGCCAGGCGAGCGCCAGGGCCGCAAGAGGCGGCACGGCGACGAGCGCGAGGTAGGTGAGCGCCGTGGCGGAGTCGGAAGAGAGCTCGATCGCGACGATGACTACGACGATCGAGAGCGCCGGGATCAGGGCCCACCAGGGGCTGCGCCCACGCTCCAACCATGTCGGCAAGGGTCGCGAAACCGGCAACGCCACCAGCGCCGCCTGCACCAGGCTAAGCACCGCTATCGAGGCAGCAAATGGCATCAGGGCCGATCCTGGCAGGGGTGGAGCGTCTTGTACTTTTCCGCCTGCTACCCCTCCGCGAGAGCCGCCCTACTCACTTGCGGAAAAGTTAAGCGGAACCCCTGCCAGGATCGGCCCCGTCACCCAGAGCTACTCCCACTCGATCGTCGCGGGGGGCTTCGAGGAGATATCGAGCGCTACCCGGTTGACGTCGGCGATCTCGTTGATGATCCGGTTGGAGACCCGCTCCAGCAGGTCGTAGGGAAGCCGCGCCCAGTCGGCGGTCATCGCGTCGTCGGAGGTGACCGCGCGGATCACGATCGGGTAGGCATAGGTGCGCCCGTCGCCCTGCACGCCGACCGAGCGCACGACCGGCAGCACGCAGAAGGACTGCCAGAGCTGGCGGTATAGGTCGGCGGCGCGGATCTCCTCCTGGAGGATCGCGTCGGCCGCGCGCAAGATGTCGAGCCGCTCCTTGGTTACCTCACCGCCGACGATGCGGATCGCCAGGCCCGGCCCTGGGAAGGGCTGGCGCCAGACCATGCGCTCGGGCAGGCCGAGCTCGGCGCCGACCGCGCGCACCTCGTCCTTGAAGAGCATGCGCAGCGGCTCGACCAGCTCGAACTCGAGGTCCTCAGGCAGGCCGCCGACGTTGTGGTGGGACTTGATCGTCGCCGCGTTGTCGCTGCCCCCGGACTCGATCACGTCCGAGTAGAGCGTGCCCTGCACCAGGTAGGCGGCGTCCTCGAGCTTCGCCGCCTCCTCCTCGAAGACGCGGATGAACTCCTCGCCGATGATCTTGCGCTTGCGCTCGGGCTCGTCGACGCCAGCTAGCCTCTCGAGGAAGCGCTGCTCGGCTTCGACGTGGACCAGCGGGATGCCGAACTGCTCGAAGGCGGCAACCACCTGCTCGGCCTCGTTGAGCCGCATCAGGCCGTGATCGACGAAGACGCAGGTCAGTTGCTCGCCGATCGCCTTGTGGACCAATAGCGCGGCGACCGAGGAGTCGACCCCGCCGGAGAGGCCGCAGATCACCCGCCCCTCCCCCACCTGGGCCTGGATCTTCGCCACCTGCTCGGCGATCACCGACTGCGGCGACCACTGCTGCTCGCAGCCGGCGACGTCGCGCAGGAAGCGGGTGAGGATCTCGGTGCCGTAGGGCGTGTGGACGACCTCCGGATGGAACTGGATCCCGTAGAGCCCCCGGTCAGGGTGCTCGCAAGCCGCCACCGGCGAGCCGGGGCTCGAAGCCAGCGCCGTAAACCCCTCCGGCGGCTCGAAGACCGCGTCCCGGTGGCTCATCCAGCAATGCTGCTCCTCGGGCAACCCGGCGAGCAGCCGCCCGCCCCCGTCCCGCAGGACCAGATCGGTCCGC
>Ga0157306_10000012_pt1 | contig 32573 bp, 31 predicted proteins | sample NitcycUS163409C2_FD_108391 | JGI IMG/M metagenome (GOLD analysis project Ga0157306, IMG submission 108391) | Soil microbial communities from Arlington Agricultural Research Station in Wisconsin, USA - Nitrogen cycling UWRJ-S163-409C-2 | ecosystem: Environmental > Terrestrial > Soil >...
GCATCCGCCGTGCGCAGGGCGATCACGCTGAACGAGGTGGTGCCCGGCCAGCCGGCGAAGGAACCGTTTGCCGCGCGCCGTTCACGCAGCTCGGCGACCAGGTTGCGGCCGGCGAAGGAGCGCGGGTCGGCGGCAGCGCCCTCCAGGGCGACGATAGTGCGGGCGAGGTCGCCGGCGCTGCTCACTTCGTCGATGTGCGAGCGCAGCGAGTCGATCGGCGTGCGGCCGAGACGCTCGACGTCGAAGGGATTGCGGCCGGCCGCCTCCAGCCCGAGCATCGCCCAGCCGGTGATCGCTGCGCTCGAATCGTCCTCGGTGGAGGAGCCGAAGCCGCCGTCGGCGTTCTGCTGACCCTCGAGCCAATCGGCGGCGCGGCCGAAGTCGGCCTGGGCGGGAGCCGGGACGAGCGCCGGCAACAGCAGAGCGACGAGCACGGCGGTCGCGACCGCCGGCATGCGCCACTGAAAGCGCTCGCGGAAGCGGACCAGCATGCGCACCATCGCCGGCCCGGCGAGCAGGGCGAAGGCGAGGTTGCCGATCGCGTGGGCTGCATCGAAGGGCAGGGCACGCGCCTGCAGCGCCAGGAAGCGCTCGAGCGAGAGATCTCCGCCGTAGGTTGCCATCAGCGAGAAGTTCAGCAATACACCGTAGGCGATCCCGGCGAAGCCGCAAGCCGCGGCGAGGCTGAGGCGACCCGCGTTGCGCGTGCCAAGCGCCAGCGCCGCGCCGAGCACGCCGCACATTCCCCAACCCAGCATCTGCCACGGCGTCCAGGGGCCCTGACCGAACCAGAAGTTCGAGACGAGCCCGGCGAGGGCGCCAACGGCAAAGCCGGGCGCCGGCCCGAGTGCGTAGCCGGCGAAAAGCACGATGTCGGTCGTCGGCTTGACGTTGGGAAAGGCAGCGAAGGCGATCCGGCCGGCGATCGCCAAGGCAGCAAGGACGGCAACCAGCGCCACGACCTGGGAGGGCGGACGCGAGCGCTCATACCAAGCAAACCCCCCGAGCAGGACCGCGGTGAGGATCACGAAGCTCGCCAGCTGCCAGGACATCAGCCCCTCCCCCCTTCACGAGTCTGCGCTGACTCGGGTCCAGGCCGAGTAATTGCAGATTCGTCCGCGGTGCCGAGGGCGGCGGCGCCCTGCTCGGGGGTGATGACGCCGGGCAGGTCGAGGACGCGGGCGACCTCGGTGGCGAAGTACCAGCCGCCAGAGAGAACCTCGGCGGCGGGACCGTCGGCGATCACGACGCCGTCGCCGAGCAGCACGACCCGCTCGGCGAAGGAAGCAGCGAACTCGACGTCGTGGGTGGCGACGAGGACGCCGGCGCCGCGGCCGGCAAGCTTGCCGATCAGCTCGACGAGGTCGTGCTTGCGCGCGCGGTCCATACCGCGGGTAGGCTCGTCGAGCGCCACCAGCCCTGGCAGCTCCTCTCCCTCCATGCGGCCGGCAAGCGCGATCGCCAGCGCCAGGCGTTGGCGCTCGCCACTGGAGAGGTCGCGTGGGTCGGCATCTACCGAGTCCGCCAGCCCAACCACGCGAAGCGCCGCCAGCCCGGCCTCTCCCGGCAGCTCGTCGCCGACTCGCTCCCTCACAAGGAAGTCACTCGGATTCTGGGTAAGCAAGGCGATGCCGGCAGGTACCTCGATCTTGCCCCGCACCGGGTCGATCAGGCCTGCTGCCGTCTTCAGCAAAGTGCTCTTCCCGGCTCCGTTGCGACCCATCAGCGCCACCCGCTCGCTCCGCTGCACCGACAGCTCAACGCCCTTCAAAACGTCCTTGGTCTCCTCCGCTGCGGTCAGCTCGACCCACAGATCGCGGCACACAAGGGTCTCGTCGGAGGGGAGGCGGACCCCCTCCGAACGGCTTGTACTTTTCCGCCCCTCTCCCATCGGCGAGAGACGCCCTGCTCCCCGGCGGAAAAGTTGAGTGAGGTGGGGGTCCGCCTCCCCTCCCTCGCCCCGCTTTGTCGACGAGAGGGTCCTGCGCGCATCGCGGACTCCGGTGGGCAGGGGCTCGATGCCGGCAAGTGAGAAGAGGCGTGCGGCAGGGGTCTCGAGAGCTGTATCGGTGTCCTGGGCCCAAGCGAGGAAGTCGCGGGGCTGGCCGTCGAAGGCGATCGAGCCTGATGCCATAGCAATGACTCGGTCCGAGGCGGCCAAGCAGCGCTCCAGGCGATGCTCTGCCAAGAGGATCGTCACCCCCCACTCCTCGTTCAAGCGACGAAGAAGCCAGATCAACTCATCTCCGGCGACGGGATCGAGCTGCGAGGTGGGCTCGTCGAGGAGGACGAGCTTGGGACGGGTGACCAAAGCCGCAGCGAGGGCCACGCGTTGGAGCTCTCCCCCCGAAAGCGTGTCCACAGCTCGATCCAAGAGCTGCGGGATGGCAAGGGCCAGGGCGACCTCCTCGACCGCTCTTGCGCGGGAGCTCGGTGGATCGCCGCGCATCTCCAGGGGCAGCTCGATCTCGGCTGCGACGGTGGTCGAGACCACCTGCGTCTCCGGGTCCTGGGCGACGTAGCCAACGACCGCGGCCAGCTCGCCCGGGCCCGTGGCAAGGGCATCGATGCCGGCGACCTCGATACGGCCCTCGATCTCGCCGCCGTGGAAATGGGGCACGAGGCCGCAGGCGGCGCGCAGCAGGGTCGACTTGCCGGAGGCCGAGCGGCCGGCGAGCAGGACGAGCTCACCGGGCGCCAGCTCCAGCGAGACGTCGGACAGCGCCGGCGCGGGGGCGTTCGGGTAGGCGTAGGTGAGCGACTCGATCGCGAGCGCGGGAGCGGCGCGGGTCGGAATCGCCAGGTCAGGCACGAGCGGCTCCCCGAGCATGCTCCGTTTGATCTCTATGTGCGCCGGAGCGAAGCAGGCGCGCGGTGGCGCTTGAACGGCGGTGAAGGGGCGCGAGGCCGCTGAGGACGACCAGGCCAGCGAGTGCGAGCGTTGCCGTTCCGGCGCCGATCTCCACCGTCGGGTATTCGGAGAAGGCATCGGCGCCGCTGAGCTTGCCGGCCACCGCGGCGATCGACACGGCCGCCCCGGCGAAGAAGAAGCGACTGTCGTAGCGGGAGCGGACGCGGCGGCTCTCGACCGGCGGAGCGCTGAGCGAGTAGCCGCGCAGCTCGAGCGTTGCGGCAACGTCGACCGCGCGGTCCAGCGAGCCGGCCAGCAGACGCCGGGCAAGCGGCGCTCGACCAACCGGGGCGGCGCCCGGCCCGCGCAGCTTGGCCGCATCGCGCAGCCGCCCGGCGTCGGCTGCCGCGACCGGAACAAGGCGCGAGACCAACGTCGCCGTCAAGGCCGAGCGACCGGCAAGCGGACGCAGGGCGCGCAGCACTCGGTCGGGATCGACGCAGGCCGAGTAGACCGCGAAGGCAACCATCACCACGGCGGCGCGCAGGCCGAGCACAGCTCCTGCGGCGAGCGCCTCGGCCGTGATTACATCGCTCAGCAGTGGCCAGTCTCCCGTCCGCAGCAGCACCGTCTCGCCGCGGCTGACGACGAGGGCGTTGACGAGGACGATGAGCAGGGCCAGGGTGAAGCCCATCCAAAGGGCCGCCCGAACGGCCCTACGAGCCCCGGCCAGACGCCCGGCGAGCACGACCGCTACGCCGGTGGCGGCGAGCACGATCGGGCTCGAGTAGAGGAAGGCGGCGACGGCCAGCGCCCCGAGGTAGGTCACGGCGGCCGCGGGCGATGCGGCCTGGAGCGGGCCGGGTTTCGGCGTATAGGCGAAGGGCGACCTCATCGCACCGGAAGCGGCGTCTCCACAGCGCCTTCGACCGCCACCGCATAGTGGTCGCGGAGGGCGTCTTCCGTGAGCAGATCGGCGGCGGCGGCCACGCCGGAGCGGCTCGTGCCGGTCACCAGCCAGGCCGGCGGCCGCTCTTCGCGCCGCGTCGCCGCGACCAGGCCGGCGTCCGCCCCGAAGCTACGGGCAACCGCGCCGCGCTCGTCGAGGCCGCGCATGACCCGGCCACCGGTGGAGAACTCGGCGAAGACACCGCTGAGCGAGACCCCGTCCTCGACCAGCTCCGCGTCGCGGTCGCCTCGCAGCTGCGACCAGGGTCCCACGAGGACGCGGATCGCCTCGTCGGAGGAGTTGGAGGTCAGCGTGGCACCGGCGTCGCGCAGCCGGCCCCGCACCTCCCTGCATGACGTCCCGCCTCCCATGCAGATCACCGCGGTCGGGTGGTGCGCGCCTTCGTAGCCATCCAGGAACGGCTGCGGCCAGGAGCCGACCGCGGCGGCGACACGCTCGCCGACGGTCCAGTCCCGGTAGTCCCACCAGATCGCCTCACCGCCGTGCAGCGGATAGTCGGCGGCGCCGACCGGCGACCAGAGGCCGTTGACGTAGAAGAACCAGTCGCGGCCACCGCCGCCCTCGCCCTCGAGCCCCTCGATCGAGTAGACGAAGCCGCCGCCATAGCGGGTAGTGATCTCGGCGCTGCGTTCGAGCACTCGCATCACCGAGTCCGACTCGGTGACGTCGCCGAGCTCTCGGTGAAGCACGGGCACGGTCCCGTAGTCCCGCGTCACCGTCAGCTCGACCCGACCGACCCCTTCGCCGGGCCCGAGGCCGCAGCCGGCGGACGCGAACGCCGCTGCAAGCAGCGCGATCGCGACCGCCTTGCCGCGGCAAGGGATCACTTAGGCGGGCATTTGCCCCCGACGCAGACCACCTCGCGGTTGGAGGGGAGGTCCTTGCCGTGGCGGGCAATCAGCTTCGCCGGCTTGCCGAGCGTCACCGTCGCGCGGCCGCTCGCGTCGGTTGGGCCCGAGGCCCCCGACACGGTCACGCCCGCGGCAGGCTTCCTCTTGCCTTTGTCGTCGTAGGCGAATACCCGGACCCCGAACGGCTGCTCGGCCTGCACGTTGTTCGGGGCGCTCAACCAGAGCTCCTTCGGGTAGGGGAACCCAGCCAACGCCCAAAGCACGTCGTCCCCGGCGCCGACCTCCACCACCTCACCGCCGAGTTCGGGGTTCTCGTGGTTCACCTTGAGATACCAGGAGGCCGATTTGGTCGCCTGCGTGCCGCCGATCCCACAGAGGGCGAGACCGAAGTCGAAGTGATCGGAGATCGACACCGGCTTCAGCGCGGCGGTGAACTGCGCCGCCCGCAGCAGCATGCCGAGCGCCGTCGCGCCCTTCACCTTGACCGATTTGCCGCTGCCGCCGGTGCCTGCCCCGAAGCAGGTCGCCTGCGAGCTGGTCTTGATCGAAACCTGGCCGGCAACGCCGAATGAGGTTTCGCTGAGCACCTTGCCGCCGGCGCCGACCACACGCAGGTCCGCGACTGGCCCCTTGGCCACCGCTACCGCGCTGAGTGAGAACACGAGTATGAGTGCCAGCGCGCACGCGGCCGCCAGCCGGAATGAAACGAGTCTTGGCATCTAAGCCACCCTTTCCTCGAGGGTTGTCATGGCTGGCCGGGGACAGGTCTCCTGGCTTCCGGGGTAGTCCGTCGCACCTTCCCGGGACCTGCGTTTCGTTCCCAGTGGCTGACGCAAGCAGCGCCGACGACATCCTTGACCCGGTCACAGTGGCGGGACCGCGCCGGTTTCTCACCGGACTTCCCTTGACCACCGACCGTATTTACGTCGGCGAGTCTATCGCGCCGATCAGAGCATGCTCCCCGCCCTTCGCGACCCGTCATTAAGAGCGATCGAGCTGATCGCTGAACTTTCGTCCAGCGGTCTTGGTCGGGCATCGCGGCGTGGTTAGGGTCGCGCCGCTGTTGCGGACTTCCAGAAGGCGAGATCGACTTCGAGGGGGACGAAATGCGAGCTTCACGGGCGACGAGACAAGGAATGCGACTGCCTTCGCCAGCTTTGCTGATCGCGGGGTTGGCTTTGTTCGTTGCGCTGGGTGGAACGGTGTACGCGACGAAGAGTGCGAAGAAGGCGAGGATCAATGGCCAGGCGGTGAAGGTGAAGTCACTGCCCGGCAATAGGGTGAAGCTGCGCTCGATCCCTGCGAATCGGTTGAAGCCGGGTGTGTTGCAGGCGGCCTTGAGCCAGTCCGGGCCGATCACCGGTGCGGAAATCGACGAGCTGAGCCTCGGCCAGGTGCCCGACGCCGCTCATGCGGAAGTGGCCGACAGGGCACAGAGCGCAGTCGATGCGCAGACCGCGGTCAATGCCGTCAACGCGGTCAACGCGCAGACCGTCAACGGACACAGCGCCGGCTGCATGCCCACAACCCAGCAGTTCGCGGGAGCCTGCTGGCAGGTCTCCGCCAGCGCAACTGCGGTCAGCGCCCCGGCAGCCGCGACTTCGTGTGCGGTGCAGGGCGGCTCCCTGCCCGAGGCGCTCGAGCTTGCTGCTTACGCCCAGCAGCCGGGAGTGGTGTTGGACAATGGTGATGAGTGGAGTAGCGACATCACAAATATGACTGAAACTGATGTCTTTGCAGTAATAGTTGTCGCCGATAGCGGCAGCGTGAAATTCACTTCCCATGCCAACACACGCAAATACCACTGTGTCTTCCCACTCGTCCGCTGACCAGCACCCGCCCCACTTGAAACCTACGTTTCGACCATCCCGCGGTCGAGCGCATATCGCACCAGCTCGGCGCGGCTCGAGAGCCGCAGCTTCTGCTGGATATGGGCGCGATGGCTCTCCACCGTGCGGATGCTGATGAAGAGCTGTTCGGCGACCTCGGCGTTGGTGTGTCCCAGGGCGATCAGCCGCAGCACGTCGCGCTCGCGCTCGCTCAGCTCGTCGGACTGTCCGTCGCCGCCGGCTGCGAGGCGGGCCCCGAGCGCCGGCTGCAGGTAGGTGTCGCGGACGGCGGCGCTGCGCACCGCCTGGACCAGCTCGGCGTCGGCCGCCTCCTTCAGCACATAACCGCGCACGCCCGCCTGCAACGCGCGACGCGCAAAAGCTGGCTCGTTCTGCATGGTCAGCACGACGATCTCGGTCTCCGGCGAGGCCTCGAGAATGTCGGGCACCGCATCGAGGCTGCTGCGTCCTGGCATGTTGAGGTCGAGGATCAGCACCGCCGGCTTGTGACCGCGCACGTAACGTACGGCGGTGTCGACGTCGCCTGCCTCGGCAACCACCTCGAAGCCGGGCTCGGCGTCGAGTAGGAGGCGGAGGGCATTGCGCACCACGGTGTGGTCGTCGGCGAGGACGATCGTCGTGGTCGCCATCTGATCGGTTTCAGACGCCGAATCGGACTTCACCGCGTTCAGGTTACTCACGCCTGAAGGTCGAGCAATCGAGCCCATGCGTTCATCTAACCGGTCGGCCGTCGCTCAGACATCGGGGTTTTTCCGCGAATTTGCGCGATCAGCCGCTATTGAGTATTGATACAAAATAGAGGTACGATGCCGTACGCCCACCCACTCGGACTGGGGGAAGGGCAGGGATGGCACAGGGATACGACAGCAGTGCTCTCGACGAGCCCCGGCTCCGAGAGCTGATCGACGTGGGGCGCAGCCTCGTGGCGGAGCTCGATCCCGAGCAGGTCTTTCGCCAGGTGCTCGAGGTCGCCTGCCAGCTGACCGGCGCTCGCTACGCGGCGCTCGGCGTGCTCGACGAAGAGCGGCACGAGCTGGAACGCTTCATCACTCACGGCGTCGACGAGGAGACCGTGCGCGCGATCGGCAACCTGCCACGCGGACGCGGCGTGCTCGGCCTGTTGATCGAGCAGCCACGCGCGATGCGCCTCACCGACGTCGGCCACCACCCACGCTCTTACGGCTTCCCCCCCGGCCACCCGCCGATGACCACCTTCCTGGGCGTGCCGATCATGATCCGCGGCCACGCCTGGGGCAACCTCTACCTGACCGAGAAGCAGCGAGGCGAGTTCGACGAGGCCGACGAGCAGTCGGCCGTGATCCTCGCCGAGTGGACGGCGATCGCCGTCGACAACGCCCGCCTCTACCACAGCGTCGAGAGCCGCGGCGACGAGATGGAGCGCGCCGTGCACCGGCTGGAAGCGACGACGGAGATCGCCCGGGCGGTCGGTGGTGAGACAGACCTCGACCGCATCCTCGAGATCGTCGTCAAGCGAGGCCGGGCGCTGGTCGAAGCGCGCTCCCTGCTGATCCTCCTGCGCAGCGCAGACGAGCTCACCACCGTCGCCGTCGCCGGCGAGCATGAGGGTGGCATGGCCAAGGCCTGCATCCCAATCGAGGGCTCGATTCCCGGCCGCGTCCTGGAGGCCCGCTCGCCGCGCCGGGTCCACGACCTCGACCCGAGCCTGATGGCGCGGCCCGGGAACCAGGACATCGGCGTGACCGCGCTGCTGGTGCCGCTCGTCTTCCGCGGCGATGCCCTCGGCGTGCTCGTCGCGCTCGACCCACTCGGCCGCGATACCGGCTTCAGCGACGAGGACGAGGGCGTGCTCGTCTCCTTTGCGGCAAGCGCCGCGACGGCCGTCGGCACAGCCCAGTCGGTGGCCGAAGACCGCACGCGCGAGAGCATCGCCGCCGCCGAGCGCGAGCGGGGCCGCTGGGCGCGCGAGCTGCACGACGAGTCGCTGCAGAGCATGGCCGGGCTGCGCGTGTTGCTCGCTGCGGCGCGGCGCAGCGATCCCGAGGAAGTCGACAACCTGCTCAAGCAGGGAATCGAGCAGGTGGACACGGCAATTGGCGAGATGCGCCGCCTGATCGCCGACCTGCGACCACCGGCGCTCGACGAGCTGGGGCTTGGAGCAGCGCTGGAGGCGCTGGGAGAACGGATCGCCATGGGCGAAACGATCGAAGTCGAGATGACCCTCAATCTCGACTTCCAGGATGGACGCGCCCCGACCCGCCTGCTCAGCGAGCTCGAGGACACCGTCTACCGGATGGTGCAGGAGGCGCTCAACAACACCGTCCGTCACGGCGAGACGGGACGGGTACGGGTCGACGTGCACGAGGGCGGCGGCCTGCTGCACGTCGAGGTCGCCGACCGGGGACGGGGCTTCGACCCAAGCGCGGCGACCGACGGCTTCGGCTTGATCGGCATGCGGGAACGGGTCGAGCTCGCCGGCGGCACACTGGAGTTGCGCAGCTCTCCTGGGAAAGGAACGACGATCGTCGCCAGCCTGCCGGCGGTGCATCGCGAAGACGGCGACGCCGTAGCCGCTGCCTAGAGCATCGCGCGGTAGAAGCTGTAATCGCTGCGATCCGGACGCAGGTTCGAGGCGAGCGCCAGGTGGTGCCGAGCGCGCTCGGTCTCCCCTGTCTTTGCCAGCGCCCGGCCAAGGCAGAAGTGGGCGTAGTCATTGACCTGGTGGCGCTCGACCACGGCCTTGAACTCGACCGCGGCGGCGGCGAAGCGACCGGAGCGGAAGTAGGCGCGACCCAGCGCCTCGCGCACCGAGGACTTCTCGGGCGCCCGCCGTGCCGCCTCCTCGAGCGGCGCCGCCGCCTCCTCGAAGTCCTCCTCCTCGAGCAGCTCGATGCCGCGCCGGTAGAGGGTGAAAGTGGAGTCCTGCGGCTCTGCGGGCATCGCACAAGTGTAGGAGGCCGTTGCGGCCGGCTCGACGCGTGCGGGACGAGATTGGATAGGCTCGCGCGCGTTCGAGGGAGACGAATGGGGAGCGACGCTTGAAACTCGTGATCGGCATCGTGCGGCCCGAGAAGGCCAACGACGTGCTGGAGGCGCTCTACCGGGCCGAGGTGCGGGGCGTCTCGATGAGCCGCGTGCAGGGCCATGGCGGTGAGCTGGAGCGGGTCGAGACCTACCGCGGCACGACCGTGAAGATGGGTCTCGCCGAGAAGGTGCGCTTCGAGATCGCCGTCTCCGACGAGTTCGTGCAGCCGACGGTCGACGCGCTCTGCGAAGGGGCGCGGACCGGCGCCGTCGGCGACGGCAAGATCTTCGTCCTGCCCCTCGACCGCGCCGTGCGCATCCGTACCGGCGAGACCGACCATGGCGCCGTAACGCCGGTGGACGGATGAGCGAGCTGCCGACACTCGTCGCCGCAATCGACACCGGCGACACCGCCTGGATGCTGGCCGCAACGGCGCTGGTGCTGATGATGACCCCGGCGCTGGGCCTCTTCTACGCCGGCCTGGTGCGCTCGAAGAACACCCTCAACACCTTCATGATGTGCGTCGCGGCGATCGCGGTCGCGATGGTCACCTGGGCGCTGGTCGGCTACTCGCTCGCCTTCGACGGCACCGGCGATCTGATCGGCGGCTTCGGTCACGTCGGCCTGCAGGGCGTCGACTTCCTGCCGCGCAACGACGAATCGACCATCCCCCACCTGCTCTTCATGGCCTTCCAGGCCACCTTCTGCATCATCACCGTGGCGCTGGTCTCCGGCGCGGTGGTCGAGCGCATGCGCTTCGGCGCCTTCCTCGTCTTCGCCGCGCTCTGGTCGGTGCTCGTCTACGCCGTGCTCGCCCACTGGGCCTTCGGTGGCGGCTGGCTGGCCGAGCGCGGCACGCTCGACTTCGCCGGTGGCGTACCGGTCGAGATGGCGTCCGGCTTCTCCGCTCTGGCCGCGGCTCTGGTGGTCGGCGCGCGCAAGGACTACGGACGGCAGGCGCTGCTGCCCCACAACGCGGTCTACGTCCTGCTCGGCGCCGGCCTGCTGTGGTTCGGCTGGTTCGGCTTCAACGGCGGCAGCGGTTTCAACACCGGCACCAACAGCGTGCTCGCCTTCACCAACACGCTGCTGACCCCCGCCTGCGCGCTGGTCACCTGGTTCGTCCTCGACCTGATCCGCGGCCGCAAGGTGACGGCGATCGGCGCTGCTACGGCGATCATCGTCGGCTGCGTGTTGATCACGCCGGCGGGCGGCTTCATCAGCCCCGGCTGGGCGATGGTGCTCGGCTTCCTCGGCGCCCTGCCCTGCTACGCGGTGATCGTTTGGCGGCCCCGCACCCGCGTCGATGAGACGCTCGACGTGCTCGCCGCCCACGGCATCGCCGGCTTCACCGGCATCCTCTTCATCGGCCTCGTCGCCCAGATCGGCTGGAACGGCCTCGCCGACGGCCTCTTCTACGGCAACGCCGATCAGCTCCTCGACCAGGCTCTCGCGGCGCTCGCCGCCCCCGTCTATGCCTTCACCGTGACCTTCGTCCTGCTCAAGCTGATCGGCGCCGCGATACCCCTGCGCGCCTCAGAGCACGACGAGGCCGTCGGCATGGACGTCACCTACCACGGCGAGGAGGCCTACGTCACCGGCGAGGGCGCGATCCTCGTCGTCCCCGAGGACGGCATCGAGGTCCCGGTCCCGGTCGCCGACCCGGGCTGATCAACGCGAGGCGCCGAAGGCCTCTCAGGTGGCATCATTTCCGCATGGCTACCTTCATCGTCGGCTTCGACGGCAAGTGGCAAGAGAGATTCGACGACGAAGAAGAAGCGGTCGATTGGGCACGTGAAGTGGCGGCTACGGGGCGCACCGTCGAGGTGGTTAGGCGTCGCTTCGGCTTCTGCAAGTTCATCACCGGTTTTCCCGAGACGAATCAGGCCGAGCTGCGGGCTCGCTGGAGAAGGCCGGTTGGCCTCTTCATTGGCGCCGGAGCGAGCGGCGTCTACGGCGGGGGGGACAGCGGGGGTGATGGTGGCGATGGCGGCGGGGGCTGCTAACCGGTCGCCGCTCCGGCGGAGGCGTCCTCCGCACTACTGAGCGGCCGGTGGTCGCGGATCAAGTCGGCGGCGCGCTCGGCGATCGCGATCGTCGGGGCGTTGGTGTTGCCGCGCGGGACCGTCGGCATCACCGAAGCGTCGACCACGCGCAGGGCCTCGACGCCATTGACGCGCAGCTCGGTGTCGACCACTGAGCCGATCGCGCAGGTGCCCACCGGGTGGTAGATCTCGTAGGTGGTGCGGGCGATGTGGGCGCGGAGGGCCTGCTCGGAGTCACCATCGGGGACCGTATACGGGGCGGCGCAGTAGGGGCGCAGCGACGGCTGTCCGCTGATCTCCGCAACGAGCCGCACGGCGTCGATCATCCGCGCCATGTCCGACTCGGCCTCGTAGAAGGCATTGCGGATGGCGGGGTGGGCGGTCGGGTCGTTGGAGGCGAGCCGCACCGAGCCACGGCTCTCGGGCCTCAGCAGACAGGGCGAGATCCAGACGCCGTGCGCCTCGGGGTCGCCCATGCCCTCTTCGACGATGTGGATCGGGGCGACGTGGAACTGCACGTCGGGAGCCTCCGCGCCGGCCCCGACCCGGGCGAAGCCGCCCGACTCGGCCAGGTTGGAGGCGAACGGGCCGGTCTGGGAGGCCTCGAACTCCTCCTGCGCCGCCGGCTCCAGCGCAAGCAGCAGGCTCTCGGGCTCGGGTGTCGTCCAGACGGCGTAGGTGGCGGGGTGGTCTGAGAGGTTCTCCCCCACCGCCGGCTGGTCGAGCAGCACCTCGACTTCGCGCATCGTCAGGTGTTCGGCCGGGCCGACGCCGGAGAGCATCAGCAGCTGCGGCGAGTTGTAGGTCCCGCCGCAGAGGATCGTCTCGCGCTCGGCGCGCAGCTCCTGCGCCTGGCCGAGCTGGCTCGCCTCGACCCCGACCGCGCGGGTGCCCTCGAAGAGCACGCGGTTGACGTGCATGTAGGGCATCACGGTGAGGTTCGGCCGTTCGATCGCCGGGTGCAGGTAGGCGACGGCGGCGCTGGCCCGCATGCCGCCGCGCTGGGTCACCTGGTACATGCCGACGCCGTCCTGCTCGGCGCCGTTGAAGTCCTCATTGCGGGCAAGGCCTGCCTCGACCCCGGCCTCGACGAAGGCCGGGGTGATCCGGTTGCCCGAGCGCTGGTCGGAGACCGGCAGCGGCCCGCCGACGCCGTGCCACTGCGATGCGCCGCGTTCGTTGTCCTCGGATTGGAGGAAGTAGGGAAAGAGGTCGTCCCAGGTCCAGCCTGGCTGGCCCCACCCGTCGTAGTCGAGGCGGTTGCCGCGGATGTAGACCATCGCGTTGATCGAGGAGGACCCGCCCAGCACCTTGCCGCGCGGCAGCGTGATGCGCCGCCCGTCGCAGTTGGGCTCCGGCGCCGAGCTGTAGTGCCAGTCGACCTCCGTGCGAGCCAGCGAGAGGTAGCCGAGCGGCACGTGGATGTTCTGGTTGGTGTCCGGCGGGCCGGCCTCGAGCAGCAGGACGGTCGTGTCGGGATCCTCCGAGAGGCGCGCCGCGAGGACGCAGCCGGCCGATCCGGCGCCGACGATCACGTAGTCGTACATACCGCTCCCTCCGTTGGCTGCCGCAGCGCATTGCCCGCGAACTGGCGTCGAATGCGCTTCCCGGAACCCATGTCCGGCTCCGTCGAGTCTACGTGCAATGCCTCAGCATGCAGGCGAATTCAGCGGAGGCTGCTACGGTGAGTGGGTCGGGTCTGGCGCTTCCGCCACCCGAGAGGTTCCGTTCCCTCCGTGCTCTGCTTTGCATTTAGGGGTCGCTGGATCTCCCCTGAATCGCTCAAGAAGGAGCAACAACATCGTGTCGTTTGCCGACCTCGGCATATCCAAAGCCGTGGTGCGCGCGCTCGCCGAGCGCGACATCACGCAACCGTTCCCGGTCCAGCAGCTCGTCGTCCAAGACGCGCTCGCCGGCCACGACCTACTCGTCCAGTCACCGACCGGCTCGGGCAAGACCTTGGCCTTCGGCATCCCGCTGGCAGATCTCCTCGAGCCCGGCGCCAAGCGTCCATCGGCGCTGGTGCTGGCTCCCACCCGCGAGCTGGCGGCGCAGATCGTCGACGAGCTCGACTCGATCGCCCGCGCCCGGCGGCTCTCGGTCGCGGCCGTCTATGGCGGTGTCGGCTTCGGCCCGCAGATCAAGGCCGCGCAATGTGCCGACGTCGTCGTCGCCACCCCGGGCCGGCTCGAGGACCTGATCGCGCGCGGCGCGATCTCGCTGCGCAGCGTGCGCGTGCTCGTCCTCGACGAGGCCGACCGCATGCTCGACATGGGCTTCAAACCCGCTGTCAGCCGCATCGTCGACCAGACGCCCCCGCAGCGCCAGACCCTCTTCTTCTCGGCGACGCTGGAGGGCGCAACCGGGAAGCTCGCCGCCGCCTACACTCGCAAGCCGCGCCGCCACACCCAGGCCGCGCCCGAGCGCAGCGAGGCGGAGATCGAACACCGCTTCGTCCACGTCGAATCGCAGAGCGCCAAGCTGGACCACCTGGCGGGAGAGCTGCGCGGGCCCGACGGCGGTCGCACGCTGGTCTTCGTGCGCACCAAGCGCGGCGCCGACCGCCTGGTCAAGCGGCTGCGCAGTCGCGAACTGGACGCCGTCGCGATGCACGGCGACAAGAGCCAGGGACAGCGCGAACGTGCTTTGGCCCGCTTCGAGCGCGGCGAGGTCGAAGTGCTGGTCGCGACCGACGTGGCCGCACGCGGCATCGACGTCGCCGACATCGCCCACGTGATCAACTTCGACGCCCCCGGCGACCGCGACTCCTACGTGCACCGCGTCGGCCGCACAGGCCGGGCCGGGCGCAATGGCGCCGGAACCAGCTTCGTGCTCACCGACCAGGCAGCCGAGATGCGCCGCATCGCACGCGAGCTCGGCCTGATCCACGAGTTCGAGCGCAGCCTCGCAGGCGTCGCCACCGAGCGCCCGGCTCCCCAGGCCGGCTCGAAGCCGGCGGCGCGCCGGCGCCGGCGCCGGCGCAAGGTGCCCGCATGAGCCTGCAGACGTCCGCCAAGAAGTGGATCTGCGACGGCTGCGGGGTCAGCACCAGCCACGCCGACGGCAAGCCGGCAGCGCTTCCTGCCACCTGGGTCCGCTCCGCGGCAGGCTGTTTCTGCCTGGTCTGCCGCCGTGAGCGCGCCGCCGAGGCGGCGCTCGACGCGGCGCCGGAAGGCAGTCCGGTCGACGCCCGCGCCAAACTGCGTCGGGCGGCGCTGATCGAGTTCGAGGTAAGCCGCACGCCCAACCAAACCGACGGCACCATCGCCCGGGCCTGTCGGACCTCGGTATCCGCGGTCAGCCGGGCACGGCGCCGGCTCCAGCTTCCCGACCCGCCGGCGGCGACCCCGAGCCAGCGGGCTAAGCTTCGCCGCCCCGCGAGCCGATAGGAGTTCCTGGTGGGGATCGCGTGCAGATAGGAATCGGGCTGGCGGTTGCCGCGGCGCTGCTGACCAACCTCGCGTCGCTGTTCAAGCACCGCGGCTGCCACCACGCAGAGCCAGTCTCGATCCGCAAGCCGCTGCGCAGCGCTCGCGGCCTGGCTGCCTCACCCTGGTTCGTCGCCGGCTGGGGAATCGCCGCGGTCGCCTGGCTCGTCCACATCGCCGCCCTCTCGATGGCGCCGATCTCGATCGTCCAGGCCGTCCTGGCTGGAGGCGCGGTGACCCTTGCCGTGATGGCCCAGCGCCTCTTCGGCGATCCGGTCGAGCGGCGTCAGTGGGGAGCACTGCTGCTCGGCGGTACCGGCCTCGCCCTGCTCGTGCTCACCGTTCCCAATTTCAGCGGCGAGCATTCCGGCTTCACCGTGGGCGGCATGCTCGGCTTCGAGGGCGGGCTGGCGCTGCTCGCGGCGGGGTTGGCGCTGGGACACCATCGCTCCGAGCGCCTCGCCGGCTACGACCGGATCGTGCTCGCGGCGATCGCGGGAACGCTCTTCGCGCTTGCCGGTATCGCGATCAAGGGATTGACCGGCGCCGGGGACGTCTCGGTGGTCGTGCTGGCACCTTGGATCCTGCTGACCCTGGCCGCCGGGCTCGGCGCCCAGTACGCCGCGGCGGCTGCCCTCCAGCGCGGCGGTGCGATCGAGACGATCGGCTTGATCGGTCTCGTCGCCAATGCCGCCCAGATCATTGGCGGCGTCCTCGTCTTCGGCGACCCGCTCTCGAGCGACCCGCTCGGCCTCGCCCTGCAGGCGAGCGCCTTCGCCATGGTCTGCGCCTCGGCGCTGCTCATCCATTCGCAGCGACCGGGCATGAGACCGCTGGTCAGCGCGGTCTAGCCCAGCCCCGCAAGCAGATTGGGCGCGGCGACCAATTGGCCGCCGCGCCCTTTGCTGCCGGCGTCTCTACCGTCCGCCCGCTAACAGCCACTCACCTTGAGCGGCAGGTTCTTGTCGCGCAATTTCTTGCCGTTCTGCGCCTTCATGTTGAGCACCGCGTCCAGCGGGCCTTTGCAGAGGTTCCTGGAGTTGACCAGGAGGCCCTTCTCCTTGCCGCCTTCCATGCGGAGGATGAACTTGCTCACCGGGACATCCGGCGTGCCGTTGAACACCGTCTTCATGCCGCCGTTCACGGTGCTGATCACACCGTACAGCTGGATGGTGACCTGGCCGCGCAGGTCGGCCACCAGGTCCGGCAGCTTGTGGTTGGAGGAGACCAGATAGACCGGCCCGCTCAATGGCTTGCCGAGCAGCGGGCTCCTCGCCTTGGCGTGCCCGTAGACCGCTCTCTTGGGGCAATTGCGCGAGGCCAGCTGCGGCCTCGTGCAGACGGTCCCGATGTTGCCCTGGTCCAGGAACAGCGCGTGCGGGAGGGTCAGCGCCGTGCGCAGGACGTTGGCATCGTCGCTGCGGGTCTTGAGGACCGCCCGCAGCTTCGGGTGCTTTGCCCGTTGGGTGGTGCCCGGCCCACCGAGCAGCTTGACCTGCAGCTTCGGCTTGAAACCGAGCCGCTTGCACTTGCTCGCCCGGTAGGACGCCGAGACCGGGTAGGAGCTGAACGCGGCCGGATCGGTCGGGTCGGCTCCGCCGCCGTTGATGACGCCTTTGACGGCGCCGGCACGGCAGTTGGTCGGGTTGAGCATGAACTTCTTGCGATCGATTTCGACGTCGATCGTGCGCAAGTCGAGCTTGACGCCACCGAACACATCCGGGATCGGGTCGGCGACCGCGTTGACCTGGGCGGTTTTCTTGTTGACGAACAGCGCCACCCGAACGACCACGTTGCCGAGGTCGAACGGCCCGGCCACCGCAGGGGTGACCACGACCATCGAGAGCGGTGCGCCTTTGTACGGGCCGGCGAGGTACGCCTTGCCGTCGATCTTCAGCGGATTGGCACCGGTGCCGGCGCTTGTCGAGGTAGTGCCGATCTGACTCGCCGGACAGCTGGGGCTTGCCTGCTCGGATGCCCCGCTTGCTCCCTCAGCCGCCGCGATGGCGCCCTCGGAGCAGTATGGGATGCCCTTCAGCTTGCCGGTGAGACCCTTCGGCAGAGTAACGTCGACGCCCTTGATCTCCTGCTCACCCGGACTGCGCCCGATATGGACGCGGAACGGGCTGTAGACCTTGGCCTTCGTCCTATCCGATTTGGCCGTGTAGCTCGGTGTGAACGGCCGCTCGGCCAGCGTTTTCGGGCAGCTGCCGCCACCCGGCGCCGTCGAGAGCGTGAACCCGCTTGACGGAGTCCTGGTCGATTTCGGAGTAGACCACGGTTCGAACCTGCTGGTCGTGGTTGCCGGCGAACACGTCGGCGGGCTGCTCAGGACACCGCTGGGGTGATTGAGATGGACTTTCACCGAGGTGAACGGCACCTGAGGCGTTTCGGCGAACGTCGTCGTCAGCTGCCCGGTTTTCGGGTTGGCCTTGGTGTTGCCGATCAGCCGGGCGGAGATCCCGTATCGAGCCGACTCGGCGGCGACGAAGAGACGGAACTCGTTGCCGGATTCCGGGTCGCGGCTGAGCTGCTCGCCGAGGTAGGCACTGCCCTTCAGCGCACCTTTCGGCAGCGGCGGCGTCTCGACTTCGACCGTGCCGATCTTCGAGCCCTCTGGACAGGCAATCGGGTTGCGGGTGCCCTTGCCGAACTGGGCGTCGGTGCACGACTGCAGCGCGTTGGCCGCCGACGGGTTGAGGCCCATTCCCAGCGGCAGCGTGATGTCCGCGTTGCGCAAGTGCGACTCGCTTTGGGTTTCGCCGCCGGTGATGAAGGGCAGCGTCGTCTCGATAGTCGGTTGTGCCGGTGAGTCGACCCGATCCGTTCCCGGCGTCACGTTGAGGCCCGGATCGAAGGGCACGGTGTTGCAGCCGGTCTGCGTCAGGCCCTCCGGTAGGGACAGGTCCGATGCGAACGGCGTCGCGCTGTTGGGGAAGTCGGCTTCGGGCAGAGCCACTGCCTCGGCCCGTAGGTACGTCGTGTAGATGCCCTCGTAGGGGGGCAGCTGGGCGCTGAAGCAGGTGGTCGGGTTGGTGATGTAGGTGCCGTCACCGGAGCGACCGAAGTTCACCAGCCGGCTTTTCCAGCTCAGCGTGCCGGGGTTCGGGTCGGGCAGGTGGATCGTGAAGCTCTCGTGGTAGTCGCTCTCCCAGGCCACCGCGGTTTCGAGGATCACGGTTTTCTTGCTGCCGGGGGCGCCGACTTTGAAGCCGAACCGTGCCGGTTCGCCAAATCCGGGCTCGAGGTTGTAGAGCGGAACTCTGGTTGCGCCGGGTGTCGGCGGCACCGCTGTTCCTTTGCCTGGCCCGGCAATGATCTTGACCGTCAGCCGCTCTTCGCCCACCTGAGTCTCCGGCGGACAGCTGGGGCCTTCGCCAAGGGCTGGAGGGAGCGGGGTGTTGAACTGTTCCATCGTGCATTGGGGGGTCGCCTGCGGGTTGACCGTCAGACCGGGAGGAAGATCGACGTGGATCGTCTTAACCGGGCCGATCGGGACGAATTTCCCGGGTTCGAATTCTTCCTGCTTGACGATGTACTGGGTGAAGCCGATCGGCGGGTGGCCGGCGGCCACGCGGAAGAATCTCGTGATCGGATCTTCCGGCTTGCACTGGTTCTCGATCGGGTCTTCCCAACATGTGCCGGCCTGCCAGCCATCTTCAGCTGTTGGAGGGTTGTTCTGCGGTGCGATGATGTCTCCGGTGTCGGCCTGAGCGGCCGGCACCGCGGCTACAAGCCAGAGGGCCACCACCATGAAAGCGATCAGACGCCTAACCATTCATTCTCTCCTCGGTTCGCATTGACGTAAACCCAGTCCCTGCGTGGCGCCGTGCTGCTTCCCGACACCTAAGGTACACACTCTCGACCTTCGGCAAAGCGTAGAAATCCGCAAATGCCCCGCATAGGACACGAATTTGTGTCACTGATGTCGGGGACCGGCCGACACAGCCGACTCTCGGTATCTACCCGTTACTCGAGAACTTCGAACCGCCAGATGGCGGGCGAGCGGTCGGTCAAGCCGCCGGGCTGGCGGGCCTTGACGCGAAAGACGTGATCGCCGGGGCGAAGACGCGCTGTGGTGAACGGCGAGCGGCAGCGCCTGAAGGGCCGGCGGTCGAGCTTGCAGAGGAAGATCGAGCCGCTGCGACTGGCGCTGAAGCCGAAGCTGGGTGTGCGATCGTGGGTGTGCTTCGGGGGCCTGCGGCCGAGCTTCGTTTGCGGCCGGTCTCCGCCTCCGCCTCCGCCTCCGCCCCCCTGCCCCGGATAGCCGCCCCCTGGTCCCCCCGCTGCGCAGGCTCGCTCGCTGGGCGCGACCGAGTTGGGGCGCGGCGCCGGGAAGGCATCGCTGAAGTCGGCGGCGCTGTCATTGCGATCGTCGGCGAGCTCGAGCAGGGTCGGGCAGCCGGGAACAAGCGTGCGGCGCAGCGCCATTCCGTCGGGAATACCGAGCGGGTCGGCCGGGCTGCCAGCGGGCGAGCTGAGCGAGCCGCCGAAGCTGCCCCAGGAGACGCAATCGAGGGTCTCCCAGCAGACAGCGCCGCCGGCAGGATCGAGCTTGCCGCCAGCCGTTCCCTTATCGGCGGCAAACCCGAATTGGGACTCGGCCTCGGCAGTGGCGATCACGATCGTGCTCTGCGTGGCGCCGCGCGCCACGTCGGCGTCGAAGATGACCGAGCCGAGCGATGCTCCGGCGCCGTCGAAGAAGTCGACCCGGTGTCCTTTGACGAACTCCTGACCCGACGCGTACATCTGCAGCTCGACGTACTCGGCGTTCGGGCTCGCGCTCGAGCCCGGATAGATCTCGCGCAGCATCACCAGATGGAAGGTCGAGGTAGTCGCGCTATTGCGCGATTTACCTTGGCCTCGTTTGCAGCGTTTGCCGGAGCGCCGCAGCGAGTGAGCGTGCGCACCGTGATTGGCCTTGCGCCGGCAGCGTTTGCGGAAGCGTTTCTTGCGGGGTGGGGTCGTGACGGTGGGAGTGGCAGCCGGGGGCGGCGGCGGTCCGGTCGAGGCTGGTGGCGACGAAGCGGGCACGGCGACCAGGAAGGTGCGACCGGCCGGCGTTGGGTCGACGTTCTGGCTGGCGTCGATCGCTCTCACCTGGAAGGCGTGCGAGCCATTGCCGAGATTCGTATAAGTGAGCCCGGCAGACGGACAGGTGGCGAAGGCCGCTCCGTCGAGCTTGCACTCGAAGCTCGAGCCGGCCTCGGTGGAGTGGTAGGTGAAGGCTGCGGTGGAGCTTTCGCTCGGGTCGGGCGGGGCGCTGTCGATCAGCGTGTCTGGCGGGGTCGTGTCCACCAACGAGTTGTCGACCGTCCATTCGTAGATCGCCGGGCCGCCCTGGTTGTCGGCTGCATCGGTCGCCCGCACCTTGAAGGTGTGCTCGCCGTCATTGAGGCCGGTATAGGTCTTGCCGGAGGAGCAGGCGGAGAAGGAGTCAGCCGCGGCAGCCTCGGCGAGGCTGCACTGGAAGCTCGATCCCGTCTCGCTCGCGTGGAAGGTGAACGAGACGCTCCCGCCGGGGCTGGGATCCGCAGGTTTGCCGTCGATCGTCGCCAGCGGCGCGGCGGTGTCGACTTTCCAGCTGTAGCTGGCCGTGTCACCGAGAAACCCGGCTTCGCTCTTGGCGCGCACCTGGAAGGTGTGAGAGCCATCGGCCAGTGGGCCTGGGTATGCAATCCCCGTGTCATCGCAAGCGGCGAAAGCAGCCGCGTCGAGCTTGCATTCGAAGCTGGCCCCGGCCTGCGAAGCGTGGTAGGTGAAGGAGGCGTCGGTCGCTTTCGTCGGGTTGGCCGGTTTGGAATCGATCGTCGTGGTCGGGCCGGTACAGGCTTTCTCGACGATGGCGCTGGCGTTGTTGCGCGGCTGCGGCGTCGCATCGGCGAAATCGTCCGTGCTGTCGTTGCTGTCGTCGCCGAACTCGAGCAGGGTTGGGCAACCCGGCGCAATCGTGCGCCGCAGGGCCATCCCGTTGGGGACGCCGAGCGGATCGGCGGGCGAGCCGGTGGCCGATGGGGCGCTGCCGGCGAAGGCGCCCCACGCGACGCAGTCCAGCGAGCCCGCCCAGCAGACCGCACCGCCAGCCGGGTCGAGGGCGAAGCTGGCGTTCGCCAGGTCGGGCGCGACGCCGAAGGCCGCGCTCACGCCGGTGTCGCCGACCAGGATCGTCTGCTGGCTGGCGCCGTTGGGCAGATCGGACGGAAAGGTGAAGGTCCCGGTCAGGGTGCCGCTGCTGCCGTAGGTCGTCAGCGAGTGGTTTTTGACGAATTGCTGGCCGCCGATGTACATCTGCAGCACGACGTAGTCGGAGTCGGGCTGGGTGAGAGAGCCGGGATAGACCTCGCGAATCGAGATCTCGTGGAAGGTCGCATGGGCTGCGGGAGCGAGCGTCAGCAGACCGGCGAGGCCGGCGATCGCGGCGCAGAGAAAGCGACGCACTCCCATTGGCGAGGTCTACGGCCGGCGACGCCGTTGGGTTCAGCGAAATCCGACGTTTTCGTGAACCTGGCCCCTGCCCAGTCCGTAGACACCGGCGAATGCGAGGCGACCCAGATAGGAGGCGGTGGATGACGAGGGGGGCGACGACGGCAGCCGGTACAGCTCTGGCCCTGGTTCTCCTGAGCAGCGGAGGCGGTGCTGCCCTGGGGCAGGGGCCGACCGCCACTCAGTCGGCGAGCGCCACGGTCGGCATCCGCGAATTCTCCTTCCGCCCCGCCACGCTGAAGGTCGACCCCGGCACCACGGTCGTCTTCGCCAACCGCGACCCGGTGCGCCACACGGCAACCAGAGGCGGCAGCTTCGACACCGGCCGCATCCGCCCCGGAAAATCGAAGTCGCTGCGCTTCGGCAGCCGCGGCACCTACCGCTACCACTGCTCGATCCACACCGATATGCGCGGCAAGATCGTCGTAGATTGAGGGGATGCCGCAGGGCGCGCTGAGCCGCGAGCGCGACGTGCGCGAGGCCTATGCCGCGCACGCGGGCGAGCTGTACGGGTTCGCGATGCGCTCCTTGGGCGACTCGGGCTTGGCAGAGGAGGCGGTTCAAGAGACCTTCCTGCGGGCCTGGCGAGCCGGCGAGCGCTTCGATCCCCAGATCGGCTCGCTGCGCACCTGGCTCTTCGCGATCCTGCGCAACGTGGTGATCGACCTCGGCCGCGCGCGCGCCTCTCGCCCGCGGCTCGCCGAGGGCGGGATCGAGCCGACGGTCGAGCCGTTCGACGAGGCGCTGCTCGCCTGGCAGGTGGAGGAGGCAATGCGGCGGATTGGCGAGCAGCACCGTCGGGTCCTGGTCGAGACCTACTACCGCGGCCGCCCCTATGGCGAGGTTGCAAAGGAGCTTGGGGTACCGGAGGGAACCGTGAAGAGTCGCGTCTACTACGGCCTGCGAGCGCTGCGCGTCGCTCTGGAGGAAATCGGCTATGACGGCTGAGCGTTGTCGAGAGTGGCGGGAGTCACTGGGCGCGCTCGCGCTCAGCCAGCTCCCCGATGCGGAGCGCCCGGCGCTGGAAGCGCACCTGGAGGGCTGCCCCGGCTGCCGGGCCGAGCTCGAGTCCCTGCAGGGGGTCGCGCGGCTGATGCCCTTGGCGGACCCGGACCGCTTTGGCGACGTTCCCGCCCCGCCGGCCGCACTCGGCGAGCGCATCGCAACGACGATCGCCGCCGAGCGACGCTCGGAGCGGCGCCGCCGGCGCCGCTTTGGTTTCGCGCTGAGCGGCGCGACCGCGGCCGTGGCCGCCGCCGTGCTGGCGATCTTCATCTCGCCGGGCGGTGATGGCGAGAGCGTTCCCCAGCGGCACGTCAGCTTCGAGTCGCTGCCGCCGAAGATGGAGATCGGCGCGCTGCTTGAGCCACACGCCTTCGGCACCGAGATTCACGTTTATGTCAAGGGCGTGCGCTCCGGGGCCCTCTGCCGGGTCTTCCTGCGCAACCTGCGCGGTAAGAGCATGCCGGCCGGGTCCTTCCGCTATCGCTGGGGCGAGGACTCCAACGCCGTGCTCAGCTCCGCCCTCGACCTCTCGCGCACCGCGGCGATCGGCATCCGAGTCGGAAGTCGCACCTTCGAAGCACCGGTCAACCCGCGCGCGGCATAGCATCGGTCCATGGCCACTGTGGCGACGCGCCTCCCATACGTGGACGAGCACTCCACGCTCGTCGCTGCTGGCTCCAAGGCGACCTGGGCCGCGCTGCTGCGCGTGGCAGAAGGTTCGTTTTCCTCGCAGGCGAATGCACGCGTCGCACGGCTGCTCGGCTGCGCCGACACAGCGGCTCGCGGGCCGCGACCTTTGGCGGCCGGCTCAGCCTTCCCGGGATTTCACGTCGAAGCAGCCGAGCCCGAGACAGAGCTCGCTCTCGCGGGCAGCCACCGCTTCTCGGAGTACGCGCTGATCTTCCGACTCGAGCCCCAGGGCGAGAGTCGCACGCTTCTGCGTGCCGAAACCCGTGCCTCGTTCCCCCGTCTCAAGGGCCGCATCTACCGCGGGCTGGTGATCGGCACCCGCGGACACGTTCTCGCCACGCGACGGATTCTGGGGGCGGTCAGGCAGCGGGCAGAGCGGCCCTGAGCCAGCTGCGCTCCTTGGCACGCATCACCGGCGTGGTGACGAGGCTGCCGAGGCGGCGCTGGGCGCTGCGCAGCCGAGATTCGTTCATCGCGGGTCAGCGTAGACGCTGCAAGGGCCCACTCAGGATGAGGTGCTCGCCCGCGAGGGTCTCGCCGTATCTCTTGGATCGGCGGCCGGCCGGCCTCGACACCCTCCAGGCCGGCCGGCCGAAAATGCCCCCTACCTGCAGATCACGAAGACAGTGATGGTCTCCTGGTCGTTGTCGTTCTGGACGACCCAACCGGTCTCACCCGCGGCGAACGTGTGGTGAGGATAGGTCGGGTACATCGGTTCCCCCGGCTTCGCCGCCGCCGAGAAGGCAACGGTAGCCGTGCTTGGCTCGTATCCGCCGCCGATCACGGTCGTGCCTACCGGACAGGACCAGCCGCCCCATCCGTTCGGGCCAAAGTCCATCGGAGGCGATTCGTAGCGGACGCCCCGCCGCATCTTCGCGGCAGCTTTCACGCAACGGCTGAAGGGCGTTCCCTTCTGACCTTTGACGTGTTTCTTGCTGAGGCCCTTGCAGGCCTGGCCGGGGCTCAGCTTGTCGTTTCGATCGGCCCTGGCCATTGCTTTGACGCATTTGCTGAAGGGCGTGCCCTTCTGGCCTTTGACGTGTTTCTTGCTCAACCCTTTGCAGAAGAAGCCGTAGGCTTTTCCATGCGGGGGCGGGCCCTGCGGATGGTACTTTGGCCCGCCGCCCGGGTTGTAGTTCGGTCCATTCGCCAGCGCCGCGGCCGGCACCATCGCAAGCATCAACGCGGCGATGACGAGCGTCGGTTTGAGTAGTCTCATCGATCTCCCTCCTAGCTTTCGCGCGGGCTTTTGGCTACCCCGCCGATGGGACATAGAATCCGAGGGAGAGACATGGAGCGCGGCCGTGGACGATTGTTGGAGCCCCGCCCGAGCTCACTGGGCACACCCCAGGCGCGGGCCCGTCCGCCGTCGCCGCTCACGGGGGCCCGCCGCCTTTCGGTGTGGCCGATCCGCATCTGCGCCCGGCAGCCATCCGGAAGTCGGTACTTCGCGTACCAGACCGCGCCGCGCTTTCGCCTCTCGCTTGAAAACGCGGCAGCTGATCGTTCGCTCCTGATCTCTCCATCCAAAGCATGATGAAAGATCAGATTTATCTGATATCATCCTCTGCATGACTCGTCTGACCGCCACGGAGGTCGCCAGGAAGTTCTCGCAGGTCGTCAACAGGGTAGGCGCCGGTGAGGAAGTGGAAGTCGTTCGCAACGGCGTCCCGATCGTGCAGATGCGCCCTGCCAAGGGTCACCAGGTCATCTCCGCGTCCCGCTGGCGCGCGCTGATGGACAGCGCGCCGACGGTTGACGAGGACTTCGAGGGTGACGTTGAAGCGGGTCGTGACGCTATCGGCCCGCCGAGCGCGGCTTGGCCGTCCTGATCGACACCTCTGTCTTGATCAACGCGGAGCGGCGTGGCCGGTCGCTCGAGGGTGTGCTCGGCGAGCGGGATCGTGCAATCAGCGTGATCACGGCCAGCGAGCTACTGCACGGTGTTCACCGTGCCACTGACGATCGCGTTCGCACTCGGCGACAGGCCTTCGTCGAGCACATGATCTCCTCGATCGAGCCGCTGCCGATCACGACCTCAGTCGCCAGGTCCCACGCCGAAATCTGGGCCGGGCTGGAGCGAAGTGGTGAAGCGATCGGTGCTCACGACATGTGGATCGCAGCAACCGCGGTAAGCCATGGCATGGAGGTCGCGACCGCCAACGCAACCGAGTTCGAACGAGTCCCGGGCCTCACCGTCCTAGCGCTATGACCGGCGATGCCGCTATCGGACTTCGAACCAGGGAGATCACGGCCCTCAGGCGAGGAGGTGTCATGGGTGAACCCCAAAGCCCGCCCATATCCTCGGGCGGTGTCCGTACGGCTCCGAAGCAGCTCCCCCTCCATCGTCACCTTCCTCAGGCGACCCATCGACCTGCCTTGGTGGCGGTAGGTCGTCTAGATCGCTCTCGGCTCGCTGCGGGGCCAGCTTGCGGAATCGGATTCCTATTCCCGCAATGCGTGCAGACTCCAGCTCGCCGGCAAGGGCGAGCTGGAGCCCGAGGATGCCCATCGTTACCCGTCAACGGAGAAAGATGGATCGAAGCCGTGCAGGAACAGCGTGGCCACCAAGACAACGCCGACGAGCGTGCGCCAGCCCAGCCTAGTCCGTCCCCCCGAATATCCGAAGTACAGCAACGGCATCCGTCGTGGGCTGCTGGATGAATTTACGACTAGGGCACTCGACAGCTTCGCTCTCCACGAAGGCCATACCGCTACGGGGATTCGAACCCCGGTTTCCGGACTGAGAACAGGCAGTTGCCGGAATAGGACATCGGATACCGCTCCGTTAGGTCTTTGAATCGCGGGCCGGGGTCCACTTGCGACATCGAGTTGCCTTTCTGTTGCCGAGCAGGCAACCAAGTCGAGCAATTATCACCTTAAATCTGAGCGATTGTCAGATAGACTCTGAACGATTGTCAGATGTCTGAACTCTACTCGAGGCATATCAAGATCGGGCTGGACGCTGCCCTCGACGACACTCCCGTGGTCGTCGTCGTCGGGCCCCGGCAGGCGGGGAAGAGCACGCTGGCATCCCTCGTGGCCGAAGAGCGGGACGCACGCTACGTAACCCTCGACGACGACGGCCCTCGGGAAGCGGCGAACGAGGACCCGACCGGCTTCGTCGAGGGCTCGGCGCTGCCCCTCTGCGTCGACGAGTTCCAGAAGGCGCCTGCCCTACTGCCGGCGATCAAGGCCAGGGTTGACCGAGCACGCGCCGGAGGGAAGCGCCCGGCGGGAATGTTCATCCTCACCGGCTCGGCGAACGTCTGGGCGACCCATCGCATCTCCGAGTCCCTCGTGGGCAGGGCCGAGCGGGTGCCTCTCTGGCCACTCTCCCAAGGCGAGCTCCACGGCCGGCGCGAGACCTTCATCGACGATCTGTTCGCCGGCCGGGTGCCCCAGCTCGCGGATGCGCCGATCGGCCGCCCGGCAATCGCCGAGGCGCTCACGGTCGGCGGGTATCCGGAGGCCATTACACGTGCGGAGCCGCGTAGACGGGGGCGCTGGTTCGCGGAGTACGTCGCGATGACGCTGGAGCGCGACGTGCGGGATCTCACTCGGAACGCGCAGCAGCTCGATGAGCTTCCCACGCTCCTCCGCCTCGCCGCCGCCCGCGTCTCTGGGCTGCTCTCCCCCGCCGGGATCGCACGCGATGCGAGCATGAGCCGCCCCACGGTGCAGCGCTATCTCACCCTCCTCGAGCAGCTGTTCCTGCTGATCCGCGCGAGAGCATGGAGCCGAAACATCGGCCAGCGCCTGATCAAGGCGCCGAAGGTCTGGATCCCCGACACGGGATTGGCTTGTCACCTGCTCGACTACGGCCAGGTTCGATTCGAAGAAGATGAGACGGCTCTTGCCGGATCCCTATTCGAGAACTTCGTGGCGATGGAGCTGGTGAAGCAGGCAGCGTGGGCCAAAACCAACGTCCGCATCCATCACCTCCGGACCGCGGGAGGGCGCGAGGTGGACATCGTGCTTGAGAGAGGCGACGGGTCGGTCTGCGGCATCGAGGTCAAGCTGGGCGCTACCGCGCACTCACGCGACTTCGGCGCGCTTCGCCATCTCCAAAGCAAGCTGGGCAATCGGTTCAGCGCTGGCGCCGTGGTTCACACTGGCTCCGAAACGCTGCGCTTCGGTCCCGGCCTCTGGGCGTTGCCGGTTTCAGCTCTATGGACGCCGGGCTGAGTTCCCGCCATCGATGCGCCTCCTCAAACTCTGGACCGCGCTTGCATCCTCTGCCGAAAGTGTCGCCGCCGAAAAGAAATGGCGTCGCGGACGCATCGGCTTGCTGGAGCGATACCGCTACGGATTCGAACCCTGGTCCGAACTGAGATGGGAAGTTGGCGATCACGAGCGTTACAACACAGCAGCGCACTTGAGGAGCGGCGCTCAGCTCGCCGCCTCGTCCACCTGCCGCCGGTGCAACAACCCGTAGATGAGCGAGGGAAGGCACCAGTTGGTGGCAGTGTTCGCCGCCGCTACCACGAGCAGAGGCACGGCGAGGACCCAGGCGACCGTCGGCGCGCCCACCCAGAGGGCGATGGCGATTGCCGCGATCCACGGCGTCGCCATCTGGCAGGCGAAGCGGCGCGGCGCCGGGCTGGGCGGCACCCTCGGCCCACCGAGCAGCGGGCGCAGGACGGCGTCATAGACGTAGTCGAACGGGTGCTTGGCGGTGAGGAAGCCGCCGACCCCAGCGGTGACCGCCATCACCAGTAGCAAAGCGGGCGAAGCGAGGGCGGTGCCGAGGGCAATCCCGATGAGGCAAAGGACCGGCGAGAAGCGTAGGCCGAGCCAGAGGCTCCGCCGCTCGCCGTCGCTGAGGCTGCCGTAGCCCTGCATGGCCAGGCAGCCACGTGACCAGCTCGCCAAGCGTTCGATCATCTCGGCTCCCCCTGGCGACGGCGCGCCAGCAGGGAGATGCTGGTGACGCCGTATTTGCGGGTTGCGCTGTCGGCACGGTCGGAGATGAACCGGTACTGCTCGTTGTCGCGGACCTCGGCGATCTCGAACCCGGCGGCCTCGATCGCCTCCAGGTAGAGTTCGCGCTGCATGGCGCCGCCGATGCAGGCCGCCCACAGCGAGGCGTCGCAGGTGACGCCTTCGGGGAGCTGCTTGGCGCTGACGATGTCTGCGATCGCCAGTCGCCCACCCGGCCGCAGCGCCGCTGCCGCGGCTGCGAAGACGGCGGGCTTGTCGGGCGAGAGATTGATGACGCCGTTGGAGATCACGCAGTCGATGGAACTGGGCTCGACCGGAGGCTCCTCGATCTGACCTTCGCGGAACTCGGCGTTGGCGATGCCGGCATCCGCGGCGAGGTCGGCAGCCTTGGTCAGCTGCTCGGCCGTCATGTCGATGCCGATCACGCCGCCGGCCTCGCCCGCAGCGAGTGCGGCGAGGAAGGAGTCGGTGCCCGAGCCACTGCCCAAGTCGAGCACGACCTGGCCGGGTGCAACCGCCGCCAGATCGAGGAAGTAGCCGACACCGGCGAAGGAGTCGATCGCCGCGGCCGGGATGCGGTCGAGGTCGGCAACCGGGTAGCCGAGGCGCTCGGCCAGCGGCCGCCCCGTCTCGAAGTGGAAGTCGTGCTCGGGGTGCAGCGCGACCTCCTGGTACATGCCCTTGACGCGCTCGGTGAGGTCGGCGGTGTCGAGCTGGCGTTCGGTCGTGGTCATCGGCGCGTCCTTCCGTTAGGTGTGTTGGGGGTTGGGATGCGCCAGCCGCCATTCGGGCCAACCGTCCTCCAGACGGCGCGCCTTGCGGCCGGCGTCGTTGAGCTGACGAACCGCCTCGTGCGAGTAGGCGCAGAACGGCCCGCGGCAGTAGGCGACGATCTCGCGGTCGGCTGGCAGCTCGGCCAGCCGGCGCTCAAGCTCGGCAATCGGGATCGAGCGCGCGCCCTCGATGTGGCCGGCGGAGAACTCCTCCGGCGGCCGCACGTCGACCAGCACCACGTCGCCACTCGCGAGCCGCTCCCTCAGATCCTCACGCCCGATCGTCTCGACGTCCTCGCCGAGGTAGTCGTGCGCGGCGCGCTCGACCTCGGCAAGCTGCGCCGCCGAGGCGTCGCGCAGGGCCAGCCAGAGGCGCAGCGCCTCCTCGCCGGCCAGCGCGTAGACGACGCGTGTGCCTTCGCGGGTGCGCGTGACCATCCCGGCCGCGTGCAGCGCCTGCAGGTGCTGGGAGGCGTTGGCGGTGGACTGCCCGCTCGCCCGCGCGATGTCCTCGACGCTGCGCGGCGCCTGCGCCAGCAGGTCTAGCAGCTCGAGCCGGCGTGGGCTGGCGAACGCCTTTCCCATCAGCGCGATCGCCTCGAACAGGGTCTGCTTCGCGTTGCTGGATGCCATGTTTTGATATTCAATAGAACTCTTGATAGCTTGTCAAGCCCACCCTGAACCAATTGGAGGTCCCCGTGTTCTTTCGACAGCTCCTCAACGACGAAACGGCGTGCGCCTCCTACCTGCTGGGCTGCAAGAGCCGCGGCGAGATGGCGGTCCTCGACCCCCACGCCGATCTGGTCGATACCTACGTCGCCTTGGCCGAGGCTCAGGGTGCGCGGATCTCGGCGGTGCTGGAGACCCACGTGCAGGCCGACCACCTCTCGGGCATGGCGGCGCTGGTCGAGCGCACCGGCGCAACCGCCTACATGCCGGCCGGGGCCGAGGTCGAGTTCGACCACCAGGCGCTCGCCGACCGCGACGTGGTGAGGGTCGGCAACACCGAACTCGAGGCGATCGCCACCCCCGGCCATGCCGCCGCCCACCACGCCTACTTGGTCACCGATCACGCGCGAGCCGACGACCCCTGGATGGTGTTGAGCGGCGACGCGCTCTTGGTCGGCGACGCCGGACGACCGGACCTGCACGCCCACGGGGATCGCAGCGCCGAGGAGATGGCACGGACGCTCTACCGCTCGCTGACCGAGAGGCTGCTCTCCCTTCCAGATGACCTGCTGCTCTATCCGGCCCACTACTCCGGCTCGGTCTGTGGCCGGGGGCTGTCCGGCAATCCCGCCTCGACGGTCGGCTTCGAGCGTCGCCACAACACGGCCCTGCAGTTCTCCTCCGAGGACGAGTTCGTCGCCGCGCTGACGAAGGACATCCCTCCCGCACCCGAACAGCAGGCCGCGATCGTTACCGCCAACCGCTCGGGCCGTCCCCTCATCAGCAACACCTAGAGCGAGCTGATGTCCGCTCGGCAGGTGCAACTCGGGCTGCGCGAGAACGTCGCGCAATTCTCACTGCTGGTCGCCGTCACCGCCTTCGTCGGCGCGATGGTCGGCTTGGAGCGCTCGACGCTGCCGCTGATCGGAAAGGAGGAGTTCGACCTTGCCTCCAACGCCGCGGTGCTCTCGTTCATCGTCGCCTTCGGGCTGGTCAAGGCGCTGACCAACCTCGGCGCCGGAGCGCTGGCGCAGCGGCTCGGGCGGCGGCGACTGCTGATCGCGGGCTGGGCCGTGGCGCTCCCGGTGCCGCTGCTGATCGCGGCGGCACCGAGCTGGGCCTGGATCGTCGCAGCCAACGTCCTGCTCGGCGTCAACCAGGGTCTGGCGTGGTCGATGACCGTCGTGATGAAGATCGACCTCGTCGGGCCGAAGCGTCGCGGCTTCGCGCTGGGGCTCAATGAGGCCGCCGGCTACGGAGGAGTCGCCCTAGCCGCTGGGTTGAGTGGCTGGCTCGCAGCCGAGTTCGCGGCACGCGACGTGGTTGTCGTCGCCGGAGCAGTGATCGCGGGGGCAGCGTTCCTGCTCTCCGTGCTGTTCGTCCGCGACACCAGCGCCCACGTTGCCCTGGAGCAGACCCACCACCCCGACGCCGACGGCAACCCGCCGCGGCTGCGGGAGGCGTTCGCGCAGGCGAGCTACCGCGTGCCGGCGCTGCGCTCCTCCTCGCAGGCGGGCCTCGTCAACAACCTCAACGACGGTTTGGCCTGGGGGTTGGTGCCGCTGTTCCTGGCCGCTCACGGCGCCGGAGTCGCCGAGGTCGGACTGGTCGCCGGGGTCTATCCCGGCGTCTGGAGCGTCGCGCAGATCGCCACCGGCTACTGGTCGGACAGCGTCGGGCGAAAGCCACTGATCGTCGCCGGCATGTTCGTTCAGGCGGGGGCGCTTGTGGTGTTGGCGCTCAGCAACGGCGCCATCCCCGTCGCAGCCGGGGCCGCGGCCCTGCTGGGCCTCGGAACCGCGCTGGTCTACCCGACCCTGATCGCCGCGATCTCCGATGCCGTCTCCCCCGTCGCGCGTGCGCCCGTGGTCGGCGTCTATCGCTTCTGGCGCGACATGGGCTACGCGCTCGGCGCCCTGATCGCCGGCGCCACGGCCGATGCGCTCGGCTACGGTGGCGCGATCGCGCTCGTGGCCGGGCTGACCGCCGCGTCTGGGCTTTGGGTGCTTTTCGACATGCCGCACAAAGAGCAGCCGAAAGAGGTTGACGAGACGATCGGCGCCCTGGATCGTTCCGTGGCGCGATGAGCGACGTAATCAGCACCGTCGGGAACGGCCTCGAACAATCCCTCCTGATGGCCTACGAGGTCTGGTGGGCGCTGGTGCTCGGCTTTGCGATCTCAGCGATCGTCCAGGCTTGGGTTCCCCGCCAGAGGATCGAGAGCGCGCTTTCGGGTGGCGGTCTCGTGCCGGTCACCAAGGCGACCGGCCTCGGCGCGGCCTCATCGTCGTGCTCCTACGCGGCGATTGCAATCGCCAAGTCGCTCTTTCAGAAGGGCGCCTCGGCGGCCTCGGCGCTGGCCTTCCAGTTCGCCTCGACCAACCTCGTCTGGGAGCTAGGACTGGTGCTCTGGGTCTTGCTCGGTTGGCAGTTCACCCTGGCCGAGTACGTCGGAGGGATCGTGATGATCGCCTTGATGGCGGCACTGCTTCGCTTCTTCGTCTCCCCCAAGCTCGAGGAGGCGGCTCGCCGCCACGCCCAGGCCGCCGACACGGGCCACCATCATCACATGGCGGGATCGGAGCAACTGAGCTGGCGCGAGCGCTTGACCAGAGCCGACGCCTGGTCAGACGTCGCCCACAACTTCCGTGGCGACTGGCAGATGCTGTGGAAGGAGATCCTGATCGGCTTCCTGCTTGCCGGCTTCATCGGCCTGCTGGGGGATGACTTCTTCAACGGACTCTTCTTGAAGGATGCGCCACCGGCGATCGCGGCAATCGAGAACGTGCTGGTCGGCCCGATCATCGCCGTGCTCAGCTTCGTTTGCTCGATCGGCAACATCCCTTTGGCGGCAGTCCTGTGGTCGGGCGGGATCAGCTTCGCCGGGGTGATGGCTTTCATCTTCGCCGACCTGATCGTGTTGCCGATCATCGCCGCCTATCGCAAGTACTACGGCACGGCTTTCGCACTGCGGATCACGGCGCTGATGTTCGTCACGATGGTCGCCGCC
>Ga0157306_10000013_pt1 | contig 31477 bp, 28 predicted proteins | sample NitcycUS163409C2_FD_108391 | JGI IMG/M metagenome (GOLD analysis project Ga0157306, IMG submission 108391) | Soil microbial communities from Arlington Agricultural Research Station in Wisconsin, USA - Nitrogen cycling UWRJ-S163-409C-2 | ecosystem: Environmental > Terrestrial > Soil >...
AGGCAGGAGGGATCTCCCAAATGGGCCGCGCCACCCAGGGCGTCCGCGTGATGAACATGAAGGACGACGACTGCGTCAGCGCCGTCGCCCTGGTGGTTGACGACGACAGCTCGACTGAGTCTGAGCCGGACGGCCAAGAGCAGCTACCACCCGAGTAGTCGGGAGCAGCGGGCAGAGTCTCCAGAGTGCCCACGCACCGCCAAAAGGCGGTGCGAACCTGCTTGCCCCCTTCGGGGGCACAGAGACACTCTGCGGAGCCGCTTCGCGAGGCACTCTGGAAACTCTGCCCGCTGCTCTGCACTCCTCAGACGGCTCCTGCCGACGAGACAAGGTGGCCTGGGGATAGAGGACGGCGGGGGAGGTCCTGACGGTTCCTCGCGAAGCGGCTCTGCAAAGTTGTTCTAAGCCGCGAAGCGGCACTTGATTCGCACCGCCGTAAGGCGGTGCGTGGGAACCGGCGGGACCTCCCCCGCCGTCCCCCACCTAAGCCGCCGCAGGCAAGTACTGCTGCCAGGCGGTGGGAATGTTCGGACTGGCCACCTGGATGAAGACAGTCGGCCCCGGCGCCTTAGGCTTGCTCTGCGGGTGCATGTGGATCTCGCGCGGCAGACGGTTGCCCTTGCGACGGTTGCAGCTGGCGCAGGCGGCGACGATGTTCTCCCAGACCGATTTGCCGCCGCGGCTGCGGGGGATCACGTGGTCCACCGTGAGGCCCGACTTGCGCGCGCCGCAGTACTGGCAGGTCCACGAGTCCCGCGCGAGCACTGCGCGGCGGGTGATCTTCCTCCTGTGCGCTTCCCGGGGGATCCGCACGTAGCTGACCAGGCGGATCACGTCGGGGCGCTCCATCGTCACATGCTCGGAGTGGATCGCGCCCTCGCGCCGCTCGAGCAGCTCGGCCTTTTCCTTGAGCAGTAGGACAGCGGCTCTCCGCAACGTGCAGACGTTGATTGGCTCATACGTTGCGTTGAGTACGAGCACGCGTGCCATGCTGCTCGGGAATTCTACGCAGGCGTTGTCCAGAACCCTCGAGGGATGCCCCTCGCCCGCACATTGCCGGTCTTATGAGGCTCTGATCCGCAAGTTCGGCTGGGCTACGCAGAACTCGGCTGGCGAAGGACACCAGCCTGATCGAGTCGCTCGCTGCTGCACCTTGGCGTCGGGGTAGCGCTCCTGCTTTTCATGGCCCGACAGGCGTTCAGCAAGAGCGTTGCGCCGCGCCCGGAGCTACCTCACGACCCTGAAGCTCAGCGAGGTCGCCGCGGAGCGCTGGCCGCCGGAGCCAGTGGCTATGACGGTGAGCATGTACCGCCCTGGGCTCAACTTGTCGGCTTGCGAGAAGCGTCCTGAGAACACCACCCTGTTCACTCCGGGGTGGCCAGAGAACGAGAGTGCTCCTGCGGGCACCGTGCGACGGCACGCCTCGCCTTTACGATTCCGGCTCGTCTCGGCGATGCAGCGGCCGCCCTCTTTGCGACCGGCAAGTCGCCTGCTGAACTCGAACACGACCGTCGCCTGCGTGTCAAGCCTGAAGGAAAACGTCGTCCCTACTGGGGATGAGCTGCGGTTGTCGGGATGCCTTTTGCTGATCCGAGCAAGTCCACTGCCCACCCGCCAGACGCGGTGGGATGCCCTGAGCTCCGTCACTACCGGAGCGCCAGCGGCCGATCCTGGAGCGGTCTCGGCCGCCCTCCCGGCAAGCGAGATCGTCAGCTGCCTCGATGCCGGGATGCCGTCGCTGTCGGCGACCGTGACGATCGGCGCGTAGCTGGCCGGCGGCTGGGGGCAAGGCCAGCGCACGCATATCGCAGTCAGCGGAATGCCGGTGATTCGCCCGCTCGCTTGATCGATCGAGAGGCCCGGCGGCAATCCCGTCGCCGACCACCGGTACGGCGGGGTTCCACCGGTGGCTTCGACTTGGGCCTCGTAGGGAGCCCCCGCGACGCCCGCCGGCAGCGTGTTGGTGGTGACCGCCAAGGGCGCCACGATGGCCGAGGGGTCAAGTGTCGTGATCTTGCCACTTGTCGTAGCGGCCGCGCAGAGCGACGCAGACCCGCAGGACACGCTCGTGAATGGGTCGCCGCCGCCATAGCGCATGGCCCAGCCTTCGCCTGCGTTCGTGGAGCTGAATAGCGAGCCATTACCGTCCGCGACTGCGCAAGTCGAGCCCGTGCAGGAGACCGCGGCGAGTTCTTTCGCGCCGTCGATGGCTTGCCTTGTGGCCACCGCTTCGCCAGTGGGGTCGATCGTGAGCTCGAGGACCTCGCCGCTGCGATCGACGGCAATGCATGACGTCGTCGAGCTGCAGGCGACGCCGCGCAGGGCCGTCGTGCCGTCCACATTGGTGGAGGTCCACCCGGCGGCTTCTTTGATCCCTTGCTCGGTCGTGGCGACGTGGACGTTGCCTGAGTCGTCGACAACCGCGCAGAACGACGAGGACAGGCAGGAGACATCCTTCATCGCCCCCGCTCCAATGCTCACCGCCGTCCAGGAGATTCCCGAGGGGTTGGTCGAGTAGCGAATGAAGCCGCCACCTTCATTCGCGGTCACGCAGAAGGAGGCTGACGGGCAAGAGATGGCGCCGATGCCGTTAGCGGGCAGGACCGAGGTGGAGAAGGCGCCGCCGAGGGTGGTCGCGCGGTAGAGGTTGCCCCCGCCGCCTTCGACTTGGCCGGCGGCGAGGAGGCAGAGCGTGCTCGCCGGGCACTCGACGGCCTCGCTGGGGCTTTGGTCGCTGGGTCCGCTCCACGGGGTCCAGGTGGCTGCCGCGGTTGCGCTCACGTCCGTCGCATAGAGCGCGTCGCCTTGGCTGTTGGCAGCAATGCAAGTGGTTGTCCCAGGCACGCACGAGACGGCGTTCAAGCTGTTGCCGACGTCAATCGCCTGCGTATGGGTGGCGGCGCTGGCCGAATCGGCATTGATAAGCACCGACACCGACGCGACGGCGACCAGGAACTCAACGATTCGCCGGATCTCCCGATTGGTCACCTTCACAGCCATCTAGGGCACCCCTCCTAAAGAACCAGCCTGTACATCAAGATTACCGGTGCATCTGGCCAACCGGGTAGGACCCGAGCACTCGGACCGATTCGGCTTTGGCGCGCAGGGCGGCGATTGCATTCGCTACGGCTGGGCTTTGCTCGCTTCCTTCCAAGTCGCAAAAGAACATGTAGCGGCCCAGGCCTTGGCGCAGGGGGCGGGACTCGATGCGGGTCAGGTTGATGTCGCGGGAGGAGAACTCCTGCAGGGCCTCGACCAGGGCGCCGGGATGGTCTTCGCCCAGCTCGGAGAAGACCAGCGACGTCTTCCAGCGCTCGCCGGCCGCCGGCTCGGTGCCTGCCGGGGCGATCCAGACGAAGCGGGTGACGTTGTTGGCCTCGTCCTCGATCCCTTCGGCGAGAATGGTGCCGCCGTAGACCTCCGCAGCTGCCCTCGCGCCGATCGCCGCCCACGCCTGACGGGAGTCCGCCGACTCGCACACCAGCCGCACAGCCTCGGCGGTGCTCGTCGCAGTGACGCGCTCGGCTCGGGGCAAGCGCTCGCGCAGGAAGCGAGCGCACTGGGCGAGTGGCTGCGGGTGGGAGAGCACCGTCTCGATCGCCTCCAGCTCGAGCGGCTGTTCGGCGATCAGATGGGCATGCACGGCGAAGTCGTGCTCGCCGACGATCGTCACGCCGCTGGTCTCGAAGGCGAGCGTGTCGAGCGTGCTGCGCACCGATCCCTCGATCGAGTTCTCGAAGGGGACGAGGGCACGGTCCGCCTCGCCGCTCTCGACTGCGAGGATCGCGTCGTGAACGGTTGGGGTGCGCAGCGCCTCGAAATCTCCTTCGTCACGCAGCGCCTCACCCAGGGCGTCCTCCGTGAAGGTGCCCGCCGGTCCCAGGTAGGCGATCCGCACAAGCTCCCGCCTATTCGAAGGCGACCGTGTAGCTGGCTTCATTGTTTTCGGAGACCAGCTCGCCCGGCACCGTTTCGACCTCGACTTCGAGCGTCGCTTCACGGCCTGGCGCCGGCGTCAGCGGGATCGAGACGCTCGAGCTTTCGCCCGCCCCGATGCTGTCGATGGCTTCCTGCAGGGTGTTGCCTCCGTCGACGGTGACCGAGACCGTGACCCCGTTCTCCGTCGATGCGCCCTGGTTCTGGACTTCGACTTCGACTTCCGGTGTGCCTTCGCTGGGTACCGAGGTGACGCCTTCGGCCGAGAGTTCGGTGCCGTTGACGCTGGTCCCGATCAGACCCAGCCCATGCACCCCAGGGGTGGCCGCGCCAGTGGCGCCGCTGACCGCGCCGAGCGCCGCGCTGACTTCGTCTTCGTCCAGCCACTTGGTTTCGTCGGGCACGAAGACGCTTTTCGGCACGTCGTTGCCCTCGATCCCGTTCTCCTCGAGCACGGCGTCGATCTCCGGCCGCACCACGGCCGCGTAGAGCACGTCGCTCGCCGCCAGCACCCGCAGCTGCCTGGCGATCGCCGCGGTTGCCTGCTCGGAGCCGACGTCGCCGAGCGCGGTGCTCATCTTGTCGGCGATTTCGTTCATCGCGCTGCTGCGCAGCTCGTAGACCAGCTCCAGGGTGCTCTGCGCGTGACTCATGTCGCCCGGCGCGCCGAGACCGTCGACCCGCACCGCGTAGCTGTCGATCGCGCTGCGGTCGGCGTCGACCTGGGCGATGAAATCGGTCACCGAAAGACTGCCGGGATCCTCGAGCTTGTCGAACAACGATTTGCTGGTCTGGTCGGTCTCCTGGACGATCTGGGTGACGTCGCCGGCGTAATCGCTGAGCGCCCGGTTCTTGCGCGCGTCGAGGCAGCCCTTGACGCCGAGCACGATGAGGATCAGCAGCAACAGACCGCCACCCAGCGCGAGACCGCGGCGCAGCAGGATCTGCTGACGCTCGGGCCGGCGGCGCGGGCGCGGCCGGCGAGCCTCCCTGGTTGCGGGGGAATCCTCCAAGAAGCAGGGAGTATGTCGCAGGAGGAAGCGGATTCGCGGCGAAGGGGGAATGTGCGTGGTCGGCTCGCTGGTCCTCAACCGCTTCCTGATCGAGCGCCGCATCGGCAGCGGCGGCTTCGGCACCGTCTACGAGGCCTGGGACGGACGGCTCGAGCGCTCCGTGGCGGTCAAGGCGATCGAATCCGGCGGCGGTCCCGCCTCGCGCCGTGTGCTGCGCGAGGCACAGGCCGCGGCGCGGCTCAACCACCCAGGCATCGTCACGCTCTACGAGCTCGGCGAGGAGGACGGCAACGCGTTGCTCGTCACCGAGCTGGTCGATGGCTCGACTCTGGCTGACCTCAACCACGCCGGCACGCTCAGCGATCGCGAGATCGGCGAGATCGGCGCGGACCTCTGCGAGGCCCTCGACCACGCCCACGATCGCGCCGTCGTGCACCGCGACATCAAGCCCCAGAACGTGCTCGTCACCGAGGACGGCGAGCCGCGCGCCAAGCTGATGGACTTCGGCGTCGCCCGACTCGCCGACGGCGCCGCGCTGACCGCCCCGGGTGACGTCGTCGGCACCCTCGCCTACATGGCGCCCGAGCAGGCAGAGGGCCGCACCGCCGGGCCGGAGGCCGACGTCTACTCACTGGCCCTGATGCTCTATGAGTGCTGGAGCGGCGAGAATCCCAAGCGCCGCGGCAACCCGGCTGCGACAGCGCGGGCGATCGGCGCCCGCCAGCGGCCTCTGCGCCGCCTGCGCCCCGACCTGCCGCGCGAGCTGAGCGACGCAGTCGACGCCTGCCTGCAGTCCCGCCCGGATCGCCGCCCGTCGCTGGAGGAGCTCGGCGGCGCGCTCGAGAGCTCGCTCGACCTGTTGGCCGAGCACCGCCCGCCCGCCGATCTCTCCCTGCGCCTGCGGCTCGCCGCGGTCGCTGCCGCCACGGTGCTGGGAGCTTGGCTGGCCGCCGGTCACGGCCCCCTGCTCCCGTAGGATTTCAGCCGGCTCCCCGCGCCGCGGGCGGCCACCTCGCCCGCTAAAGGAGCCACCGATCAGCGTCCTACGCAACCTCGAGAGTCGGATCGAAGGCCTCGTAGAGGGTGTCTTCAGCCGCGCCTTCAGCTCGGAGGTGCAGCCGGTCGAGCTCGCCCGCAAGCTGGCCAAGGAGATGGACGCCCACAAGACCGCCGGGGTTGCGCGGGTCTACGTCCCGAACGAGTACACGGTCTATCTCTCGAGCAAGGACCGGGTCAAGCTCGAGGGCTACGAGCGCTCGCTCGAGCAGGAGCTGTCCGGCTATCTACTGGAGCACGCCCGGCGCCGCAACTATGACCTTCTGACCCGCCCGGCGGTCGAGTTCAAGACCGACGAGCGTCTGCGCCTCGGCGAGTTCGGCATCCAGACCCGCCTGGTCAAGCCGCCGACACATGAGGGAGAGAGCCCAAGCCAGGGGGAAGAGGGTCACACGATGGTCTACTCGGCGGTCAAGGAGCGCCCGCCGAGGAGTCCCGAACAGCGCGCCGAGGCGATGGTCGCCACCCGCGCGGTGGTATCGCTCGAGGACCGGCGCTACGTGCTCGAGGGACCCCGGGCGACGATCGGCCGCTCCAAGCAAGCGGAGTGCGTGCTCGCCGATCCCAACGTCTCGCGGCGCCACGCGGAGCTGAGCCGCTCCCCGTCGGGCGACTGGACGATCGCCGACCTCGGCTCGACCAACGGCGTCAAAGTCAACGGGCGCCGCGTTTCCTCGAGCCGGCTCAGCCCCGGCGACCAGGTGACGCTGGGCACCACGACCTTCCTGTTCGACCTCGAGCAGTGACGGCCTAGTGGACTACGAGCCGATCTCCGTCGCCCTCAAGTTTGGCTTCCTGGCCGTGCTCTACCTGTTCCTGCTCTGGATCGCCCGCAGCGCGCTCAAGGATCTGCGCCGCACGGTCTCACCGGCCCCCGACGCGACCGGCTTTCACCAGGCACCGGCCTTCGCTGCGCAAGCGAGCGCAACCGATGCCTGGCTGATCGCCGAGCGCGGTGGGGGCCTCGAGCCCGGTGAGCGCTTCGACCTGATCGGCGGGCTCTCGATTGGGCGCTCAGCCGAGGCCGACGTTCGCATCGACGACCGCTACGCCTCCGGACTGCACGCGAGGATCTTTACCCGCGACGGCCACGCCTATGTCGAGGACATGAGATCGACCAATGGAACCCAGCTCAACGACGCGACGCTCAGCGGTGAGGCGGAGCTGATCGACGGCGACGTGGTGCGGATCGGCGACACGGAGTTCAGGTACGAGGCGCATGCTTAGGATCGACGACCAGGCCTTCCGCTCCGACACCGGTCGTCAGCGCAACGCCAACGAGGACTCCTTCTTCGTGCGGGCGCCGATCTTCGTCGTCGCCGACGGGATGGGGGGCGCCCAGGCCGGCGAGGTCGCCTCGCGAGCGGCCGCCGACGCCTTTGACGTCGACCTGCCGCAGGGGCCGCCCGAGCGAATCCTGCGCGAGACGATCGTCAGCGCCAACCGCGCGATCCACGACCTCGCCCGCGCCGACCCCTCGCGAGCCGGGATGGGGACGACGCTGACCGCGGCGATCGTCGATGCGGAGGCCGAAGAGGTGGCGATTGGACACGTCGGCGACAGTCGGGCCTACCGCCTCCGCGCCGGCAAGCTCGAGCAGCTGACCCGCGATCACTCGCTGGTCGAGGAGATGCGCCGGAAGGGCCAGCTCACCGACGCGCAGGCCGAGGACCACCCGCAGCGCTCGATCATCACTCGCGCGCTTGGGCCCGAACCCGAGGTCGAGCCCGACCTGCAGACAGTGGCCGCAGCGCCCGGAGACGTCTTCCTGATCTGCTCGGACGGTTTGACGACGATGCTCGGCGAGGAGCAGATCGCCAAGCAGCTGGGGCGGGCCAGCTCGATGGATGCCGCGGTGCGCGCCCTGGTCGACGAGGCGAACCGCGCCGGCGGTCGCGACAACATCACTGCGCTTGCCTTCCGGCTCGAGGACGCCGCCGCGCCGCAGCGTCGAGACGAGGGCGCGACGCTGGTCGGCTCCGCGGCCGAGGAGGCCGGCCTGACGGCGACCGAGGTGCGCCGCCGCGCCGCGGCCGCAGCTGCTCGCCAGCGCCGCGAGCAGCTCGCCGCCAAGCCGCCGCGCCGCCGTCTGCGTCGTGTCGCCGCGGTCCTTGGCACCCTCGCCCTGATCGCCGCCCTTGCCTTCGGCGCCTGGTACGCCAATCGGCAGGTCTGGTTCCTGGGCACCGACGATGGCGGTCGCGTCGCTCTCTACCGGGGCCTCCCCTACGAGCTGCCTTTCGGTATCGAGCTCTACGAGGAGCGCTACGCCATCCCGGTCCAGACCGAGTCGTTGCCGCAGCGTCGCCGCGACGCGGTCAGCGGCCACGACCTGCGCTCACGCGACGACGCCGTCTCGCTGATCGAAGACATCGAAGGCTCGCAAGGAGCTCGATGAGCGCCCGCAATCGGGAGCTCACCGCCCTGGTCCCGGTCGCCCTGCTGCTCACCGCCGGATTCGCCGCCGTCTTTGCCCAGGAGAGCGCCCGCGTCGACGACGCAAGCCTGATCTACGGGGCTTACTTCTTCGCGATCTGCCTCGCCACGCACGTCTACCTGCGCGTGCGGCTGCCCGCCGCCGACCCTTACCTCTTCCCGCTGGTTGCCTTGCTCACCGCCTTCGGCCTGGTGATGGTCTACCGCATCGATCCCGAGCTGGCCCGCGACCAGGCCAACTGGTTCGTCCTCGGGCTTGTCCTCTTCGCCCTGACGGTTCACTTCCTGCGTGACTACGACGTGCTCGAGCGCTATCGGTACACGATCGCCGGCGTCGGCCTGCTCCTCCTGCTGGCGCCGCGCCTGCCGGGGATCGGCCAGCAGGTCAACGGCGCCTACCTCGGCGTGAAGATCGGCCCGCTGGCCTTCCAGCCGGCCGAGTTCTCGAAGATCTGCCTCGTCGTCTTCCTCGCCAGCTACCTGCGCGAGCACCGCGAGGTGCTGATCGTCGGCGCCCGGCGGGTGCTCGGCGTCACCCTGCCGCCGCTCAAGCACTTCGGCCCGATGCTGGTCGTCTGGGGCGCCTCGATGTTCATGCTCGTCTTCATTCGCGACTTGGGCAGCTCGCTGATGTTCTTCGCCGCTTTCCTGGCGCTGCTCTACGTGGCCACGGGCCGCTTCTCCTTCGTCGCGATCGGCTTGGCGATGTTCCTCGTCGGCGCCTGGTTCTTCGCCTCGACCGTTCCCCACGTCCACGACCGGATCGAAGTCTGGCTCGATCCCTACGCCCACCCGCAGGCGGCTGGGTACCAGATTCTCCAATCGATCTTTGCCCAGGCCGACGGCGGCCTCTTCGGCAAGGGGTTCGGCCAATCGATGATCACGATCCCAGGCACCGACGCGGCGCTGCTGCCGGCGGCGCAGACCGACACGATCTACTCGCTGATCGTCAACGAGCTCGGCCTCTTCGGCGCCTGCGCGGTGGTCCTCATCTACCTGCTGATCGCCGCTCGCGGCTTCAAGATCGCCCTGCTCGCCGCCGACGGCTTCTCGAAGCTGCTCGCCACCGGCCTCACCGCGGTCTTCGCGATCCAGGCCTTCGTGATCATCGGCGGCGTCACCCGCGTGATCCCGCTGACCGGCGTCACTTTGCCCTTCATCAGCTACGGCGGCAGCTCGATCGTCGCCAACTTCGTCCTCCTCGCGCTGCTGCTGCTCGTCTCCGATCGCGCCCGGCGCGAGATGGTCGCCGCGCCGCCGTCCGGGCTGGCATTGGAGGGCCGGTGAACCGCCAGATCGTCAAGCTCTTCGCCTTCATCGTCGTGCTCTTCGCAGTGCTGATCGGCTTCACCTCGTACTGGTCGGTGTTCGATGCCGAGGCGCTCAAGGAAGAGGACGCCAACAAGCGCCCGCTGCTCGAGCAGCAGCAGATCGAGCGGGGCCGCATCCTCGCCGCCGACGGCACGGTGATCGCCCGCTCGGTGGCCAAGGGAGAGGGGGACTCGCTGCGCTACGTACGCCGCTACCCCGAAGGTTCGCTCTTCGGCCACCCGATCGGCTACAGCTTCGTCCAGCAGGGCGACAGCGAGTTCGAGCAGTTCCACAACGACGAGCTGGTCGGTGAGGAATCCGAGTTCACCTCGATCCTCGACGAGCTGCGCGGTCGCCAGCAGGAGGGCAATGACGTGGTCACCAACATCGACCCCGTCGCCCAGCGGGTCGCGCTCGAAGACCTTGAAGCGGCCGGCTTCGGCGCCGTGGTGGCGATCGAGCCGCAGAGCGGCCGCGTGCGGGTGCTGGCTTCGAACCCGCCCTACGACCCCAACAGGATCCCCTTCGAACTGACCGAGCTGAACGAAAACACGCTCGAAAGGCCGCTCTTCGATCGCGCCACCCAAGGCCTCTACCCGCCAGGTTCGACCTTCAAGGTGGTGACCGCCGCGGCCGGCCTCGACAGCGGCGCGATTACGCCGGAGACGCCGATCGACGCGCCCGGCTCGCTCGAGGTCGAAGGGCTGCCGCTGGAAAACGACTACAACCTCGACTTCCCCGGCGCCACCCTCGACACGGCCCTGACCAACTCGGTCAACACCTGGTTCGCCCAGCTCGGCCAGCAGATCGGCCAGGACACCCTCTTCGAGTACATGGACCGCTTCGGCTTCAACACCAAGCCGGCGATCGACCTGCCCGCCAACCAGCTTTCGACCAGCGGCCTGTTCGACGGAGAGGACCTGCTCACCCGAAACGACCCGATCGACCTGGCCCGCACCGCGATCGGCCAGGAGCGGCTGCTGGTCACGCCGCTGCAGATGGCCGAGGTCGCCGCGGCGATCGCCAACGGCGGCCGGCAGATGCGGCCGCAGATCTGGAGCCGTGTGGTCGACCCTGACGGCCGCGTCACCGATCGCCTCGACCCTGCCGAGTACAGTCAGCCGATCGGCGAGGAGACGGCGGCGGAGCTGAACACCGCGATGCAGGACGTCGTCACCGAAGGAACCGGGACCAACGCTGCTATCCCGGGGATCGCCGTGGCCGGCAAGACGGGCACCGCGGAAACCCCCTTCAACGATTCCTGCGGCGGCGGCAGCGATGAGAACCAGGCCTGGTTCATCGGCTTCGCGCCCGCCGATGACCCCGAGATCGCGATCGCGGCGACGGTCGAGTGCACCGAACAGTTCGGTGGCGACGTGGCCGCGCCGATCTTCCGCGACGTGGCGGAAGCGATTTTGAGCGGCGAATGAGCAAAGGGGAGGAGCGGCAGCGTGGCTGAGGTGAGCGAGGGAAGCGTCGTAGACGGGCGCTACCGGGTCCTGCAGCGGATCGGCTCGGGGGGCATGGCGGACGTCTGGCTCGCCGAGGACACGCATCTGCGGCGCCGGGTCGCCCTCAAGGTGCTGCACGCCCGCTTCGCTCAGGACCGCGAGTTCGTCGAGCGCTTCCGCCGCGAGGCAGAGGCCGCCGCCGGCCTCCAGCACCCCAACGTCGTCTCGGTCTTCGATCGCGGCGACGTCGAGGGCACCTACTACATCGCCATGCAGCACCTGGAGGGGCGCACGCTGAAGCAGCTGATCGAGGCCGGGCTCACCCCTGAGCAGGCGGTCGGCTACATCCGCCAGGTGCTCGAGGGAGCGCGCTTCGCCCACCGCCACGGCGTCGTCCACCGCGACCTCAAGCCGCAGAACGTGATCGTCGACGCCGAGGGCAAGGCAACGGTGACCGACTTCGGCATCGCCCGTGCTGGGGCCTCGGAGATCACGCAAGCGGGCGCGGTCATGGGCACGCCCCACTACCTCTCGCCCGAGCAGGCCCAGGGCTTCGACGTGACCGCCGTCTCCGACCTCTACTCGATCGGCGTGGTGCTCTACGAGGCGCTGACCAGGCGGGTCCCCTTCGAGGCCGACTCGGCCGTCGCCGTGGCGATGAAACAGGTCTCACAAGCGCCGCAGCGGCCCAGCTCGATCAACCCGCAGGTCTCTCCGGCGCTCGACGCGGTGGTCATGCGGGCGCTGGAAAAGGAGCCGGGCCAGCGCTTCCAGAGCGCCGATGCTTTCATCGCCGCGCTCGATGCGGCGATCAAGGATCCGAGCGGCGGCGCGGACAACACGGCTGCATTCGCGCCACTGCCGCCGGTCGTCGCCACCCCCGAGGAGCCTGTCGCCGAGGGCATGGACCCCGAGGAGGAAGAGGCCCGGCGTCGCAGGCGGCTGATCTCGGCTCTGATCGTCGCAGCTGTGCTGATCGGGTTGCTCGTCGGCTTCGCCCTCACCCGCGACACGACGACCGAGGTGCCGGAGGTTGCCGGCAACCAACTCAACGTGGCGATCGCGTTGCTGCAGCAGGACGGCTTCGGCGTCGGCAAGGTCACGCGGGTCGAGCGCGAAGCGCCGGTCAACACGGTGCTCGAGCAGGACCCCGCTGCCTCGCCGCCGGCCGACCAGGCCCCGCTCGAGTGCGCGTTTCTCAGCTTCTTCTGCTCGAAGCCGAAGGTGATGCTCACGGTCAGCGCCGGGCCGGGAAGCGCCCGAGTGCCCTCGACCGCTGGGCTGAGCACCGAAGAGGCCGAAGAAGAGCTGGAAGAGGCCGGCTTCAAAACTAGGGTCGAAACCGTCAACTCGGACAAGGTCGAGGAAGGGCTCGTGATCAACTCGCTGCCGCCGGGTGGCAGCACCGCGGTGCGCGGCACCGAGGTCCTGCTGCGCGTGTCGAGCGGGCCGAAGCTGAACACCGTGCCGGTCCTGGTCGGCAGCCAGCGCTCGCTTGCCGTGCAGCAGATCCGCGGCCGCGGTTTCACGCCCAGCGTCGAAGAAGCTGCGGACTCGGCTCCCGCCGGGCAGGTGATTCGCCAAGCGCCAAGCGCCGGCTCGAAGCTGCCGCCGGGCTCGACCGTCTCGATCGTCGTCTCCGAAGGCGAAGAGATGGCGACGGCGCCCAACGTGATCGGCAACCAGCGCGCCGAAGCCGTGGAAGCGCTGCGCGCCGCGGGCCTGCAGCCGAGGGTCGAGGAAGTCGAGACAGAAGTTCCCTCTCAGGTTGGCCGCGTCGTCGACCAGTTCCCGCCACCCGGATCGGAGCTGAAACCCGGCAGCGAGGTGACCGTCAGGGTTGGCAAGGCGCCAGCCGGCGCGACCGAACCGGAAGCCGGCGAAGAAGAATGAGGGTCGCGGTGCTGGCCGGCGGGCGCTCCTCGGAGCACGACGTCTCTCTGCGCTCAGGCGAGGCGGTGGCGCGCGGTCTGCAGGAGGCGGGTCACGAGGCGCTGCGTGTGACCATCTCTCGTGAGGGGATCTGGAGCTGCGACGGAGCGGCGGTCGAGCTGGTCCCCGGCGAGGGACTGCTTGGCGCCGAGGCCGTCTTCCCAGCCCTGCACGGTCCCTTCGGGGAGGACGGCAGCGTGCAGGGGCTGCTCGAGTGGCTCGACCTGCCCTACGTCGGCTCCGACGTGCTCTCCTCAGCCATCTGCATGGACAAGCTCACTCTGAAGCGACTCTTTGCCAAGGCAGCGATCCCGCAGGTCGAGTTCGTTGACGCCGGCGAGCAGGGTTGGCGCGAGCGTTGCACGGAGCTGGCCCTGCCCCTTTGGGTGAAGCCGTCCAGGCTCGGCTCCAGCGTCGGCATCAGCAGGGTCGAGCAGATCGGGCAGCTGGACGAGGCGGTCGAGCTCGCCCGCCGCCACGACCCGCGCGTGATCGTCGAGGCCTCCGCCTTCGGCCGGGAGATCGAGTGCTCGCTGCTCGGCAACGAGCGGGTCGAGACGTCGCTGCCGGGCGAGGTGATCGCCGAAGGCGAGTGGTACGACTACGAGACCAAGTACACCGAGGGCGGCATGAGGCTCCTCGCCCCAGCGCAGCTGCCCGGCGAGCTGGTCACATCGATACGCAAGCTCGCCGTCGAGGCATTCCAGCTGGCGGGTTGCTCGGGCCTCGCCCGCTGTGACTTCTTCGTCGAGCCCGACGGCGCCGTGCTCGTCAACGAGATCAACACGATGCCCGGCTTCACCGAGACCAGCGTTTACGCCAAGCTCTGGGAGGCTTCGGGCCTCGAGTATCCGACCCTCTGCGACCGTCTGGTCACCCTCGCGATCGAGCGCCACGAGCAAGCGCGTTCCTACGAGTTCTGAGCTAGCGCAGCAGCTCGATGTCACTGACCTCGACCTGGTAGCGGCCCAGTTGATCGCGCGCTTCGCTTGCCTTGTTGAACCAGATCAGGAAGTGCTTGGAGGGTTCCGGAACGGTTAGGTCGATCTCCTCGGTGCTCCCGGCTTCAACCGCGAGCCCGACCGGTTCGCCCCATTCGGACAGCTCGGCGGGTGGGCCGGCGGCGGCGGCATAGACCTGGGCGTCCCAGCCTGGAGTCGGTGTCCGGACGACCATCTTCGAGGGCCGGACCGGCGAGCCACTCGTCACGTAGATGCCGACGCCCGGGTTGGGGCCGGTCTTGGTCCCGGCGAAGGTCTCGGAGTCGTAGTGCTCGGTATCCCAGGCGGTGCCGCTCGGATCGCCGTCGACCGCCAGTTCGACCGTGCCGCCCCCCTCTTCTTCGTCGCCCTGGGGGTCGTAGTCGGTGGCCGAGTCGATCGCCAGCGGCTGCCCCCGGCCCTTTTCGGCCCCGCCGCCACCGATGCCGCCGCTGGAGATCAGCTGCACGGCGAGCAGCACGGCGCCGCCGACGAGCAGCAGAGCGAGGATCGCCGCCCAGCTCCAGCGTGCCCGGCCGGAGAGCTTGCGCTTCGGCGGCGGCACTGCATCGAGCACGCTGGTCGCCTCGCCGGTGGTCGAGCCCGCCCGCGCCGCCTCGACCTCGAGCGCGGTTGAGAGGTCGTCGATCATCTCGGCGACCTGCTGGTAGCGCTCGCCGGGGTCCTTTGCGGTCGAGCGCTCGACCACCAGGGCCACGGCGGCGGAGACCTCCGGCCGCCGCCGCTGCACGTCGGGCAGCTCCTCGTTGACGTGTTTCATCGCCACACCGACCTGGCTGTCGGCCTGAAAGGGAACCTGACCGACGAGCATCTCGTAGAGGACGACGCCCAGCGAGTAGACGTCGGAGCGCTGGTCGACCGCGTGGCCCATCGCCTGCTCGGGCGCGACGTAGTCGGTGGTGCCGAGCACCCGGCCGGTGGCCGTCATCCCGTCCTGCTCGAGCTGCCGCGAGATGCCGAAGTCGGTCAGCTTTGCCCGTCCCTCGGCGTCGATCAGGATGTTCTGCGGCTTGATGTCACGGTGGACCATGCGTCGCGCGTGGGCGACCGAGAGGCCGCGGGCGACCTCGATCGCGTAGGCGATCGCCTCCTGCGGCTCCAGCGCCCCGTCCCGGTTGATGCGCTGCTTGAGCGTTTCGCCCTCGACGTACTCGAAGACGATGTAGGGGTGCCCACCGTCCTCGCCGGCGTCGATCACCGCGACCACGTTGGGATGGGAGAGCTTCGCCACCGCCCGCGCCTCCTGCCGGAAGCGCTCGAGCTGGTCGGCCTGCTCGGACATCTCGCGGTGCATCACCTTTACCGCGACCGACCGGTCGAGTGTTTGGTCCCGCGCCAGGTAGACAGTCGACATGCCGCCGCTGCCCAGCTTCGCCTCCAGCCGGTAGCGACCGGAGAGCACGGTCCCAATCATTGCGCTTGAGGGGCGAGCCTCCATCTAGTTGCTGACATTGTCGGCCACTGTCGATAGTTCTCTGTCGCGCTCGCGTCTCCCGCTCAGGGGCGGTTGACCTCGTGCAGTCCCTCCACCGCGCGGCCGATCCTCTTTGCCTCCGGGTAGTGGCGGCGGAGCAGGTCCAGCGCCGCTTTCTCGTCGCTGTCGGCGACCACGCAGCAGAAGCCGCAGCCCATGTTGAAAACCTCGTGCATCTCCTCGTCGGAGGCGCTGGAGCGCTCCTGGATCAGCGCGAAGATCGGCGGCACGGCGAGCGGATCGTCGATCTCATAACCGACGTCCGCCGCGAGGCGCAGCAGGTTGCCGAGGCCGCCGGAGGTGATGTGGGCGAGGCCGTGCACCTCGACCGTGGAGCGCAGCAGCTCGAGCACCGGCTTGACGTAGATCTCGGTCGGCTCCAGCAGGACGTCGCCGAGCGGCGCGCCGAGTCGACCTTCCGGGTCATCGTCCAGCCCGAGGCCGTCGAGCGCCGCGCGAGCCAGCGTGTAGCCGTTGGAGTGGATGCCGGAGGAGGGCAGGCCGACAACGGCGTCGCCGGGCTTGACCGCCGAGCCGTCGACGATCTCCTCCAGGGCAACGGTGCCGAAGCAGGCGCCGGAGACGTCGACGCCGCGCACCATGTCGCCGAGCTGGGCCAGCTCGCCACCGGGAATCTCGACGCCGGCGAGCTCCGCGCCGCGGGCGAGGCCGACGCCGACCTGCTCGCAGATCTGCGGATCGGCCCGCTCGATCGCGATGTAGTCGAGCATCGCCAGCGGCTCGGCGCCGACGCAGATCACGTCGTTGACGTTCATCGCCACGCAGTCGATGCCGATCGTGTCGTAGCGCCCGAGCTGCTCGGCGACCAAGAGCTTCGTTCCCACGCCGTCGGTGGAGAGCGCGATCCCAGTCCGCTCGTCGAGCTTGATCACGCTGGCGTAGTGCCCGGGGAGCGGCACCTGCCGGGAAGGCCGGCCCAGGTCGATCCCGCCCAGCGCCCGGACCAAGCCGCTGACTGCCGAGTCCGCGACTCCCTGATCCACTCCCGCTCGCGCGTAGGCGTCGCCGCTCACTCGGCCAATTCTTTCAGCCGCTTGGACAGATCGGGCGGCGGCTCGAAGACATACTCGCGGCCGACCCGCCGCCGAGCGAGCAGATCGCGCTCGACCAACCGAGAGAGATCGGACCTGGAGGTCTCGTGGGTGACCCCGTGCGCCTTGGCGTGCTGGCCGAGCGAGTAGCTGCGACCGGGATTGTCGAGCGCGTCGGAGAGCAGCGCCACCTGCCGGCTGTTGAGCTCATCCGCACCCTTGATCAGCTCCTCGACCTTCTGCACGGCTGCGGTGCGCCGCTTCAGGTACCGGTACAGGTCTTCGATTGCCCGCTCGATCACTTGCAGCTGGTAGATCAGGAAGTAAGTCGCATCGCCCTCGTCTGTCTCCGTCTCGAGGAACGAGCGCGCATACCTGGCGGGCGCTTCACGCAGGATTTTCGAGATCGGCAGGTACTCGACCAACCAGTAGTCGCTCACGGACATCGACCAGTAGAAGAGGATCCGCGCGGTCCGCCCGTTGCCGTCGAGGAACGGATGGTCATAGGCGAGCCAAAAGTGCAGGAGGATCGCCCGGATGACCGGGTGGACGAAGCGCTCGCCGTCTTCTCCCTCGTTGGCGAAGTCGCAGAGCAGTCGCATGCGACGCGGAAGCTGCTCGGCGGCCGGCGGCCGGTGAATCGGCCGGCCGTCGTCGCGATCGAAGACCGCCACTCGCTCCTCGCCCGGGAGCTGCAGACGCCCTGCCGCACTCGGATCGTCGAGCGTTCCCTCGGTGACGATCCGGTGCAGCTCCAAGAGCAGCTCGGGGGTCAGCCTCCTACCCATCTCGCTGCGCATGAACTGCATCGCGCTGAAGTTGTTGACGATCATCCGCTCACTGCGGTTCTTGGGCTCACGGCCACTGCGCAGGAGCTCCTTGGCGGCCTGGCGCGAGGTCGTCGCCCCCTCGAGCTGGCTCGAGCGAATCGCCTCCTCCATCAACGAGTTGACCAAGAAACGCTGGCCGGCCTGACGATCGGAGGTGACCACCTCTTCCATCGCGACCTCACCGCTGCAGCGTCGATCGACATGACGCAGGCCGCGCAGCACCTGGTCTGGGAGGCCGTACCTGAATGGCGCTCCACTGGCATCGGTCAGTGGCAGGGGCCTTAAGCCGGATTTGCGTTCGAACTTGACCTTTCGCCACCAGTCCTCGCTGCTCATCCCAATTGGGGGGTCAAGGTGGCGCAGCTTGTCCCAGTGCAGGTAGCGATCTCTGCTGCGGGGATCGGGTGGAGCGCTGAGGATCTCGAGCAGACGCTCGTACGACGTCGTGTCGAGCAGCTGGAGGTCCGTCGGCGGGGGAGCCGCTACGTACATCGCCGTGATCCAAAGTCATCCAAAGTCATCCAAAGATTTGGAAGTATATCCAAATCCAATCGTAGACCTGGATTACCTGCGCTGCCTCAACCGCCTCAACACGATTGCAGCCAGCGCCGCCCGGTAAGCCGCATACGGCCAGAGCGCCCGATCCCGCTCGACCAGCTCGATCAGGCGCTGGGAGCCGAGCGTTGAGACGAAAGAGGCGATGACGCCAAGCGTCATCGAGCGCCGCACCGACGGCGAGACGCCGCGGCGGCCGAGCCGGACGCTCTTCAAAGCCGTGGCGCCGACGATGATCGGCAAGGCGATGGTGCGCGAGAGAAGGTTCGCCTGGTCGCGAGAAAAACACCGCCAGCGCGCCGCCGCCAGGGTGATGCCGTTGCGCGAGACGCCGGGAGCCAGCGCCGCGGCCTGGGCGATCCCAAGCACGACCCCGTCGACGCCACCCGCCTCACCGCGTCCGCGCCGCTGTGGCCGGGTATCGGCGGCGAGCATCGCGGCGGCGCCGGCGAGAAGCCCGATCGCAGTCGCCCGCGGCCCGCCCAAGTGGCGCTCGATTGGCCGCTCCAGCTTGTAGCCGACGATCGCCGCGGGCAGGAAGGAGAGGGCGAGCACGGTCGCACCCCGCAAGTCGAACTCGCGCAGCTCTTCTGCGATCAGCTCACGCTGGCCAACCAGCAGCGCCGCCGCAGCGCCGGCATGCAGGGCCACCTCGAAGCTCTTACGCAGCTCTGGGTCGATCGCCTCCCAATCCCAGCCAGCAAGCCAGGGGACGAGCACGATGTGGGCTGAGCTGGAGACCGGCAGCAGCTCCGTCGGTCCCTGGACAAGGCCGAGGGCCAGCGCGCGCGGGGCGGGGATCCGCCCGTCGACCGGTTCGCTCAAGCGCCGCCCGAACCGGCCGGCTTGGGCGCGGGCGGCGCGCCCTCTTTGCCGCCCACCTCCGCCGTCCCGTCGCCACTGCCGCGCCGCCGTTTCAGCAGCAGGTAGACGACGAGGGCAATCGCCGCCGCGACGACCACGTAGTCGAGGTAGTGCAGGTGTTCGCGCCACTCCTCCCAGTTGTCGCCGACGCTCTTGCCGATCAGGCTCAGCATCAGCACCCAGGGGATGCAGCCGAGCAGGGTGAGCAGGGTGAAGCGCCAGAAGGGCATCCGCGCGACGCCGGCCGGCAGCGAGATGAAGGTGCGGATGATCGGCAGCATGCGAGTGAAGAAGACGGTCGCGTCGCCGTAGCGCTCGAACCAGTCGTCGGCCCATTTGAGGTAGCGGGGCGGCAGGTGGATCAGGCGGTTCTTCTCGAGCAGGTCGAGGCGGGCGAAGTAGCCGACCCCATATGCGGCCCAGGAGCCGACCAGGTTGCCGAGCACGCCAGCCGCGACGATGCCGAACATGGTCAGCTCGCCGGCGGCGACGCTGGAGCCGGCGAAGAGCATGATCGCCTCGCTCGGCACCGGCAGGCAGGCGGACTCGAGCGCCATCAGGATGAAGACCGCTGGCAGCCCGGTGCTGCTGATGAAATCGGTCCCCGCGTTGACGATCGGGTCGAGGAAGAAATCTGTGACGCTGGCGAGCAGGAGCATGCGAGAAGCGGGGATTGTAGGGAGGGGGCCACTCAGCAACTAAACTCGCGATGTTCCATGCGCCGGTTGAACCACCCCGTCTACCGCAACCGGGTCCTCCAGCTGGTTGCCGACGGCGCCCTCGTCGCGCTGGCCTTCTACCTGGCCTTCCGCCTGCGTTTCCTCGACGACCCCAACGGTCTGCCGGACCGCTACCAGACGCTTTTCGCCCAGTCGGTCGGCTTCGTCGTCGCCGGCAAGCTGATCGTCTTCGCTGCCTTCGGGCTCTACCAGAAGTGGTGGCGTTACGTCAGCGGCCGCGACTTCCTGCTGATCGTCCGCGCCGTCACCGTCGCCAGCGCGATCCTCGTCGTCGCCTTCACCGTTCTGCAGCCCTTTGCCCACAGCCTGCCGCGCTCGGTCGCGGTGATGGACTTCCTGCTCACCCTGATGTTGATCACCGGCGCCCGGCTCGCCGTGCGCCTCATCGTCGAGCGACCCTCGCGCGCCGGGCGTCTGCCAAAGCACGAGGTGCTGGTGATCGGCGCCGGCTCGGGCGGGCAGATGGTGGTCCGCGAGCTGCAGCTCAATCCCGACCTGGGCGCCACCGCGATCGGCTTCGTCGACGACGACCCGCGCAAGCGGGGGATGAGAATGCTCGGCCTCAAGGTGCTGGGCTCGACCAAGCAGATCGACAAGATCCTCGACGAGACCGCGCCCGACGAGGTGGTGATCGCGATCCCCTCCGCCCCGGGCACCCTGCGCGCCAAGGTCGTCGCCGCCTGCCGCGAGCGTGAGATCCGCGTCCGCACCCTGCCCACCGTCTTCGAGCTGCTGCGCGGCGGCGTCCAGCTCAACAAGCAGCTGCGCGAGGTGCGGGTCGAGGACGTGCTCGGCCGCGACCCGATCGTCCGTGAGCTCGACCGCGTCGGTGCCTATCTGCGCGACCGCATCGTCCTCGTCACCGGCGCCGGCGGCTCGATCGGCTCCGAGCTCTGCCGCCAGATCGCACAGGTCAAGCCGCGGCTGCTGGTGATGCTCGATCACGCTGAGGACAACCTCTTCCAGATCGACCGCGAGATGGTCGAGGAGCGCCACTTCACCAATGTCGAGGCGGTGCTCGCCGACTGCAAGGAGGCGGGCCGCATGCTGGAGACGATGCAGCGCTTCAAGCCCAGCGTCGTCTTTCACGCCGCCGCCTACAAGCACGTGCCGCTGATGGAGGCCAATCCGCTGGAGGCGGTGCGCAACAACGCGATCGCCACGCGGATCACGGCCGAGACCGCAGCTGCCTCCGAGGTGGAGCGCTTCGTGCTGATCTCCACCGACAAGGCGGTCAACCCGAAAACCGTGATGGGCGCCTCCAAGGCGATGGCCGAGTGGATCGTCGAGTCGGCCGGCCGCAAACATCCCAGCACGCGCTTTGCCAGCGTGCGCTTCGGCAACGTGCTCGCCTCCTCGGGCAGCGTCGTGCCGATCTTCCGCAGCCAGATCGAGCGCGGCGGGCCGGTCACCGTCACCCACCCGGAGATGACCCGCTACTTCATGACGATCCCCGAGGCGGTGCAGATGGTGATCCGCGCCGGCGACATCGGCGCCGGCAAGGGCGAGGTCTTCGTCCTCGACATGGGCGAACCGGTGCGCATCGTCGACCTCGCCCAGAACATGATCCGCCTCGCCGGCTATGAGCCGGAGACCGACATCGCGATCGAGTTCACCAAGCCGCGGCCCGGGGAGAAGCTGCACGAGGAGCTCTTCGGCCTCGCCGAGAGCGGACAGCCGACGGCGGCGAAACGGATCCAGCGCGCCGTGCGCGAGACGCCGCTCGATCCCGATTGGGTGGAGGCGACGCTCAACTCGCTCGAGCACCTGGTGCTGGCCGGCGACGAGGCTAACCTTGCGCAGCGCGTGGTCGAGATGATCACCGCCCCCGGTGGGGACGCGGCGGCGGTCGTCTACGACGAGTAGCCTCTCGCAGCCAGCACCCGTGGAGTTGATCAAGGAAATCGGGGCCTTCGCAGGCCTGGCTGCCTTCCTCGGGCTGGGGGTCCTCGCCATGCTGGTCTTCTCGCAGGCCCGCGACATTCGCCGCCTGCGCGAGTGGGCGGGATCGGCGCCCGAGCGCGATGCCGAGCGTAAGGACTCGACCTCGGCGGTCGCTGCCAAACGAGCCGAGGAGCTGCGCGCCCTCGACGAGGCGCGTACGGCTGAGCGCGCCTCGATCGATCAGCGCGAAGAGCGCCGCCGGCGTCGCGAGGCGGGCTTGCCGGAGCTGACCCGCGGGGAGCGCCTGCGCCAAGGTCTCTCGGGCGTCGGCTCGCAGCTGGCAAGGCCGCGCTATCTGGTGGCTGTCTTCGTCGTCCTCGTGGTAATCGCCGGGGGGGCCGCCTACCTCGTCACGCAGGGATCCGACAGCGCCAACGGCAAGCGTGGCGAGACCCAGTCGAAGAAGGCCCTGAAGCCAGCAGACATCGAGGTGACGGTGCTCAACGGCACCTCGGTGCCCGGCCTCGCTGCCGAGTACGGCGACATGGTCGAGGGCAAGGGCTTCCAGCTCGGCGCCGTCACCAACAGCAGCACCAGCTTCGTCGACAGCGTCGTCATGTTCGAGCGCGGCAGCGCCCCTGAGGCGCGCCGTGTGGCCAAAGCGCTGGGGATCTCCGAGGTGCGCCCGATGACGTCCGACATCGCCGAGGTCTCGGGCGGGGCGCCGGTCTCGGTGATCGTCGGCGAAGACAATGCCGCGGGCTAAGCGTCCGCTCACGTCGCGGACGCAATGAGAACGGCCTTGGGTCGCTGGGCGACCCTGGTCTTCGCACTGCTGGTCCTCGCCACGCTCGCCGCGTTCGCCTGGTCCCAGCAGCTGAAGCGCGACCCGCTGGTCATCGACCACGTTACCTTCGGCACTCCCACCAGCCGCGCATTCACCCCGAACGCCGATTGCCGCTTCGACCGCATCCGCATCCGCTTTCGCACGACGCAGTCGGATGACGCCATCGTGCAAGTGGTGAAGCCGGGCGGCAAGCTCGTCGTCACCCTCGCCCGCGACCAATTCCTCAAGCGCTACAAGTTCCACACCTTTTACTGGGATGGCCGCAGCCGTCTGGACGGTATGGCGCTGCCCGGCCGCTACAAGCTGCGCGTCAAACTCCTGGGTCAGGACCGGGTCCTCGTGCCGCCCGGAGCGATACGGCTGCACCGTGCGCAGCGGAAGTCGGGGGAAGCGCGCGACCGGTGCCCAACTCTCTACGGGAAAGAGATGCTCGGTGAGTGACGCCTTCGCCGGCTTCGGCGTGATCCTCGCCGCCGCCTGCGCCGCAGCCACGATCCTGCTGCCCCCGGGGCGCCTGCGTGCCGCCGCGATGCTCGCGGCGCTCGCCCTCTTCCCCGTCCTCATCCTCGGCGATCAGTGGGACAGCCGCCAGATCGCCGACCTGCGAGACAGCGCCGGCCGCTTGGTTGGGCTCGGTGCGCTCGCCGCCGGTGTTTCGGCAGCGCTCGCCTTCCTCTTTCGCCGCTGGTCGGCGCTGCTGCCGCTGGCGATCGTCGCCGCCCTGCCATTCCGTGTGCCGCTCGAGTCGGGGGGAGACACGGCGAACCTCCTCGTGCCGCTCTACCTCGTCATCGCCGGCGGTGTGCTGGCGACTGTGCTCAGGGACTGGGGCGCTCGACCGGCGGGTCCTGTCGCTGCAGGGGACCCACCACCCCCTGCGGTAGCTAAAGCTTCCTCGGGGGTGGTTCCCCCTACAGCGCCACCCGCCGGCCCAGGCGTCTGGGTCCCACGGTTGTTGGCTGGGTTCGTCGCGTTGTACGCAGTGCAGGTTCTGTACTCAGCGGACTTCTCCAAAGGGCTGCAGGACATTTGCTTCTTCTTCGTGCCGTTCAGCCTGGTGTACGGATTGCTGCGGTACGTCAGTTGGGACCGGAAGCTTCTAGCTCTCGTGCTGTGGGTGATTGCCGTCGAGTCAACTGCGTTCGTGATCGTCGGCTCTGTGGAGTACCTCAGCCGCGAGCTCTTCTGGAACGACCAGGTGATCAGGTCGAACGAATTTCACACCTACTTCCGGGTCAACTCGATCTTCTGGGACCCGAACATCTACGGGCGATACCTGGCACTTGTCGCGGTGATCGCGATGTCTGTGCTGCTCTGGACCCGAGAGCGACGGACATTTGGGTTGCTCACAGCTCTCATTGCCGTGGTCTGGCTTGGACTTGTGCCGACCTTCTCCCAGTCGAGCTTCGCAGCGCTCCTGGGAGGGCTGGCTGTGCTGGCAGCCATGAAGTGGAGCTTGCGCTGGACGCTCGTGGCGGCGGGCGCCGGGCTGGTCCTGGCTGTGTCGGTCGTCCTCTTCGCCGGCGGCGTCTCGAAGCTCAGCCCCGATCGCTGCAACGTAGACACCGGCGGTCGCTGCAACCTGGTGACCGGCGGCGCCAAGCTGTTTGGCCAGAGGCCCCTATGGGGCTACGGCTCCGGCAGCTTCCCCAAGGCCTACCGCGAACACATAGACACACAAGACGCCCCGGTCTCCGTCTCCCACACCGAACCGATCACCATCGCGGCTGAGGGTGGCCTCATCGGCCTCGCACTCTACGCAGCTCTTCTCGCAACAGCCCTGTGGACGATGGCCAAGAACCTTCGTCCCTCGCTGCTTCGCCTATCCGCATCTCGCGCGGGTGGCGCCGTAGGGGGGACCACCCCCGAGGACGCTTCAGCGACCGCAGGGGGTGGTGGGTCCCCTACGGCGACAGGACCCGCGCGCCAATACGCAATAGCCCGCGCAGCGATCCTCGCCACCTTCACGTCCCTCATCGTCCACACGATGGCCTACGCCGGCTTCTTCGAGGACCCGATCACCTGGGTGCTGCTGGCACTCGGCGTCTCGCTTGCGGCCGCCAGCCAACCTAGGGTGGTCGAACCGTGTCGGGATACCTCCGCCGCCTAGCGACGACCGGCGCTGCCTACACGGCGGCCAGCATCTTCTCGAAGCTGATCGCGGTCGCCCTGCTGCCGCTCTACACGCGTTACCTCTCGCCGGCCGACTACGGCGCCGCCGAGGTGCTCTTCGCCGCCGTCGTCTCGGCCAGCATCATCGTCCGCCTCGGCGTGATCGAGGCGCTGCTGCGCTTCTACTACAAGGAGGACGAGGATCCGGATCGGGTGGTTGCCACCTCCTTTGCGGCGCTCTTCTGGTTCGCCACGGTCGCAGCGCTCATCGCTCTGCCCTTCGCCGAGCCGATCTCCGAAGCGCTGCTTCCGCTCGACGACCCAGAGACCGGCCTGACGCCCGAGCAGGCGACCGAGTTGGCGCGCATCTCGATCGCCGGCCTCTGGGTGTTGACCCTGCACGAGTATCTGCTCACGATTTTCCGGCTTGAAGAGCGTGCCCGCGCCTTCTTCGTCACGACGATGCTCAACGTGGCAGCGGCGATCGGACTAACCGTCGTGCTGGTCGTCGGCGCCGAGGAGGGTGCCCGCGGCCTGTTGCTCGGCAGCTACGTCAGCGGCGCCGTCTTCGTGCTCGGCCTGATCGCTCTCCACTGGCGCCGCGTCTCGCTGTGGATCGACCGCGCCCTGCTGCGCCGCATGCTGCGCTTCGGCACGCCGACGATGCCGGCCGAGCTCTCGCTCTACGCGCTCAACTTCGTCGACCGGATCATCATCGTGCGCAGCGTCGGCCTCGCCGAGGCCGGGCTCTACTCGCTGGCCGTCAAGTTCGCCCAGGCGGTCAACGTCCTCGTGCGCGGCTTCCAGCTCGCCTGGCCGCCGCTCGCCTACTCGATCCGCGACGACGACGAGGCGCGTCGCACCTACGCAGCCGTGGTCACCTGGTTCGTCGCCGGCTGCAGCTTCGTCGTCACCGGTATGTGGCTGCTCTCGCGCTGGATCGTGCGCGCTCTCGCCGCGCCGAAGTTCTTCGACTCCTACGAAGCGATCGGCCTGATCGCCACCGGGGTCACCCTTTACGCCCTCTACATGGTCCTGCTCGTCATCCTCGGCAGGACCGGTCGCACGGAGCTCAACTTCCCCGCCACCGGGGCGGCGCTCATCGCCAACGTCGCCCTCAACCTCCTGCTCGTGCCGCCGCTGGGCATCGTCGGCGCCGGCCTCGCCCTGGTCGCCTCCTACCTCGTCGTGCTGGCCCTGATGTACGGCTTCACCCAGCGCCTCTTCGCGGTTCCCTACGAATGGGCACGTCTGGGCAGGGTCGTGCTCGTTTCCGCCGCGCTGGTCGCTGTCGGTGAGCTATTGCTCCCCACCGAGGGCATCGTCGGGCTGGCCGCCCGCATCGCGCTCTGGCTGCTCTATCCACTCGCCCTGCTTGCCAGTGGCTTCTTCAGCGCCGGCGAGCGTCGCTGGCTGACCGCGCTCCGCCATCCAGGCGAGCTGCTCGATCGCCTGCGAACCGCCCAAGCTTTCCCGGCTGCGGTCGACGGTCGTATTCCCGAGGTCGCGGAGGCAGAGCTACGCGACGAGGACACTCGCCTCTAGCTCAACGGCGCACGGTGTCCGCGATGCTTGTTCCCCGGCTGGGGAACAACGCCTGGCGGGCGTGGGCCCAGTAGACCTTGGCGGGATGGCGAGGGAGGACTGACGCCGCCAGGGCACGCAGGGCGTAGCTCCAGGCTGTGAGCAGGCGCACGGCGATCGCGGCTGCCCGGCTGTGGTGCACCCGCATGTAGCGATCTCGGTTGCGGTGGAATTCGACGATGCGGGGCAGGCCCTTGGCGAGGTCGGTCGAGAGCTGATCGTGATGGGTCGCCTCGGCGGCGGGAACGAAGAGGCTGTGCCAGCCGGCGTCGGCGAGACGCTTGGCGAAGTCGCACTCGTCGTAGTAGACGAAGAAGTCCGGGTCCATGTAACCGACCTCGGCCGCCGCCTCGCGCCGCACGAGCAGGGCGCTCGACTGCGCCCAATTCACCCGCCGGGTCACGGCGCCCTTGCTCTGCACGGTCAGCCAGCGGTGCAGGAAGAGGGCGCCGACGAGCGCTGTGCCGACTCCGGGGAAGCGCCAAGCGCAGGGCACGGTCGCACCGTATGAGTCGAGCAGCTGCGCGCCTGCAGCCGCCGCTCGGCGGTCGGCCTCGAGCGCCTCGACCAGGGCTTCGGCGGCCCCCGGCCGCAGCTCGGAATCCTCGTTGAGCAGCAGGCAGTAGGCGCCGGTTGCCGCGCGCATCAGGGTCGAGTCGTTCTCCGCCTTGCCGGCCCGCCGCTCGAGCGCGATCAGGCGGATGTCGCCGCCCAACTCTCGCACCGCCGCGGCCGAGCCGTCCTCGGAGGCGTTGTCGAGGACGAGGGTCTCGCGTTCGAGCCCAGCCGGATGCGTGCGCTCGATCGCCGCCAGGCAGGCGAGCAGGTGCTCGCGGCCGTTCGTGTTCACGACGCAGTAGGAGAGCATGGGGGCCACCGCGGTCACGATAATCGTCGGCGCGTGACCCCCCGATCCCGCAGACCTGGATAACGCACGTGGCTATGCGCGTTCAGCTCGTCGACCCCTCTGCCTTCACGCCGCCCTACGACCGTGCGCTCGCCGCAGCCCTGGCCCGCGGGGGCGCCGAGGTCGAGCTGCTGACCAGCAAGTTTCTCTACGGGGCGGCGCCCGAGGCAAAGGGCTATCGAGTCCGCGAGTGCTTCTACCAGCGCAGCGCCCGCCGCGGCCTCGCCGCGCCCGCCCGCCGCGCCTTCAAGGCGGTCGAGCACCTGCCCGACATGCTGCGCCTGCGCCGCGAGCTCGACGGCGACGTCGTCCACTACCAGTGGCTGTCTTTGCCGGCGCTCGACACGCACCTCCTGTCCCCGCGGCGCCCACGCGTGATGACCGCCCACTACGTGCTGCCGCCGCAGCCCAGGCGCCGCCAGATTGCCGTTGCGCGCCGGGCGTTCGCCGCGATGGACGCGGTCATCGCCCACTCAGAGCACGGCGCAAGGCGCTTGCGCGAGGAGCTGGGCCTGCCGGCCTCGCGCGTCCATGTCATCCCCCATGGCGCTTTCGACTACCTGACGCGCCTGCCGGAGACGAAGCCTCTGCTCGCCGAGCTGGCCGATGCCGAGGGGCCCGTAATCCTCTTCTTTGGCCTGCTGCGTCCCTACAAGGGGGTCGGGACCCTGCTCGAGGCGTTCCGCCAGGTGCGTGGCGCCGAGCTCTGGATCGTCGGCAACCCGCGCATGGACGTCGAGCCCCTGCGCCGGCTTGCCGCCGAGGCGCCGGGTCGCGTCCGCTTCGTCACCCGCTTCGTCGAGGACAAGGAGATCCCGGCGATCTTCCGCCGCGCCGACCTCGTCGTCATGCCCTACGGCGACGCCGAGCACTCCGGCGTCCTCTACACCGGCCTCGCCTTCGCCAAGCCCTTGGTATTGAGCGCCGTTGGCGGATTCCCCGAGGTCGCGGCGAGCGGCGCGGCGCGGCTCGTCTCACCGGGGGACCCACGCGGCCTGGCGGAGACCCTCGACGAGCTGGTGGACGATGCGGATGCACGTGAGCGGCTGGCCGACGCGGCCCGCGAAGCGGCTGCCGGCCCCTACTCCTGGGATGCGGTCGCCAGCCAGACCCTCGCCCTCTACGAGGAGCTGCAGGAGGCGGCGCGATGACCCTGGTCGCGATCCTTTTCTGGCTCAGCGCCGGCCTGATCGTCTACACGCACCTCGGCTACCCGCTGCTGCTGCGTCTGCTGCTCGATGTGCGGCGTCGGGCCAAGCAGCCGGCGCCCAGCTGGGACGGGCTTCCCCGCGTCTCGCTCATAGTCGCGGCCTACGACGAGCAGGAGGTGATCGCCGAGAAGCTCGCCAATGCGCTCGCCCTCGATTACCCGCGCGAGAAGCTCGAGCTGATCGTCGCCTCCGACGGCTCCGACGACGCAACCGCGGAGCGGGCCCGGGCGGCCGGCGCCGACCTCGTGCTGGAGCTGCCGCGGGGCGGCAAGCGCACCGCCCAGAACGCCGCCGTCGAGCGCGCCTCAGGCGAGATCCTCGCTTTCTCAGACGCCAACAGCGCTTGGCAGCCCGACGCCCTGCGCCGGCTTCTCACCCCTTTTGCCGACCCCAAGGTGGGCTACGCCTGCGGCCAGGTGCGCTTCCTCGATCCGCAAGGTGACAACCTCGAGGGCGCCTACTGGCGCTATGAGATGGGAGTGCGGGAGATGGAGTCGGCCCTGGCTGGGGTCACGGCCGGCAACGGCGCCATCTACGCCGTGCGCGCCAGCGCCTACCTTCCGCTCTCCCAAGCGGGCAGCCACGACCTCTCCCTCCCCTTCCAGCTCGCCAAGCGCAAGCTACGCTCGCTCTACGTTCCCGAGGCACTGGCCGAGGAGAAGATGGTGCCGACGATCGAGGGCGAGTTCGCCCGCAAGCGGCGAATGATGGCCGGCCTCTGGGACATCGTCGTGCGCGAAGGGATGATCTCGCCGCGCGGCTACCCGCCCCTTTACGCCTTCGAGCTCTTCTCCCACCGCCTCTTGCGCTACCTGACTCCCTTCCTCCACCTGGTTGCTTTCGTGACCAACTTCTTCCTGCTCCAGGAGGGCGGGATCTACGTCGTCACCTACGGGATCCAGGTCTTGTCAATTGCCGGCGCGCTGCTCGGCGGCAGCTTCCCGCTGGGACCGCTGCGCATCGCTCGCTACTACGCGCTGACCACGCTCTCGATCGCCGCCGGCCTCTGGGACCGTCTGCGCCAGGGGCCGCCGGCAGCCTGGGAGAAGGCCCCGGGAACTCGCTGATGCCGCGCTTCGCCGATGTCCTGATTGCCGCACTGGCGCTGCTGGTCCTTTCACCCATCCTCCTGATCGCCGCGCTCGCGATCAAGCTCGGCAGCCGCGGCCCGGTGCTCTACCGCCAGCGCCGCGTCGGCCTCGGCGGCCGCGAGTTCGAGCTGCTCAAGCTGCGCACGATGGTCGAGGGCTCCGACCCGGTCGGCATCGGGACTGCTGTCACTCGCGACGATCCTCGCGTCACCGGTGCCGGACGCCTGCTGCGCCGCACCTCGCTCGATGAGATCCCCAACCTGGTCAACGTGCTGCGCGGCGAGCTGGCGATCGTCGGGCCGCGACCGACGATCCCCGCCCAGGTGAAGGACTACACGCCGCGCCAGCACCGCCGCCACGAGGTACGCCCCGGGATCACCGGTTGGGCTCAGGTCCAGGGACGCGCCGGCATCCCCTGGGAGGAGCGGATCGAGCTCGACGTGTACTACGTCGACCATCGCAGCGCCGTCCTCGACGCCCGCATCCTGCTCAAGACCATCTGGCTGCTGGTCACTGGCCACGGCCTCGCTCCCGACTAGGGTCTTCGCATGCCCGGGAAGCCAACCGTCAGCCTGCGCCGCTTCGAGCCCGGCGATGCGGGAGCCGTACACCGCTGGTTCAACAACCCCGCGGCGACCAAGACGCTGATGGAGCAGCGCGGGGGATTCTCGCGCGAGGAGGCCGAGGCCTGGGTGCGGCGGGCGATGGATGACTCTGGTGAGGACCGAAAGTACGCGATCGTCGTCGAGGGTCACGCCGAGCCGGTCGGCTTCACCGCGCTCTACGGGCTCTTCCGCCAGACCGCGCCGGAGCTCGGGGCGTTGATCGGCGACGACGTGCGTGGCAAGGGAGTCGGGCGCCGGGCCGAGGCTCTGACGCTGGCCAAGGCCTTCGACGAGCTCGGCGCCCATCGCGTCTACGGGCGCATCCCGGCGCGCAACGAGGTGGCGAAGAAGACCGTGGCCGGCCTCGGCTGGCAACACGAGGGAACGATGCGCGCCCACCTGCGCCGCGACGACGCCCCGCCCGACGATTGCGAGGTTTGGGGCGTGCTGCCGGACGAGTTCCGCGCGGCGGCCGCGGATCTGCTCAAGTGAGCGCGCCGCCGATCCCCGCCGGGCTTCTCGAGGACCGAGGTGACGCCGCAGCCGGTGAGGAGTTCTTCCGCTCGCAGCCCTTCCTCGAGGCCGAAGGGGTCACCCACACCCTGCGCATCGAGACCGGCGAGGCGGAGCTGCTGGCGCCGCTGATCGTACGCGAGATCGGTGACGGCCCCCAGCGCGACGCGATCTCCCCCTACGGCTATCCAGGGCTCACCGTTCGCGCCGCATCCGACGTTGACCCCACCCGGGTGGGGTCAACGTCGGATGCGTTGGTCGATCCCGGGCGGATCGACTTCGGCGCCACCGATTTGGTCTCCGTCTTCCTTCGCCACACGCTCGGGGAGCCGCCGCTGGCCGGGGCCCGCGAGCGCAATCTCGTCCAGATCGCCGATCCGGAGCTGCCGCGCAAGAGCCGCGGCAGCGATCGCAACCAGGTCAACAAGAACCTGCGCAACGGGTACGAGCTGCATCTGGTGCCGGGGGCGGAGACGAGTGCCGAGCAGCGCGCCGCCTTCCTCGTCGCCTACGAGGAGACGATGCGGCGCACCGGCGCCGCCCGGCGCTACTTCTTCGGCGCCACCTACTTCGATCTCATCCTCAGCTCGGCGCGGGCCTGGTTGGCGCTGGCGTTCGCGCCCGATAGCTCGATCGCCGCCGCCTCGATCGCCGCCCAGAGCGACGGCTACCTGCACTACTACCTGAGCGGCAGCACCGACTCGCATCTGCGCGACTCGCCGATGAAGAACGTCGTCACCGCCTTGGTCGACCTCTCCACCGAGCTGGGCTTGCCGCTCAACCTTGGCGGTGGCATCAGCCCCGGGGACCAGCTTGAGGAGTTCAAGCGGGGCTTCGCCAATCGCGAGCTTGCCTGGCGCACGTCGGAGATCGTCTGTGACACCGCCGTCTACGCTCGCCTCTCGGCCGGGCGGGAGGCGAGCGGGTTCTTCCCCGCCTACCGCAGCGACTAGTTCTTCCTCGACAAGTCAAGGGTCAAGCTGGCCCAGGGACCAGCCGGCCGGCACAGCCGGCCGCAAATTGCGAGAAGGCTTGCCCGTCCCGGCGAAGGCCGGTCGGCAGACTGATTAGG
>Ga0157306_10000014_pt1 | contig 31363 bp, 34 predicted proteins | sample NitcycUS163409C2_FD_108391 | JGI IMG/M metagenome (GOLD analysis project Ga0157306, IMG submission 108391) | Soil microbial communities from Arlington Agricultural Research Station in Wisconsin, USA - Nitrogen cycling UWRJ-S163-409C-2 | ecosystem: Environmental > Terrestrial > Soil >...
ATCTCCTGGAGCGAGCGCGACGGCATCCCCGCGATCGACGACTCGCTGCTCTGGATCGCCTGCGAGCTGCGCGACGTGGTCGCCGCCGGCGACCACGTGATCGTCACCGGCGAGGTGCGCGACCTGGCGAGCGGCGAGGGCGAGCCGCTGATCTTCAGCGAAGGCGAGTACCGGCCGCTGGGCTGAGGCCAGCGGCCGCATCCGACTTTGACCACAGTGGAGTGGGAGTCAGTTCGGATGCGCGTCCGAAACCCCAGTACCCTGCGCGCCGATGGAGGCGACCAGCGCCCCACGCACTGAGTGGACCTTCGCCCAGTGGGCGATCGTCATCGTCGCGGTGTTCCAGCTCGGCTGGGCGACGGCGGGGCTGATCGCCGAGCCGAGCTTCGACTTCGGCCAGGGCGCGACGACCGAGCGCATCCTGGGAGTCGACTTCAACGGCGTCCACGCCCTCTCCGGCTTCCTGCTCTTCGGTCCCGCCTTCTTCTTCGCGCTGAAGCCGCGCTGGGCGGTGCTCTACGCGATCTACGTCGCCGTGGCGCTGCTCGTCACCGGCGTCTGGGCGATCTTCTCGACCAGTCCCGCCGGCGTCTTCACCTTCCCCAACAACGGCGCCGACGCGGTCCTCCACATCGGCACCGGCCTTGCCTTCGCCACGATCGCCGCGATCCAGCTCGGCCTGGATCGGCGCGACATTTGATTGAAGCTTCTTAGGGCCTAGAGCCCGGAAAATCCTTCAACGATCAGAAAGCGCCGCTGGTGCCAGCGGCACGGAGGGCGAGGAAGAGGATCACGCCGCAGCTGACGGCCATGATGCCCATCTCGCGGCGGACTATGGCGAGGGCGAGGGACTGCTGGGACTCGGCGGGGAGGGATTCGAACTCGACCTCGCCCAGCTCGCGCTCGGCGGCGCCTGCGCGGGCGCCCTCGGCGAGCAGCGAGACGAGCAAAGGCAGCGCCCCGTATAGGTAGTGCAGCTCATCTCCGGGTTCGTGGCCGGTGAAGACGAGCAGGCCGCCGAGCATCGCCTGGATGAAGACGGCCACCTGGGCGGCCCGCAGCGCGTACCAGAAGGGAATCGAGGGACGCTCGCGCAGCCAGGCGACCCCGCCGAGGGCAAAGGCAACGGCGTTGAGCGCGATCACCGCGCAGCCGACTACGAGGTGGACCTCTGGCACGCGTTTATTTCCTCCTAGAAGGGTCGGGATTCGGCTTGCTGATGCGGAATATCACTATGTAGCAATCTGTTACAAGGTGGGTGTATAAACCGTCAGCAGGCGTGGTGCGAGGCGATCGGCGCTCCGCTCCCCCGCCCGCTCGAACCAGTGCTGAAGAGCTACCTGCCGATTCTCGTCTTCGCCTTCCTCGGCGTAACCGTTGGGGGAGCCTTCGCGATGCTCAATCACGTGATCGGGCCGAAGCGCCCGCAGCGGCCGACCGCGGCGAGCCGGCGCCAGGGCGAGCCGTATGAGTCCGGCATCCCGGTCGAGCCCTCGCACGGGCTGCGCTTCGGCATCAGCTTCTACCTGATCGCGATGCTCTTCATCCTCTTCGACATCGAGGTCGTCTTCCTCTACCCGATCGGGGTGATTCTCGAGGACGCGGACAGCCTCTTCGTGCTCGGCGAGCTGGTCACCTTCGTCGTCCTGCTGCTGGTCGCCTTCGTCTACGTCTGGCGCAAGGGAGCCCTGGATTGGAGGTAGAGCGCCAAACGATGCGCGAGCGCCAGCTGCGCTCTCGCGATCTGCTGCGTGGCGACCTCGAGGGCGAGGAGCTGGAGCGCTACGTCGAGGAGAAGGTCGTGATGACGAACTTCGAGAAGCTGCTCGGCTGGGCCCGCTCGAACTCGATGTTCCCGCTCACCTTCGGTCTCGCCTGCTGCGCGATCGAGGCGCCGATCTCGATCGTCACCGCCCGCTACGACCTCGCCCGCTTCGGGGCGGAGGCGCTGCGCGCCTCGCCGCGCCAGGCCGACTTGATCATCCTCTCGGGCCGCGTCTCGATCAAGATGGCGCCGGTCGTCCGCCGCCTCTACGACCAGATGCTGGAGCCGAAGTGGGTGATGGCGATGGGCGCCTGCTCCTCCTCGGCCGGGATGTTCTCCAATTACGCCGTCGTCCAGGGCGCCGACAAGTTCATGCCGGTCGACATCTACGTGCCCGGCTGCCCACCGCGCCCGGAGGCGGTGCTCTACGGCTTCACCAAGCTGCAGCGCAAGATTCAGGGCAACCCGGACCCTGGATGGCGCCAGCGCTACAACGCGCTCGGCACCGAGGAGTGGGCGCGGGGCGGGCCACGCAGCGAACCGCGGGGCGGAGATCTCGAGGCCTACGAGCGAGCCCGGGAGTTGACCGGTGCCTGACGCCCCGGGCCTCGAGCTGATCCGGGGGCAGATCGAACTGGACCATCCCGGCGCCGTGATCGACACGAGCTTCGATCACGAGCGAGCCGTGCTCGCGATCGATCCCTCTCATCTCCTTGCAGTCCTCACGTGGCTCCGCGACGCCCCCGGACAGGAATACGGATTCCTCTCCAGCCTCCACGCCGCCGACTACCTGCCGGCCGAGCCTCGCTTCGCGGTCCACTACGAGCTCCTCAACCGGGATCGAGTCGAGCGCCTGCGCGTCAAGGCGTTGCTGGGGGAGCCCGCCTCTCCCGCGGGTGGCGCCGCAGGGGGGACCGCCCCCGAGGAAGCTTCAGCTACCGCAGGGGGCGGTGGGTCCCCTGCGGCGAGGGGACCCGCGGGCCAGCGACTTCCCGAAATCGACTCCTGCGTCGAGCTTTTCCCAACTGCTGAGTTCCAGGAGCGCGAGGCGTTCGACTTCTTCGGGATCGTCTTCAGGGGGCACCCGGACCTGCGGCGGATCCTGCTGCCGGAGGACTACGTCGGCTGGCCGCAGCGGAGGGACTTCCCCGTCGGCGGCGAGCCCGTGACGTTCACCTACAACGAGCGGAACTATGGCTGAGGCGCAGCTCAGCGAGGATCGCGCCAGCGAGGTGATGACCGTCAACATCGGTCCGCACCACCCCGCTACGCACGGCGTGCTGCGTCTGGTGGTCGACCTCGAAGGCGAGGTCGTGCGCGACCTTCGGCCGGTCATCGGCTATGTCCACACCGGCATCGAAAAGTCCTGCGAGGCGCAGTCCTACTGGAAGGTCATTCCCTTCGTCGAGCGCATGGACTACGTCTCCTACTTCTTCCAGATGGAGGCCTTCTGCGGTGCGGTCGAGCGGCTGATCGAGCTGGAGATCCCGCCACGGGCCAAGTACCTGCGGACGATCTTCCTCGAGCTCAACCGGATCCACTCGCACCTCGTCTGGCTGGGGACGACGGCGCTCGACCTGGGCGCGATCTCGATGCTCTGGTACTGCTTTCGCGAGCGCGACAAGATCCTCGACCTCTTCGAGATGGCGACCGGCCAGCGCATGCACACGCGCTACTTCCAGGTCGGCGGCGTGATCGAGGACATCCCGCTCGGCTTCGAGCGCAAGCTGCGCGCCTTCGTCGACGACATGCCGGTGCGGGTCGGCCAGTACGAGGCGCTGCTCGACCGCAACGAGGTCTTCCTCTCGCGCACCAAGGGCGTCGGCATCGTCCCCCGCGAGCGGCTGCTCGAGCTGGGCGTGACCGGCCCCCTGCTGCGCGCCGCGGGCGAGCCCTGGGACCTGCGCAAGACCTTCGATTACCTCGCCTACCCGGAGCTGGACTTCAAGATCCCGGTCGGCACGGTCGGCGACAACTACGACCGCTACCGCGTGCGGCTGGCGGAGATGGTCGAGTCGACGCGGATCGTCGAGCAGGCGCTCGAAGGCCTGCCGGCAGGGCCCTGCATCGCCGACGACCGCAAGTACGTGCTGCCGCCGCGCTCGGAGCTGCCGACCTCGATGGAGGCGCTGATCCACCACTTCAAGCTGGTCACCGAGGGCTACCGCGTGCCGCCGAGCGAGATCTACTACGCGATCGAGTCGCCGCGCGGCGAGCTGGGCTGCTTCGTGCTCGCCGACGGCACCGCGAAGCCGGCGCGCGTCCACTTCCGCGATCCCTCCTTCGTCAACCTGCAGGCCTTCCGCGAGATGTCGGTGGGCGGCTACGTCGCCGACATGATCGCCAGCCTCGGCATGCTCGACCCGATCCTCGGTGGGGTGGATCGGTGAGCCCGGTCGACGGTTCCGGCATCGTCAATCCCGACCTGCCGGTCGATCGTGCCGTCAGCGAGGGCCGCGTCCCCGACCGCTCGCAGGAGGAGATCCCCGAGCTGCACGAGGTCGAGTGCCCGCAGGAGCTGCGCGACCGGATCGAGGAGCTGATGGGCCGCTACCCGGATCGGCGCTCGGCCTCGATCCCGGCGCTCTGGGCAGTGCAACGGCTCTACGGCTGGTGCACGCCGGAGGGGATCCGCCAGGCGGCGGCGGTGATGCGGGTCACCCCCGCATACCTGGAGTCGGTGGCGAGCTTCTACGACCTCCTCCACACCGAGCCGGTCGGCAGCCACAAGGTCGCGGTCTGCACCAATATCAGCTGCTGGATGCGCGGCGGCGACGAGCTGCTCGACGCCTTCCGCGCCGCGACCGGCGAGGACGAGAGCATCTTCGTCACCGGCTTCGAGTGCCTGGGCGCCTGCGACATCGCGCCGATGGCCTCGATCGACGCGCGCTACTTCGGGCCGCTGGAGGCGGCCGAGGCGGCGACGGCGATCGAGCAGCTGCGCTCCGGCGCCGAGGTGCTGCCCGATAAGGCGCTGGAGAAGCGGCCGCTGCCGGGAGGGCCCGATGCCTGAGAAGCGCCTGCTGCTGAAGCACGCCGAAGACCCCGCCCTGCGCACGATCGACGGCTACAAGGGCTACGGCGGCTACGCGACGCTGGAGAAGGCCTACCGCGAGATGGAGGCCGAGGACGTGCTCCGGGAGCTCGAAGGCTCGGGCCTGCGCGGGCGCGGCGGCGCCGGCTTCGCGATGGGCAAAAAGGCCTCCTTTTTGCCCCGTGGGGAGATGGACAAGTACCTCTGCTGCAACGCCGATGAGTCCGAGCCCGGCGCCTTCAAGGACCGCGAGCTGATGCAGCGCAACCCGCACCAGCTGATCGAGGGGATCGCGATCGCCGCGCTTGCCGCCGGCGCCGGCCACGCCTTCATCTTCATCCGCGGCGAGTACGACTTGCAGGCCGACATCCTCGACGCCGCCGTCGCCGAAGCGTATGAGGCGGGCTATCTGGGGGTGGACATCTGCGGCAGCCACTTCGACCTGGAGCTGGTCGTCCACCGCGGCGCCGGCGCCTACATCTGCGGCGAGGAGACAGCGCTGCTCGATGCGCTCGAGGGCAAGCGCGGCAACCCGCGCCTCAAGCCCCCCTTCCCGGCGGTGCAGGGCCTCTACGGCGGACCGACGCTGATCAACAACGTCGAGACGCTTTCGAATGTTCCCCAGATCGTCAACCACGGCGCCGAATGGTTCCGCGGCTTCGGCACCGAGCAGTCGCCGGGCACCAAGGTCGTCTCGATCTCGGGCTGCGTGCAGCGGCCCGGCAACTACGAGGTCGAGCTGGGGATCCCGACCCGCGAGCTGATCTGCGACCTCGCCGGCGGGCCGGCCGAGGGCCGCGAGGTGAAGGCCTTCTATCCAGGTGGCTCCTCCTCCCCCGTGCTCACCGCCGAGGAAGGCCTCGACCTCCCCTACAGCTTCGAGGCGATGGGCGAGGCGGGCTCGATGCTCGGCTCGGGCTCGATCATCGTCGCCGACGACCGCGTCTCGATCCCCCACATGGCGCTGCGCACGGCGCGCTTCTACCACCACGAGTCCTGCGGCAAGTGCACCCCCTGCCGCGAGGGGACCAACTGGACGGTGAAGATGCTGGAACGGGTCGTGCGCGGCGAGGCAACGCCGATGGACCTCGACATCGTCGCCTCGGTGCAGGAGAACATCATCGGCAACTGCCTCTGCGTGCTCGGCGACTCGATGGCGATGCCGGTTGGGGCGATGGTGAGGAAGTTCAGGGACGAGTTCGAGGCGGTCATCGCCGAAGGTCAAGCCGAGTTGGTGACCGCATGAGCGGCAAGCAGATCAGCCTGATCGTCGACGGCCGCGAGGTGCGCGCGACCGAGGGCGAGATGCTCCACGACGCCGCCAAGCGGGGCGACGTCGAGATCCCGGTCTTCTGTTACGAGCCTAAGCTGGGCGAGCCGGTCGGCGCCTGCCGCATGTGCCTGGTGGAGATCGAGGGCATCCCCAAGCTGCAGACCTCCTGCTCGACCCCGGTGCGCGACGGCATGGTCGTCCACACGCGCACCGACCAGGTCAAGCACGCGCAGAGCGCCGTGGTCGAGTTCCTGCTCGTCAACCACCCGCTCGACTGCCCCGTCTGCGACAAGGGCGGCGAGTGCCCGCTGCAGGACATCTCGATGGGCTGGGGGCCGGGTAAGAGCCGGATGACGGATCAGAAGCGTCACTTCGAGAAGCCGGTCGAGCTCTCGCCGTTGGTCGCGATCGACCGCGAGCGCTGCATCCTCTGCTACCGCTGTGTGCGCTTCAGCCAGGAGGTCGCCGAGGACGAGCAGCTGCAGCTGCTCGAGCGCGGCGACCGCAGCTTCGTCGGCACCTTCGACGATCGCCCCTACGTGGCGCCCTTCCACGGCAACATCACCGACCTCTGCCCGGTCGGGGCGCTGACCAGCTACACCTACCGCTTCCGCGCCCGGCCCTGGGACATCGAGCAGGCCGGCTCGGTCTGCACGCTCTGCCCGAGCCAGTGCAACGTCAGCTTCACCGTGCGCGACGAGAAAGTGGTGCGTGTCGTGGCCCGCGACAACCCGCACGTCGACGACGGCTGGCTCTGCGACCGCGGTCGCTACGGCTTCGAGATGTTCGCCGCCGAGCAGCGCGTGCGCGGCCCGCGGCTGCGCGGCGGTGCCGAGACGACCTGGCAGGACGCGATCGCCAAGGCCGCAGCGGCGCTCAAAGCCGCCGGGGCCCAGAGCGCCGCGATCGTCGGCGACGCCTCCAACGAGGAGGGCTACCTGGTCCAACGCATCCTGCGCGAGGCGCTGGGGTCTCCCCACGTCGACTCGCGCACCTCGCGCGGTCTCGGCCGCGAGGTGCTGGTGCGCCTCGCCGAGCCGCAGATCTCGGCCAAGGTGCGCGACATCGACGACGCTGACGCGATCCTCGTGCTCGGCACCGACCCCCTGCACAGCAGCCCGATCCTCGACCTGCGCATCCGCAAGGCGATCCGCCGCAACGGCGCCAAGCTGGTCGTCGTCACCGAGGCACCGACGACGCTCGACGGCGGCGCTGCAGCGGTGGCGCGCTACGTGCCGGGCGGTGCCACGGGATTCCTCGCCGGGCTTGCGAGCGACCTGCGCGGCGGTGTCCCCCCGGAGCTCACCGAGACGCTGACAGCGGCCGAGTCCGTAGTCGTCATCTGGGGCGACCGCATCGCCCGCGAGGGCGAGGGCGCCGTCACCGCCCTGCTCGACCTGGCCGCCGCTCTCGATCTCGCTGGCAAGGACAACTCAGGCCTGCTCGAAATACCCGAGTTGACCAACGCCCGCGGCCTGCGCGAGGCCGGCTGCCTGCCCGACGCCGGCCCCGGCCTCAGCGAGACGACACCTGGCAAGAGCACCGAGCAGATGCGCGCCGCCCTCGAGTCCGGAGAGCTGAAGACAATCCTCCTCTTCGGCGTCGACCCACTGCGCGACTTCCCCGACACACAAGCTTGGGACCGAGCCTTGACAGCAGCTGATCATGTCGTCTGCTTCTCGACGTTCGAAAACGCCACCTCCGCCAAGGCCGATGTGGTCTTCCCAATCGAGACCCACGCCGAAAAAGACGGCACCGTGACCCACCCCGACGGCCGCCTGCAACGCGTCCGCCCGAGCGCCGCCCGTCCCGGCGACATCCGCCCCAACTGGGGCGTCCTTGCCGAGCTGTCCATCGCCCTCGGCCACGACACCAACATCAGCTCCCAACCCTCAGCCTTCGCCGCCCTCGCCGAAGCTGTCCCCTTCTACGCCGCCATCACCGACGCCGACATCGGGGGACGGGGAATCCGCTGGCAAGAGTTCAAAGCTTCGGGACGCGAAGAGACCGGTGAGCCCGGCTTGCCGGACACTCAGCGCGATAGCGCGTCCGGCGAGTCGGGCTCACCGGTCTCGCCCACCTCGGGCACAGTGTCCGGCGAGTCGGGCCCCACGGACCTCTCAGATTCGGGAAGGGCGAGTGCCCCTGGGTCGCCGGACACTCAGCGCGATAGCGCGTCCGCCGACCCAGGGGCACTCGCCCTATCCACCTACCGAGACTTGTGGGTCGGGCCGATCACCGAGCTGAATCCGCCGCTGAGGTTCCTGGCCCCACAGCAGCGTGTGGAGCTTTCTGTGTCCGACGCCGAACGTCTTGGCTTGAAGGTTGGTGACGAGGTGCGGGTGTCCCAGAACGGGACGAGCTTGAACGCCCGGGTGGCGATCAAGGAGCGTGTTCCGCAGGGCACCTGCATCCTGATCGAGGGGACCGCCGAGTCCAACGCCAACGCCCTGCTTAATGACAGCCCGGTCAGCGTCCAGATCGAGAAGATCCCGGCCCGCTGATGCTGCCGATCGCCGATACGACCGTCGTCGAAGCGACCTGGGTGATGATCGTCAAGAGCCTGGTCATCTTCGCCGTCATCTTCGGCATCCTGCCGCTGATGACGGTCCTGGAGCGCAAGCTGATCGGGCGCTTCCAGCATCGCTACGGACCGAATCGCGTCGGTCCCTTCGGCCTGCTGCAGCCGCTCGCCGACGTCGGCAAGCTGCTCTCCAAGGAGGCCTTCCGGCCGGCCAACGCGATCCCGACCCTGTTCATCCTCGGACCGCTGCTGCCGGTGCTCTCCGGCGTCCTCGCCCTGGCGATCATCCCCTGGGGCGACGTGCAGGACGGCGTCGGCCTCTACGGGATCGACGTGCCGATCGGCATCCTCTACTTCTTCGCCGTCGGCTCGATCGCCTTCTACGGCCTGCTGCTCGGTGGCTGGTCCTCGGGCTCCAAGTACAGCCTGCTCGGCGCGATGCGCGGCGCCGCCCAGCTGATCTCCTACGAGGTCTCGATGGGCCTGGCGCTGCTCGGCGTGATCATGATGGGCGGCTCGCTCTCGCTGGTCGACATCGTCCACGCCCAGGGCGAGCTCTGGTTCGTCGTTCCCCAGTTCGTCGGCTTCCTGATCTTCATGCTGGCCGGCTTCGCCGAGACCAACCGCACGCCCTTCGACATGCCCGAGGCAGACGCGGAACTGGTGCAGGGCTTCATGACCGAGTACGGCGGCATGCGCTTCGGCAGCTTCCTGCTGGTCGAATACATGGAGATCATCGTCGTCTCCGGGGTCGCCGCCGCGATGTTCCTCGGCGGCTGGATGGGCCCTGGCCCCAGCTTCCTCGACCCGATCTGGATGCTGGCCAAGATGCTCGGCCTGGTCCTGCTCTTCATCTGGGTGCGGGCGACGCTGCCGCGCCTGCGCTACGACCAGCTGATGGGCCTCGGCTGGAAGATCCTGCTGCCGCTGGCGACGCTCAACGTGCTGGTCACCGCGGTCCTGGTGGTGACGACATGACGGGCTTGGCGACTTTCCCGTCAAATAGCACAGGTAACTCGCCAAGGGGGGCGCTGCAATGAGCGAGTTCCCGTACCTGAAGGACCAGGACGTGGTCGAGGTGATGCGCGGGCCGGAGCCGGGCGGCGTCGGCGGCGCCTACCGCGCCTTCGGCGAGACGCTGCGTGGGCTCAAGACGACGATGGCGCGGCTGATCGAGGGACCGCTGACGATCGAGTACCCCGAGGAGAAGACCCCGGTCTACCCGCGCTTCCGCGGCCGCCACAAGCTGCACAAGTTCGAGGACACGGGGCTGGAGAAGTGCGTCGGCTGCTCGCTCTGCGCCGCCGCCTGCCCGGCCGACTGCATCCGCGTCGTCGCCGCCGAGAACATCCCCGGCGAGCGCGTCTCGGCCGGCGAGCGCTACGCCGCCGTCTATGAGATCAACCTCTCGCGCTGCATCTTCTGCGGCTACTGCGAGATCGCCTGCCCCTTCGACGCGATCACGATGGGCCACGACTACGAGATGGCCGACTACGACCGCGCCGACCTGATCTTCACCAAGGAGATGCTGCTCGCCGAGCCGATCGAGCGCACGCCGTTGCGAGCGGAGGACGAGTGAACGCGCCGCTACTCCGGGTCTGGCCGGACCAGCACCGTGTCGGCCACGGGGATGATCTCGTCGACCGGCAGATCGGCGCGGTCGGCGTGTTCGCGAATCGCCTCGGGGCTGGTCGCCTGATAGATGCAGACCGTCCCCACCGAGCCACCGCCCTCCTCGAGGACGTAGCTGCGGATCCAGCGGATGTCATCGGACATCTCCTCGTCTCCGACCTGTCGGGACCGCTCGGCGGCTTCTTCGAGGTCGCCGCCGGACTTCCAACCGCTCCGGCGCAGAATCACGTAGGTATCCATGACGTCTCCGTTTCTCCCTGGCCTTTTGGGTGCCAAGCCATACAACCACTCGACCAGGAAGGCGTCAACGAGCGAGAGGGGGACCGGTCGTGGAAGAGGTGATGTTCTTCTTGGCGGCGCTCGGCGCCCTCGGCGGCGCGGTCGGGGTGGTCGCGATGCGCAACCCCTTCTATGGGGTGCTGGCCCTGATCGTCCACCTCTTCTCGCTCGCCGTGCTCTTCCTCCTGCTCAGCGCGGCCTTCGTCGCCGCCGCCCAGGTCGTCGTCTACGCCGGCGCGGTGATGGTCCTCTACGTCTTCGTCGTCGCCTACGTCGGCGGCGACACCGAGTCGGCCTGGGAGCCGATCCCCGGCCAGCGCTTCCTCGCCCCGCTGATCGGCGCCGCCCTCTTCATCGAGCTCTCGGTGGCCGTGCTCGGCTCCTCGCTGCTCGCCCTCGGCACCGAGGGTCCCGACGTCGCCCCCGGCTTCGGCGACCCCGCGGCAATCGGCAAGCTCCTCCTCGAAGACTTCCTGCTGCCCTTCGAGGCCTCTTCGATCCTGCTGCTGCTTGCTGCTGTAGGCGCTGTGGTCCTCGCAGGGAGGAGGGAGCGCGTTGATGACGCGCCGGTGCCGGGTTCGGCGGGAACTCCCGGCGAAAGCCGGCCCGCCGGACCCGGCACCGGCGCGCCTCAGGGAGCCGCCCGATGAACATCGAGTGGTACATCGTCCTTTCCAGCCTGCTGTTTGCAACAGGCGCGATGGGAATCCTGATCCGGCGTAGCCCAGTAATCATCTTGCTCTGTTTGGAGCTGATGTTGAACGCCGGCAACCTGGCCCTGGTCGCCTTCAGCCGCATGGTCGGCAACCAGGAGGGGCAGGTCTTCGCGATCGTCGTGATGGTCGTCGCCGCCTGCGAGGTCGTCATCGGCCTGGGGCTGATCGTGGCGATCTTTAGGCGGAAGCTGCCACTTGACGTCGATCAGCTGAGGGAGCTGAGAGGTTGAGCGCCACCGCCTGGGCCTGGCTGGTCCTGCTCCTGCCGCTGCTCGGCGCGATCGTCATCGGGCTCGGCTTCCGCCTGCTGCCGGCGAAGGTCGCCGGGGTAATCGGCACCGCCTCGATCGGGCTCGCCTTCGTCTGCGGTGTCGCAGCGCTCGTCAGCCTGCTCGGCGACGAGCCCGAGGCGCGCCACCACGCCTCCTCCCTCTGGGACTACGCCAGCGTCGCCGGCCTCGACATCAAGCTCGGCATCTACCTCGACCCGCTCTCTGCCTTCATGGTCCTTGTCGTCACCGGCGTCTCGGCCCTGATCCACCTCTACTCGTTCGGCTACATGCAGTCCGACGAGGGCTATCGCCGCTTCTTCAGCTACCTCAACTTCTTCGTCTTCTCGATGCTCCTGCTGGTCCTCGCCGGCAACTTCTTCCTGCTGATCGTCGGCTGGGCCTTCGTCGGCTTCGCTTCCTACGCGCTGATCAGCTTCTGGTATCGGCGCTCGACGGCGACCGCAGCGGGGATGAAGGCCTTCGTGATCAACGTCGTCGGCGACATCGGCCTGGTGCTCGCCGCCTTCCTCATCTTCCGCGAATTGGGGACGTTCGACTACGAGGCGGTCTTCGCAAAAGCCCCCGAGGTCTTCAGCACCAACGAGTGGACGATCGTCGCGATCTGCCTGCTGCTCCTGGTTGGCGCCTTCGCCAAGTCGGCGCAGCTGCCTCTCCACACCTGGCTGCCCGACGCGATGGAGGGTCCGACGCCGGTCTCCTCGCTGATCCACGCCGCGACCATGGTTACCGCCGGCGTCTACCTGATCGCCCGCACGCACGTGCTCTTCGACCTCGCCCCGACCGCTGCCGACGTCGCCGCCTTCACCGGCCTGGCGACGCTGCTCGTCGCCGGCACGATCGCGATCGCGATGACCGACCTGAAGCGGGCGATCGCCTACTCGACGATGAGCCAGATCGGCTACATGATCATGGGCGTCTCGATCGGCGCCTTCTCGGCCGGCCTCTTCCACCTGATGACCCACGCCTTCTTCAAGGCGCTGCTCTTCATGGCGGCCGGCTCGATCATCGCGGCGATGGCCAACCGCCAGGACATCGACCGGATGAGCGGCTTCTGGAAGGCAATGCGCTTCACCTCGCTGATGCTCCTTATCGGCGGCCTTGCGCTGGCCGCCTTCCCCTTCACCTCGGGCTTCTTCTCCAAGGACTCGATCCTCGACTACGCCACGGCGCGCGGCGGCATGTACGAGTGGATGGCGATCGGCGGCTACGTCGGCGCCTTCCTCACCGCCGTCTACACCTTCCGCCTGATCTTCCGCGTGCTGCCCGGGGTGCCCTGCCCCGAGGCGCAGGAGCTGATCGACACCGGCCACCTGCACCACGGCGAGCCGATCAACCCGGCCAACGGTGAGCTGGAGGACGCCGACGTCGGCTTCCCCGGCCCTGAGCACCACATCGCCGAGCAGTCCTGGCCGATGGCGGTGGCGATGGGCGTGCTCGGCTTCGGCGCCCTCTTCGCCGGCTTGATCCAGGTCCCCGGTGTCGACGACGTGCTCTTCGCCTGGCTCGAGCCGGTCTTTGCCGACTCTGAGCTGAGCCACATCCACGCCAGCGTCGGCGCCGAGTGGCGCGGCCTGGGGATCGGCGGAATCATCTCGCTGCTCGGTATCGCCACGGCCTATCTGCTCTGGGTACGGCGACCCGAGCTGCCGGGGCTCTTCCGTCAGCGCTTGCGGCCTGTCTACCTGCTCGCCGCCAACAAGTGGTACTTCGACGAGGCGATCGACTTCCTCGTCGTGCGCCCGGCGCTGGCGATCGGCCGCTTCGCCAACCGCACCTTCGAGCGCCTCGTCGTCGACGGCCTCGTCAGCGGCACCGAGGACGTGGTCGGCACCGGCGGCCGCATCGTGCGCCTCGTGCAGAGCGGCTTCGTGCGCAGCTACGCCCTGCTGCTGGTCCTCGGCTTCGCCGGGCTCGCCCTCTACTTCCTCATCGCCTCGTCATGAGCAACTCGCTGCTCTGGACACCGCTCGTCTTCGGCTTCCTCGGCCTCGTCGTGCCGCGTCGCCTCGCCGGCTGGTGGGCGACGCTGGGCACCGCGGTGACGCTGGGCCTGGCGATCGCCCTGCTCGTCGGCTTCGACTCCGGCGCCCCGGGCCTGCAGAACACGGTCGACGTCGAGTGGATCCCCGGCCTCGGCGTCGACTACAGCCTCGGCATCGACGGCCTCAACGTCTTTTTGATCCTGCTGACCGCGGTGCTCTGGACGGCGGGCACCGCCTTCGCCGCCTTCCGCGAGCAGGAGCGCCCCCACCTCTTCTTCCTGATGATGCTGCTCGGCGAGACCGCCACCCTAGGGGCCTTCCTCGCCCAGGACCTGCTGCTCTTCGTCCTCTTCTTCGACCTGATGCTGGTGCCGTTCTACTTCCTCTTCGGCGCCTGGGGCAGCGACCGCGAGGACGGGCCGAGCGCAGCTGCGGCGACGCTGAAGATGATCGTCTACACGCTGATCGGCTCGCTCTTGATGCTGGTCGGGGCGATCGCCACGGGGATCATCGCGGCCGACGGCGGGCAGATCAGCTTCTCGATCGCCGAGCTGGCGCAGCAGCCGCTCGGCGAGGGCAGCCAGCGCTGGATCTTCTGGTTCTTCGCCGCCGCCTTCCTGGTCAAGATGCCGGCCTTCCTCCTGCACGGCTGGATGCCCGACGCATACCGGGCGGCGCCGCTGCCGGTGCTGGCGGTCTTCTCCGGGGTGCTGGCCAAGGTCGGCGCCTACGGCTTCCTGCGCGTCGTCCTGCCGATCTTCCCCGACGCCAGCGTGGAATTCCAGGAGGCCGTGCTGATCATCGCCTTGGCCTCGATCCTCTACGGCTCGGCGATGGCCTTCACGCAGACCAACGTGCGCTTGGTGGCCGGCTACTCCTCGGTGGCCCAGCTCGGCTTCATCACGGCGGGGATCTTCGCGCTCAGCGCCGATGGGGCCGACGGCGCCATGCTGCAGATGGTCAACCACGGCCTCGTCGTCGCGCCGCTCTTCGTCATCGTCGCGATCCTCGCCGAGCGCAGCGGCAGCGAGGACCTGCGCGAGATGGGCGGCATGGCGATGCGCGCCCCGGTGCTGGCGGCGCTCTTCCTGATCGTCACTTTGGCGACGCTGGCGATGCCCGGCTCGGCCAACTTCGTCGGCGAGTTCTACATCCTCAACGGCCTCTTCGACTCGAAGATCGTCTTCGCCTGCGTCGCCATCTCCGGCGTGGCCATGAGCGCCTACTACGCGCTGCGCCTCTACCAGCGCACGATGCACAACCGCCGGCCCGAGGGCATCGAAGCGCGGGAGATCGGCTGGCGCGACGGGGTCGTGCTGGCGCCGCTCGTGCTCTGCATCCTCGGGTTGGCGCTTTACCCGCAGTTGGTCCTCCATCGCACTGGCCCGACCGTCACCAACACGGTCGCGCGGGTGACCAACGGCAGAGCGCCGGAAGGGGAACTCGCGGTGAAGGTTCCCGACGTGTTCACCTTCCAGGAGTACCGCGAAGGGAAGCGATGACCTTCAACGCACCCCACATCGACTACGCCGCGCTCTCGCCGGTCCTCGCCCTGACCGTCGGCCTCTGCGTCGTCCTGCTCACCGCGGTCTTCAGAGCGGTGCGCCGCACCGCCCCCGCGCTGACGTTGCTGACGCTCGCGACGACAGCCGGGCTCTTGGCGTGGCAGTGGAACGACCCGACGGAGCTGATCTCCGGCGCCCTGCGGCTCGACGACCTGGCGATCTCGATCTCCCTGATCGCGATCCTCACCGCCGGCTTCGCCGTGCTCTTCTCAGTTCGCGAGCCGGCTGCCGAGCAGGTGGGCTCGGGGGAGTACCACGCGCTGCTGCTCGGCTCGGTGCTCGGCATGGTGCTGCTCGCCCAGGCGCAGAACCTGGTCACCTTCTTCGTCGCGATAGAGACGCTCTCGATCCCGCTCTACATCCTCTGCGCCGCCAACCTGCGCCGCGAGCGCTCGCTCGAGTCCGGGCTCAAGTACCTGATCGTCGGCTCGCTCGGCTCGGCCACGCTGCTCTACGGCATGGCTTTCCTCTACGGGGGCTCGGGCTCGACCGGCTTCGAGGGGATCGCCGCGGGGATCTCCCAGAAAGGCCTCGTCGACGACCCGCTGGTCCTGATCGGCATCGCGCTCTGCGCGGTCGGCCTTGCCTTCAAGACCTCGATCGCCCCCTTCCACCAGTGGACGCCCGACGTGTACGAGGGCGCGCCGACGCCGATCACCGGCTTCATGGCGGTGGCGACCAAGGCGGCGGCCTTCGCCGTCTTCGTGCGCTTCTTCGACGTCGCCCTGATCGCGCAGGCGGACGAGTGGCAACCGGCGCTGGCGGTGCTCGCCGCGATCTCGATCGCCGTCGGCAACGTCGGCGCCCTCGGCCAGGATTCGCTCAAGCGCCTGCTCGGCTACTCCGGGGTCGCCCAGGCTGGCTACATCCTCGGCGGCCTCGTCGTCGCCAGCGAGGCGGGCGTCGAGGCCCTGGTCTTCTACCTGGCCGGCTACGCCGCCATGAACCTCGCCGCCTTCGCGGTCGTCGTCGCCCGCGAGCGCGAGACGCCGTACGGCGACGGCATCGCAGCCGTCCGCGGGCTCGGTACCGAGCGCCCGCTGCTCGCCTGGCCGTTGACGATCTCGATGCTCGGCCTGGCCGGCCTGCCGGCGACGGTCGGCTTCATCGGCAAGCTCTATCTGATCGAGGCCCTGGTCGAGGGCGACTACACCTGGCTCGCCGTCTTCATCGCCGTCGGCACGATGATCTCGCTGGCCTACTACCTGCGCGTCGTCGCGGCGATGTGGATGCGTCCCGGCGCCGAAGCCGCCACGCCCGCGATCGCCGGCGCCTCCCCCGAAGCCGACCCGATCGACCCCGAAGCCGGCGGCCGCTTCTACCTCGTGATCCCAGCTCTCCTGGCCGCAGCCGCGACGGTTTTCTTCGGCGTCATCCCCCAGCCGCTGGTGGAGCTCGCGCAGCACGCCGGCGCCTCGCTCTTCTGACGAGGAACAGACCGCTCGACCGCGGGTCCTGTCATCGGGTGCGGGCCTGCTTGCGCTGCGCAGGACCCGCCGCGCCTGAAGCTTTTGTGGCACGGGGCGACAGGACCCGGGTCGAGGGCATTGGGTAACTGAAAGGGTGCCGCGATCGGGGTTCTGCTGACAACCGCCGCGATCGTCGCTGCCGTTGCGGTGGGCGTCGCTGCCGAGCGGCGCTGGCCGGCCGGCGCGGCCAATGCGGCGCGGCGCTCGCTGAGCCTGCTGCTCTACGTGCTGCTGCCGCCGGTGGTCTTCTTCAACCTCGCCGCCAGCTCGATCGATACCAGCCACGGCGTCGGCCTGGTGCTCGGCATCGTCGCCTCCTCGCTCGGCGCCCTGCTCGCCTGGTGGGTGGCGAGCCGCGTGCTGAGGCTCGAGCGCTTCCAGGTCGGCGCTGTGGTCTGCTGCGTGCTCAGCGTCAACACCGGCTACCTCGGCTACCCGCTGACCGTGGCTTTGCTCGGCCGCGGGGAGCTTTCCACCGCGGTGCTCTACGACGTGCTCGTCACCGGGCCCTGTCTGCTGCTCGGTGCCTTCGCCGTGGGGGCTGCCTTCGGCACCAAGGCCGGGGAAACCCCGCGCCAGCGAGTCGGCGCCTTCTTCACTCGCAACCCGCCTCTATACGCGGCGATCGCCGGCCTGCTCGCGCCCGAGACGCTGGCCCCCGACCTCCTCGTCGACGTCTCCCAGGCGCTGCTCGTCGCCATCCTGCCGATCGGCTTCTTCGCGGTCGGCGCCACCCTGACTGAGAACGCCGAGCACGGCGAGCTGCCGATACCGCCGCCGCTCACCCGCCCAGTCGCGCTGGCGATCGGGACCCGGCTCGCCGTCGTGCCCGCCCTGCTGATGCTGCTCGCGGCGCCGTCGATCGACCTGCCCGCCGCCTACCGCCTGCTCTCGGCGATGCCCTCCGGCCTCAACTCGCTGGTCATCGCCCACGCCTACGGACTCGACATGGAGATCACCGCCGAGGCCGTCACCTGGTCGACCGCAATCGTCGTCGGCGCCGCCCTGGTCTCGTTGCTGCTCTAAGCGCAGCATGCATACGCTGACTTCGGGTTTACTCGCCGATATGGCGACGAAGCACGAAGTCAGCACGACGGTTCCGCCTATCCTGAGGCCATGACGGAGTTTCCCACCGTGCGGGTTGGCGCGATCCAGGCGACTCCGGCGATCCTCGACGCCGAGGCGACCCTCGAGAAGGCGGTCGGCCTGCTGGAGCAGGCAGCCGCGGAAGGTGTCCAGCTGGCGGTCTTTCCCGAGGCCTTCGTGCCCCTTTACCCGTCGGGCGCCTGGGCGAAGGAGGCGGCCTCGTTCGCCGGCTGGGACGAGTTCTGGGAGCGGCTCTGGGCGAACTCGGTCGAGATCCCCGGCCCGCTCGTCGAGCGTCTGGCGTCGGTGTGCGCTGCGAGAGACATGCACTGCGCGATCGGCGTCAACGAGCGTGAGCTGCAGCGTCCCGGGTCCCTCTACAACACGGTCGTGCTGATCGGTCCCGAAGGCGTCGCCTGGAAGCACCGCAAGCTGATGCCGACCCATCACGAGCGTCTCTTCCACGGGGTAGGCGCCGGCGACGATCTCGGCGTCGCGCAAACCCCGCTCGGGCGGATCGGCGGCCTGATCTGCTGGGAGAACCGCATGCCGCTCGCCCGCTACGCCGTCTACCGCGGCGGCCCGCAAATCTGGCTCGCGCCCACCGCCGACGACAGCGAGGGTTGGCTGGCGAGCATGCGCCACATCGCGATCGAGTCCGGCGCCTTCGTCGTCTCGGCGCCGCAGTACATCCCGGCGGCGGCCTTCCCGGACGACTTCCCGGCGCCGCTGCCGGAGGGCAAGCAGGTCTTCGGCGAGGGCGGCGCGGCAATCGTCGAGCCGCTGGGCGGAAAGGTGATCGCCGGGCCCCTCTACGGCGAGGAGGGGATCGTCGTCGCCGAGTGCGACCTGCGGATCGGCCTGCACGCCAAGCGCTGGTTCGACTCCGCCGGTCACTACAGCCGCGCGGACGTGCTGGAGCCGCAGGTGCGCGACGCCTGATGCTGCACCACGTCGGGATCGAGGTGGCCCCCGGCGACCTGGAGCGCTCGGTCGAGCTCTGGCAGGTGCTTGGGTTCGTCCGGGTGGAGCCGCCGCCCACCCTGAGCGAGTTCGTCTGGCTCGAACGGAACGGCACTCAGATCCACCTGATGCCCACCGACGAGCCGGCCGTGCCACCCCGCGGCCATACCGCCGTGGTCGCGGCGGACTTCGACGCGGCCGTCGCCGAGCTGCACGAGCGCGGCTTCGAGGTGGAGCTCCGACGGGAACACTGGGGCGTGCCCCGCGCCGCGGCGATCGCCCCCGGCGGCCACCGGATCGAGCTGATGGCAGCGCCGCCGGGCAGCTAGCCGTTCGTTGAAGGATTTTCCGGGCCATAGCCCCCAAAAAGCTTCAACCAAGCAACCGGCGCCCGCCGCAAGCGCGGCTACGATGCGCCCGTGCGCTACCCGGTCGAGAGCTTCACGCCGGAGGAGCAGGCTCTGCTTGCTCCCCATTTCACCAACCTCGACCGGCCCGTGTTCGCCCTCGTCAACCTGCCGGAGACCGTCAAGGGGGCGCTTTTTGCCCGCTATTCGCGCTATTCCGGGACGGTGCGGCGGCTCTACCTGGAGGAGTTCGCCGAGGATGCCCCGGCCGGGACTCGGCCGTTCGACGGCGCCGAGGGCGAGCGCGCGGCAGGGCTCTACGAGCGGGTCTTCGTTGGCTACGGCGACGACTCGATCGCTCAGGTCGGCGGCGCCCACGTGGCCTGCGAGTGGGTCTCCAACATCCTCACCAAGCTGCTGCAACGCGGCCGGCTCGCCGCCTACCTCGAGCAGTCGACCCGCTATATCCCCTACGACAAGCCGCTGCCCGAGGAGGCCGGCGGCGGCTACCGCTACTACAGCGACGCGCAGCTCGGCCCCCAGTTCAGCGCCGCGATGGACGAGATCTTCGCGATCTACTCGCGCTCGTTGCGCCAGGTGGAGGAGTGGGCCGCCGAACGCTGGCCGCGGGCGGCCGACGAACCCGAGGGCCCCTGGCAGCGCTCGATCCGCGCCAAGGCGCTCGACCTGCTGCGTGGCCTGCTGCCGGCGGCGACCCTGAGCCACGTCGGCATCTACGCCTCCGGCCAGGCCTACGAGCAGCTGCTATTGCGGCTGATGGCCTCGCCGCTGCCTGAGGCGCGCGAGTACGGCGGCATGATCCTCGCTGAGCTGAAGCAGGTGATGCCGAGCTTCGTCTCCAGGGTCGAGCGGCCCGACCGCGGCGGCGAGTGGATCTCCTATTTGGAGCAGCGCCGCGAGCACACCGAGCAGTGGGTCTCGCGCCTGGGGCTCGACCGCCGCGATGCCGGCGAGGGCACGCCCTCGGTCGAGCTGATCCACGTCGACGGCAGCGAAGATGACCTGCTCGCCGCTTGCCTGTTCGAGAGGGCGTCCGTGCCGGAGACCGAGATCCTTGCCAGGCTTGACGTGCTCGACCGCGACGAGCGTGCCGAGCTGCTGGCGGCGATGGTCGGCGAGCGGCGCAACCGCCGGCACCGGCCCGGGCGCGGCTTCGAGGCGCTGCGCTACCGCTTCGAGATCGTCTCCGACTACGGCGCCTTCCGCGACCTGCAGCGCCACCGGATGCTGACCTGCCAGTGGCAGCGGCTCGGGCCCGACCTCGGCGCCGGGATCCCCGACGAGGTGCGCGAAGCCGGTGCCGGCGAGGAGTTCGAGCGAGCCCTGGAGACCTCGCGCACCGAGTACGAGCGCCTCAGCGCGGCAGGCCTGCACGGGCAGGCCCCCTACGCGCTCAGCCTCGCCTACCGGATCCGCTACACGCTCGACCTAAACGCGCGCGAGGCGATGCACCTGATCGAGCTGCGCTCCGGCCGCGAGGGCCATCCCACCTACCGCGCAGTCGCCCAGGCAATGCACGAGCGCATCGCCGCGATCCACCCCGGTGTTGCCAGAGCCATGGAGTTCGTAGACACCTCTAGAGAGCCACGTCTCGAGCGCATCCTCAGCGAGATTCGGACCCATCGGAAGCGGGCCACGACAGGCCGGTCCCAGTAGGCCTCCACTTAACTTTTTTGAGTAGCGGCTAGAGCCGTCCGAGGACGCGGCCCGCAAAAAAGTACAAGACGTTCCGACCTACTGGGACCGGCCTGTTCCGGTCGGATCCTCGGGTTCCTCTAGCTGGATTGCTCCTTGTCAGGCGGAGCTGTCGGGTCCTCGGGCTGGGATTCGAGTTCGGAAGCTGCTTTCTCTCCAGGAGTTGGCCAGGGGATGGCTTCTCCCGCCGCCCAGGCCGGGGGTTTGCCGCCGGGGACGCGGCCGATGAGCAGAATCCCGAAGTAGATGAACCAGAGCATGGTGAACTGGAAGAAGAGGAAGGAGACGGCGCCGAGGGCCATGCCGAGCGAGCCCCAGAAGCGGGTGAGGAGACCGACGCGCATCGCGTGGAGGCAGCTGTAGAACATCGCGACGACGAAGCCGAGCTGGCCGCCGAGGCCGAAGCCGACCGCCAGCGGCCGCAAGGGCGCTTCGCTGATCGCGTCGCCGGCGATCTCGTCGGCGTGGTCGCTGTTCAGCGCGATCCCTTTGGCCATCAGGCGCGGCACTTCGTCGCCGACGAACTCGGTGGCCGCGTGCAGGTTGGAGACGCCGCTGAGGATCGCCAAGGCGGCGAGGAAGAGTGGGGCCGCGACGACTAGGCCAACCAGCTGCCCACGCATCGCCTCGCTGCGTGCGTTGGCAGCGCGGAAGAGGTAGTAGAGCGGCGCGGCGAGCAGTCCGACACCGATCGCCTGCAGGATGCTGGAAATCAGCTGGGCGCTGCGGTGCTGGTCGACGTTGCGCAACAGCTCGGAGTCACCGTCGCTGCCGCCGATCTGGCTGGCGACGATGATCGCCGCGAGCACGAAGCCGACTGCGGCGAGCGTGGCCAGCGCCGTGGGCGGCGCCCAGCGCTTCTCCCAGGCGAGCACCTCGGCGCGGCTCTGTTTCATGCCTCAGCCTCGCTCGCGGAAGTAGAACTGGGGCAAGGCGCCCTCGATGACCTCGGCGGTCATCTTCTGCGCGACCTCGAGGTTACCGGTGCGCACCGCGATGTCGTCGAGGGTGACGATGCCGGCGAGCCTATCCGCATCGACGACCGGAAGGCGGCGGACCCGGTGCTGGACCATCAGCGCCGCCGCCTCGTCGAGCTCCATGCCCGGCTCACCGCAGATCAGCGGTCGCGAGGCGTACTCGCCCACCGGCGCCTGCGGGTCGACTCCCTCGGCGAAGACGCGCAGGGCAAGGTCACGATCGGTGACCATTGCCATCGGAGAGCCGGCCGGATCGACGATCACCACCGAGCCGACGCGCTGCGCCCGCATCTGGCGCGCGACGGAGATCGCACTCGCCTCGGGCGTGGCGGTGACGACGCCGGCGGTCATGATCTCCCTCAGCTGCACGGGGCGTACGCTACCGCCCATGAGTAGCCAGCGAACGACACCGGACGGGCGTCAGCGAGTGCCCGTCGTGCCGCTCGAGGCCGGAGCCGGTCCCGGCAATCCGCCCTGCCCCGCCTGCGGCGAGCCGCTCTTCGGCTGGATCGATTTCCGGCCGGGCCTGGCCGGGCCCGTGAGCCGCTGCGAGAGCTGCGGCTTGGGCGTCGCGGGCGAGCCGGGCACGGTTGACGAGGCACTGGCTGCGCTCGATCGTCTCGAGCAGGGCGGCCTGACGCGGATCGCCAACCGAGCCGGCTTCTCCGCCTGGATCGGCGGCGCCGGTTGGGCGGGACTGGAACCCGACAGCCGCTATCTGTTCACGGTCGAGTCGGCGCGCCGCCTGGTGGCCAACCGCGACCAGGTCCTCGCCAGCGCCCGCTGGTCGCCGGGGGCGGGCGTCGCGATCATGTGGCAGACGGTGCTCAACGGCTTCACCTTCGGCCGCAACGTCACCCTGTCCGCACTCGGCCGGACGCGCGCCGTGCCCGCCGAGCGTCCCTGGCAACGACGGCTCGACGCCCTGATCAGCATCGTCGTAGCGGCGCCGGCCCTGCTCGTGGCGGTGCCGCTGGAGCTGCTCGCAGCAGCCATGAAGCGTGGCAGCGCGATCTCGCTTCGCCTCGAGCTGCTCTAGACCTATCCCGGTAGGGGTGGAGCGTCTTGTACTTTTTCGCGAACTCGACCGCGGGCGCCCGCAATCCAGCGCCCTCGAAAAAGTTAAGCGGAACCCCTGCCGGGACAGGTCTTACGACAGGCCCTCGCGAGCCTCGCGCACCAAGGTCACAGCCTCCGGGAAGAGCACGCGGATCGCGTCGCGCACCTGCATCGCTTGCTCGTCGGGACCGCCGGAGAGCTCGAGGCGGCCGATCGAGGCGACGGTCATCTCGACCGCCAGCTTGATCGCGTTGTCGGCCCAGGCGACGCGCTGCGAGGACTGCATCTGCTCGGAGAGCTCCTCCATGCGGGCGCGGAACTCGTCGGGGTCGCCGAAGAGGTTGAAGGGGCTTCCCTCCATGGAGCACATGTAAGCAGAAGGCCTGGGCTGGCACGAAGCCGTGAGGTTCTGAGTGCCCCAGGTGCGTCGAAGGCGCCTAGCGTCGGCACGATGGACGCTGGAAGGGCAAGCGAGCGAGGATCGGCGAGCGTCGAGCAGGCGGGACTGGTGGCGCTGGTCGCGCTGCTGCTGCTCGCCGCCATCGCCGCGGTGTCCGCGGGCGGGGAGATCGACGCCGGCCGCAGCCTGGCGGGAACGATCGCCAAGCGGATCGCCTGCGCGCCGCGCCTCCCCGATGCCTGCCGCCATCATCCCCTCGTGCCTGCCTACGGCTGGCCGCTGGCTCGCCTGGTGCGGGCGCTGGCGCCCGCACCCGAAGCCAGGCCAGGACCGTCGGGCGCGCCGCTCGTCCCGGTCGACTTCCGCCGCTGCCGGCGCGAGAGCTGCGCCGTCTACGCCGGTCCTCACCTGACTGCCTCCGGCCGGCGCACCACCGCCTTCACCGAGATCCTCGACCGCCGTCGCTCGCTCGGCTTGGTCGAGGTCGTCTACTGGCTCTACCGGCCGACGCTCGGCTGGGAACGCAGCATCCGCCGCGCCAGCCAGACCCAGGTCGACGCCGCCGCTAGGGTGCCTGTCCTGACCCGGGACGACCCCGCCCTCGTCCCGCTCGAGACCCTCCCGGGCCGCAACCACTACGAGTTCCCGGCAAGCGAGCGCCCACCATGGCGGTGGCGGGTCGGCGCCCGCTATCCCGGCTGGTCGAGCTGATCGGCTCCCAAAGCCGTCGCTATCTACCAGATGAACAGCACGAGGATGCCCTGCACAGCGACGAGGAGGAGGGCACCAACAAGCGTGATCGCTGCCTGGCGAAACCTCTTCCAACGCAGGTGGTTGAGGTCGCGCTGAGTCTTGACGCTCTCGACCAACGTCGCGATCATCCTGAGCTCAATCTGGATTGTGGGTTCCACGCTCAGCTCGCCGTTGAATCTGTCGAGCACGTCATCGCCAACGCCGACGCGGCTCGGCGCAGGCCCCTCCCCACCCCCCAACCAGACGATCCTCGCTCTGAACAGGACGCTGACCGCAAGCAGTGTGACTAGCACGAGCAGCAGCAGCGAGGCCACGTAGGACACCTCGAGCAAGACCGTGCCGACGTCGGTGACGGGAAAGAGGCCCCCAGGCGAAACAAGCACGAGGATCAAGCCGGCGAATCCCGTCAGCACAGCGAGCCTGCTGTCCAGCCTCTCGCCATGCGCCCGTTCCTCGTCGAGGATCCAGCGGGCCTCGTCGAGGAGCGCGCCGACCGTCTCGGGGTTGGATTTCTCGCCGGTCGGAGTGTCCTGAACGCCGCTCACGTACCTAACCATTCCGGACCGCGCGGACGCCATTGGGGCGGCGGACCCGTGAGCTACGGCCCCCCACCAGCCGTACTAGCGCTCGGCCGGCCGGCCGCACTCTCCTGCTCCGCATCGTCCTGGGCCTGCTGGATCAGCCCACGCCAATCGGTTGTGCGGAAGACGAGCAGGATCGCGGTGAAGCCGAGCACAACCGACCAGGCCGCCATCGCGATCTGGGTGCCCACCGAGAAGGAGAGCACGGCGGCACGCGAGGGACCGTGCAGCGTTGCCACCAGCAGCGCCTGCTGCGCCCCCGCGCCGCCGGGCGTGAAGGGAACGATGTTGGCGATCGCCTGGACGCTCATCACCAGCATCACCGCACCCACCGATCCCCCGATCCCAAAGGCCTCGAGGAAGAACCAGAAGGCGGCGAAGCGGCAGAGCCAGCCGAGCCCCTGCCAGGCGGCGACCTCGCGCAGGTAGCGCCGCGGCTCGGTGAGGATCACGAGCCCCTGCCTGACTCGCGCCCAGAAGCGCCGCACGCGGTGGGCGAGCAGGTAGATGCCGATCGCGATCGCCAGCAGCAGGACGCCGGTGACGATGAGGAGCGTCCGCGGGTGTTCGGCCCAGAAGGAGATCTCGAAGGCGGGCAGGTTCGGCAGCTGGGGCGGCTCGGGCAAAAGGCCCTGGGCGATCGCGTAGAGCAGGACGAGGATGCCGACCGTCGTGTCGAAGACCGTCTGCACGAGGAAGGAGGAGGTGACGGCCGGGTAGGAGGACTGGGGGATCTGGCGCTTGGCGAGGAAGACCTTGGTCACGTCGCCGGCATGGGCGGGGACGATCGCGTTGATCCCGGCCCCCGCCAGATAGGCGGCGCTCAGCTGCAGGAAGGAGATCGGCGTGCCGGGATAGGCGGCGCGCAGCACGTTGCGCCAGGCCCAGGCGCGGCATAGCTGCATTGCCAGCAGAAAGCCAAACGCGATCCCGATTGCCGTCCATTCGACCTCCGAGAGGTGGCGGAAAAACGCGGTGGCCGCGTCGAAAAAGGACTCGAAGCTGGATGCGATATCGGCGAGAGGCATCGCAGTTACACTAGCCCGCTCGTGTCAGAGGCCGAGACCCAGACCCCGGCGCCCCAGGCTCCCCGCGACCCCGCCGACGAGGCGATGTGCGCCCGCGCTCGCGAGCGCTACGCGGCCGACCGCAAGAGCCGTTTGCGGCGGCGGCGCAAGCGCCACGCCGCGCTGCCGAACCTGATCATCATCGGCGGCCTCAAGTGCGGCACGACGAGCATCCACCACTACCTCGGCCTGCATCCGGAGATCCAGATGTCGAAGCCGAAGGAGCTCAATTTCTTCGCCCGCGAGCTCAATTGGGACCTTGGCCTCGACTGGTACGCCAGCCGCTTCGACAACCGCTTCAAGGTGCGTGGCGAGTCCTCCCCGCACTACACCAACCTGCCCCGCTTCGAGGGCGTTCCCGAGCGGATCAAAGAGCACTGCCCCGAGGCGCGCCTGCTCTACATGGTGCGCGACCCGATCAAGCGCATCCTCTCCCACTGGGTGCACGCGACTGGAGCCGGCTATGAGACCGGCGAGCTGGTCGAGGTCCTCAGCGAACCCAACTCCTCCTACATGAGCCGCTCCAAGTACTGGATGCAGCTGCAGCCCTACCTGGAGCTATTCGACCGCGAGCAGGTCGAGATCATCGCCCAGGAGGAGCTGCAGACCGAACGCGAGGAGACGATGCGCAGGGCCTTCGCCTTCGCCGGTGTCGACGCGACCTTCACCTCAGAGCAGTTCGACCGCGAGTGGGAGAAGTCGAGCGCCAAGCAGGGCGACAAATACCAGCTCATGGAGAAGCTGATCAAGCTGCCGGGCTTCCGCTCCTTCGACCGCAACTTCGACCGCCTGCCCGAGTCGATGCGCTGGCTCGTCGAGAAGGTCGTCCACGATCCCGAGAAACCGCCGGCGCCGAAGCCGCAGCTGCCCGACGAGCTCTTCGAGACGGTCCGCGGCCGCTTCGGCGAGGACGTCAACGAATTGCAGCGCTTCGCCGGCCGCGAGTTCGCCGGCTGGCACGACTACTCCTGAGTCGACCGGTGGCCCGGCTTTGCGTTCGCTCTTTGTGACGCTAGGCCTGACAAACAGCGAACGCACACTAGGCTCCGCGGCAAATGCGACGTCTTATCCCCGACCCCGGTTCGACCAGCGTCGACGAGCAGCTCGACTCCTACCGACCGTGGGAGCAGCCCCAGGCCGAGCGGCCTTTCCTGGCAACCAACTTCGCCGTCACGGTCGACGGACGGGCGTCGATCGAAGGGCGCTCCGGCCCGATCGGCTCCGCGCTCGACACGGAAATGCTGGCGGGGCTGCGCACGCGCTTCGACGCCCTGATGATCGGCGCCGGGACGATGAGGGTCGAGCGCTACGGGCGCGTGATCGCCGACCGGGCAAAGCGGGAGCGTCGCGAGCAGCTCGGCCTGCCACACGACCCGCTGATGGTGATCGTCAGCGGCCGCCTCGACCTGCCCTGGGACGCACCGCTATTCACCGCGGGCGGCGGGCGCGTGCTGATCTTCACCGCCTCCGAGGTCGAGCCGCCGGAGACCGCGACAAGCGTCGGGGTCGTTCGCCACGAGGGGGCGGTGGATCTGAGCGCGGCGATGCGTCACCTGCGCGAGGAGGGCGGTGTCCGCGCCCTGCTCTGCGAGGGAGGGCCCCACCTGCACAGCCAGCTCTGGGCCGCCGGCCTGGTCGACGAGCTCTTCCTCACCACGGCGCCGCAGATGACCGGCGCTGAGGCGCCGCGCATCCTCGAGGGTGCGGAGCTGCAGGCGAGGACCGAGCTGGAGCTCGCCTGGCTGCTCGAGCACGACGGGGAGCTCTTCGCTCGCTACCGGCAAAGCCGGGGCCGATGACTTCGCGAAGGCGCGCTCTGGCGGTCGCAGCCCTCCTCATCGGCGGGCTACTCGTCGCAATGCTCCTCCTGCGAGACGACGGCCCCCAGCCCCGCAGCCCGTACGCAACAGCGGCCGAAAAGCTCTGCCGGGGCGCAAGTCGGGCGATCGAGCAGGCCGGCCTCCGCTTGCGATCGCTTGCGCCGACCGAAAGGTCGCGCAGGCGGGCCGAGTCTGTGTTTGAAATCGTCGGTGAGATGCGAGCCGAGCTCCTGCGTCTTCGCACCGAGGAGAACGAGGCCCTGCAGGCCTTCACGCTCGGGAATGCGCTGCTCGAAGCCGAGAACGGCCTGATCCTCGTGCGCGACGACTCGTTGAGCGGCAGGGGGAGACTGTCGGCGCAGACAAAGCGCGAGACCGCCGCCGCGATGAGCGAGGTGGAAAGCGCGGCTCGATCCCTCGGTTTGGTCGAATGCGCTCGACTCGAGATCTTCGCTTCCGCGAGCTGACCGCTAGCGTTCCGGCGACCAGCCCCGAGGAGAGGACCGAGTAGATGGACTTCACGCCGAGCCCCCAGGTCGAGACCCTGCGCGAGCGCATCCTCGACTTCATGGACGCGCACATCTACCCGCAGGAGCGCGAGATCATGGAGGCGATCGACGCCGAGGTCGCGCCGGGGGTTCCCTACCCGCAGATCCTGGTCGAGGTCCGCGAGCGGGCCAAGGGCGAGGGGCTGTGGAACCTCTTCATGCCTGAGGAGCGCTTCGGACCGGGGCTGAGCAACTGGGAGTACGGGCTGCTCTGCGAGGAGATGGGGCGCAGCCCGGTGGCGGCGCCGATGGCCTTCAACTGCGCCGCTCCGGACACCGGCAACATGGAGATCCTCGCCGAGCACGGCTCGGATCGACAAAAGGAAGATTGGCTGGAGCCACTGCTCGAGGGCCGGATCCGCTCCTGCTTCTCGATGACCGAGCCCGACGTCTCCGGCTCTGACCCGACCCTGCTGCAGGCGCGCGCGGTGCGCGACGGCGAGGAGTGGGTGATCGACGGCCACAAGTGGTTCACCTCGGGCGCCGTCGGCGCCAGCCTGGCGATCGCGATGGTGGTCACCGACCCCGAGGCGAACCCCTACGCCCGCGCCTCGATGATCTGCGTGCCGACCGACGCGCCCGGCTTCAACCTCGTGCGGCCGATCCCGGTGATGGGGCACGACGCCGGGCCCGGCCACTGCGAGATCCGCTACGAAGGGTGCCGCGTGCCCGCCGCCAACCTGCTCGGCGGTCAGGGGATGGGCTTCGTCGTCGCCCAGGATCGGCTGGGACCGGGACGCATCCACCACTGCATGCGGGCGATCGGCACGGCCGAGCGGGCGCTGGAGATGATGTGCCATCGCGCCAACGAGCGCCAGGCCTTCGGCGGGCCGCTGGGGGAGAAGCAGTTCGTCCAGGAGGCGATCGCCGCTTCGCGCATGGAGATCGACCAGGCCCGCCTGCTCACCCTCTACGCCGCCTGGAAGATGGACACCGAGGGCAAGCGCGTCGCCCGCCAGGCGATCTCGGCGATCAAGATCGTCGCCGCCAACATGGTGATGGACGTGCTCGACCGCGCGATTCAGGTCCACGGCTCGCTCGGCATGACCGACGACACGCCGCTGGCCGCCCTCTGGCGCTTCAGCCGCATGCTGCGCCTCGCCGACGGCCCCGACGAGGTCCACAAGATGGTCCTCGCGCGGCGCGAGCTCAACCGCTGGGCCAAACGTGCCGAGGCCGAGGCGGCGGGCGAGCTCGATCCAAAGCACGCCCGCCGGCCGATCTGAGCTGGAGAGGGCGAGCCGCCCTCCCCAGCTAGCGCGAGCTATTCGCCCGATCGAGCTCGAGCTATCTCGTGCCGATCACGTCGATGCCGCCCGACGTCGCCGTGACTCCGCCGCCCGCGCCGCATTCGGCTTTTGCCGCCAGGTAGAGCGTGCGGCCGGTGGCGGCAGCGGGTTGGAAGCTCGCGGCTGGACCGACGCTGAGCTGCGCGGTGAGCGGCCCTGTCCCTTCGTTCTCGAAGACACGTTCCGCGACGAACTCGGCCTCTTTCAGCGCTTCCGGATCGGCCGGGTCGACGATCAACCCCAGCGCTACGCGTCTCAGCCCGGTGCACGATTCGGGGATCACGATCTCGAGACCGCCGACGTAGGCGTCGTCGCGACCGGCCGGCTGCGTGTAAGCGTTGCCGGCGAGCGGATACGAGATCAGGGTCCCGTTGGGCAACGACACGGTCGAGGTGCCACGGGCTTCCTGAACGATCCTGCCGAACGGGGTGGTCGCGCTGTCGATCTTCGCTCCGGTCACCGCTTCTTTGGCGATCTTCGCCGTCGTCACCGCGTCGTCGTCGAGCTTCTCGTTGGTGACCGCGTCGTCCTTGAGCTTGATCGTCGTCACCGCGTTTTTCTTGATCTTGCGCGTGGTCACCGCGTTGGCTTTGATCTTCGGCGTCGTCACCGCATTTGCCTTGAGCTGACGCGGGCCGACGCTGTGCTTGGGCACCTTGCGCGCCGCGATCGCCGTCGCTCCCCCGAGGATGAGGAAGACGGCGAGGGTTGACATCACATTGGCGTAGGTGAGCCGCTGACGGATCTGCTTCACGAGGCCTCCTTGCTGAGACTGGGCGAGTTATAAGAATCGCAATAGCCGGTGGAAAGTTGCGGTGGTGCCACTGGAACGAGGAAACGGCAAGCAACGAGTGGCTTACGTGGGCTGCGGCAGCTCAGCCGCGCTCGGCCTCCTCCGCAGCCGCCGCGAGGCGCTCGACCAAGCGGGCGAACTCTTCGATTCCGGGGTCGACCTTGCCGTACTGGCCGGCCGCATAGCGAGCGTAGACGCCCTCGAGGATGATCGCCAGCTTCCAGTAGCCGAGGGCGACGAAGAAGTCGAGCTCGGCGAGGTCGCGGCCGGAGCGCTCTGCGTAGCGGGCCTTGAGCTCCTCCCGGCTGGGGAAGCCGGGTGCCATCGTCGCCGGCTGGCCGAGGGAGATCTCCTCCTCCCCCGCCTCGGGCCAGTAGACCATCAGCAGGCCGACATCGGCAAGCGGGTCGCCGAGCGTGCAGAGCTCCCAGTCGACGACCGCCGCCACCTCGCCGCCAGGCGTGAGGATCATGTTGTCGAGGCGGTAGTCGCCGTGGACGATCGTCGCCGGGCCCTGCTCGGGGATGCGGGCCGAGAGGCGCTCGTGGACGGCATCGATCGCCGCCAGCTCGCGCGTCTTCGACTTCTCCCACTGACCTTGCCAGCGGTGCAGCTGACGGGCGACGTAGTCCCCCTTGCGACCGAGGTCACCGAGCCCGACCGCGTCGGGATCCACCGCGTGGATCTCGACCAGGGTGTCGACGACGCGGTTTCCGATCGCCCGCCGGTCCGCCTCGTCGGGAAAGGCCTCCGCCTCGGCCAGACCGCGCAGGATCGGCCCCTCGACGAACTCCATCGCGTAGAAGGGCGCTTCGTTGACGCTCTCCTCCTCGCAGAGGCCGACAACCGGCGCCACCGGCACCGGGGTTGGCGCCAGCGCCGAGACCACCTTGTGCTCGCGGACCATGTCGTGAGCGGAGCCGAGTCGCTTGCCGAGCGGGGGACGCCGCAGCGCCCAGCGGCCGCCGGCCGAGTCGCGGACGCCGTAGGTCAGGTTCGAGTGACCGCCCGAGATGCGCTCGAAGGAGAGCGGCAGCTGCACGCCGGGGACGTGCTCGGCGAACCAGGCCTCGACACCCGTCCGATCGATCCCCTGCGGCGGCTCGGCGCTGCCTGTAGCCTCGTCCCCCATCGCTGGCCAAGCATATTCACGGCGCCGATTCCGGCTCAGCCCGTCCGTCGCCAACCGGCTGACGATCGGCTTCGCGATTGCCTTTGCCGTGCTCACCGGGCTCGCCGTGGTGGGCGTCGCCCGCTTCCTGCAGCAGCGCCAGGACTTCGAGGATGCGATCGCCCGCTCCTACCAGGTCGAGATCGCCGCGCGCAACCGGCTCGCAGCCGGAGCTCGGCCAAGGGCGGCGCGGACCGTGGTCCTCGACCAGCAGCGCCGGCGCCAGTCCCTGCGCGACGACATCGGCCACGAGACCCGGGA
>Ga0157306_10000015_pt1 | contig 31342 bp, 25 predicted proteins | sample NitcycUS163409C2_FD_108391 | JGI IMG/M metagenome (GOLD analysis project Ga0157306, IMG submission 108391) | Soil microbial communities from Arlington Agricultural Research Station in Wisconsin, USA - Nitrogen cycling UWRJ-S163-409C-2 | ecosystem: Environmental > Terrestrial > Soil >...
CACCGGTCTCGGCCTGGCGATCTCGAAATCGCTGGTCGAGCTGCACGGCGGCACGATCGAGGCCGAGTCGACACCCGGCCAGGGCTCGACCTTTCGGGTCAGGCTGCCGGCGCTCGGCTCCGGGGCTGCCGTTGACGTGAGCCCGAGCGGAGCGGGGACGCGATGACCCGGGTGCTGATCGCCGATGACTCCGAGACGATCCTGCTGCTGATGCGGACGAGGCTCGAGATGGAGGGCTACGAGGTCAGCACAGCGGTTGACGGCGTCGAGGTGATCGAGGCGCTGCGCTCCGGGCCCGAGCCGGACATCCTGCTGCTCGACGCGATGATGCCACGCAAGTCGGGTATCGACGCCCTGCGCGAGCTGCGCGCGGGCGGTATCGAGATCCCGGTGCTGATCGTCAGCGCCCACCAGGACGAGATGGACGCCGGCGCCCCCAGCGACGTCGAGGTGAGCGGCTTCATCACCAAGCCGATCGACTTCGACCTGCTCTTCGCGGCGATCGCCGAACTGACTAGCTCTTAGCCACCTCGAGGCGGATCTCTTTGCCTTTGACCTTGGTGCCGTCGAGGTACTCGACGGTGCGCTCGGCCAGCTCCGGATCGACTTGGACGAAGGAGAAGCGGTGCAGGACGTTGACGTCCTTGATCGCCTCTTCGGGAAGCACTGCGCCCTCGCGCAGGGCCCAGCGCAGATCCTCCTCGGTGAGGCCGCTGCGCTCGCCGCGGTTGATGAAGAGCTTGACCGGGCCGCCCGGCTTGGCCACCTGCCGCGTCTGGCGGCTCTCCCCGCCCTCGGCCGGGGTGCTGCTCACCTCAGGCCGCTCGGGCCGGCGCTCGCGCCGCCGCGGCCGCGGCGCGTGCTCGAGCCGCTCCTCAGGCGTTTCCCACTCGCCGATCGTCGTCTTCACGTCGCGCTCGATGCGGCCGATCTCGTCGCGCTGGGCCGGGGTGACGAAGGTGATCGCCCGCCCCGTGCGGCCGACCCGGCCGGTGCGGCCGATGCGGTGCACGTAGACCTCCGAGGAGGCCGGCACGTCGAAGTTGATCACGTGGGTGACGTGCTCGATGTCGAGCCCGCGGGCGGCGATGTCGGTCGCGACCAGGAGCCGCACGCGGTGGTCCTTGAAGGCGATCATCACGCCGTCGCGCGAGCCCTGGCTCATGTCGCCGTGCAGCGCCTTGACGTCGAGGCCTTTGTCCTTCAGCGTCTTCTCCAGCCGCGAGGCGCCGATCTTCGTGCGGCAGAAGATGATCGCCTGCTCGGGCTCCTCGGTGCGCAGCAGCTCGACCAGGCGCGAGGCCTTCTCCTTGGCCGCAACCTCGACGTAGGCCTGGGCGATCGCGTCGACCGTGAGCTTCTTCGGCGTGATCCGGATCGTCGTCGGGTCGTACATGTAGCTCTCGGCCAGGCGCTGGATCGGCGGCGGCATCGTCGCCGAGAAGAGCGCCGTCTGGCGGCCGCTCGGGCACATGCGGAGGATCCTCTCGACGTCCTCGATGAAGCCGAGGTCGAGCATCTCGTCGGCCTCGTCGAGGACGATGTAGCGGGCCGCGGTGAGGACCAGCGAACGGCGGCTCATCAGGTCCATCATGCGGCCCACGGTGGCGACGACGACGTGGGCGCCGGAGCGCAGCTGCGACTGCTGGGAGCGGATCGGGGCGCCGCCGAAGACGGCGACGATCTCGACGTCGAGATGCTCGGCGTAGGAACGCAGCGCCTGGGTCACCTGGATGCAGAGCTCGCGGGTCGGGGTGAGGACGACCGCCTGCACCTCATCGTTGTCGGGGTCGAGGTACTGGAGCAGGGGCAGGCCGAAGGCAGCTGTCTTGCCGGTTCCGGTCTGGGCCTGGCCGATCACGTCGTGCCCGCCGAGCAGCTCGGGGATCGCTTTGTCCTGGATCGGCGTCGGCTCGTCGAAGCCGAGCTCGTCCAGCGCCTGCTGGATCTCGGGCGAAAGGCCGAGCTCGCGGAAGGCAGTCATTTGGACGGGTCCAACAACAGCTTGCCGCTTGTGCGGCGGGCGATCAGGTCTTCGTGGGCGCGGGCCGCTTCGGAGAGTGGGTAGACGTCGCCGACCGTGACCTCGAGCTCTCCGGCGGCGACCGCGCCGAGCAGCTCGCCGATCATCGGCGCAACCAGCTCACGGCGCGCCAGGAGGTGGACGAGCCAGAAGCCGATCACCGACTTCGAGCCGCGCAGCAGCGCCGCGGTCGAGACCTCGCGCTGTTCGCGCGAGGCGATGCCGAAGACCACCATCCGCCCCATCGGAGCGAGCACGCCGAGCTCGGCGTCAAAGGCCTCCCCGCCGCTCATGTGCAGGACCGCGTCGACCCGCTCGCCGCCGTTGGCCTCGCGGATCGCCGCGCCGAGGTCCTCGGAGCGCGAGTCGACCGTGGCGTCGGCGCCGAGCCGCTCGACCAGAGCGCGCTTCTCCTCGCTCGAGGCGAGACCGATCACCCTGGCGCCGGCCCGCTTGCCGACCTGTACGGCGAGGCTGCCGGTACCGCCCGCAGCCGCCTCGACGACCAGCGTCTCGCCCGGCTCGACCCGGGCGCAGCGGTGGACCAGCGCCATCGCGGTCAATCCCTGCAAGAGCAACGCAGCCGCCTGGTCGTCGTCGACCCCGTCGGGAACGGGAATCAGCAGCGCCTCTGGCACCGCCACCCTCTCCGCGTAGCCGCCACTCCCCAGCAGCGCCGCCACCCGCCGTCCATCGGCAGTCCGCCCGCTGATCTCGGCCCCCGGGATCAGCGGCAGCGACTGCTCGGCCAAATAATCGTTCCGAGTCGCATGAGTGTCGGCGAAGTTGATCCCACTCCGCGCAACGTCAACCAGAACCTCCCCCTCAGCGGGAACCGGATCCTCCAAGTCGACCAGCCGCAGCTTCTCCGGCCCCCCGAACTCCTGTATCTGAACAGCCTTCATCGGCGGCGAACCATAGTCGTCTGGACAGCAACGAACCTCGGTCCCTGCAAGGGGCGTCGGGGGCGCGTCGGCGGCGCGGCGTCTTGTTTTTCGCACTGACCACTCGGCGAGGGAGGCGACGCGCCCGGCGAAAAACCCAGCGCCGCCGACGCGCCGCCGACGCCCCATCCCCGACCAAGAGCAAAAAGCTAACCTCCCCGGCCCATGTCACTCACAGTAGTTGGATCGATCGCCTTCGACGCCGTCAAGACCCCCTTCGGCGAGCGCGAGCGCATGCTCGGCGGCGCTGCCGTCCACTTCTCGCTCGCCGCCAGCTTCTTCACCGAGGTGCGGCCGGTTGGCCCCGTCGGCGACGACTTCGGCGCCGCCGAGTTCGAGGTGCTGGAAAACCGCGGCGTGCTCGTCGACGACATCGAGCGGGTGGCCGGCGGCCAGTCCTTCTTCTGGCGCGGCCGCTACGAGTACGACCTCAACATCGCTCACACCGAGGACACTCAGCTCGGCGTCTTCGGCGAGTTCGAGCCGAAGCTCTCCGCCGTCTCGCAGGCGGCCGACACGCTTTTCCTCGCCAACATCCAGCCCGATCTGCAGCGCCGGGTCCGGGCCCAGTGCCAGGCAACCCGTTTCTCCGCGCTGGACTCGATGAACCTCTGGATCGAGACCGCCAGGGACGCCCTGCTGGCGGCGATCGCCGAGGTCGACTGCCTCGTGGTCAACGACGCCGAGATCCGCCAGCTGACCGGCGAGTCGAATTTGGCCCGAGCCGCCCGCACCGTGATGGCGCTCGGCCCCCGCGCGGTCGTCGCCAAGCAGGGCGAGTACGGCGCCGCCCTCTTTACCGAAGACAGCTTCTTCGCCCTACCGGGTTTCCCGCTGGAGGACGTCCGCGATCCGACCGGCGCCGGCGACAGCTTCGCCGGCGGCTTCCTCGGCTACCTCGACAGCCACGACGGCGACCTCGACGAGGCCTGCCTGCGGCGGGCGATGGGCTACGGCACGGTGCTCGCCTCCTTCAACGTCGAGCAGTTCGGCACCGAGCGGGTCGCGAGCCTGACCCGCGAGGAGATCGACGAGCGCTTCGCCGAGCTGCATGGGATGACCCAGTTCGAGCCCTTGCCCGCGCTTTAACGAGCCGGCGCGCGGGAGATGCGAGAATGCGCGCCGCATGGGCGCCGACTCGCTGACGATCACCGACAACCGAACCGGCAAGACCTATGAGCTGCCGATCGAGGACGGCACGGTGCGGGCGATGGACCTGCGCCAGATCAAGGTCGACGAGGACGAATTCGGCATGCTGGCCTACGACCCGGCCTTCACCAACACGGCCGCCTGCCGCTCCTCGATCACCTTCATCGACGGGGCGGCGGGGGTGCTCGAACACCGCGGCTACTCGATCGAGCAGCTCTGCGAGCGCTCGACCTTCCTCGAGGTCGCCTACCTCTTGATCTTCGGCGAGCTGCCGACCGGGCCGCAGCTCGATCGCTGGGTCTTCGACATCACCCACCACACCTTCGTCCACGAGGACCTCAAGCACTTCTTCGAGGGCTTCCGCTACGACGCCCACCCGATGGGGATGCTGCTCGCCGGGGTCGGCGCCCTCTCCACCTTCTACCCGGACGCCAAGCAGATCGACGACCCCGAAGAGCGCTACATGGCGGCGGTGCGACTGATCGCCAAGGTGCCGACCCTGGCGGCCTTCTCCTACAGGCACAACATGGGCCTGCCCTACGTCTACCCCGACAACGACCTCGACTTCGCCGAGAACTTCCTCTCGATGATGTTCAAGAAGACGGAAATGAAGCACGTGCCCAAGGAGAGCCTCTCCAAGGCGCTCGACGTGCTCTTCATCCTCCACGCCGACCACGAACAGAACTGCTCGACCAGCGCCGTGCGCGGCGTGGGCTCTTCCGGCGTCGACCCCTACTCGGCGGTGGCGGCCGGCGTCGCGGCGCTCTACGGCCCGCTGCACGGCGGCGCCAACGAGGCGGTGCTGAGGATGCTGCGCCGCATCGAGTCGGTAGAGAACATCCCCGGCTTCCTCGAGAAGGTGAAGGCGCGCGAGGAGCGACTCATGGGCTTCGGCCACCGCGTCTACAAGAACTACGACCCGCGGGCGCGAATCATCCAGCAGTACATGGACAAAGTCTTCGAGGCCACCGAATACAACCCGCTGGTCGAGATCGCTCGCGAGCTCGAGAAGCAGGCACTCGACGACGAGTACTTCACCTCGCGCAAGCTCTATCCGAACGTCGACTTCTACTCGGGGATCATCTACGAGGCGCTCGGCGTTCCCACCGACATGTTCACGGTGATCTTCGCCATCCCGCGGACTGCTGGCTGGGTCGCGCAGTGGATGGAGATGAACGACGACCCCGAGCTGAAGATCGCCCGCCCACGGCAGATCTACACCGGCGCCCGCGAGCGCGACTACGTGCCGGTCGCCGAGCGCCAGGGGCCGGAGAAGATCGTCGGACCGCCGGCGCGGCGCCCGAAGCGGCCGCGGCGCGGCGCCTGAGCTGCGGGCCGCCCGGCCAGCCAGCTAGAACAGGCCGAGTGCGAGGCTGACGACCACCGCGATCGGCGTGCCGTAGAGGCTGAGCCGGGCGAAGACGCGGCTCCAGAGGCCCTCGTAGCGGACGCTCTGGAAGATGAGCAGGCCGACGACATGGGCGAGGTTGACCAGCGCGAAGCCGATCGCGATCAGGATCCGGGCGGCACAGTTCCAGGCGAGACGGTTTTCCTCGTGATCGGCACCACCGGTGGAGCTGGCAACGCAATCGGCAGCGAGGATCGCCAGCACCAGCGTGCCGACGATCGCGACGACGATGCCGGCAATGTTGCGCTTGGTCAGCGGCGGCAGGTTGGCTGACGGGCGCCAGCCTTCTCGGCGCCCGGCCCCCCGCTCTGTTCGCTCGATATCGAGCACCGACGGGTCCGAGCTCCCAGCTTCGACGAAGAGCTCGGTGACCGGCAGCTCCAGGTCGCGCTGCGCTTGCTCGAGCAGCCCTTGCTCGGCGAAGGCGCCGTCCTCGTCGTGATGGCCGACGATAAGCACCTGATCGGGGTGGAGCTTGAGGATCTCGTCGTTGATCGCCTGGATCGGGTCGGCGTCGCCGACCTCGCCATCGGCATCGAACCCCGCCCCGCGCAGTTGCTCGAGGGTCTCGCGCAAGCGCTCCCCGGCTTCGGGGATCGCTCCGTCGACGTCACCCGCGTAGTGCTCGAGTGCCGAGCCGGCGAGAGCCGGAGCGACGACGAACACCGACTCGGTCCCTGGCGCAAGCTGCGCGCGCAAGGCGTCGCGCAGCTTCTCTCCCGCGACCGCCTCGTTGGCGACCACCAGCGCGCGCTTGCCCAGCTTGTCTGGGGTGGGATCGGCCATGGTCCCTCTGCTTTCGCGCTACCCGCCAGCCATGCCGGTCAAAACGCGTACTCTGCGGCGGTGACCGCCTGGCAGCTGACGATTCGCCACGGATCCGATGTGTCGAGCATCTCCTTCGACGACCTGAGCGAGGCAATCGCCGAGATGCGTCGGCGGGCGCTGGAGATCCGCGCCCAGGGACCGGCGAGACCGGTCTCGGCGCTGCGCGAGTTCAACCCCGGCGATCAGGTCCAGGCACGCCTGCAGCTGAGTGGCAAGGGCTGGCTACGCAAGCCGGTCGCCGGCATCGACCTGCGCGGCGACGGCACCTTCATGCCGTTCCGCGGCGGGATCCGTCGCGAGGAGCTCGACCCCACCGACCACGACACCCCCTTCGACATCGTGCGCGAGACTCTGGAAGAGACCTAGCTTGGCGACTTTCCCGTCAAATACGCGGGGTAAGTCGCCAAGCCTCGAGCGATGAACGAAGCCGAGACCGAGATCCCCAAGGGCAGCTATGCCGCCGGGCGCCGCATCGAGCTGCCGGCCGGCGCCGAAGCGCCTTACGCCGTCTTCATCAACGGCGTCGAGCAGCGCGAGGGCGCCGACTACAACCTGCGCGCCGGCGAGATCGTCTTCACCCGCCAGATCGTCAAGGAGAAGGTCGGCACCGGCCGCTGGTTGGCGATGTACCTGGGCCTATTCGGCACCTACCGCAAGAACGAGACGATCGACCTTCAGTTCCAGCGGGCCGGCAGGACCGAGCTGGTCTCCGACCTGCCGGTGCAGCCGGACTGACCCCCGGGGAGCCGGTGCACGCGGCTCCCCGGGGGTCGACTGCTACGGAATCTGGGCGCAGATCGCGAACGCGCGGGCGGTCGCAGCTCCGGTTCCGCCGGCCGGGTTGCGGTAGACGATGCGCCAGGCGTCGAAGGTCTCTCCGTCGACTGGCAGGCTGCCCTCCGCTCCCGGTACCGTCTTGAACGGCCGGGACACGGTCAGGTGGATGTCGTCGGAGCTGCTTTGATCGACCGAGCTGCCGCCGCCGATGACCGTGGCGCCCGCCGGACAGGCGACTTCGATGCCCGTGGTGGAGTTGTCGGCAAGCGCAAGGTCCTCGCGCTGCACGGTGATCGTGCCGCCGAGGAAGGTGCCGGCTTTGACGTCGGCGCCGCCAAGCGAGCCGTCGACCACCTTCGAGCCGTCCACCGAGTTGGGGGCGAGGTCGGCAAGGGCGACGGAGCCGTCGACCAGTTTCGCTCCGTCCACCGAGTTTGCACCCAGATCGGCGAGCGCGATCGAGCCGTCCTTCATATCGATCCCGGTGAGCGAGCCGTCCTTGACCTTCGGTGAGCGGACCGCGTTTTTCCTCAGCTGTTTGGGTCCTACGCTGTTCACTTCCAGCGCCGCGTAGCTGGCTCCGCCGAGGGCGACGAAGAGCGCGATCGTGGCAACGATCATCGCTGGCGATGGACGGTGTCGGGCTAGGCGACGCATCTATACCTCCTGTGGATGGGTTTGGAGCTTCACTTAAGTGAGTTCGAATTCGACGTCGAAGCTGCAGGGGCCGGCACTGGACTCCGCGTAGTCCGCAGTCCCCGCGTAGTGCGAGGAGGCCGACCATGTCCCTGGCTGGTTGGCCGTCGGCGTCACCGACGCTTTCCAAGCGCCTTTCGCGTCGGTCGTCGCTTTCACGACCTCCGGAGGACCACTGGGGGGTGTGAAGGTGACCTCCACTGTGGAACCAGCGGGCGCCCCGCTTAGCGTTCCCGACACGGTTACCGGGCGGCCGGGCACACCGCCGGCCGGGCATTTCTGCTCCAGTTTGGTCGGCGCCTTGGGCACCCCCGTCACAGGCACGCTGATCGGCTGGGCGCCGTCGGCCTCGACGGCGACCTGGAGGTCGCCCGGGGTTACCGAGCCGTCGCCGAAGGAGGCTGGAATCGCAACCGAGCCGTCGCCGGCGATCGCCTTGCCGACGACCTCACCATCGCGCAGCAGGCTGATCGGCTGCCCGAGGAGCTCTTTGGGCAGGCTGACCTGGACCCAGTAAGGCGGCGGCTCCGGTTTCGGAGGGCCGATCTCCGCCTTGAAGACCGCCTCGAACAGTCTGGGATCGAAGACGATCGGCGCGTGGCCGCCACCCCACATCTGCATCGACGGATCGCCGAAGTAGTGCCAGAGGTAGAGCTCGTTGCGGGTGTTGCCGTCGCTGCCCGGAGGGGCCAATCCCGCCAGGCGGAGCTTGCCGTGGATCAGCGCGTCGCCAACCCGCTGATTCGTTGCCGGCCCCTCGGAGGGCAGCACGCTCGGCAGCAGCGCATCGACGAAGCCGAGGCCGATCTGCGAGTTGTGCCAGGAAGGCGAGTTCCTGGTGTCGCCGAAGACGCCGACCGCGCCGCCGTCGGGCTTGACCAGCGCCTGCTGGACGAACGAGGTCTCGTCATCGTCGTACCGAGCGCTGGCGCAGTTGATGCTCATCAATACCGGCAGCAGGGCGCCGTTTGTCAGGCCTTCCACCTCGGTCGTGGTGAAGAGCGGGTCGCCCCAGCCGTCGGACCAGCCGTGGTCGCGGTGGATGATCATGAAGCGGCCCGCGTTCCAGGCCGTGGTCACATCCGCCCCGTCGCCGTCCCAGGGGAAGGTCGGCTTCTGCAGGGAGGCGGGAATGTCGGTGCCGTCGTTGAATTTTTTCGGCTCCGTCGTCGGCGAGTCCTCGTAGATCCGATCGACGGTGACCCCGCGTTTGACGAGGCCTTTGCGCACGGTCTCCGCGAACTGGACGAAGGTCCGGTCCTCGCGGCCGTCGTTGACCTCGCCGACGTCGTCGGTGTCCTGGAACTGGGCAGCAAGCGACGCGTGGTTGAGGAAGGCAGCGCCACCTGGCGCCGTCGTCTCGTAGCCGATGATCTTTGCCACGGCGGCGGCGACCTGCGCTTCGTCGGCGCCGAGGATGCGGCCGACTGCGACGTCGGGCAGCTCGTCGGTGTCATCGCGCATCGAGTACTGCAGGTCGGAGACGATCCCGTTGATCCCCGGGAAGGTCGGCACCAGCTCGTCGTCACCGACGATCGTCACGTAGCTCGGGTGGATGCAGAGCGGCGCCGTGAGCCTGGCCCGGATGTAGGTCTGGATCTCAGCCGCCGTCGTTCCGATCTGACCCACGGCGGCGCCTGTCTCGACCACCGAGACCCGGTAGCCGGCGGCGCGACGCGCATTGGCGAAGGTGTCGGCGCTGGTCCGCGTGGCCGGGTTGGTGATGACGAGCATCTCGGCCCCGCAGCGACGCAGGATGAAGTCGAGCTTGGAGGAGACGGCGCCCGCGTTGAGCAGGCTGCCGGCGAGGCGGCGCTGCAGCCGCTCCCAGGGCGAGACGAGCTCGTCGCTGAAGGTGTGGGTGCCGCCTTGGAAGACGACGTTGACGTCGACCGACGTGAGGACCTTCAGCTTCTTCGCCTTGGGGTCGTACTGGACCGCCGGGACGACGAGGTTGCCGATCGTCAGGTCTCGCGCTTTGCCGAGCAGGTCGCCGTCGGCCGGCTGCGCGGGCGTCAGCCCTTTGGCTTTGTAGGCCTTGGGGTCGATCGTGAAGGGCTTGGCGGCAAACGGGGGTCTGTTGAAGTTGGGCGCTTTGGTGATCTCGTCGACCGGGTCGGGCTGCGCTGGAAAAACGTTGACCCCGTCGAGCGTGTAGGAGTCGACGTCGCTTGATTTGACGATCAGTTTGGCGCCGTCTGGGACCCCGATCACCTCGCTTGCGACCGGGATACCGGGCTTGCCGGGATCGCCGGGGGCATCGGTGTTGGGCAGCACCAGCTGAGTCCAGGTCTTCCCAGCGCCCGTTTGCGCGACGAATTGAAGCTCCGGGAGCTGAACTCGGACCTTCATCCCGTTGGCATCGCTCTTCAAGACTTTCATCTTGGTGTTCGCAAGCCGGCTCGGCTTGGTACCGCCCCCGCAGCGCTTGGTGCGCTTGCTGGCGAGCAGACCACTGCTCGCTTTCAGGGATATCGGGCCAAGGGCGGCGATGCGCGCCGCAAGCCTGCGTCCTTTCTTGCCCCGCTTGACCTTGATGCCGAGCAGGATGCGCCGGTACTGGCTGAGGCTCTTGACGGCCCGACAGGGACGTTTTGCAGCCGCCAGCCGGGCGCTTTTTGCGGCTTTCTCGAGCGCGCGATGCTTGGCGGGCGCAAAGGCGTTGTCGGGGAGCGCGTTGGTCCGCGCAACCAGGACCTTCAGGGAGGAGCTTGCCGAATTGCCTTTTTTCTTGGCCGCCACAGCCGGCAGGGCGGCTGCGAATAGAACGATCAGACCAACGAGAACGATCAGGGCCTTCGAGCCGGCTCTCGGCATAGGAACTTTCCCTCCTCCTTAATGCAGATTTTCTGAGTATCCGCTCAGTCGGCCTGCAATCTACAGCCGATATCGGTCCGTGCAAGCGACACGGACGAAAGTAGACGCTGGGGTATTAGCTCGTGGAGCGCTTCGCAGCGCTCAGTTGAAGACGTAGAGCACGGCGAAAGCAGTCAGCACGAACGTTGCGGCGGCGGCGATCATCCCCTTGTCCCTGGAGACCATGGCTGCGATCGAGCGGTCGTCGGCGCGGTCATAGATCAGGTAGAGGTAGCGGAAGATGCCGTAGACCATCGGCGGGATCGTCCACATCATCGCGTTGCCGACGATCGGCGAGTCGACGGCGTAGATCGAGTAGCTGATCACCGTGCCGGTGGTGACCATGGCGACCATCTGGTCGAGGAAGGGCAGCGAGTAATGCTCGAGGACTGGGCGGCTGGTGGTTCCTTCGTGCAGCTCGGAAACCGCCTCCTGGCGTCGCTTGGTGACGCCGAGGAAGAGCGCCAGCATCCCCATGCAGAGGATCAGCCATTCCGAGGCATGGGCATCGACGGCGCTGGCGCCGGCCGCGACTCGCAGGATGAACAGCCCCGCCAGAGTCATCACGTCGACGATCACGACCTGCTTGAGGCCAAGGCTGTAGGCCATCTGGGCGACGCCGTAGCCGACCACCATCAGCCCGACCTCCCAGTTGACGGTGGCGAAGGCGAGGCAGATGCCGAAAGCCGCCAGCAGCGGCGCGATCAGCTTCGCCGTGCTCTCCGACAGCTCTCGAGCGGCAAGCGGGCGGAAGCGCTTCTTCGGGTGCTTGCGGTCGAGCTCGACGTCGATCAGGTCGTTGAGGTAATAGCCGGCGCTGGAGATCGCGCAGAAGGAGACGAAGGCGAGGGTCGCCTCCAGCACCGCCTGCGGGTCGTTGAACTTGCCGGAGAAGAGCAGGCCAGCGAAGACGAAGAAGTTCTTGATCCACTCCTGCGGCCGCCCGGTCTTGATCGCGGCCCGCAGCGGCGAGCGCTGCGGGACGACCGGCTGGTCCATCGGAGGCGCTGGGACGGTTGGTTGTTCGGAAGTGATCGTTTCCACGCTGGAAGGCGGGCGAGAGCCGGAATCCGCTTGCGACCGGGAAGATCGGTCGCGACAGGGTAGCGCTGCCGGTCGTCAGTCTCCCCGGCCCACCTCGCCCTGGGCGTCCTCGAGCGCATCGAGGTCGTCGCGGTCTCGAGGCCGCTCGCTTGCGCGCTTCATCTCCAACAAATGCTCAAGCGAGCAGACCCTCACGACCAGACCATCCATGTCGACATTGGTCGCCTCGCCCTCCAGTGCCGCAAAGGCAGGCACTTGAGGCAACCCCTGCAGGATGTCGACACGCCCCAGATCGGTGACTACCAAGGTTCGGTCTCCGGTCCTGAGAAAAGGGGAAATCGCGCTTGAGTCGAGCAGGCGATCGTCTACCTCGACTTTTCCCCCGAGCTCTTTGAGCAGAAGGTCGAGGCGTTCCAGGTTCTCCCAAGAGGGATCCGGGACCAGATCGATGTCCCGGGTGGCGCGGATATAGCCCCAAGCATTGACCGCAAGGCCGCCCACGAGCACGAAGCGGATCTCCGACTCGATCAGGCGTTCCAAGAGTTGCCGCAGGCGCAGCGGCTCGGGCACCTAGGGCCTCCGGGCGGCGCCAGTGAAAGTCGAAAGGAATTCGCTGAGGGTCAAGCCTTCGGAGAGATTGACGCCCAGGGGACGTCGCGCGTCTTCGCGGATCTGTCGGCGCCGTGCCTCCTCATTGGCACGCCAGAGACCGCCTGGCTTCTTTTTCTTGCTCGCCACATGCATGAGAGTAGCCGGCGGACGCCGGACTGGACGCATGGATCGATGCCCCCTTGCATGGTTGACTATTGGTACGGGAGAGGATTTCTTGTTGCAGCAGAGGCCAAATTCAGAAAGATCCGAAGCGCTGGCAGCAGATTCATCGGTGCCGTGTGCGAGTTCCCTGGAACGTCTGATCGGGCGGACACCCGATCCGCTCGCCGACAGACCGCAATTGACCGAGCTTTGCGATCAGCCAAGTCCTGCTGTCTCGAATTTGGTCACTCGGCTCTATACGCAAGAGGACTGGCAGCACGCCACGTTGCGTGAGCTGCTTCCCGGCCTGGATCTCGTCTACGCACCCTCTTTCACAGACCGGCTAAGCGTTCGCGCCGCCAACAGCCTTGGTCGAGTGCGGGCCAGCACCTTGACCTCACTGGCAGCTCTCAGCCCGTGGGAGATTCTCCGGCTGCCGAACGTGGGCGAGAAATCGGTCAGAGAGATCTTGAGCGTTGTGATTGCCGAATGGGCATCGGCTTATTTGGAGCAAACCGAGGGTCGCGCTTCCTCACATCCCTCGAAGGGCCTCGAGATACCCGCCCGCAAACCTCGCTCGCTCGCAAACGCGCTCGCGAGCTTCGAACAGACGGGGGGCTTCCTGGCTTTCAAGCGTCGCCATCTGGATCCAGGAAAAAGGCCCAGCCTGGCAGCAGTGGGAGCCGAACTTGATGTCACACCCGAGCGTGTTCGCCAGATGCAGAAAGCAGCTTGGGCTCTGCTCTCGAGACGGATGCAGCAAGAAGATTCGCCAATCCGCCACGCTGTGGAACGCCTGCATGAGCGCCTTGGGTCCCTAGCCAGCGCGGCGGAATTGAAGAATGCGCTTGAGGAGATCGACCCACTCGGAGAGGCGCTGCCAGACGGGATGCCACACCGGCTGACGATGCTGCTGCTGCTTGCCGAATACCACGTCTCAGAGGAGTGGGTCGTAGGGCCGGACATCGAGGTTCTCACCAACGCGGTTCTCAGCATGCTGACGGAAAGTAAATCTGCCAACCTCGAGAACATCGGCCGCTACCTCAGCCGGCTCGGCGTTCGCGAGGATCTGCAACTCCCTTGGATTCGTCAGCCAGTACGGATTTCGATTATCGATGGTGACCTCGTCCGAGCCTAGAGTTCGGTATCGCCCACTCCCTGGCCATCGATCAGGACGCCGGGGTTGAGCATGCCCGCCGGGTCGAGCTCGGCCTTGGCCGCGCGCAGCGCGGCAGCGAAGGGAGCGGGGCGCTGGCGGTCGTACCAGGGGCGGTGGTCGCGGCCGACGGCATGGTGGTGGGTGATCGTGCCGCCACCCCCGATCACTGCCTCGCCGGCTGCCGCCTTGATCTCGTCCCACTGCTCGACCTCGCCGCCGCGCACGGCGGGGGCAAGAACCGTGAAGTACGGCGCCGGGCCGTCGGGGTAGACGTGGGTGAAGCGGCAGCTGACCCGCGGGGCCCCGGGACCCTCGGCGGGCGCGCCACAGACCTCGGCGACTGTTTGCCGCACCGTCTCAATCGTGCTGGCGTGGAAGCCCTCGAAGCGATCCCAGGTGATCGCCGTCTCGAAGGTCTCCGAGAGCACGCCGCAGGCGACGAAGGTGTCGCGCAGGTAGGGAGCAAGCAGGAAGGCGCCGCGCCAGCTCTCGACGGCCGACGCCTCGCGATCGGCTCCCTGCTCCCCTGCCTTGGTCGTCGTCCGGCCTGGTGGCGGCGAGTTGGCGGTGCCGCCGTGGGACTGGGCGATGTCGAGCGCCAGGCGCATCGGCTCGTCGACGGGCAGGTGGGGCGACTCGAAGCCGAGCACAAGCAGGCTCTTCTCGCCCGAGCCGGCGCCGCTGGTGCCCGCCTCGAGCGCGTCGAGCAGGCGGCAGTTGGACGGATTGAGGCCTGACTGCGAGATCTCGCGCACGGCCTGTGCCGCGGCGAGGAAGTCCCCGAACTCGACCCCGCACGAGGCCTTGAACTGCGGCCGGGGGCGAACCCGCACCCACGCCTCGGCGATCACCCCGAGGATTCCCTCCGAGCCGATCAGCGCCCGATCCGGCGAGGGACCGGCGCCCGACCCCGGCAGCCGCCTGCTCTCCCACGTCCCCCGCGGCGTGATCGCCCGCACCGACTCGACCAGGTCGTCGACGTGCGTGTAGAGCGTGGCGAAGTGCCCGCCGGCCCGGGTCGCAACCCAACCGCCCAGAGTCGAGTACTCGAACGACTGCGGGAAGTGCCGCAGCGTCAGCCCATGCTCGCGCAGCTGGTCCTCGAGCCTCGGTCCCGTCGCCCCAGCCTGAATCCGCGCCGCCAGCGACTCCGCGTCGACCTCCAGGACCCGATCCAAGCGCCGCAGATCGAGAGAGACCACCGGCCGATCCCCCAACCGCGCCTCGACCCCGCCGACGACGCTCGTCCCACCGCCGAAGGGCACCACAGCCGCCCCCTCCGCCTCACACCAAGAGAGAACCGCCTCGATCTCCGACTCGTCCCTTGGAAACGCCACCAGATCTGGCGAATTCTCAAATTCCCCCCGAAACCCCCGCACCACATCCCGATAGGCCTTTCCCAAAGCATGCGAAACCCGCTCGTAGTGCTCATCCGTGAAGAGATCTCCCAGCTCACTCGGAGCCCTGAGCCGCGACTTGCGCAGCTCAACCGCATTGAGAGCCACAGGCTCCTCCAACTCGCCCCCGAACCCAAACCGCTCCCTGATCCCGGCAGCAGCCTGCTCAAGCTCCTCCCGCGAAGGCGCCTGATCCTCGTACCCCCATCCCCAGTGCTTGAGCCTCCGCGCCACGAGAGCTATCCACCGGTAGAGGCGGGGTGCCCCTCCCCAGGAGGCTCTGTGTCCACGCTTGAACCCTGAGCCGCGACTCAGCTGCGCGACGGCCTCATGGGGAGGGGCACCCCGCCTCTACCAGTGCACCCCTTTCATCAAGTGCGCAAACGCCACAGCCTCTGTGGAAGGCGCCTTATCCGGCGCCTCCTCGCCCTTCCCCTTGGCCGCCTGCGACTCCGGAAACAATCGATAAGCCTGGTTGAGAATCCGGTCGCTCGCCTTCGGCGCCACCGCATACAGCAGCTCGCCGAAGGTCCCCAGCCGTGTCGCCACCTTCTTCGGCTGGTTAATCATCGCCCCGGCGATCATCTCCGCCGCCTCCTCCGGCGAGATCGCCGGGAAGACGTCGTACATGCGCGTCGGCGCGATCATCGGGGTGCGCACCAACGGCATGTGGATCGTCGTCATGTGCACGCCGTCGTCGATCACCTCGGAGGCGATCACCCGACTGAAGGCGTCGAGCGCCGCCTTCGAGGCGACGTAGGCGGAGAAGCGCGGCGGGTTGGTCTGCGTGCCGATCGAGCTGATGTTGATCACGTGGCCTGACTTTCGCGCCCGCATCGAGGGCAGCAGGGCGAGGATCAGCCGCACGGCGCCGAGGTAGTTGAGCTGGATCGTGCGCTCGTAGTCGTGGAAGCGGTCGTAGGCGAGGCCGATGGAGCGGCGTATCGAGCGACCGGCATTGTTGACGAGGATGTCGACCTGGCCGTGGTAGGTGAGCACCTCCTCGGCCATGCGCTCGACGTCGTCGGTATCCGACATGTCGCAGCGGTGGATGTGGGCGACGCCGCCGGCCTGCTCGATCTCGTGCTTGGTCTCCTCGAGCTTCTCGACCGAGCGCGCCACGAGCAGCACGGTCGCGCCGGCGTCGGCGACCTTGACCGCGGTCGCCTTGCCGATCCCCGAGGAGGCCCCGGTGATCAGCACGACCTTGCCGCGCACGGCGGCGCTCAGCGAGCGGTCCTTGAAGAGGTCGGGATCGAGGTTGCGCTCCCAGTAGTCCCAGATCCGGTCGGCGTAAGACTCGAGCGGTGGCACGGCAATGCCGGTGCCCGCCAGCGCCGCCTGGGCGTTGGTCGAGTCGAAGCTGGTCGGGTAGTTGACGTAGCTGAGGACACCGGCGGGAATGCCGAGCTGGTCCAGGCCGAGCTTCACCGCTCGCTTGGCGGGCGGGAAGAAGCGCAACCCGGTGCGCACCAGCGATGTCGCAGGATCGGTCAGCCCTGAGTCGAGCTGCAGGGCAGCCTGCGGCGCGTCGGCAGCGCGGGCGAAGAGGTTGATCATCTCCCCGGCGGTCTTCGGCGCCGGGTCGGTGAGATGGAAGGCCTGGCCGTCGAGGCCCGGCTTGTGGGCAAGGTGGTCGATCGCGTCGGCGACGTAGTCGACCGGGACGATGTTGATCTCGCCGCCTTCGACGCCGAGCGCAGGCAGCCAGGCCGGCAGCACACGGCGCGCCCGCTGCAGCAGCTTGAAGGCGTAGTAGGGACCGTCGATCTTGTCGATCTCACCGGTGCGCGAGTCGCCGACGACGATGCCGGGCCGGTAGACGCGCCAGGGCCGCTGGCACTCCTCGCGCACGACCCGCTCGGACTCGTGCTTGGTGCGGAAGTAGGGATGGGTGTCGAGCTGTTCGGCCTCCTCGAACATGTCCTCGCGCCACTCGCCCTTGTAGAGACCGGCGGCAGCGATCGAGCTGATCTGGTGGAAGCAGCCGGCGTCGATCGCGCCGGCCAGTTCGACCGCGTGGCGGGTGCCCTCGACGTTGGCGATCTCCTGCGCCTCGGCGCCGGCGGTCATGTCGTAGATCGCCGCCAGGTGGAAGAAGTGGTTGACCTTGCCGCGCAGCTCGAGCAGGTCCTCCTCGGAGACGCCGAGGCTGGGCTGCGAGAGGTCCCCGGCGATCGGCACGACGCGGGCCCCGTCCGCCCCCCAGGAGGTCCTCAACTCCTCCAGACGCCCGCGCGAGCCGGCCCGCACCAGGGCGTAGATCGTGCCCTCGCGCTGCAAGAGTCGCTGCACGAGGTTGCGGCCGATGAATCCGGTGGCTCCGGTGACGAAGTAGTTCACGCTCGTTTCATACACTCATTCAGAGGATGGCGCAAACGGCGACCGTGCAGATCCAGATGCCCGAGATGGGCGAGTCGGTCACCGAGGGAATCGTGCTCGAGTGGCACGTAGCCGAGGGCGACTTCGTCAACGGGGGCGACACGGTGGTCGAGGTCTCGACCGACAAGGTCGACGCCGAGGTGCCGGCTCCGGCTGACGGCGTCATCACCAAGCTGCTGGTCTCCGTTGATGACGAGGTGCCGGTGGGGGCTCCGTTGGCGGAGATGGAGCCGGGTGAGGGGGATGGCGAGACCGGTGAGGGCTCAGGCCGCTCGACTGCGGGGCCTGCCGCAGAAGGAAGCGCAGGAGCCGCCGGCGACGCCAACGGAGCTGACGGAGCTGACGGCGAGGTCCGGGCGACGCCGGTGGCGCGCAGGGTTGCTGAGGAGAATGGCGTCGACCTTCGCTCGGTGGATGGGTCCGGGCCCGGGGCGAAGGTGACCAAGGAGGACGTGCTCTCTGCCGCGAACGGAGTGGCTCCAGCGGCTGCTGGGGAGGCAAAGCCTCTGAGGGGGCCGGCGGCGATGCTGGCTCAGGCGATGGATGAGAGCAAGGAGGTGCCTACCGCCACCTCCTTCCGGACGGTGGCGGTGGACACGCTCGACGCCAAGCGCAAGGCGCTCAATGCGCTGCTGAAGGAGCGGGGGATGAAGGTCTCCTTCACCCATCTGGTGGCTTGGGCCATCGTGCAGGCCACGAAGGAGCATCCGGTGATGACGCGGGTCTTCGAGCGGCGCGAGGGCAAGCCATTTGCGATCGAGGACGGGTCGGTCAACCTCGGCATCGCGGTCGACGTCGAGCGCAAGGACGGCTCGCACAGCCTCATGGTCCCAGCGATCAAGGGAGCCGAGGGGCTCGACTTCGCCGCCTTCCACAGCTGCTACGAGGAGCTGATCACCAAGACGCGGGAGAGCAGGCTCACCGCCGACGACTTCCAGGGCACCAACCTCTCGCTCACCAACCCGGGCGGGATCGGCACCGTCGCCTCGGTCCCCCGCCTGATGAGCGGCCAGAGCGCGATCGTCGCCACCGGCGCGATCGCCTACCCGCCCGAGTGGGCCCACGCCTCCCCCGACCGGCTGCGTCAGCTCGGCGTCTCGAAGACGATGACGCTGACCTCGACCTACGACCACCGCGTGATCCAAGGCGCTGAGTCGGGCGCCTTCCTGCGCAGCATCGAGACCCTCCTGCAGGGCGAGGGCGAGTTCTACGAGAGCGTCGCCGCCGACCTCGGGCTCGACAGCGCTCCGATCTCCTCCGCTCATCCCGCCTCCGCCTCAGCGCCGCCACTCGGTACGCCAACGCCGACCGAGGAGATGGCCGTCACCACGACCCAGCCCGACGAGGAGCTGCTGCAGGCGGTGCAGGCGGCGACCTCGCTGCTCAAGGGCTACCGCACCCATGGGCACCTCGCCGCGCGGCTCGACCCGCTCGGCCGCGAGCCCAAGGGCGACCCGGCGATCCAGCCGGAGAACCTCAACCTGACCCCGGAGCTGATGTCGCGCATTCCCGCCTCGATCCTGCGCATCGGCGTCCCTGGCGAGACGTTGCTCGAGGCGCTGCCGCGCATGCGCGAGGCCTACTGCGGCACGATCGCTTACCAGTTCGAGCATCTCTCCTCGCACCAGCAGCGCACCTGGCTGCGTGAGATGGTCGAGACCGGCGCCCACCGCCAGCCGCTCGCCGACGACGAGAAGAAACGTCTCCTCGCCCGCCTGATCGACGTCTTCCAGTTCGAGCGCTTCATCGAGAAGGCCTACCTGGGCCAGAAGATCTTCACGATCGAGGGCCTCGACGCGATCGTGCCGATGCTCGACGAGGTGGTCACGCTCGCCGGCCGCAGCGGCGCCGAGGAGGTCGTCTTCGGCATGGCCCACCGTGGCCGCCTCAGCGTCCTCGCCCACAACCTGGGCCGCTCGGTGGAGTCGATCCTGGCCGAGTTCGAGGGCTCCAAGCAGATCGACCAGGTCAAGGCGGTGGCGGCGATCCCCCACGGCGGCACCGGCGACGTCAAGTATCACTACGGCCACCAGGGGGTCTACGAGACCCACGAGGGCGAGAAGATCGCCGTTCGTCTCTATCCCAATCCCAGCCACCTGGAGTTCGTCAACCCGGTGGTCGAGGGCGCCACGCGCTTCATCCAGTCCGATCTCGAGGGCGCCCGGATCGAGCACAAGCCGAAGTGCGCGGTGCCGGTGCTGCTGCACGGCGATGCCGCCTTCCCCGGCCAGGGCGTGGTCGCCGAGACGCTCAACCTGCGAGCGCTGAAGGGCTACACCACCGGCGGCACCGTCCACGTCATCCAGAACAACCAGGTCGGCTTCACCACCGATCCCGAAGACGCGCGCTCGACCCCCTACGCCGCCGACATGGCGAAGGGCTTCAACGTGCCGATCGTCCACGTCAACGCCGACGACGTCGAGGCCTGCTCAGCGGCCGTGCGCCTGGCGATGGCCTACCGCGAGCGCTGGGGGCAGGACATCGTCATCGACGTGATCGGCTACCGCCGCTACGGTCACAACGAGACCGACGAGCCTGCCTACACGCAGCCCCAGATCGCCGCCAAGATCAAGGCCCACCCACCGGTCTCCGAGCTCTACGCGAAGAAGCTCGTCGAGGAGGGGGCGATCGCCGAGCAAGAGGTCGAGACGATGTCCAAGCAGCGCCACGACGAGATGTCGGCGGCGCTCAAAGACCTGCGTCACAAGATGGAGCTGGGCGATTACGAGGACCCGACGGTGACGACAAGCACCACCGGCGAGCTCGACCGCTCCGCCAGCCCGCCGGTCGACACCACGGTCCCAGCCGAGCGCCTGCGCGAGCTGAACCAGGCGCTGATCGAGGTTCCCGAGAGCTTCACCATCCATCGCAAGCTGCGCAAACCGTTCTCCAAGCGAGTCGAGGCGCTGGAGAAGGGTGGGATCGAATTCGGGCATGCCGAGGCCCTCGCCTTCGCCTCGCTGCTCACCGAGGGCGTGCACATCCGGCTCACTGGCCAGGACACCGAGCGCGGCACCTTCTCCCATCGCCACCTCGTGCTGCACGACGAGAACACCGGGCTCGAGTACTGCCCGATGCAGAAACTGGCCGACGCCAGCGCTCCCTTCGAGCTCTACAACAGCCCGCTCTCGGAGATGGCCTGCCTCGGCTTCGAGTACGGCTACTCGGCGGCAACGCCGAGCGCCCTGGTCCTTTGGGAGGCGCAGTACGGCGACTTCGCCAACGCCGGCCAGGTGATCATCGACACCTTCATCGCCTCCGGCGAGGCCAAGTGGGGCCAAACCAGCCGCCTGACGCTGCTCCTCCCCCACGGCTACGAGGGCTCCGGGCCCGAGCACTCGAGCGCCAGGATCGAGCGCTTCCTGGCGCTTGCCGCCGAGGGCAACATCCGCATCGCCTACCCAACCACCGCCGCTCAGTACTTCCACTTGCTGCGCCGCCAGGCGCTGATCCGCAAGCCGCGACCGCTGATCGTCTTCACTCCCAAGGGGCTGCTGCGCCTCGATCGCGCCGCCGCCACCCCGCAACAGCTCAGCGAGGAACACTTCCACTTCATCCTCGACGACCCGACCGCGGACTCGCGCCGGGAGAAGGTCGAGCGTCTCGTGCTCTGCACCGGCAAGGTCTACTTCGACCTCGACGCCAGCGAGCGGCGCGAGCAGGCGGAGAACGTGGCGATCGTCCGGGTCGAGCTGCTCTACCCGTTCGCCGAGGAGCAGCTGCGCGAGCTGATCGCCACCTTCCCGAACCTGAAGGAAATCGTCTGGGTGCAGGAGGAGCCGCGCAACATGGGCGCCTGGAAGGTGATGTCGCGCCGCTTGCCCCAGCTGCTCCCCGAGGGCGTCGAGCTCGGCTACGTCGGCCGGCCGATTCGTGCCAGCCCTGGCGAGGGCTACTCCGTCTCCCACGCCCGAGAGCAGGAGCGGATCGTGCTTACGGCTCTCACGCCCGGCGCATAGGTGGTTGGCGCGGCGGGTCCTGTCACGGATTTGGTGCCACCACCCCTGCGGTAGCTAAAGCTTCCTCGGGGTGGTCCCCAAATCCGCGCCACCCCCCGCGAAAAACCGTTCGCGTCGGACGGGAGAGCTTCAAGCCGAGGCGAAGCTCTCGGGCGCGGTGTGCTTTCGTGAGCTTTCAGCGCATGAATCGTGCGCTTCCCCAAGACGTGTCTGAGCTTAGCCACGGTATGTCGTGGCTAAGCTCAGACACGCTTCGGTTGACGGCGCTTCTTCCGCGGGTGGCGTGGGTGTGGGGTGCGCTCGCCGAGCCCGGAGGCTTCTGAGGGCGAGGCCTCGTCCTTGCGCCCGCTCTGTCCCGGTGCCCGAAGAAGCGCGCAGGGCCGCCGAGGGCGCCCCACACCCGCCAGGACCCGCGGTCGAGCGCTTCCGTGATCGACGGGACCCGTGGGCGAGCGGCCTGGGTATCGTGGCTTGGGTGACCAATCCCCTTGGCAAGCCGGTTCCCGGGCGCCTCTTCGTCTGGGTCAAGCGGCTCTCGTGGCTGGAGCTGGTTGTGTTCGCCGGGCTGATGGTGTTCTGGCTGCTGCCGGGGTTCGAGACCGAGACGATGGTGTTCGGGTGGGCGCACGGGCTGGGGTTCATCCTGCTCTGCCTGGTGATCTGGGTCGCCTGCGGCAAGCGCGAGGCGCCCTACACGCTGCTGGCGGCGACGCTGACGCCGGTCGGGCCGGTCGGCAGCGTGATCGGGATCGAGCTGATCGAGCGGCGGGGCTGGGGCGTTGCGGATTCCCCGCAAAGAGTTGCGGAATCTCCGTAGTTCGCTCAGGCTAGCTTGACCCGTGGGGACGGCCGCGGTATACGTAGAGGTGACTGTTCCTCTGAGCAGTCCCGTTTAGGGGAACGGCCGCGTCGGCATCCCTCCCTGGCTACCGACGCGCAGGTGCAGTGAGGGTCGCGCGGACCCCCCTGCCTCCCGCGGCCCCGCTGTACCGCCCTCTCGGGCCTAATTTCGCAGGTTGCGAAGGACGGTTTGCAGGATGCCGCCGTTTTGGAAGTAGGTGACCTCGTTCGGCGTATCGAGTCGAACGGTCGCCTCGAGCTCGACCGGGGGAGCCGCGGCGCGGCGCGCAACGACCTCTACCGTCTTCGCCTCGCCGTCGCGCAGGTCACCGACGTCGAAGACCTCCTCGCCGGTGAGGCCCAGTGACTCGATCGTCTCGCCCGCCGGGAACTGCAACGGCAGCACGCCCATGCCGATCAGGTTGGAGCGGTGGATGCGCTCGAAGCTCTCGGCGATCACGGCGCGGACGCCGAGCAGCTTCGTCCCCTTCGCCGCCCAGTCGCGCGAGGAGCCCGAGCCGTACTCCTTGCCGGCGAGGACGACGAGCGGCACGCCTTCGGCCGCATAGGCCATCGCCGCCTCGTAGATCGTCGTCTCCTCGCCGCCGGGGAAGCGCCGAGTGAAGCCGCCGACGCGATCGACCAGCAGGTTGCGCAGGCGGATGTTGGCGAAGGTGCCGCGGATCATCACCTCGTGGTTGCCGCGGCGCGATCCGTAGGAGTTGAAGTCTCCCGGCTCGACCCCATGGTCCATGAGCCAACGCCCCGCCGGGCTGTCCTTCTTGATCGCCCCGGCGGGTGAGATGTGGTCGGTGGTTATCGAGTCGCCGAGCAGGGCGAGCACCCGCGCTCCCGCTATCGGCTCGACGCCGGGGGGCTCAGCCGGCATTCCCTCGAAGAACGACGGTCGGCGCACGTAGGTCGAGTCCGGCCAGGTATAGCGGTCGCCCTCGGGCACCTCGACCGCACGCCAGCTCTCATCGCCGGTCATCACCTCGCCGTAGTTGCGGGTGAACATCTCCGAGGCGATCGACCGCCCGACCAGCTCCTTGATCTCTTCCGCCCCGGGCCAGACGTCGCGCAGGTAGACCGGCTCGCCGTCGGCTCCCTCGCCCAGCGGCTCGGTCAGCAGGTCGAGGTCCATCCTCCCAGCGAGGGAGTAGGCGACGACAAGTGGCGGCGAGGCAAGGTAATTGGCCTTGACGTCCTGGTTGATGCGGCCCTCGAAGTTGCGGTTGCCCGAGAGCACGGCGCAGACGGTCAGGTCGTGCTCCTCGACCGCCGCCGAGATCTCCGGCGCCAGCGGACCGGAGTTGCCGATGCAGGTGGTGCAGCCGTAGCCGACGAGGTTGAACTGCAGCGCGTCGAGGTACGCCGTCAGGCCCGCCTTCTCCAGGTAGTCGGTGACCACGGTCGAACCGGGGGCGAGCGACGTCTTCACCCAGGGCTTGCGGGTCAGGCCGCGCTCCACGGCGTTGCGAGCGAGGAGGCCGGCAGCGACCATCACCGAGGGATTGGAGGTGTTGGTGCAGCTGGTGATCGCGGCGATCACCACGTGGCCGTTGTCGAGCTCAAAGCTTGTCCCGTCCTCGAGCGTCACCGGCACCTCGTCGCCCCTGCGGTTGGCGACGATGGTCGCCTGGGCACCCTCGCTCACAGCGCGGCGCGGCTTGCCCTCGCCGTCGTCGTGGTCCTCCCCGGGTGGATCGGAGGCGGGGAACGACTCCATGCTCGCCTCGTCGACCTGGTTCACCCGTTCCACCGCGTCAGGGTCGAACTCCTCCAGCGCCTGGAGAAACGCCTGCTTCGCCTGGGCCAGGGGCACGCGGTCCTGGGGTCGCTTCGGCCCGGCGATGCTCGGCACCACCTCGCCCAGGTCGAGCTCCAGTCGATCCGAGAAGACCGGGTCGGGCGAGCCCGGCTCGTGGAACATCCCCTGCTCGCGGGCGTACGCATCGACCAGCTCGATCGTCTCGGTCGGGCGGCCGGTCAGGTCGAGATAGCGCAGCGTCTCGACATCGACCGGGAAGATCGCGCAGGTCGAGCCGAACTCCGGCGACATGTTGCCGATCGTCGCCCGGTCTGCCAGGCCCAGCGTTGCCAGGCCGGGGCCGAAGAACTCGACGAACTTGGAGACGACGCCGCGCTCGCGCAGCATCTCGGTCACGGTCAGCACCAGGTCGGTGGCGGTAGCCCCCTCGGGCAGCTCGCCCTCGAGCTTGAAGCCGACCACCTGCGGCAGCAGCATCGAGATCGGCTGGCCGAGCATCGCCGCCTCGGCCTCGATCCCGCCGACGCCCCAGCCGAGCACGCCGAGGCCGTTGACCATCGTCGTGTGCGAGTCGGTGCCGACCAGGGTGTCGGGGTAGGCCTGCAGGACGTCGTCGCGCTCGCGGCTGTAGACGACCTGCGCGATGTGCTCGAGGTTGACCTGGTGGCAGATGCCGGTCGCCGGCGGCACGACGCTGAAGTTGTCGAAGGCCTCGCGGCCCCACTTGAGGAAGGAGTAGCGCTCGCGGTTGCGTTCGAACTCGCGCTCGGCGTTGACGGCGAAGGCGCGGGCGTTGCCGAAGGCGTCGACCTGGACCGAGTGGTCGATCACCAAGTCGACGTCGACGAGCGGGTTGATCGCCTCGGGGTCGCCGCCGATCTCGGCCATCGCGTCGCGCATCGCTGCCAGGTCGACCACGGCCGGCACTCCGGTGAAGTCCTGCATCAGGACCCGCGCCGGCTGGAAGGGGATCTCGACGCTGGGCTCGGCGGTCGCGTCCCAGCCAGCAATTGCCTCGACGGCTGCGGGTGTTACCGCGATGCCGTCCTCCAACCGCAGCACGTTCTCGAGCAGCACCTTGACCGAGTAGGGCAGCCGCCCCACATCGAAGCGCTCGGACAGCGCATCTAGGCGGAAGATCTCGTAGGTCCGCCCGCCGACCTCGAGGGTCGAACCCGCGCCAAAGGAGTCGGAACTGCTCACAGCTCCATCCTAGGCGTATCCGACATTGGCCCCACTCCAGTGTGGTGGATGTCGGAAGCGCCGAGTTGGAGGCCGGGGTGGAGTGCCTCTCGACCTGACAATTGCCGGTCTAATGAGACCGGCAATTTGAGTATCCGCCAGTTCGAGAGGCACTCCACCCCGGCCTCCCGGAGCGTTTCAGCTTCTACCGCTTGTCCGTCTGGCCTTTGGCGACAGCCGCGGCGGCTTTCTGGCCCGCGTCGCCACTGGCAACCTTGACTGAGATGCCCGGGTTCGTCAGTGCGAAGTGAGCTAGCAAGCGCTGCTGGAGGGGGGCAACCGCAATCTCGACCTTGTTGTGCTCGATCGCCTTGATGACCGCGTCGGCCACCTGCTTCGGAGAGCCGGTGCCTAGGCCGGGGATCGGGTCGGCTCCTGAGTCCGCGTACATGCCGGCTTCTCGGATCGTGCCTGGCGAGACGATCGAGACGCCGATGCCAAGTGGGTCGAGGTCGGCCCGTAGGCCGAGGGCGAAGCCTCGTAGGCCGAACTTGGTCGCGTTGTAGACGGAGGAGAGCGGCGTCGCCGACTTGCCCGAGAGCGAGGAGATGAAAACCATGTGTCCCCTGCCTCGTTCGACCATGCCCGGCTCGAGAGCGCGGGCGAGCAGCATCGGCGCCTCGAGGTTGACGCGCAGCGCCCCGGTCAGCTGATCGCTGGTGAACTCCGGCAGCCTCCCGGTCGCCGGCAGACCGGCGTTGGCGATGAGGACATCGACATCGCCGGCTTGGGCAGCCAGCTTCTCCGCTGCGCCCGCCTCCGCCAGATCCGATGCCAGGACTCGGTGTCCCTCTCCCGACAGCTCGGCCGAGAGCGACTCGAGAGCCTCAGCCTTGCGCCCGCTGAGCGAGAGCTTCGCGCCACGCACGGCCAGTGCCTGGGCAATTGCCCGCCCGAGGCCGCCCGTGGCCCCAGTCAGAAGCGCTCTCTGCCCCGCAATTTCCATCGCAGCGCGCAAGCTAGCAGCCGCCGTGTCGAATGGATCTCGAACGATGCTATGTGCGACGGGTCACAAAATGTTTGTTTTCCATGAGCAAGCGGCCGGTCGATCGTCTACACTGCCGCCGTTCCGAACAACCGAAACGCCGAGTCCCGTGCGCTGGAGGCGCCGCGGGAGCGGGGGAACCACGTTTTCGGGGCTAACTCACCTGACCCAGGTGGGGGCGCAGGCTCCTTTCGCGCCAGCCCGACAGCTAACCCCGTAGGCCGACGAAGGAGATCGGTTTGCGCAACAACACGCAGAAGCTCAAGCTAGGCATAGCCGTTGCCGGGGTCCTTGCCGCTCTGTTTATTACCCCAGGCACAGCATCAGGAAACTGCGCGGGCGGGGGCCTTTCGCCAGCAGAAACGGACATCTGCACCCCCACCGCCAAAGCCAGGCTGCTCGACAACGGCATGGTCATCCCGCCGAAGTCGGCGCCACCGCGAGTCAAGGCCGTGATCGCCGCGGCCAACCGGATCCGCTCAAAGCCATATGTCTGGGGCGGAGGTCACGCCCGTTGGTGGGACGCCGGTTACGACTGCTCGGGCTCGGTCAGCTACGCCCTGCACGGGGGCCGCTTCCTTGAAAGCCCGCTGCCCTCGGGCCCGATGGCCAACTGGGGCCTGCCCGGCGAAGGTCGCTGGATCACCGTCTATACCAACGCCGGCCACGCCTACGCGGTGATCGCCGGGCTGCGCTGGGACACCTCCGGCAATGGCGACGGTCGCACCGGACCCAGCTGGCACGAAGACCTGCGCGACAACGTCGGCTTCCTTTCGCGTCACCCGGCTGGCTTCTGAGCCACGCCTGAGGCGTACTCCCCCGCGGCCAAATGGCCGGGGGGAGATTGTCCTTGCTTTCCTGAACCACTCGGATAACGTCAAGACGTAGCTGCTACACCCGACATCCGCTTGGCCAACCTCACCAAGCACTATGGCGAGGTGGTTGCGGTTGCCGGAATCGACCTCGAGGTCGAGCCGGGGGAGTTCTTCACCCTGCTCGGGCCGTCGGGCTCCGGCAAGACCACGACGCTGCGGATGATCGCCGGCTTCGAGGAGCCCAGCGACGGCACGATCGAGCTGGCCGGCGAGGACGTCAGCGGCGTGCCGCCCTACGACCGGGCGGTCAACACGGTCTTCCAGGACTACGCCCTGTTCCCGCAGATGACGGTGGGCGAGAACGTCGCCTACGGGTTGCGAGTCGCCGGCGTCGAGAAGGGGGAGCGCGCCCGACGCCGTGACGAGGCGCTGGAGATGGTGCGCCTGCCCGGCTACGGCGAGCGCCGGCCCGGCGAGCTCTCCGGCGGCCAGCGCCAGCGGGTTGCCCTGGCGCGGGCGATCGTCAACCGACCCCGGGTCCTGCTGCTCGACGAGCCGCTCGGCGCTCTCGACCTGAAGCTGCGCGAGCAGATGCAGGTCGAGCTCAAGTCGATCCAGGGCGAGGTCGGCATCACCTTCGTCTACGTCACCCATGACCAGGACGAGGCGCTGACGATGAGCGACCGCATCGCTGTCTTCAACGAGGGGCGGATCGAGCAGATCAGCCCACCGATCGAGCTCTACGAGCAGCCGGCGAGCGAGTTCGTCGCCGGCTTCGTCGGCATCTCCAACCTGATCGAGCGCGATGGCTCGCGCTTCTCGATCCGCCCCGAGAAGGTCCAACTGGTGGAACAGGCGGCCGCTCCCAACGGCCTGCGCACCGAGCGTGGCCATATCGCCGCCGTCGCCTACGCCGGGATGGTCACCCGCTACACCGTCGCGCTCGACGCGGGCGGGGAGCTTCAAGTCGTTCGTCAGAACGTGGAGGGTGCGTCGCCCGACGCCGCCTCCGAGCAGGGTAGGGAGGTCATCGTGGGTTGGCGCCCGGAGCACACGGTCGCCGTCCGAGGCAGCTCCACTACAGAGGAGGAACCATCGTGAGAACGCACGCAAACCCCGCCCGCACGGCATGGCTGATCGTCGCCGGCCTGCTGGCAGTGATGCTCCTGCTTGCCGGTTGTGGCGACGGCGACGACGAGACCAGCGGCAGTGAACTGGAGAAAGTCGGCAAAACCGAGGGGCAGCTCGACCTGATCTCGTGGGCCGGCTACGTCGAACCGGAATGGAGCAAACCGTTCGAACAGAAGACCGGCTGCAAAGTCAACAACAAGGTCGCCGGGACCTCCGACGAAATGGTGCAGCTGATGCGCAGCGGCCAGTACGACGGCGTCTCGGCCTCCGGCAACGCCACGGCGCGCTTGGTCGAGGGCGGTGACGTCGACCCGGTCAACGTCGACCTCGTCCCCAACTACGAGACGATCTTCGCCGACCTCAAGGACCAGCCCTACAACACCTTCGATGGTGTCCACTACGGAATCCCGCACGGACGCGGCGCCAACCTGCTGATGTGGAACACCAACGAGGTCAAACCGGCGCCGACCTCCTGGGACGTGATCCTCGACCCGAAAAAGGCCGCCGAATACAAGGGCAGGATCAGCGCCTACGACGACCCGATCTACATCGCCGACGCGGCCGTCTATCTCAAGGCCCACCAGCCCGACCTGGGCATCGAAGACCCCTACGAGCTGAACGACGAGCAGTTCGATGCGGCTGTGAAGCTTCTCGAAGAACAGCGCCCCAACGTCGGCGAATACTGGTCGGAAGCTGCCAAGCAGATCTCCGCCTTCGCCAACGGCGACAGCACGGTCGGCACCACCTGGCAGTACCAGTACTTCGAACTGGAAGGCGAAGGCGAGCCGGTGGCTGCCAGCCCGGCGAGCCAGGGCTTCCTGCCCTCCGAGGGCGCGACCGGGTGGTCAGACACCTGGATGCTCAGCTCCCAGGCCAAACATCCCAACTGCATGTACGAATGGATGGACTGGATCGTCTCGCCGAAAGCCAATGCCCAGGTCGCCGAATACTTCGGCGAGGCGCCGGCGCAGAGCCTCAGCTGCGACCAGACCGTGGACAAAGAATTCTGCACCAAGTACCACGCCGACAACCCCGGCTTCTGGAAACGGGTCTACTACTGGAAGACGCCGCTCGCCGACTGCGGCAACGGGTCGAGCGACTGCAAGGACTACAACGAGTGGCTCCAGGCCTGGACCACGATCAAGGGCTGAGCCGGCAGCTCCGATCGATGGCGACTGAGGCAGCGCTACGGAGGAGGTCGGCGGGTCACAGGCTCGCCGGCCTCTTCCAGAGCCGCCCCCGCCTGCAGGTAAGCGCCCTGTTGGCGGGCCCGGTCGGCTGGCTGGTGATCGGCTACCTCGGCTCGCTCGCCGTCCTGCTGATCGCCGCGTTCTGGAGCGTCGACCCGCTCAGCGGCGAGGTCATCCGCGGGCTCGGGCTCGAGAACTTCAAGACGCTCTTCGACGAACCGGTCTACCGGGACATCGTCGGTCGCACGGTGCTGATCGCCGCCCTGGTTACGATCACCGACGCGATCCTCGCCTTCCCGATCGCCTTCTACATGGCCAAGGTGGCGAGCCGCCGCGTCAAGGCACTGCTCGTCGTCGTCGTGCTGCTGCCGCTCTGGTCGAGCTACCTGGTCAAGGTCTACTCGTGGCGCACGATCCTCTCCGAGGACGGGGTGCTCAACTGGGCGCTCTCGCCGCTCGGGCTGGACGGCCCTGGGTACGGCCTGACCGCGGTCTGGCTGGTGATGAGCTACCTCTGGCTGCCCTACATGATCCTGCCGATCTACGCCGGCCTGGAGCGCATCCCAGGCTCGCTGATCAGCGCCTCGGAGGACCTCGGCGCGCGGCCCACCACCACCTTCCGGCGGGTGATCCTGCCGCTCGTCTTCCCCGCCGTCGTCGCCGGCTCGATCTTCACCTTCTCGCTGACGCTGGGCGACTACATCACCCCGCGCCTGGTCTCCAACGACCAGTTCATCGGCAACGTCGTCTTCAACAACATCGTCAACAACCTGCCGCTCGCCTCGGCTCTGGCCCTGGTGCCGATCGTGGTGATGATCGGCTACCTGCTGGTCGCCCGGCGGCTCGGCGCCTTCGAGCACGTCTAGTAGGGACGATGAGGCTCTCACGCAGATCGGCCCTGCTCCTCCGCCTCGCGGTCGCCGTCGGTCTCGCCTTCATCTACGTGCCGCTGATCGTGATCGCGATCTACGCCTTCAACTCGAGCAACATCCTCGAGTGGCCGCCACCGGGCTTCACCCTCGACTGGTTCCCAAAGGCGATCGAGAGCCAGAGCGCCCGCGACGCCCTGCTCACCTCGCTCAAGGCCGCCGCTGCGGCAACTGTGATCGCGCTGCTGCTCGGCACGCTCGCCTCGCTGGCCGTCGCCCGCCACCGCTTCTTCGGCCGCGAGACGATCTCCTTCCTCGTCCTCTTGCCGATCGCCCTGCCGGGGATCGTCACCGGCGTCGCGATCAGCAACACCTTCACCCAGGTGCTCGGCGTCGACCTCGGCCTCTTCACCGTGATCGTCGGCCACGCCACCTTCTGCATCGTCGTCGTCTACAACAACGTCGTCGCCCGCCTGCGCCGCGTCTCGACCTCCTTCGAGGAGGCCTCGGCCGACCTCGGCGCCCATACCTGGCAGACCTTCCGCTTCGTCACCCTGCCCAACCTGCGCACCGCCCTGGCCGCCGGCGCCCTGCTCGCCTTCGCCCTCTCCTTCGACGAGATCATCGTCACCACCTTCACGATCGGCGCCGGCGACGAAACGCTGCCGATTTGGATCTACCGCAACCTCTTCCGCCCCAATCAGCTGCCGATCGTCAACGTCGTCGCGGTACTGGTCGTGCTGATCTCGATCGTCCCGGTGTACTTGGCGCACCGGCTGACGCGCGAGGAAGAGGGAGCAGGGGCCGCGCCTGCGGGAGCGCAGGGCAGACGTCGCATCGAGGGCAGCGGGGTCGAGACAGAGACGACGGCGATTCCATGAGGAAACGCAGGCGGATAATCACCCGCCTCTACCCCCGCACCCTGCAGTCCCCGACCACAGTACTCTCGATCCGCTTGCCGCCGTTGAACCTGAACTCCGTGCGCGCCAGCTTGAACGACGCAAGGGCAAAGCCTTTTGGCGCCGGGCAACCAGCGGAGATGTAGGAGCGGCGCTTGCCGGCGAAGCCGTAGCGGCGTGAGAGCTTCATCTCGATCGCGGTCAGGTTGCCCCAGCTTCTGAGCG
>Ga0157306_10000016_pt1 | contig 30963 bp, 30 predicted proteins | sample NitcycUS163409C2_FD_108391 | JGI IMG/M metagenome (GOLD analysis project Ga0157306, IMG submission 108391) | Soil microbial communities from Arlington Agricultural Research Station in Wisconsin, USA - Nitrogen cycling UWRJ-S163-409C-2 | ecosystem: Environmental > Terrestrial > Soil >...
ACGCGCTCGCCGCGCTCGAGGGCCTTCCTGGTCACCTCGGTGCGGTCGCTGGAGTCGGAGCCGTAGCCGCCGAACTGGAAAAAGCGGTTGAGGTTGCCGCGGGCGAGCTTGATGTGGGCGGCGGCCTCGATGTTGCCGGTGACCAGCCCGAGCAGCAGACCGCCATCGATCAGGCGGTCGAGAAGCGCCTCGATGCCCGGCATGACCCTGTAGTCGCTGGATTCGGCAACCGTCTCGGGCAGGTGCTTCAGATAGCAGCCAATCGCCTTGGCCCGCTCTTCCTGGCTGCCCGCGCGCCCGATCACCTCGCGGAAGACGATCGTCGCGATCTCGGGGTCGGTCATGCCGGCGTCGGTGTGCTCGGCGACGTCCGCCTCGACGCCGTGCAGCTCCTCGAAGGCACGCTGCCAGGCGACGCCTCCGGCACCACCGGTGACGATCAGGGTCCCGTCGATGTCGAAGAGGACTGCGCGGATCGCGCCCGACTCACTCGCCACTCAGCAGCTCCTTCTGCGAGAGCCAGTAGAGCAGGCCGAGGGCGGGAAGCACGAGCACTGCGGCAATCAGGAAGACGAAGATCACCGCGGCCAGCGTCTCAGGCGGTGCGGCGGACTCGGCGATCTTCAGCGAGGTCGGCAGCAGGTAGGGGAACTGGGCGACCCCCCAGCCCCAGACCACGGCGACCACGGCGCCGACGGCCAGCGGGCGCAGGCCGCGGCGGGCACCGCGCAGCAGCATGGCGAGTGCGCCGAGGCCGCAGAGCGCAGAGAGGATCACCAGAGGCAAGGCCTGGTCGGTAAGGCGGTCGTAGACGTAGCGGGTGTCGGCGTGGAGGACGAAGAGGCCGGAGATCGCGAAGGCGCCCGCCACCAGGGCTGCGGCGAGCGCCCGGCGCACGAAGTAGCCCTCCAAATCGGCGGCGCCCGCGCGCCGCGCGTCGGCGACGAGGAAGATCGCGGCGAGGTAGGCGCCGCTGGCGACGAACAGCGCCCCGGTGAAGAGAGGCAGCGGCTGCAGCCAGCTGGAGAAGGCGTCGCCATTGCCCCCGGCGGGGACGTTTCCGTCGGCGATCGCACCGACCACGGCGCCCATGAAGAACGGGGTGAGCACCGAGGAGAGCGCGAAGCTGGCGCCCAGGGCTCGCCGCGCCTGCGGCGAGCGGACCGACTCGCGGAAGGCGAAGCCGGCGCCGCGCAGGACGATGCCGAAGGCGGCCAGGGCCAGCGGCACGTAGAGCGTCGACATCACCGCGCCGAAGGCCTCTGGGAAGGCGGTCCAGAGGACGACGAGGATGAAGATCAGCCAGACGTGGTTGGCCTCCCAGACGGGGGTGAGCGAGCGCTCGATCAGCGCCCGCGGCCGCTCGCCCTTCTCGGCGCCTCCGGCGCTCAGGTCCCAGAAGCCGGCGCCGAAGTCAGCCCCGCCGAAGACCGCGTAGAGGGTGGCCCCGGTCCAGAGGATCGCCGCGCACAGGTCGGCCCGCGTCATACTCCAACCTCGCCACCGACCGGATCGAAGGTCGAGATATAGACCACTTTGAGGCCCGGCGGCATCATCGGGCGAGCTCTCGCGGCGGGGCGTAGGGGGTGTCGCCCTCGGTGGTCTCGTCCTGATCGCGCCAGCGGCGCGAGAGGGTGCGCAGGATGACGATCGCCGTCGCTCCCAGCCCTGTGTAGAGGAGGAGCACCGCGGCGAAGGCGAACCAGATCCCCTCGGCCTCGGTGACCGCTTCCTCGGTGCGCATGAAGCCCTGCACGATCCAGGGCTGGCGGCCGACCTCGGTGACGATCCAGCCACACCAGAGGGCGACGATCGAGGCCACACCAGAGACCGCAACCGCGCGCAGGAACCAGGGCGTGCGGGGGAAGTCGCGACGGCGCCACCAGGCGAAGCCGAACCAAGCGGCAAGTCCCAGAAGCGCTGTGCCGATGCCGACCATCGCATCGAAGGAGAGGTGCAGCAGGGTGTTGGCCGGCGGCTCCTCGTTATCGGGAATCTGGTCGAGCCCGGTGACCACCGTGTCGCGACTGAAGCCGACCAGGAAGGAGTCGAGGCCCGGAATCGGGATCGCGCCCTTGACGCCGTCCTCGGTGCAGATGCCGCCGATGTACTCGGTCTGGTCGGGGCCGGTCTCCTGGATGCACTCCATCGCCGCGAACTTGGCGGGCTGGTGGTCGGCGATCCCGCGTGCGGCGGTGTCGCCGACGAAGAGCTGGATCGGCGTCGCGATGCAGGCGATCGTCAACGGGATCGTCAGCCCCAGCCGGTGCAGGCGGTCGCGCCGGCCGCGCAGCATGCCTACCGCGTAGATCGAGGCGACGAGGAAGCCGGCGACCATGTAGGCGGCGAGGATCATGTGCGGCACCTCGTAGCCGGTGGCCGGGTTGAAGAGGATCTCGAGCGGGTCGGTGCCGACCACCTTGCCGCCGGCGTCGAGGGTGAAGCCCTGCGGCTGGTTCATCCAGGCGTTGGCGGTGACCACCGAGAAGGCGCCGCCGATGCCGGTGATCGCCATCGGCAGGCCGGACCAGAAATGGGCCCAGCCGCCGAGCCGCTTCCAGCCGTAGATGTAGATCGCCAGGAAGATCGCCTCGATGAAAAAGAAGATGCCCTCGATCGCGAAGGCGATGCCGAAGGCGTCGCCGAAGCGTTCCATGAAGCGCGGCCAGAGCAGGCCGAACTCGAAGCTGAGCACGGTGCCGGTGACGGCGCCAACGGCGAAGGTCACCGCCATCGCCTTCGACCAGCGGCGTGCGAGGCGCATCGCGTCCTCGTCCCCACGCCGCAGGCCGAGCCAGTGGGCGGTGAGGACGATCGCCGGCAGGGCGACGCCGATGCAGGCGAGGACGATGTGGAAGGCGAGCGTGAAGGCCATCAGCTCGCGCGCGGCGAGCAAGTTCGACTGCGACGCCGCGAGCGGGAGGGCGTCGAGCGCGGGCACGGCTTACTCCGCGTGCCTCGCCTGGCGGTAGCGGCGAATCAGCGCGTTGGTCGAGCTGTCGTGGGCGAGCTGCGGCTCCTCGTCGGCCTGCAGCTCGGGGATGATCGCCACGGCCAGCGCCTTGCCCAGCTCCACCCCCCACTGGTCGAAGGAGTCGATCCCCCAGATCGCCCCCTGGGTGAAGACGCTGTGCTCGTAGAGGGCGACGAGCGTGCCGAGCGTGTGCGGATCCAGCCGCTCGGCGAGGATCGTGTTGGAGGGGCGGTTGCCCTCCATCACCCGGTGCGGGACGACCGGCTCCGGCGTGCCCTCGGCGCGCACCTGCTCCGGCGTCTTGCCGAAGGCGAGCGCCTCGCTCTGGGCGAAGACATTCGACATCAAGAGGTCGTGGTGGTCGCCGAGCGGGTTGTTTGAGTGCATGAAGCCGATGAAGTCGCAGGGGACCAGCCGCGTGCCCTGGTGGAGCAGCTGGTAGAAGGAGTGCTGACCGTTGGTGCCCGGCTCGCCCCAGAAGATCGCGCCGGTGTCGTAATCGACCCGGGCTCCATCCACGGTGACGTGCTTGCCGTTGGACTCCATGGTCAGCTGCTGCAGGTAGGCGGGGAAGCGGTGCAGGTACTGGTCGTAGGGGAAGATGCCACAGGTCTGGGCGCCGAAGAAGTCGCCGTACCAGACTGACAAGAGGCCGATCAGGGCCGGCAGGTTCTCGGCCAGCGGCGCCTCGCGGAAGTGCTCGTCCATGGCGTGGAAGCCGGCCAGCATCTCGGCGAAGCGGGTGGGCCCGATCGCCAGCATGGTCGAGAGCCCGATTGCCGAGTCCATCGAGTAGCGGCCCCCCACCCACTCCCAGAAGCCGAACATGTTGGCGGTGTCGATGCCGAACTTCGCGACCTCCTCGGCGCTGGTCGAGACGGCGACGAAGTGCTTGGCGACTGCCGCCTCGTCGCCGCCGAGCCCCGCCAGCGACCACTCGCGCGCGGTGCGCGCGTTGGTCATCGTCTCCAGCGTGGTGAAGGTCTTCGAGGAGATCACGAAGAGGGTCTCCTCGGGATCGAGGTCGCGGGTCGACTCGGCGAAGTCGGTGCCGTCGACGTTGGAGACGAAACGGAAGGTCATCTCGCGGCGGCTGAAGTGGCGCAGGGCCTCGTAGGCCATCACCGGCCCCAGGTCGGAGCCGCCGATGCCGACGTTGACGACGTTGCGGATCGGCTTTCCCGTGTGGCCCCTCCACTCGCCCGCATGGACGCGCTCGACGAAGGCCCCCATCCGGTCGAGCGTCTCGTGCACCTGCTTGACCACGTCAGCGCCGTCGACGACCAGCGAGCGCTCACGTGGCATGCGCAGAGCCACATGCAGCACGGCGCGATCCTCGGAGACGTTGACGTGCTCGCCGGCGAACATCGCTTCGCGGCGCTGCTCGACGCCGCACTCCTTGGCGAGCTGGCCGAGCAGCATCAGCGTCTCGTCGGTGATCCGGTTCTTGGAGAAGTCGAGGTGCAGGCCGCCGCCGTCGGCGACGAGGCGCTCGCCGCGCTGCGGGTCGGCAGCAAAGAGCTCACGCAGGTGCTTGTCGCGAAGGCCTGCGTAGTGATCCTGCAGCGCGTGCCAGGCGGGCTGCTGGCGCAGCCCCCGGGCGTTGCTCACCTCAACGGCTCCCGACCAAATCGCCCCGGACTCGAACCAGCGGAAATCACCATGTCGATTTGGTCGCTCACAGCCGCGCCCCGGCCTGCGACTCGATCGACTCGAGCATCTCATCCCACGACTTGGCGAAGGCCTCCTTGCCCTCCTCCTGCAGCCGCTTGGCGAGTGCCGCGACATCGATGCCCGCGTTGCCGAATTCCGCCAGCACCCGATCGCAGTCGCCACCGTCAGCGGGGACCAGCGCGCCGACCTCGCCGTGATCGGCAAAGGCGTGAAGGGTCGGCTCGGGCATCGTGTTGACGGTGAAGGGCGAGGCGAACCCCTCGATGTAGAGGACGTCTGAGGCGTCGGGGTCCTTGGTGCCGGTGCTCGCCCAGAGCAGGCGCTGCGGTCGGGCGCCCTCGTTCATCAGCCGCTGCACGCGCGGCGAGTCGAGTAGCTCGCGGTAGGCGCGGTAGGCCTGGAAGCCGATCGCCAGGCCGAGCCGATTGTGCAGCTCGCCCGGCACCTCGCCGCTGACGGCGACGTCCCAGCGGCTCATGAAGATCGAGGCGACCGAGGCGACGTCGGCGCTGCGGCCAGCCTCTATCCGCCGTTCGATTCCCTTCATATAGGCGTCGGCCGCGGCGAGGTATTGCTCCGCGTCGAAGAGGAGCGTGACGTTGATCGGAATGCCGGCGAAGATCGACTCCTCGATCGCCGTGCGGCCGGCCTCGGTGCCGGGGATCTTGATGAAGAGGTTGTCGCGCCGTGCTTTGGCGTACAGGGCGGCAGCCTCCTCGATCGTCGCTTCGGCGTCGTCGGCGATCAGCGGCGAGACCTCGAGCGAGCAATAGCCATCGACGCCGGCGGTGCGCTCGTGGACGCCCTTGAAGAGGTCGGTGGCGTCGCGCAGGTCGGCGAGGGCCAGCTCGAAGAAGATCCGCTCCGTGGGCGTCGCACCAATGCCCTCCTCGGTCGTGGTGCTGTCGCTCAGCTCGGCGATCTGCTCGTCGTATGCGTCGCCGCCCGAGATCGCCTTGTCGAAGATCGTCGGGTTGGAGGTCAGGCCGGTGACGGAGAGGTCCCTGATGTAGCCCTCCAGCGTGCCGTCAGCCAGCATCGTGCGGGTGATGTTGTCGAGCCAGAGGCTCTGGCCCGCCTCGTGCAACTTCGCGGTCGGCTTCATGAGAGCAGCTCCTTTGCGGCTTCGGCCACCCGGTCGGGGGTGAAGCCGAACTTGGTTTGAACGTCTTTCAGCGGCGCCGAGGTGCCGAAGGTGTGCATCCCGATCTTGACGCCGTCACTACCAACGTAGCGATCCCAGCCCATGGTCGAGGCCTCCTCGACCGAGACGCGGGCGGTGACGCTCGGCGGCAAGACCTCGTCGCGGTAAGCGTCGTCCTGGCGGTCGAAGAGCTCCCAGCAGGGCAGGCTGACGACGCGCGAGCGGATGTTCTCGCCGCGCAGCTCCTCGTGAGCCGCGAGCGCCAACGCCACCTCGCTGCCGGTGGCTATGAGAATCACGTCGGGCTCACCGTCACCGACTCCCTCGGCGACGGTGGAGTCCGCGTCCGCCAGCACGTATCCACCCCGCCGCAACCCCTCGGCCGATGCGTACCTCTCGCGATCGAGCACCGGCACGTTCTGGCGGGTGAGCACCAGGGCAACGGGCTGGTGGGCGCGGTCGAGCGCCACCCGCCAGGCCTCGGCGACCTCGTTGGCGTCTGCGGGGCGGATCACGTCGAGCCCGGGGATCGCCCGCAGCGAGGCGAGCTGCTCGACCGGCTGATGGGTGGGGCCGTCCTCGCCGAGGCCGATCGAGTCGTGAGTGAAGACGTGGATCACCGGCAGCTCCATCAGCGCCGAGAGGCGAATCGCCGGGCGGGCGTAGTCGGAGAAGGTGAGGTAGGTCGACCAGAGGGGCCGCAGCTTGGAGAGCGAGAGGCCGTTGGAGATCGCCGCCGCCTCGTGCTCGCGGATGCCGTAGTGGATCTGGCGGCCGTCGTAGGCGCCGGGCTCGAGGTCGTGGGCCCCCTCGGCCGAGAGCCGCACCGAGGTCGAGTCGGTGAGGTCGGCAGAGCCGGCGAGCAGCCAGGGCAGGCGCGCGCCGATCGCGTTCTCGACCTGCTGGGAGGCCTTGCGCGTGGCGATGCCCTTCTGGTCGGCGTCGAAGCTGGGGATCGCCGCGTCCCAGCCGGCGGGCAGCTCGCGCGTCTGCTGGGCCTCGATCTCGGCGGCCAGGCCGGGGTTGGCCTTGGCGTACTCGGCGAGCTTGCCCTCCCAGGCGGCGCGCAGCTCGGTGCTGCGCTTGCCGATGCCCTGGGCGAAACGCTCGCGGACGCCCTCGGGGACGAGGAACTGGGCCTCCTCGGGCCAGCCGTAGGCGCGCTTGGTCTCACGCACCTCCTCCTCGCCGAGCGGCTCGCCATGGGCGGCCGGAGTATCGACCTTGTGCGGCGAGCCATAGCCGATGTGGCTGTCGACGATCAGCAGCGTCGGGCGCTCTTCCTCTCCCTTGAACTCCTCGAAGGCGGTGGCGATCAGCGCGGTGTCGTTGGCGTCGCCGACCCGGGTGACGTTCCAGCCGTAGCCCATGAAGCGGGCGGCGACGTCGTCCCCGTAGGCGATCTGGGTGTGGCCGTCGATCGTGATGTGGTTGTTGTCGTAGACCCAGCAGAGGTTGTCGAGCTTCAGGTGGCCGGCGAGCGAGGCCGCTTCGTTGGAGACACCCTCCATCAGGCAGCCGTCGCCAGCGATCGCGTAGACGTCGAAGTCGAAGAGCTCCGCGCCGTAGCGGGCGCCCTGCCACTTCGAGGCGATCGCCATGCCGACCGAGGTGGCGACGCCCTGCCCCAGCGGCCCTGTGGTCGTCTCGACGCCCGAGGTCCAGCGGTACTCGGGGTGACCCGGGGCGCGCGAGTCGAGCTGGCGGAAGCGCTTGATGTCGTCGAGGCTGACCGCCGGGTCGCCGACGACCTCGTAGTCGGGGTCGACGGCGCGCACCCCGGAGAGGTGGAGCAGCGCGTAGAGCAGCATCGAGGCGTGCCCGGCGGAGAGCACGAAGCGGTCGCGGCCGGGCCAGATCGGGTCGGCGGGGTCGAAGCGCAGGAAGCGCTGCCAGAGCGTGTAGGCGACCGGCGCCAGCGCCATCGGCGTCCCCGGGTGGCCGGAGTTGGCCTTCTGGATCGCGTCGATCGAGAGCGTGCGAATCGTGTTTATGCAGAGCTGGTCGATGTCGCGGCTCACTGAGCCGATCCTATTCGGGGCCGATTCCCGGCAGGGGTTCCACTTAACTTTTTTGCGAGGTCGCGGCCTGCCGGCCGCGCCCTGATCACGCAAAAAAGTACAAGACGTTCCACCCCTGCCGGGAATCGGCTCAGGGTTCGATACGGGTCACTGTGCCGTCTCCGTTATTGGCTATCCAGACCGCTTCTCCGCCGACGGAGACGGCGCCGGGGTTGGGGCCGACGCCGATCGGGTCGCCGAGCAGCTCGCCGCTCTCGATCGCGATGCGGGTGACGCTGCCCTCGCTGGCGTTGGCGACCCAGACGACGCTGGTGCCGGCATCGATGCCGCCGGGGCGACCGCCAACCTCGATCGGCTCGCCGATGCGGGCGTTCACCGAGGGGTCGACCCGGGCGACGGTTGCCGAGCGGCTGTTGGCAACCCAGACGTAGCCGTTGCCGACGGTGATCCCGGCCGGCCCGCGGCCGACCGGGATCGGCTCGCCGGCGGTGGCGCTGCCGAGGTCGACGCGGCGCACGGCACCACTCGTCGCGTTGCTCACCCAGAGGCCACCGGCGCCGACGGCGAGCCGCAGCGGTGCCGAGTGCGGGGCGATGCCGCGGCGGTAGACGTCGTTGCCGGCGGCGTCGATCGCGGTGATCCCGGCACCAGCCTCGTCGGCAACCCAGACCCGGCCACCGCCGAAGGCGACCGCCCCTGGCCTGCCGCCGACCTCGACGCGGGCGATCACACGCCCCTCCGAGTCGGTTCGCACGACCGTCCCGCTGCGCGGGTTGGAGACCCAGACCGAGCCGGCGCCGATCGCCACGCCGGAGACCCCCCGTCCCAGCCTTGTCCTGCCGATCACCTCGCGGGTGCTGGCGTCGATCGCCGAGAGCGTCCCCTCGCGAGCGCTCGTCACCCAGACCTTCTGCGGACCGGCAGCGAGGCGCAAAGGCGGCTCGGCGACGGGGATCGGGTCGGAGACCGAGACGTCGCCGCCACTGAGCTGGGTGACGGCAAGCACCGTGACGCCGGCAGCGAGTGCGACTCCCGCGCCCAGCCACTGCTTGGCGCGGCGCGTGAGTCGTGGCTGGCGGCGGCCTGCACCACCGATGCGCCGGGTCAACGGGTCTTGCTCGACCGAGAGCACTCGGGTCTTCGCCGGGGTGGCGCCCTGGCGCTCGCGCGCCGCGGCGATCAGCTCGCCGGCCGTGCGGTAGCGCTGAGCCGGGTCCTTGGCGACCGCCCGCTCGATCACCTCGTCCATGCCCCGCGGCAACTCCGGCTCGGTACCGGCCTCCTTGCGCGCGAAGGGAGCGATCCCGGTCAGCGCCTCGTAGAGCACGCAGCCGAGCGAGTAGACGTCGGCGGCGGGGTCGACCCGCTCGCCGCGCCACTGCTCGGGCGACATGTACTCGACCGTGCCGACGATCGAGGCGCCGCTGCCCGCGCCGGTCTCCTCGAAGGCCTTGGCGAGGCCGAAGTCGGACAGGTAGGCACGCTCCCCCTCGACCAGGATGTTGTGCGGCTTGACGTCGCGGTGGACGATGCCGGCGGCGTGGGCGGCATCGAGCGCATCGGCGACCTGGGCCAGCAGGTCGATCGCCCGGGAAGGCTCCAGCGGACCCTCGCGGTCGATCAGGCGACGCAGGTCGCCTCCCTCGACCAGGCGCATGGCGACGATCAGCTCGCCATCCTCCTCGCGGGCGTCGTAGACCGGCACGACGCTGGGGTGGTCGAGCCGAGCTGCCAGCCGCGACTCGCGCAGGAAGCGCTCGCGAAAGCCGGGCTGATCGGCAAGCTGGCGGGCGATCACCTTGAGCGCCACCGGCCGCTCCAGGGCCAGCTGCGTGGCGCGGTAGACGACGCCCATGCCGCCCCGGGCGATCAGCGCCTCGATCCGGTAGCCGGCAAGCGTCGAGCCGATCGCGGGTTCGCCCACGCGGCGGTTATATCGCCGCCCGCGGAACTACGAAGGGCCCCCTCGAGCGAGGGGGCCCTTCGAGCTGGAGCCGGGGAGTCCTAACGCCGAACCGGCTGCCAGGCGATGACGGGACCGATCGAGGTCGCGACCGAGCCGCTTTCCAGCGTGAAGCCTTCGGCAAGCTCCGCGCTGCGACGGCTGGCGACGTCGATCGCCGAGAGGGTCTCGGCATCCTCGGTGGCGATGAATGCGGCCACCTTGCGCCCGTCAGAGGAGAAGACCGAGTTGGTCGCCGAGCTATCGGCCACCTCGCTCAGCTTGTGGGCACGTCCCGGGCCGATCGGCTTTACCCAGAGGCCCTGGTCGCGCCGGAAGAGCAGCAGCCGCGCCCCCGGAGCGACGTCTTCGACGAAGGCCGAGCCGGCGCCGGCGATCTGCACGCGGAGGCGGCTGCCGTTGCGACGCATGGTGAAGATGTCGGCGTAGGCGCCCGGACCTTCGCCGCTCTGCCCGCGGCTGAAGACGATCCCACCCTTGAAGTAGCGGGGCGAGAACTCGTCGAGACGAGCGGTCTTCGTCAGCCGGGCCAGACCCGTGCCGGAAGGCCGCACCGAGTAGACGTCGTCGGCGAAGCCACCGCCGGTCTCGGCGATGCTGCGCACGAAGACGAGCGTGCGGCCGTCCGCCGAGAACGAGGCTTCGTGCTCGTCGTGGGCGCTGCTGACGAGCGCCCGGGCGCTGCCGCCGAGGTTCACCCGGTAGAGGTCGCGTGGGCTGCCCTCCGCGGCCGCCCGGCGCTCGAAGACGACGTAGCGCCCTGCGGGATCGAACTGCGGCCGGCTGTCGACCTCGGGTCCAGCGGTCAGCTTGTGCTGGCCGGTGCCGTCAGCACGCATCGCCCAGACGTCGCCGCCGCGGACGAAGGCGATCTTGCGCCCGTCGGCGGAGAAGTCCGGTTCGCTGTCGGCCGGGTCCTCGGTGAGCTGGTTGAGCCGCCCATCCTTGGCTGCATAGAGGCCGCCTTCGACTTTCTCGACGGAGCCGCTTTCGGTTTTTTCCGAGGTGGCTATCGCCCGCGAGAAGACGACGGCGCCGGAGGGGCCGGCGGCCGCAGCGCTCGCAACGGGAAGCAGCGCAAAGGCGAGAACTGCGAGTAGGAACTTGATCGAACGGTTGAGCATCGGACTCCCCTTTCGGGTCGGTTTGCTTTCGCCACCCATGCTCCGCCGCGGGGCCGTACCCGCAAACGACAGCTCCGACCTTCACCGAGCCACGTCTGGCCTGGTTCGTGCCACCCGAGGCGTGCCTCTCGAACTGGCGGATACTCAAAACGGCACCCCCACTGGGGTGCCGTTTGTCAGGGCGAGAGGCGCCCCACGCCTCGGGTCAAGCAGGATCAGCGATCGAGGCCGAGCTCGATCACGCGAGCGGCAATCAGGCGCGGCCGCTCGCGGCCAGCTTCCCCAGAGACGCCAAGCTTGGTGGCTAGTGCGTCGAGACGGCGCTGGGCGGTGCGCTCACTGACGTGCAGCGCCTCGGCCAACTCGGCACGGGTGGCGGGGCGGCCGGCGAAGGCGCCCTCGCTGCGGTAGGGAGCGACGAGCGCCGCGGCGGTGGCCCGCTCCTCTTCGTTGAGAGCGACGGATGGCTGCGCCGCCGGCACCGTGCCGCCGGCGCGACCGGGAACCGGGTCGGAGACTTCCAAGCGGTGGCCGCCGACCAGCAGAGTGTCACCGTCGCGCAGCCGCCGCGGCCGGTCGAGTGGCTCGCCGTTGAGCGCCGTGCCGTTGCGGCTGTCGAGGTCGGTGGCCATCAGCACCCCACCCCGGCTCTCGATCTCGAGGTGGTTCCAGGAGACCGCCTCATCATCGATCTGGACGTCGGCCTCGGGGTCGCGCCCGATCACAGTGCGCCTCTCGCCGAGCGCCACGGAGCGCGGCTCGCCGCCCTCGCCCGTCAACCAGATCCGCGCGTCCATCGCCGCGAGCATAGACCGACGCGAACTGCATCAAATTCTCGGTCTACCAGGCCGAGAATTTGATGCAGTTCGCCGAGGGGGAGGCGGGATAGAGTGGCGCCGGTGAGCGCTGCCGAGGAGGAGAAGCGAATCGCGGCTGAGGCGGCGGCGGAGCTGGTCGAGGACGGGATGACCGTCGGGCTCGGCACCGGCTCGACCGTCGCCCACCTGCTGCCGGCGATCGCCGCTCGGGGGTTGCGCGGGATCCGCTGCGTGGCGACCTCGGTGGCGACCGAGGAGCAGGCGCGCCCGCTCGGCATCCCGGTTGAGGAGTTCAACGAGCTGCGGCGGCTTGACATCGCAATCGACGGCGCCGACCAGGTGACGCCCGACGGCTGGCTGATCAAGGGCGGCGGCGGCGCCCACCTGCGAGAGAAGATCGTCGCCGCGGCGGCCGAGCGCTTCGTCGTCATCTCCGACTCGAGCAAGCCGGTCGAGACGTTGAGCGCGCCGGTGCCGCTCGAGCTCTTCGCCTTCGGTCTGCGCTCAACCCTGGCGCGGCTCGGCGCCGAGGTCGAGCTGCGCGACGTGCCGCGCAGCCCCGACGGCGGCGCGATCGCCGACTACCGCGGTGAAATTCGCGATCCCGCAGCGCTCGGCGCCCGGCTTGACGCCGACCCCGGCGTCGCCGCCCACGGCCTCTTCCCGCCGGCTATGGTGAGCGCGGTGCTGGTGGGGCGCGGAGGCACCGTCGAACGCTTGATTCTGAGCTGACTCCGAGGAGGTCTTTGAGGGCTGACTTCACCGGGCTGGCGCTCGTCTCGCTGAGCCCGGCCTAGGCACCGGCTTCTACCGAGATGCGGTGGCGGGGAGCTCGATCAGCGCGCCCAACCGCTGAACGGCGGGGTCGTCCTCGCCAACCAGGTCGGCGATCGTCGTCGCCGCCTCTTCGATGTCCTCGGGCGTTGCCTGGGCAATCGCCTCGAGGTCGGCCCAGTCCTTGGTGCGGTCGAAAAACGCCTTGAAGATCGCCAGCGAGGCGCAGTCGAGAACCGGCACCTCGCGGCCCGCAAGCGGCACCCAGACGACCGCCGCCGCCACCGCCTCGTGCAGCGGAATGTTGTTCAGGAAGACGTCGACCGGCGTGCCGTCCCAGTCGAGCCTCGCCTGTCCGTCGCGTCTGACCTTCGCGAGATCCTTCCGCCTGATCCTGATTCCGCTGGGAAGACGGGCGAGGGTCTCATCCGCCTTGGCGGCGTCGACAAAGATGTTGACGTCGAGATCGCGCGTGCCGCGCGGCTCCTCGACACAGTAAGCGAGCGCCACGGCGCCGCCGAAGGCATGCGGGATGCCCGCCTGCGTGAGCGAGTCATGAATCGCGAAGAGCTTGTCGACCAGCTCGCTCACGCAAGTGCTTTCGCGATGCGATCCGACAGCCGGGGGTAGCCGAGCTCCGCCCGCGGCCGAAACGGCAACGCCTCGGCGAGCTCGAGCACCTGGACGAGGATGCGACCAGCTCGCTCGGGATCGACCGGCGGCTTGCGCCGCGTCAGGTCCAACTCGAACCCGCCGGCGGCGGCGAGCCGGGCAAGCGTGTCCGCACCGGGCTCCCGGGTCCCTCGCAGGTAGGCGTTGACGACCGAGCGTGGCAGGCCTGCGCGGCGGGCGAGCTCTGCTTGGGTGAGGCCGCTATCCGTCCGGATGCGCTCGACGAGAGCGGCACCCTGCGTCGTCGCCATCGATGTCGATGCTTGTCTGGGCACTCGTCCATGTTAGCGGATTCGCTAACAACACTATCTGGCTGGCGCCGCGGCCTCGTCAGCGACCACGATCATCGTCTCGTTTGCGACCCGCCCAGCGGGGATCGAGGTATCGCCGGCGAGCAGCTTGGCCAGCGCGTCCTCCTTGCCGGGGCCGGTGACGAGCCAGACGATCTGGCGCGCTTCGTCCAGCGCCGGATAGGTCAGGGTCATGCGGCGGTAACCCTGGTAGGAGGTCTCGGTGATGGCGACGCGGCGGTCGCGCACCTCGAGCACCGGGTCGCCGGGAACCAGCGAGGCAGTGTGGCCGTCGGGACCGAGGCCGAGGTGGATGCAATCGAGCGGCTCAGGCAGCGTGCTTTCGTAGTCGCGCGCCGCGGCGTCGAGGTCGCGCTGGGTGACCGGCATGGGACGCAGCGTGGCCTGGTGGTCCATCGAGAGGCCGAGCACCATGTGGGTCAGGTTGCGGTCCTCGCTGCCCGGCGAAGCGATGCGCTCGTCGACCTGGAAGAGCTCGGTCTCCCCCCAGGGCATCGAGTCGTCCTCGCCCAGCATCGCCAGCATCGCCCAGGGGCTGCGACCACCGCTCATCGCCAGCGAGAACATGTTGCGCTCGGCGACCGCTGAGGCGCCAGCGGTGGCGATCAGCTCCGAAGCGCGGCGCGCGGCCGACTTTTCGTCGGAGAGGACCTCGATTTTGATCGCCATCGTCCGCTCGCGTCCGCTCGCCTAGGACGGCTTCTCGTCGTGGCCGCCGAACTGCTTGCGCATCGCGGAGAGCACCCGGTCGCCGAAGTCGCCAAGGCCGCGCGAGTAGAAGCGCTCATACAGGGCGGTGGTGAGAACCGGCGCCGGCACGCCCTCGTCGATCGCCGCGATCGAGGTCCAGCGCCCCTCGCCCGAATCGGAGACGCGGCCGGCGAAGTCGGAGAGATCGGGGGATTCCTGCATCGCTGTGGCCGTCAGGTCGAGCAGCCAGGAGCCGATCACGCTGCCCCGCCGCCAGACCTCCGCCACCTCGGGCAGGTCGAGGTCGTACTGGTAGTACTCGGGCTGCTCGAGCGGCGCCGTCTCGGCATCGGCTTCACGCTCGACTTTGCCGGCGTTGGCGTTCTCGAGGATGTTGAGTCCCTCGGCGTAGGCGGCCATGAGCCCGTACTCGATCCCATTGTGGACCATCTTCACGAAGTGCCCGGCGCCGTTCGGACCGCAGTGCAGGTAGCCGTTCTCGGCGGGCGAGGGATCGCCGCTGCGACCCGGCGTGCGCTCTGCCGACTCGACCCCCGGGGCCAGCGCGGCGAAGACCGGGTCGAGGCGCTCGACCGCAGCGTCGGGCCCGCCGATCATCAGGCAGTAGCCGCGCTCGAGGCCGAAGACGCCGCCGCTCGTGCCGCAATCGACGAAGTCGATTCCCTGCTCGCGCAGGACGCCGGCGCGGCGGATGTCGTCGCGGTAGTAGGAGTTGCCGCCGTCGACGATCGCGTCGCCGCTCTGCAGCGCCGCGGCGAGGTCGGCAATCGTCCGCTCGGTGATCCCGCCGGCTGGCACCATCACCCAGACCGAGCGCGGCGCGCTCAGCTTCGCGGCCAGCTCCTGCAGCGAGGAGGCGCCCTCGGCGCCCTCGCCTGCGAGCCTGGCGACGGCCTCGGGATCGACGTCGTAGACGACGCAGCGGTGACCGTCGCGCATCAGCCGTCGCGCCATGTTGGCGCCCATGCGACCGAGTCCGACCATCCCCAGCTCCACGGCTGCTAACCCTACGCGAGCCGGGCGATGACCTGCTGCCCAGCCAGCGGTTAGCCTGCGGTCGATGAGCGCAGACGCCAACCGCTCCGCCCAGGCCCAAGCCGACGCGCTGACGATCTTCGGCATCACCGGCGACCTGGCGAAGAAGATGACCTTCCGGGCGCTGTACCGACTCGAGGCCCGCGGCAAGCTCGACTGCCCGATCGTCGGCGTCGCAATCGACGATTGGCCGCTCGAGCAGCTGATCGAGCACGCCCGCGAGGCGATCGCCGCCAGCGTCGAGGACCCTGACGAGGACGTTTTCCGCCGCCTCGCCGCCCGCATCTCCTACGTGCAGGGGGACTATGGCGACCCCGACACCTTCAGGCGCGTCGCCACGGCCGTCGGCGAGGCCAAGCGGCCCATCTTCTACCTCGAGGTGCCACCCTCGCTCTTCCTCACCGTGGTCAAGGGACTCGGCGCGGCCGGGCTGACAAGCAATGCGCGCGTCGTGATCGAGAAGCCCTTCGGCCACGACCTCGAATCGGCGCGGGCGCTCAACGCCGAACTGCACCAGGTGCTGGGCGAGGAGCAGATCCTGCGCATCGACCATTACCTCGGCAAGGAGCCGGTGATGGACATCAACTACCTGCGCTTCGCCAACTCGGTGCTGGAGCCGGTCTGGAACCGCGAGCACGTCACCCACGTGCAGATGACGATCGCCGAGGACTTCGGGGTCGAGGACCGCGGTCGCTTCTACGACGCGGTGGGGGCGATGCGCGACGTGATCCAGAACCACGCCCTGCAGGTGCTCTCGCTGATCGCGATGGAGCCGCCCGCCGGCAACCATGCCGACTCGGTCCGTGACAAGAAGCTGGAGCTGTTCAAGGCGGTGCGAACGGCGGATCCGCAGCGCTACGTGCGCGGCCAGTACGAGGGCTACCACGAGATCGCCGACGTGGCGCCGGACTCGACCACCGAGACCTTCGCCGCGGTCGAGCTGGCGATCGACAACTGGCGCTGGAGCGGAGTTCCCTTCTTCGTCCGCGCCGGCAAGAACCTGCCGGTCAAGGCATCGGAGGTGACGGTCGTCTTCAAGCGACCGCCCCGGCTCGGCGTCGGGCCCGGCAAGCTGCCCGAACCGAACCAGATGACGGTGCGGATCGAGCCCGAGGCCGGCTCGCGCATGCGCCTCTTCGCCAAGAAGGCCGGCGAAGAGGCATTCGAGCCAGCCGACCTCGAGGTGCTCTTCGAGAAGGTGCCGGGGGAGGATCCAGAGCCCTACGAGCGCCTGCTCAGCGACGCGCTCGCCGGCCGGGACCAGCTCTTCACGCGCGAGGACACGGTCGAGGAAACCTGGCGAATCGTGCAGCCATTGCTCGACGAGCCAGGGCCGGTGCACCGCTACGCCCCCGGGACCTGGGGGCCGCCGGAGGCAGAGCGGCTGACACGCGGCGTCTGCCAGTGGTTCCAGCCCTGGCTGCCGAACAGCTCAGCCTGAGCGCCTCGATGTCAGCCCCTCGAGGACGACCTCCACGGGCGAGCGATGCTTGCTGTTGCCGGTGGCCTCGCGACTCTGCTGCAGCTCAGAGGCGAGTCGGCCCATCTGGGCGCCGAAGCTGCCGACCTCCTTCGCCGCCTTGGCGAGGTCCTGCGACTTGACCTTCACCTGGGGTCGTCGCGGCGCGATCGACCTCAGCCCGTGCCGGCGGGAATGCCGGGCACCGAGGGCGAGCCCGCCGGCCGCGCCGGCAAGCGCCGCACCGCCGGCCAGCAGCGGAACCTTCGCCTTGCTCGCCGCGTTGCCGAGCGTGTGGCCGGCGTCCTTGGCCGTGCCCTCGACCGCGTGCAGCGCGGTCTCTACCCGCCCTGACCCGTTCGACGACGTTTTGGCGTTCGACGTTTTGGCATTGCCCGAGCGCGACGTGCTGCCGCTCGCTTTGCGTGCTTTCGCCGTCGACGGTTTGCGCGCTTTGCTCGTCGAGCCGCGCGAACGCGCTTTGGGTTTCTGGCGCGCTTTCGTTTTCTCAGCCATCTCACTCTCCTCCTAGTTGTTTCTGTCGAGCTCCCGCTCACGCTGCTCAGCGCGCTGCTCGTCGAGCTCCGCCTCTACCTGCGCCCGCTTCGCCCGCTCCTCGGCGATCGCGGCCTCGGTGCGGCGGCTCTCCGCTCTCTCGCGATGGTGGCGCGCATCGTCGTGGCCCGCCTCGGCCTGCATCTGGCCGAGTTCGCGCCGGTTGCGGGCGCGCCGGGCAACCGAGACCACAATCGCGACGACGATCAGAGCACCGATGACTATGGCGACGATTGCAAGGGTTGACATCGCTACCTCCTTTTACATTGAGGAACTCTCCTAATTGCCCCTATGTGCGGAAATCGAAACCGCCACCGGTCTTTTCCGCAAAGTCGTCAGGAGAGCGCGCGCGGCATCCACCGCGGCGCATAGCCTCGGCGAATGCTCACAACCGATCGACACGCGGACGGGCTGCTTGCGCAACTGGGCTTCGAGGAGTTCCGGCCCGGCCAGCGCGAGGCGGTGGAGGCGGCGCTCGCGGGACGCGACTCGCTGATCGTGATGCCGACCGGCGGCGGCAAGAGCCTCTGCTACCAACTGCCGGGACTGGCGAGGAGGGACCTGACGATCGTCGTCAGCCCGTTGATCGCCTTGATGAACGATCAGTGGCGGCGGCTGACCGCAGCCGGGCACCCGGTGGCGATGATTTCCTCCGGGATGAGCGCCGAGGCAGCGCGAGCGGCGCTCGCTCAGGTCCGTGACGGCACGGCGCGGATCGTCTACTGCTCGCCGGAGCGCTTCGCCTCAACCGTCTTCCTCGACGCCCTTGCCCAGCGGCGGATCGACCTGATGGCGGTCGACGAGGCTCACTGCGTCTCGGAGTGGGGCCACGACTTCCGCCCCGACTACCTGCGTCTGCCTGAGATCGCCGAGCGGCTCGGCCGGCCGACGGTGATGGCCTGCACGGCAACGGCAACAAAGGCGGTGGCGGCGGAGATCGTCGCCCGCTTCGGATTGCGGGAGCCGCTGCAGGTGCGCTCCGGCTTCGACCGCCCCAACCTCTCCTTCGACGTCGTGCGATTGGAAGGCAAGGGCTCGGTGGGGCGCCGCCTGGCGCTGCTCGAAGCCGGCCTTGCCGATCTGCAGAACCGGCCGGCGATCGTCTACTGCGGGACCCGCCGCGACACCGACGACGTTGCCCAGACCCTGCGCGAGTCCGGCCTGCGGGCGCTCGCCTACCACGCCGGCATGGAGTCGGAGGAGCGCACCGAGGCGCAGCGCCGCTTCATGGCCGGCGAGGTCGAGGTGATCGTCGCCACCAACGCCTTCGGCATGGGCGTCGACAAGGCAGACGTGCGCTCGGTCTGGCACATGGCGATCCCGACCAGCCTCGAGGCCTATTACCAGGAGGCAGGCAGGGGCGGACGTGACGGCCTACCCGCGAAGGCGGTGCTGCTGGCGATGCGCGCCGACCTCGGCCGCCTGGTCCGCTTCATCGAGCAGCGCGACCCCGAGCTGACGATCGCCCGCGAGCGCGGCTGGCGCGACTACCGCACGATCAAATCGTTCATCTACTCGGATCGTTGCCGCCGACGCAGCGTGCTCGACCACTTCGGCGACCGCTCGGCGGGAAGCCCGCTCGGGCGCTGCTGCGACGTCTGCGACGCCGAGCGCTGGCTGCCGGATCCCGAGACGATCGCCGTGCGGCGGGCGCCGCGTGCAAAGGCAGCCTCCGCGCCGCCCGCCGAGCTGAGCGCGGCCGATGCTCCCCTCTTCGAGCAGCTCAAGGCCTGGCGCCTGCGCGCCGCCGCGGGCAAGCCCGCCTACACGGTCGCCCACAACTCGACCCTGACGGCGATCGCCGTCGCCCGACCCGCCGACGAGCAGAGCCTTGGAGCGATTCGCGGCATCGGCCCCAGCTTCATCGCCAAGTACGCGCCGGAGGTGCTCGGCATCGTCGGCGAGCACCGGCTCGCCGCCGCTTGAGCGCCTGCAACTCGGCGCCCGCGGCGAACGCGACGATCCACCAGCGCCCGTGTTTGGCGGAAGGTGACGCGGATGCAACGGTCGAATCTGCCCCGGATGACCCGGGCGACGCGAAGCTCGCTGGCCCTTGCTGCCCTGGCAGCGTGCGTGCTCTGCGTGCTCGCTCCGGCGGGCGCCGAGGGCGGCGCCCTGCTGCCGCGCGGCAAGAAGATCTTCTTCGGCATCAGCGACACGGGCGATCCGGCCGACTTCGGCCAGTTCAGCAAGGACCTGCGCAAGCACCCGGCGCTGATCGAGACCTTCCGCACCTGGGGCTCCGACTTCCCCGAGTCGATCGAACGCTGGCAGGAGGCCCGGGCACGACCGGTTCTGCACTTCACCACCGCCGACAACGACGACGGGCACGAGCTGATCAGCCCGCGGGCGATCGCCCAGGGCTACGGCGACGAGTACCTGATCCGGCTCAACCGGCTCTTCTGGGAGAAGCAGATGCGCGCCTACCTGCGACCGTTGGGCGAGCCCAACCGCTGCCTCAACGTCTACGCCGCCTACGACTGCGCCGGCAACCCGCGCGACAAGGCCCACAAACCCCGCTGGTACAAGCTCGCCTTCCGTCGCATGCACGTGATCCTGCATGGTGGCGGCAAGCGCTCCGCGATCGACCGGCGCCTCGCCGAGGCCGGCGTCGCCCCCCTGCAGAGCGAGCTTGCCGGCCTGCCGCGCGCCCCGATCGCGGTGCTCTGGAGCACCCTGCCGGCCGGCTCGCCGACGGTGCCGCAGAACCGGCCGCGGTACTTCTATCCCGGCGACCCCTACGTCGACTGGGTGGGCACCGACTTCTATTCCGACAACCAAGACTGGAAGTCGCTCAACGGCATGTACCGCCGCTACGCGAGCAAGCCCTTCTCACTGCCCGAGTTCGGCGTCTCGAGCGGTGACGACCCCGCCTACATGCGCAAGCTGATGACCTGGGTCGAGCGCCACCGGCGCTGCAAGATGCTCATCTACTACCAGGACTTTGGCTCGACGAGCTCTTATCGGATCCAGAACTACCCGGCGAGCCTTGCCGTGCTGAGCGACTTCCTCCACTCGCCCCGCTTCCCGCATTTCGCCCCCCACCCGCCCCTCGCCCCGCCGCCCCCGCCCGGCGGACTCGCCCCCCGCGACACCAACTGACCCCCTCGGCTCGAACTGCATCAAATTCTCTACCTGCCAGGCCGAGAATTTGATGCAGTTCGCTTCTGCTTCTGCTTCTGCTTCGGCTTCGGCTTCGGCTTGGGCTGGGGTTTGGGGCTTGGCTTCGCTTGCGGCGCCTCGACGCGGCGGGAGACCCTCGCCTTGTACTTGTAGGGCTGCAGGGCCGTGATGCTCGAGTAGCCGGTCAGGTAGATGCGCCGGCCATCGGAGATCACCGGTGAGTAAGTGCCACGGCGGTAGCGGAAGACGTGCCGACCGCTGCGCATCATGTAGCCGCTGGTCGAGTTGTGGGTGAACTCGGCCGCGTAGACGATCTCGCCAATCGCCGACAGCGAGCCGATCACCTGGCCGCCGGCGGAGCGGCTCCAGCGCAGACCGCCGTCCTTGGCGTCGAGCGCGTAGACGTTGCCGTCGAAGGAGCCGATGTAGACGGTCGGCGGACTGTGACGGGTGTTGGCGACGGTCGGGCCGGAGTAGGCGTAACCACCGGTCGAGTAGCTCCAGGCAAGCGTACCGTCGCGGCGGTCGAAGCTGTAGACGCGGGAGTCGTTGTTGCCCGCGTAGACGCGGCCGAAGGCCACAGCCGGCGTCGAGTAGAACGCCCCCGAGGTGCCGAAGCCCGAGCCCAGCGACGCGGTCTGCCACCTGATCTTGCCGGTCTTGGCGTCTACAGCGTTCATGCTGCCGCCGTAGTCGCCGACGTAGAGGGTGCCGCCGTAGTAGGCCGGAGCGGACTTGACCGGCCCGTTGAGGCTGGTCGCCCAGCGCACGTTGCCGCTGATCGTGCTCAGCGCATAGAGGCCGCCGTCCTCGCAGCCGAAGTAGACGGTGCGGTCGATGACCAGCGGCGAGGACTCGGCGCGACTCGGCAGCGAGCGCTTCCAGACGATCTTGCCAGTGCGGGCATCGAGCTTGACGATATGGCCGGGCACGAGGTTGACGATGTAGAGCCGGTGTTTGTAGTAAGCGGGCGAGGAGGCATTGAGGCGGCCGATGCTGCGTTCCCAGAGCAGCTTGCCGGTGTCGGCGTCAAGGGCGTAGGCGGTGCCGTTGTTGTTGACGAAGTAGAGCTTGCCGCCGACGTAGATCGGCGGGAACTCGAGCAGCGGCCGCTCGGTGAAGCGCCAGAGCTTGCGGAAGGGCGGCTTCACCCCCTTCACCGGCAGGTAACGGGTGCGGGCGGGGTTGAGGCCGAATATCGGCCAGTTGACCGTCTTCGCCCGCTTCGGCTTGGACGGGGCCTGCGGTTCGAAGGGAACGTTGGCGTTGTGGACGTCGGGCGGTCGCTTGAGCAGCTGATAGGCGAGCAGCGCGACACCGCCGAGAACCAGCACGCAACCGACGATCAGCCCGACCGCGATTCCGCGCCGGCTGTGCCAGAAATGGTTAGCCGCCTGGCGCGCCTGACTCGCCATCGCTTTCCAGGGCCTGTTCAGCGGCGCAGCTCCCACATCTCGACGAAGCCGAAGTCGCGGAATCCAAGCCGCTCGTAGAGCGGCGCACCGGCCCGTGTCGCCTGCAGCGAAGCCGTGACCGAGCCCCGGCCGCGGGCCTCGGCGAGGACGTGGCGCAGGAGCCAGCCGGCGATGCCGCGACCGCGGTGCTCGGGCAGTGTGGCAACGCCGGTCACGCAGCAATCGTCGCCGATCTCGATCGCCCCCACGCAGGCGACGGCCTGCGCGCCGGCGAAGGCGCCGCGCCAGCGAATCGACGTCTCGGCTGCCAGCGCCGCGCGAAAGCCGTCGAGTCCGTAGCCGTAGGCGCGATCGTTGAGCTCAGCGCAGATCGCAGCATCGATTGGCCCCGGCGCGATGCCGGCCGGAGCCGCCACCTCACCGGCGAGCTCGGCGAGCTCGAGCGCCATCGCCCGCGGTTCTGCGTCGAGGGCGTGCCCGCGCCTCGCCAGCAGGCGAGCGGTGTCGCGGTCCTCGTCGGGGACCCAGACCGTCCAGGCCCGCACCCCGGCGGCGTCGTAGGCCTCGGCCAGCGCCTCGAGCTGCTCGGCGAGCACGGCAGGATCGTCGTAGTAGACCGAGTTGAAGAGCGAGCGCTGCGGTGAAGTCGGAGTCAAGCAGGCGATCAGGCCCTGGCGCTCGATCAGCCTCGAGCTGGGGGCACCGCTGCCGAAGGCGAGGACCTCCTCGCGCACTCCCTCGATCGCGCGACGCCGCAGCTCCTGCTCGTCGATGCGCGGGCGCATCCGCGCCGGCTCAGCCCCCGGCCGCTGCGCGGCGCTCGGACTCGCTTGCGACGCCGTTGATCAGACCTTTGATCGCCTGCTTGATCGCGGCGACCACGGCGAAGCCCGCGACCGGCAAGGTTGGCTGGGTGCGCACGGCGTAGACCATCTTCGTGCCGCCCTCGTTCGCCGAGAGCTCCACCGTGCCGACATGGTCGCGAACCGGCAACCCGGAAAGCACGGTGTAGGAGAAACGCTTGGGCGCCTCGAAAGCGATCACTTCCTCGCGCATCGGCGGCCCGACCGCGGTCAGGCGGCGGATCGCCCCGACCCCGTTGGGGTCCGCCTCTCCCTCCCGCTCGAGCTCCGCCCTGCGCAACGGCGTCAGCTCGTCGTAGCGACGGTGATCGGTGAGCACCTCGAAGACGGTCTCCGGCGGTGCCGCAATCTCACGCGTGAAGGTGAAGCTGGCCACAGCGGCGCAGCCTACAGAGGACGCGGGTCCCCCTACGTCAGCCCCCACCGCTGCGGGTCGGTTCCATCGACCGCCGCGACCTCGCCGAGGATCGCCAGGTGATCGAGGCAGGAGAGCACGATCTGCAGAACCCAAGCGCTGACCGGAGTGTTGAGGTTCTCGGCTCCGACGATGTCACCGACGACCTCGAAGGCGGGCTTCTCGCCTTCGGCAAGCGACTCGCGCGTCTTGTCGAGCAGCTCATTGACCTGGCGACGGGCCTCGGCGACCTTCGCACCGGGATCGCGAAATGGACGCCCGTGACCGGGCAGGCAGAGGTCGACGTCGAGCGGCTCGACCTGATCCAGGCCGTACAGAAACTCGCCGACCGGGTCGGGGCTGTGGCCGTGGTCGAAGAAGAGCACCGTGCGGCCCAGCAGGTGGTCGCCGGAGATCAGCAGCTTGCGCTCGGGCTGGTGCAGGACGACGTGCGAGGGAGCGTGACCAGGGGTCTCGTGGACCTGCCAGCCGCCGAGGTCGGTCTCGACTTCGACGCCAGGCAGCAAATCGCGGTCGGGCTCGACGATCGCGTCGATGCCATTTTCGTCGTCGCCGCTGCGCGCCTCGCGGTAACGCTCCAGCGCCGCGGCAGGCACACCGCTCTGGCGGGCCACCTCGATCCGGTGCTCGAGGGCTGCGGCGGGATCGTCTGCAAGCAGCCGCACGTGTTCCCAGGCCGGGTGCATCCAGAGCTCGCAGGCGGCACCCTCGACGATCGGCGCCGCCAGCCCGTAGTGGTCGGTGTGCGAGTGGGTGCAGACCAACAACCGCACGTCCTCGAGCCCGAAGCCGGCCTGCGCAAGGGCGAGGTCGAACTGGCGCATCCGGCCCTTGCCGCCGATCCCGGTGTCGAAGAGGACGATGCCGCCGTCCGCGGCGACGGCCCAGACGTTGCCGTGAGGAACTCCCGGCCAGGGCAGCGGCAAGCGCAGCCGCCAGATACCCGGCAGGACCTTCTCGGTGCGCGGCGCCTCCGGCCGCTTGCCCGACTCCATGGGTTGCGATCCTATGCGGCGCGATGGCAGCCGCGAGCGAACGCCCCTCCCGCCTCGGCGCCACCCTGCGCGAAGGCGAGCGGGTGACGCCGCTGGAGCTCTTCTTCGATCTCGTCTTCGTGCTGGCGCTGACCCAGTGCACGGCGCTGATGTCGCACAACCCATCCTGGGAGGGCCTGGCGCAGGGGCTGCTGGTGCTGGGCATGCTCTGGTGGGCCTGGGTCGGCTACGCCTGGCTGACAAGCGTGCTCGATCCCGAGGAGGGCGCCGTGCGGCTGGTCATGTTCGGCGCGATGGCGGCGCTGCTGATCGTCTCGCTCTGCGTGCCAGAGGCGTTCGGCGATCTTGCCCTCGTCTTCGCCCTCGCCTACGGCGCCGTGCGGGTCGCCCACATCGGCCTCTTCATGCTCGCCAGCCCGGAGGACGACAGCCTGCGCCACTCGGTGCTGGGGCTTGCGGCCAGCACCGCGATCGCGGTGACGCTGCTGACCGCCGCCTCGCTCTTCGACGGCGCGGCTCAAGGGGCGCTCTGGGCGCTCGCCCTCTTCCTCGACATGGCCGGCCCCTACTTCTTCGGCTCGGAGGGATGGAAGCTCGTCCCCGGCCACTTCGCCGAGCGCCACGGCCTGATCCTGATCATCGCCCTCGGCGAGTCGATCGTCGCGATCGGCGTCGGCGCTTCGGGCGCTCTCGACCTCGGCATCGGCGCAGCGGCTGTGCTTGGCGTCGCCCTTACCGCGGCGATGTGGTGGATCTACTTCGACATCGTGGCGATCGTCTCCCAGCGCCGCCTGACCGAGGCCGAGGTCGGCTCGGTGCAGAACGAGATGGCACGCGACTCCTACTCCTACCTTCATCTGCCGATGGTCGCCGGCATCGTCCTCGTCGCGCTGGGAATGAAGAAGACGATCGGCCACTTCGACGACCACCTGGACACGGTCGTGGCTTTCGCTCTGCTCGGCGGGCTCGCCGCCTACCTGCTCGGCCTAGTTGCCTTTCGCTTTCGCCACGTCCATACGATCAACCGCCAGCGACTGCTGCTGGCGATCATCCTGCTGATTCTGATCCCCGTGGCAACTGAGATCCCAGCGCTGGCAGCGCTCGCCACCGTCAACCTGCTGCTCTGGGCGATGATCGCCTACGAGACGCGGCTTTACGGGGAGGGGCGCCGCGAGGTGCGTCGCCCGGCGACCGCCGCGGGCTGAGCTCTCAGGGCGAGACGAAGCTGGAAGGGTCGGGCCCGATCCGCTCGCCGCTGTCGAGCTCGGCGAAGGCGGCCACGTCCTCCTCGGAGAGCTCGAAGTCGAAGATCTCGAGGTTCTCGCGAATCCGCGCCGGCGTCACCGACTTGGGGATGACGACGTTGCCGAGCTGCAGGTGCCAGCGCAGAATTGCCTGAGCCGGGGTCTTGCCGTGCTGATCGGCGATCCGGCCGATCGTCTCGTCGTCGAGCAGGTCGCCTTGGGCGAGCGGGCTCCAGGCCTCGGTGGCGATGCCCAATTTGGCATGACATTCGCGCAGCCCGCTCTGCTGAAGGCGGGGATGGAGCTCGATCTGGTTGACCGTCGGCCGAGTGTCACCCTCGGCATCGAGGCGTTCGAGGTCCTCGATACGGAAGTTGGAGACGCCGATCGTGCGCGCCCGGCCCTCCTCGTAGATCCTTTCGAAGGCCTGCCAGGTCTCGACGAAGCGGTCCTCGCTCGGTACCGGCCAGTGGATCAGATAGAGGTCGACCTGCTCGAGGCCAAGGCGGCCGAGGCTCGCCTCGAAAGCCTCCAGCGTCGAGTCGTAGCCCTGCTGGGAGTTCCACAGCTTGGTCGTCACGAAGACCTCCTCGCGGGGTAGGCCCGAGGCGGCGAGCGCCGCGCCGACCCCCTCCTCGTTGCGGTAGGCCGCCGCCGTGTCGACGTGGCGGTAGCCGGTCTCGAGCGCCAGCTCGACCACGCCCTGGGTCTCCTCGGGGGGGACCTGGAAGACGCCGAAGCCGAGCTGCGGAATCCTCACCCCGTCGTGCAGGGCAATGCTCGGAATCGTCGTCAGCTCCGTCATGGACCTCCTTCAGTAATAACTACGGATGCGCTATCGCGTAGGACTACGGTGTCATGACAGATACCCGGTCGGTGGGCCTTTATGCAAAGCCGCCGCTGATTGGTCGCCCTAGGACGTTGCGACGCCGATGGCAAGCAGCGGGAAGGCCAGCATCACGCCCATGTAGGCGCCGATTGCGGCGCCCGTGCGAACGCTCGTCGTGCGTGAGCGGGCGCCGGCGAAGACGCCGATCAGGAAGATCGCGGCGGCGAGGACGAGGCCAATCCAGAAGACATCCGGCATGAGCGGCGCGAGCCTATCGAACGGGGAGGATTCGGGACTCCGGCGGCACGTTGACGGCGCCTCGAAACTACGCCAGCTAAGTTGAGTACATGAGGCTGCTCGCCTTCAGCGACCTGCACCGCGACCTCGACCAAGCCGCAGAGCTTGTCGCGATGGCTGAGGGAGCCGATGTCGTGATCGGCGCCGGCGACTTCGCCTCGGTGCACGAGGGCCTCGGCGAGACGATCGAGGCGCTTGAATCGATCGAAGCGCCGACCGTGCTCGTGCCCGGCAACAACGAGACCGATGAGGCGCTGCGCGAGGCAGCGGCCGGCTGGGGTGCAGCGACCGTCCTGCACGGCGCCGGCGCGACGATCGCAGGGGCGACGTTCTATGGCCTTGGCGCCGGCGTCCCGGTAACACCCTGGGAGTGGAGCTTCGACCTCGACGACGAAACGGCCGCCGAGATGCTCGCCGATTGCCCCGAGAACGCGGTTCTCGTCCTCCACTCCCCACCCCATGGCCACTGCGACGCAAACGGCTCCGGAGACCACTTCGGCAGCCCGGCGCTGGCGCAGGCGATCGCGGAAAAGGCGCCGCGGCTCGCCGTATGCGGCCACATCCACGAGTCCTGGGGCTGCGAGAGCCAACTCGGCGCCACGCCGGTTCGTAACCTGGGCCCGACGGGCGCCTGGCTCGAAATCTGAGTCGCCTCCCACGCGGCATCACCGCTGTAGCCGCCTGAAGCACAGGCCTTATTTGACGATCAGTTATTTCTGATTAATATTTTCGACTTTGATTTTGCCGGGGAGCGACGCCAGCGCGTTGCGCCGGCGCGGCCACAACTCAAACGAGGAGGAAACATGACGAGGAAAAGGCTTGCTGCCTTCGTGTCGCTGATCGCGGTCTGCCTCACGGGCGCAGCACTTGCCCCCGCATCCGCACTTGCCGTCGACCCGATCCTGTTCGTCCACGGCTACGCGCGTAGCGCGTCGGACTGGAACACGATGATCGGTCGCTTCGAAAAAGACGGCTGGCCGAAATCGTACCTCAGCGCCTACAGCTACGACACCTCGCAGTCGAACGTCGTCGACGCCGAAAAAGAGGTCAAACCGCGCGTCGAAGCCCTGCTCAAAGTGACCGGCGCCTCGAAGGTCGACATCATCGCCCACTCGATGGGCAGCCTCAACAGCCGCTGGTACGTCAAGTTCCTCGGCGGCGAAACGAAGGTCGACGAGTGGGTCTCGCTCGGTGGGCCCAATCACGGCACCGACTTCGCCAACTTCTGCTTCAGCACGTCCTGCATCGAGATGCGGATCGGCTCGAAATTCCTCGCGGAACTGAACGCCGGCGATGAGACTCCTGGGGCCGTCAATTACGGCACCTGGTGGTCACCTTGCGACTCGATCATCAATCCCGACTCGAGCGTCCCGCTCGCAGGCGCAACCAACACCGAAACCGCCTGCATCTCGCACCTCGCTCTGACGAGCGACGCGACCGTGTACTCGCAGGTGCGCGAATTCGTCAAATAGAAGATGGAGAGGACGGCGGGACGTCGCGAGGCGTCTCGCCGTCAGCCGCGGCCGACGCGGTACTTGAGGTGCACGACACCCGGCGCCTCGAGGGCCGCCACCTGCTCGAGAGCGACGTCCACGTCAGCGAGGCCGTCGAAGAGCCGCGTACCCGCCCCGAGCAGGACCGGCACGACGTTGAGCAGCAGCTCGTCGAGCAGGCCCGCGGCGAGGTACTGCTGAGCGACCTCGGCGCCACCGCCCAGCGCGACGTCCCTGCCGCCGGCCGCCTGCTTCGCCTGCTCCAGCGCCGACTCGATGCCGTCGGTGACGAAGGTGAAGCTCGTGCCGCCCTCCATCTGCAGCGGCTCGCGCTCGTGGTGGGTGACGACGAAGACCGGATGGTGGAAGGGCGGATCGTCGCCCCACCAGCCGCTCCAGGGATCGTCTCCCCAGGGGCCGGGACCGCCGCCGAACATATTGCGCCCCATCACCGTGGCGCCGATGTTCTCGAGCGACTCGCGAACGACGGCGCTGCTGGCGTTCGTCTCGCCACCCTCTCGCCCGTGCGGCTCGCGCCACTCCTTGAGCTTGATGACCCACTCGTGGAGCTGCTCGCCACCTTCGCCGAGTGGATGCTCCTCGCTCTGGCTCGGTCCGGCGACGAAGCCGTCGAGCGAGATCGAGATCTGGCAGCGGAGCCTGGCCACCGGGCTAGGCGTCCGGAGCTGTCTCGCCGGCGCCCTCGAAAAGCCTGCCCCCGCGGATCCGCTGGGCCATCTCCTTCGATTCCTCGCGATAGGCGCGGCCGTCCTCGAACTCAATGGTCGGGTACTTGCGCTGCCCCGAAAGCTGCTCGAGCTCATCGCGCTTGCTCGGTCGCAGCGGACCGGTGACGACCTCGTACTCGATCCCCTGCTCGTCGAGGGCCTTCTGAACTCGCCAGCAGGGATGCGCATCGATCTTGACCCACTGGGTGGAGCAGCGATGGAGCTTGACTGGCATGGGGATCAGCCTAGACGAAGGGGCTGCCCGAGGGCAGCCCCTTCCAGGTGCTCAGGAAGCGAGCGCGAGAACCCACGACCGGGTGGGACAAAGCCCTGTCTCCCTTTGCTCGCCGGTGCCCGGGTTGGATTCCGCCGGGCCGAAGCAGCGGCCTAGCGGCCCTGCACCTCCAGGGTCCCCAAAAGCATGTGACTCAAAATAGGACCACCTCCTTTCTCTGGTGATTCGATTGAAGCAGAAGCAAAGGCGCGACTGGAGGCGGTCAGCCAGCTAGTCGCAGCCGTAAGCCAGAGATCGGACAAATTAGTATCGCGATGTTTATTAATCATGACAACTTGTGAAGCTGTCATGATAAGAATGAACACCCCCGAATGACAGTCCCAAGCCTCAGCCTCCAGCACGCCATTGAGATACCGCAGCTCGGCTTCGGTGTCTTCCGAGCGCCGCCCGAGGAGACCCAGGAGGCCGTCGAGGTGGCACTCGACGCCGGCTACCGGCACATCGACGTCGCGGCCGCTTGCGGCAGGGAGAAGGAGGTCGGCGCAGCGCTTGCCGCCTCAGGCCTGCCCCGCGAGGACTACTTCATCACCACCAAGCTTTGGAGCTCGCAGCAGGGCCACGACTCGGTGCTGATCGCCTTCGAGGCGAGTCTCGACCGCCTCGGGCTCGACCACGTGGACCTCTACCTGATCCATTGGCCCCTGCCGACCGAGGGTCGGTTCGTCGATGCCTGGCGGGCCTTTGAACGGATCCACGGGGAGGAGGCGGCGCGCACGATCGGCGTGTCCCACTTCCGTATCGAGGATCTCGAGCTGCTCGAGCGGGAGGCGGAGACCCAGCCGACGATCAATCAAGTCGAGCTGCATCCGCACTTCCAGCAGGCCGATCTGCGCTCTTGGCAGGCCGAGCACGGCATAGCCACCCAGGCCTGGAGCCCGCTCGCGCAGGGTGAGGTGCTCGACGACCCGACGATCGTCCAGCTGGCCGAGGTGCGTCGGAAGACTCCAGCGCAGGTGGTCCTGCGCTGGCACCTGCAACTCGGCAACGTCGTCATCCCCAAGTCGGTGACGGCGGAGCGGATTCGCGAGAACATCGACCTCTTCGACTTCGAGCTCTCCGACGAGGAGATGACAGCCATCGGGGCCCTCGACCGCAGCACCCGACGCGACCCCCACCCCGCCGCCTTCGTCGCGCCCAGCTGACACTCGGGCTCCACCACTCAGCATTACCTGGGCGGTTTCGGCTGCTCAGGTAATCTCTCTGCATTGTCCTCAGGAGGTCGTGTCAGCTGAAAATCCGCCATCCCTTTGCACAGTCGCTGCTCGCCTTGCTGGCATTCGCGCTGACCGTCCTGGCCGGCTGCGGCGGCAGCGGCGACTCGACCGCGTCTTTCTCTAACGGTCTGCCGAAAGAAATAGTGATTGGCGCCGCGATCGCCAAGACCGGCTATTTGGTGCCCTACGACGCCACCTTTGCCGCCGTCGAACAGCTGGTGAAGGAAACCAACGCGCGTGGCGGGATCAAAGGGCACAAGGTGCGGGTGATCCAAGCCGACACCCGTTCGGACCCTCAGCAAGCCGTCTTGGCGGTTCAGAAGGTGATCGAAGAAGGGGCCGACGTCCTTTTCTTCAGCGGTGAGGCGCTGACCGCGGCAGCCGGCTCGCCACTCGCCGAGGAACACGACAAACTGAACTTTTCCATCGCCAATGAACCCGGCTGGGGACCTCCGACGACCGGTCGCCTGTCCTTCAGCTCGAATCCGAGTCTCCTCAGCGAAGCCAGCGGCGGGGCTTCGTTCCTGAACGACAGGGGCATCAGGCGTCCGTTCCTGTTCCGCGACACCTCGCTGATCTACGGCAAAGTCCACTGCTCGGCCTTCGAGCAGACCTGGGAGCAGCTCGGCGGCACGATCGCCGGCTCGGTCGATTTCGAGAACAGCGACGAGTCGATCGCGAGCCAGGTCAGCGAGTTGCGAAGCGCCGACGCCGACGCCGTGGTGATGTGCTCATATCCACCCGGAGGCGCCGCGGCGATCAAGCAGATCCGCGCTGCCGGCATCGACGTCCCGATCCTCGGACCCGCCGCCTTCGA
>Ga0157306_10000017_pt1 | contig 30860 bp, 32 predicted proteins | sample NitcycUS163409C2_FD_108391 | JGI IMG/M metagenome (GOLD analysis project Ga0157306, IMG submission 108391) | Soil microbial communities from Arlington Agricultural Research Station in Wisconsin, USA - Nitrogen cycling UWRJ-S163-409C-2 | ecosystem: Environmental > Terrestrial > Soil >...
CAATATGCTCACACCAACGGAGTTCGAGGAGCTCCATGAGAAAGAATCCAGCTACTGGATTCTCATGCGAAGTGGACGGAGCTGGGGGTTAGATCAGACGGACCGATGAACGGGGTCCGGTCATCCGTCCGCGCAGCCGTGTGGCCAGGCCGGCCAGTAGGTAAACGATCGCCGTGGTGAGGAGAATGAACTTGCAGGTGGCGAAGATCGTCGCCAGGAGAGGAAGCGCGGCGCCGGCATCCTCGAGGGTCAACAGCAAGCAGATGTTCTCGAGCGCGTCGAAGGCGGCGCCGAGTGCGCCGAACGGGACGACAACCCTGCCGATCGAGGCAAGGCGGTGCCAGCCTCGGTCTCGAGCGGTATCGCGAACTGCGGCGAGGGCGAGGGTCAGGAAGGCGCCGTAGGCGACGAGGAAACCGAAGTCGATCCAGAGCGACTCGCGCGCGGCGTCCTGGCCCGCCTCGCCCCATTCGGAGAGGATCTCGTCGGCGCGCTCCTGGCCGCCGGTCAGCTCGAAGGGGACCATCCCGAGCCCGCCGGTGTCCTGCATTCGACCCTCGGCGGGGGACATCGCCAAGAGTAGGGCCAGCGTTGCGATCCCCGATGCGATCAATCCCCGCCGGCGCGTCATGCGCGCATCATCCCGCACTGGTCTTTGCCATGCTGCCGACTTGACCGCCGAGGGAATCACAGTACGTCGATACCGGCATGAGGACGCGCGAGCGGTTCTAGAGCCATGGACTCGAGCGCGGAGCGAGCACGCAACGACGCCCGACAGCCTGGATGACGTCGAGCGCCTGATTGCCGCAGACTCACCGGCCGCCCTTCTGGTTGCCGAGCGCGGCGATGAGATCGTCGGTGCTCTGATTGCTGGTTGGGAGGGGTGGCGAGGGAACATGTATCGGCTCACGGTTCGCGAGGGGCATCGGCGGGAGGGCATTGGGATCGCGCTGACGCGGGCCGGTGAGGAGTATCTGCGCAGCCGCGGCGCCCGCCGCATAACCGCCCTGGTCGCCTTCGAGGACGACGTGGCTGGAGCATTCTGGGAGTCCGCCCGCTATCCCCAGGATCAAGAGATCGGCCGTCGCGTCCGCAATCTGTAGCTGATCGGCGGATCAGCACCGCGGCAAGGCGGCGCCGGGATCGGTCTCGAGCTGCGACGGGCCGCCGAGGCGCCTGCAGTGGGGATAAGACGACCACAACAGAAAACGCCCCGCCGGGGAGGCGGAGCGTCTTCTGGGGTTACTACAGGGAGGAGAGAACTGCGACCGTCCGCATGGCAGTGCGGAATCCGGCTTATAGAGCGAAATCAAATCCGGCTGTGTCCGGTTGAAACCGGCTGAATCCGTGCCGGACTGTGGCACGACTGTGGCACCGGAGGGCGATTGCGCGATCCGAAGGTGGGGTTCTACGCGCTGAGGGCGAGCGTCAGCTCGGCGGCGGGCACGGCGCTTGGCACCGGCATGGTGACGCGCAACTCGCCGTTCCGCTCCAGCAGCCGCTTGGGGCGGACCAAGGTCAGGCCGACCAGTTCGCCTTTGCTGTCGAAGCGGACCGCATGGCCCTCCGGCGTCTCGTCGTAGTCGACGGCACGGGAGGGATCGCCGACGTGGAGGTAGAGCACGTCGGCGTCGGCGTCGTACTCGACGCGATCGAAAGTGATGTCTGCAATCGTCACGCTCATGGCTTCCTTCGCCGGGCGAATGCAGTGATGATACGCCCGCGCTCCGCGCTGTCGAAGACCACGACCACCTTCAGCCACCGGCTCGGGCCAGCTCCCTCCAGATAGAGCCACTCCTCGTCGGGGTCCCGGCCCGACAAAACAGCCGTCGGCGACTCGACCGCCCGTCGGACCTCCTGCTCGTAGGCCTCGATCTCAGGATGTCCGCTGACAATGTGCCGCCAACGCTCAGGGCTGAGCAAAACCTCGCGACTCTCTCGATCTCGAATCGTCTTCGGCTCGTCTACCGGGCGGCAGAGTATGGGATGCGGTGGCGGACGGCCGGACTTGATTCGTCAGCGACTCAGGCGACGGCAACCACGGATCTCGTCCCTGCGGCCCTCAGCTTGCGCTTCCCTGCGCCGATCCGCGATCAGCTCATCAACCAAGCTCTCACCTGGGGCCACGTCGGCAAACAGGCCGCGAAGCCGTGAGGCCGCCTCACGGCGTCGCTCTATCTCAGAATCGGTGAGCTTTATGGCCTGAGTCATTCTCCGATGGTACCCCCGCCCGGCGGCGCATCGCCGCGCCAGAACCAGGGGCTATTCAATGGCCTCGATTGTGTAGACGTAGGCAGCGTCGGCGGGAATGTTGATCTCCTCAATGCGGTGCGCGATACCCTCGCGAACCGCCGTTTCGGGATCAGTGGTCTGCTCGATCTCGGAGCGCTTATTTAGCTCCTCCTCGTCGAGATGAGTGCGCTCGCCCATGATGCGGTTGATCCGGGCCTCGTCGTCAAGGATCGAGTCGTGGGTCTCGCGGAACCATTTGGCACCAAAGCTTTGGCCTTGAGGCGGGGTGCTTGAGACTCCATGCGTAAAGCCGCTGAACCTTGCGGCCGAGATTGTTAAGAAGGCGGGGCAAAAGACGCGCTCGTTGGACATAGAAGCTATGGCCAGCAAGCTCCGCTCTCCGATTCCCCGCATCGCGCTCACGCGAGCCGAGGCCGCCGCCGCGCTCGGGATGAGCCTCGACAGCTTCGAACGGCATGCGCAACCGGAGCTGCGTCTGGTACGGCGAGGGCGCATGCGGTTGGTTCCCGTAGGCGAGCTGGAGCGGTGGTTGGAGAGGAACGCTGAGCGGGCGCTCGCCGACGAGCTGCGAGAGACGCTGTGAAGCGCTCCCGCTATTGGGGGATGTGATGGCGGCCGGGATCATTCGCCGTCACTCGCCTGCTTGTCCTGCTCGTGCTGACGGCCGGTGCAACTGCGGCGCGGGGTACGAGGCGTGGGTCTATCTCCCGCGTGAGGGGAGGAAGGTTCGCAAGACCTTCCGGCGCAAGTCAGAAGCGAAGTCGTGGCGTGCCGACGCGCTGCGCGCGGCGAGTCACGGCGACCTTCGGCAGACGGCACGCGATGGGCGGACACTGGCGGGCGCGCTGGCGGAGTTCGTTGACGGGATGAAGGCAGGGACGGTCCGACCCAAGGGACGCGAGGCGTACAAGCCAAACACGATCCGCTCCTACGAGCGAGCGCTGAGGGTTCACATTGCGCCCTCGACGGTCGGCCAGCTCAAGGTCGCCGACGTACGGCGGCAAGACCTCCAGCTCCTGGCGGACGAGCTGCTCGGTTCGGGCCTCATGGTCGGGACCGTCAGCAACGTCTTCAATCCGATTCAGGCGTTCTACCGTCGAGCCGTTGACCGCGACGATCTGGCGGTAAACCCCGCCGAAGGGATCGACTTGCCGACCGGCAGGTCGCAGAACCCGACGCGCATTGCCTCGGCAGAGGAAGCGGCTGCGCTCTTGGGCGCGCTCGATCCAAAGGACAGGTCCGTTTGGGCAACCGCGTTCTACGCGGGCCTTACGGCGAGGCGAGCTGCAAGCGTTGCGCTGTTGCGACTTGGACTTCAAGACGAATCTGATCCATGTCGAGCGGCTGGGATCAGGAGGAGGGTGCGATTGAACCCAAGTCCCGATCTGGACGGCGCGCGGTGCCGATGCTCGCAATCCTGAGGGGCTGCTTGGAGGCGACCATTCAGCGCAGCGAGCGAAGTGGTGAGGAGCTTGTCTTCGGCCGGACACCCGCACGATGCGTTCGTTTCCTCGACGGTTGATAACCGAGCCAAGGCCGCATGGAATGCCTTCAACGCGCGAGCGGGGGAGGAGGCGACTGATGGCAGCGACCCCGAGCTGCTCGCCCCGATCACGCTGCACGAGTGCCGCCATACGTTTGCCTCGCTCTTGATCGACGCAGGAGCCAACCCCAAGGCCATCCAGACCTTCATGGGCCACTCGAAGATTCAGACGACCTTCGACATCTACGGCCATCTGCTCCCCGGCAGCCATGACGAGGTGCGCGAGAGAATGGATGCCTCTCTATTTGACTCGGACCGTAGTCCCCGTCCGCGAGATTAGGCATAGACTCGATAGCCAATAGGTACTTCTGGATGTCCGCGGCCGCGTAGGGGTCTGCTCCAGAGAGTCCTCATTGAAGGCACAGAAAGGCGATCGCGTTGGCCACCAACAATCGAGATGATCTCTTCAGCCGACTCAATGCTTCCGCAGCGGAGTTCCAGACGGGCGGTCGATCGGCGAGCGCTGCACTTCTGATCTGGTTTTTGCGCCATGTCAAGCGCTTGGATGACACTGAGGCACCAGATGCCGTATGCGACGGCCGTGGGGACAAGGGTATCGATGGAATCTGGGTCGATGTCCTTGGCGAGGAAATCGTCTTGCTGCAAGCAAAACGACGCGCTTCGGTCACGTCGACTCAAGGCGATACTGACCTTCAACGTCTGGTTGGGGCAGCCAGCTGGTTCTCCTCGCCGGAGCAGGTTGATGCGCTCTTGGCCGCGGGACCCAATCCTGAGCTAAAAGGGCTTGTCGAGAGAAATGACCTGAAGGAGAAGGTTGAGGCTGGATTCACCGCCAGATGCGTTTTCGTTACTAACGGTATTTTTGACGCTGCCGGAGCCGACTATCTTGAGGCCCATCGAGCCGGATCGCCAGCTCTTGAGGGTTGGGACTTGGACAAGCTTGATCCTTATATCCGGTATATCGACCGACCGCTCTATATAGAGGATGAGGTTGATATTTCGTTCGCCCCCGGTGCGTCCTTCACTTTGCCTGTCGGCGATGATGTCGAGGTTACCTTTGGCGCGCTACCTGCAAAGCAGATCGCTGCACTGCCAGGCATAGATGATCGGAGTCTTTTTGCTCAAAACGTGCGTCTCGACCTCGGACGAACGCGGGTGAACAAAGACATCAACACGACGCTTGGTGATCCTGATGAGTACCCACGGTTTCTAACCTTTCACAATGGCTTGACCATGCTTTGCCGCGAGGTCGTACCACAGGATGAAAATACCTTGAAGGTAAGGGGATTGTCTATCGTCAACGGCTGCCAATCAGCAGTGGCGCTGCGGAAGAACGAATCGAAGTTGACCGACGAGCTACTCGTTCCAGTCAAGATCGTCAAAGTTGGCAACTACGAGGCGCTTGCAGACGACATCACCTATCGCAGCAATAACCAGAACTCGATCAACCTAAAGGATTTGCGTGCCAACGACTCAACGCAGGTTGTGCTCAAGGGTCAGTTCGAGGAGATGTTTGGCGAGAAAGTTCAGTACGTGATTAAGAGGGGGGAGGACGCTACTGGAGAGGTAGTGATCCAGAACGACCATGCTGCACAGATTCTCATTGCGCTCTACAACGAGGAGCCATTTCTGGCGCATCGCAAGTTTGCTTTGTTCGATCAGCAGTACAAGAACGTCTTTCATCCCAAAGTTTCGGCATCTCATATCTATTTGGGCTGGCTGATTTGGGATGAGGTGCAAAGACAGCTCGGTCAGATCGACAACGAGTTGATCGCGCGCTATGCGTTGACCAGCTTTGTTCTTGTCTATCTCGTAGGACGCCTCATGAAAGAGAGCGAGGTAGGTGCAGCAGTTCTTACGTCACCGGCCGACTATCTGCCCGATGGAGAAGACGTAGTGAGGGCTGGCATCGGTCGCTTGGTCGGCGACATCCTTGTCGATTTCAACGGATACGTCAGGGAGCAGGAAGACGACGGCGGATACTTTGACTACAAGACCCGCTTCAAGAGCCAGGCTGCTATCAAGGAGATTACGGAGGACGTGCTCCGTGGGCATCAACGAGCGGCGCGTCGTAATTCCGATGTTGAGTTCCACCTCGACGAGGGGTCGTCGGAGCAGCCGGAAAAGCTCTAGGTACCTGAGTTGGTCGGCAGCAGTTCCAGTGCTTCGACGTGGCGCGGCCGCATGGTGCCGAAGTGCCGATGGTCGAGCGTGGCGAGCTTCGGCTCACCGAGCCGCTCCGTTACGGCCAGGACAGCGCAGTCCACGAAGCCAACTTCAAGGTCGGCGTAGGTTCTCATCAACTCGGCGGCGCGCTCGTAGTCGCTCGCGATCAAATCCTCGACATCAAGCTCGCCGACCCGGATCGTGTCTAGGAGCGCTGGGAACGCGTCGGGTCCGAGTTCCCGGCCCAGCAGGTGGTCAAGCTCGACCAGGACCGGAGCCGGGAGCACCCGGCGTTCAGGGCCAGGCTTGAGCAATGGCGAGCAGCGCTCGTGGGCGGCGTCGTCGGCGACCATCGCCGCGACCATTGGGCCAGTGTCCAGAATCAGCGGAATGGCCGAGGCTCGAACTCGTCTTTGCTCGCCCGCTCGCTGAGATCGCTGCGCCCAGCGGTGAACGCTCCAATCAACGAGAACGGAGGCTGCGGCTCCTCGCCGCCCAGCTCATGCTCAAGAGCCTCTTGGACGATCTGGGGGAGGGCCACGCCGCGCTGATCCGCAACCCTGCGGGCACGCTCCAGCAGCTTGGCGTCCACTTCGACGGTTCTTGTCGGCGATGCAGCCATGCCTAGATTCTACCGCCGCGATTCCCGGGCAACCCGGGGGCAGCGTGCGTGCGTGCCCAATCGCGTGCGGGGTGGGTGTCGGAGTGGCGCATTTACTGGCGCATTGCCGGTCTCGCGGGATTGGAGGGCTACCGGGGCCAGCACCCGCGATGCCCCGCAAATGGCTCTAGCAAGCCCCGCCAACAGAAAACGCCCCGCCGGGGAGGCGAGGCGATTTCTGGGGTTACTACAGGGAGGAGAGATATGTATCTCTATATATGTGGATCCGTGGGAGGTAGGTGGGCCCTTTTGATGCGTCGCGGGCGATCATCGTGGGAAGCGATGAGCGCCATATGGGCGGCGCCGAACCCAGCCAGAAAGTCTTTTTGTTCTGCCCCTTATCGGTCGTCCTCTGCGAATCCTTGAATCAGCATACGAACATATGTGCGATAGATGTGTGAGGGCGATCACAGACTCCCTTTGAGCTGAATCTGCCTCTACCCGTAGAAGACCAGATCAAGCCAAAGCCTGGTTAAAAAGCTGTAGATGGCCTGAATCGATTGCCTGGGGAACGGCCGCCGGTAGCGTTTCGGCCGATGACGAAGGCGCGTATAGATGCAGTCTTGGCGGAACGGGGGCTCTTCCCGTCGCGCACTGCTGCGGCTGGCGCGGTCAGGGCCGGGGTTGTGCGTGTTGGTCGCGATGGGCCGATCGCGTTGCGGCCGAGCCAGCTGGTCGAGCCCGAGGCCGCGCTGATCGTCGAGCGGGGACCGCGCTTTGTCTCGCGGGGCGGGATCAAGCTGCAGAACGCGCTCGAAGCGCTTCGGATCGACGTGACCGGGCGCGACTGCCTCGACGTCGGCGCCTCGACCGGCGGCTTCACCGATTGCCTCCTGCAGCACGGCGCAGCGCGGGTGGCTGCACTCGACGTTGCGTATGGACAGATCGATCTGCGCCTTCGGGAAGACCGCATGGTGACGGTGATCGAGCGGCTCAACGCGCGCGAGATGAACCCCGCCGATCTGCCCTTTGCGCCCGACCTTGCAACCGTCGACGTCTCCTTCATCTCGCTGACCAAGATCCTGCCCACGGTGGCGCGTTGCTTGGCGCCTGAGGGCGAGGTGCTGGCGATGGTCAAGCCGCAGTTCGAGCTCGGCAGAGAGAGGGTCGGCAAGGGCGTCGTGCGCGACGCAGGCGCTAGGCGGGAGGCGATCCTCGGCGTGGCTCTCGCCGTGCGAGAGCTCGGACTGCCGGTGCGCGGCTTCGCCTCCTCGAAGCTGCCGGGCCCGAAGGGCAACCGCGAGACCTTTGTCTGGGGCGGCGGCGACGGGGAGGACGTCGGCGACCTCCAGGCGGCGATCGCCGAGTCAGAGCCCGAGTGATGAAGACGGCCGTCCTGATAACTCACTCGCATCCCCCCGCTGCCACGGGAGCCGTGGAGATCGCCGTCGCGGTGGCGCGCGTGGCTGGCTGGAAGCTGGTCGCCACCGCGGAGGAGATCAGCAAGCACAACCACGTCGCCGACGAGGTCGAGCCGGTTGAGTCGCTGCCGGCGGATCCCGATCTCTGCCTGGTGCTCGGCGGCGACGGCTCGATCCTCTACGCGTTGCGCCGCTTCGCCCACCCAGGCGTGCCGGTCTTCGGCATCAACTTCGGCACCGTCGGCTTCCTCGCTGCAGTCGAGCGTGACGAAGCCGAGCAGGGGATTCGCCGCGCTCTTGCGGGAGAGATCGAGACGATCGAGCTGCCCGCCCTGGCGATCGAGGTCGACGGTGAGAAGCGCTTCGCCTTCAACGACGTCAGCTTCAGCCGCCGTCCCCACGACCGGGTGGCCGAGCTGACCTACCGGATCGCCGGGGAGGAGGTCGGCAACGTGCGCTGCGACGGGCTCGTCGCCGCTACTCCGGCTGGCTCGACCGGCTACAACCTCGCCAATCAAGGTCCGATCCTCGCCTGGGGCGTAAAGGGCTACGTGGTCAGCTACATCTCGCCCCACTCTCTGACCGCGCGTGCCCTGGTGGTCGCCCCGAGCGACGTGCTCAGCGTCGGCAACGCCGCCGGCCGCGAGCCGGTAGACGTAGCCATCGACGGCGCCCACGCCGCCTCCCTCGCCCCCGGCGCCGCTCTCGACGTCAGCTTCGCCGACTCCGTCGGCAAGCTCGCCCAGCTCCCAGGGACAAGCTTCTATCACCGAATACGCGAGAAGTTCGGTCATTTGGCCGTCTAAGGCCAGCTGACCGGCGCATATCGGCGTCCTCGGTCGCTCACGTGCAAAAGCACGCTTCGCTCCCTGCGTCCTTGATCTGCTTGGTCGGCTGGCCTTAGCGAGGGGGGCGGTTCCCTAGGCTGCTCGGATGGAGCGCAAGTGGTGGACGCTTGTCCTGATCTCGATCGCGACGTTCATGCTGCTGTTGGACATCACGGTCGTCAACGTCGCCCTGCCCGACATCCAGCGCGACCTCGACGCCAGCCTCTCCAGCCTGCAGTGGGTGGTCGATGCCTACTCGCTGATGCTCGCTGCCTGCCTGCTCACGGCGGGATCGCTGGGCGACCGTCTGGGCCGGCGGCGTGTCTTCTCGCTCGGCTTCGCGATCTTCACCTGCGCTTCGTTGCTCTGCGGGATCGCCGGAGAGCCGACGCTGCTCAACCTTGCCCGCGGCCTTCAGGGCATCGGCGGTGCGGCGATGTTCGCCACCTCGCTGGCGCTGATCGGCCAGGAGTTCCACGGCAGGGACCGGGCGACGGCGTTCGGCGTTTGGGGGGCGACCGTTGGCGGCGCCGTGGCGATTGGGCCGCTGGTCGGTGGCGTGATCACCGAGCACCTCGGCTGGGAGTGGATCTTCTTCGTCAACGTGCCGATCGGGCTGCTGGCGATCGCGCTGACCGAGGCACGGTTGGCCAACGTCGCTGCGCAGGACCCCCAGCCGATCGACCTGCCGGGCTTGGTGACCTTCTCCGGCGGCCTCTTCCTGCTCATCTTCGGTTTGATCCGCGGCAACCCGGAGGGCTGGGGCAGCCCGCTGATCGTCGGCTCGCTGGGCGCCGCGGCTGTTCTGCTCGCCGCCTTCGTCGCGATCGAGGCGCGCAGCGCCAACCCGATGCTCGACCTCGGTCTCTTCCGCAAGCCTGCCTTCAACGGCGTCTCCGCTGTCGCCTTCGGCCTCTCGGCGGGGATGTTCGCGATGTTCCTCTACCTGACGATCTACATGCAGGGCGTGCTCGGCTACTCGCCGCTGGAGACCGGCTTGCGCTTCTTGCCATTGACGGTGCTCTCCTTCGTCGCCTCGCCGATTTCCGGGGCGCTCTCGCACCGCATTCCGATCCGCGTCCTGCTCGGGGTGGGGCTGACGGCGATTGGGACCGGTTTGCTGCTGATGCACGGGCTCAACACGGACTCCGAGATCGGCGACCTGCTGCCCGGCTTCCTGGTCGCCGGCGTCGGCATCGGCATCGCCAACCCCGGTATCGGCCAGGCGGCGATCGCGGTCGTTCCGGTTGAGAGGTCCGGGATGGGATCTGGCGTCAACACGACCTTCCGCCAGGTCGGCATCGCCACCGGCATCGCCTCCCTGGGGGCGGTTTTCCAGGCCCGAGTCGATGCCAAGCTCGCCGAGCTCCTGCCGAACGCGCCGCATGGCTTGGCAGAAGCGATCGCCTCGGGCGGCACCCATGCCGCCGCCGGCTTCGTACCGCCCGATCGGCAAGCGAGGGTCGTCGAGGCGTCGAAAGCCGCTTTCGTCAGCGGCTTCAACGAGATCCTCCTTATAGGGGCGGTGCTTTCATTTGTGGTCGCGGCCCTGGGTTTCACTCTCGTCCGCTCCAGCGATTTCGTCCAAGCTGCGCCTGAGGACGCCGCGCCGGAGGCGGCTCCCGCCTAACCGCTTCTCGCGGCGGGTGGCGCGGATTTGGGGGACCACCCCGAGGAAGCTTTAGCTACCGCAGGGGTGGTGGCACCAAATCCGTGATAGGACCCGCCGCGCCAACTGCTAGACAGCCCCTGTGCTCCGAGAGCTGCGGATCGAGAACCTGCTGCTGATCGAGAAAGCCGAGCTGCTGCTGGGCGAGGGGCTCAACGCGATCACCGGTGAGACCGGGGCGGGGAAGACGGTCTTGGCCCACTCGCTGGACCTCTTGATGGGCGGCAAGGCACGGTCGAAGATCGTGCGGCCCGGCGCCGAGGAGGCGTGGGTCGAGGGTGTCTTCGACCTGCCGGCCGGAATGCTCGAGGAGCCGGAGATGAAAGAGCTTGCCGAGCGCCTGCCACCGGGGAGCGAGGAGGTGGTGCTCGGCCGGCGAGTCTCGGCCGCCGGCCGGACCAGCGCCTTCGTCGCCGGCCGTTCGGCGTCGGCGTCGGATCTGAAACTGCTCGGCTCGCACCTGCTCGCCTTCTATGGCCAGCACGAGCACCGCCGCCTGACGATCTCCTCGGCACAGATGGACGTGCTGGACGGCTTCGCCGGTGCCGAGCACCTCGCCCTGCGCAAGCGCTACCGGTCAGCGCATCGCGAGTGTCTGCGCCTGGAGGCTGAGCTCACCGAGCTGCGCGAGCGCGACGGCTCGCGGGAGCGGGACCTCGACCTCTACCGCTACGAGCTCTCCGAGATCGAGGAGGTGGCGCCGGATCCGGCCGAGGAGGCGGATCTCGGCGCCGAGCGCGAACGCCTGCGCCATGCAGAGGGCTTGCGCGAGGCGGCCAACGGCGCGCTCGTCGCAGCGCTGGGGGACGACACAGACGGTGGTGGAGCGAGGGGAGCGATCGCCCAAGGCGAGGCGCTGCTGCAGGGCGTCGCCGGGGTCGACGCCGATCTCGACGCGCTCTTCACCCGGTTCAGCGCGCTGGCGATCGAGCTCGGCGACGTTGCCACGGAGCTTCGGGCTTATCTCGAGAGGCTGGAGGCGGACCCGGCCCGTCTCGCGGCGGTCGAGGAGCGCCTCGAGGCGCTCGATCGGCTGCAGCGCAAGCACGGCGGCAGCGTCGAATCGGTCCTCGCCCACGGCGAGCGCTGCCGCGCTGAGATCGCCCGCTTGGAGAATGCCGAGGAGCGAGGCGCAGAGGTCGAAGCGGCTCTCGCGGAGGCCGAGGCGAGCCGCGCCAAGCTCGCGACGACGCTGAGCAAGGGTCGGGCGAAAGCAGCCGAGCCGCTCGGCCGCGCGGTCGCCGAGGTGCTCGAGCAGCTGGCGATGCCGGGGGCGCGCCTCGACGTCGTGTTGGAAGCCCACCCCGATGGCTTCGACGCGAACGGCGCCGAGGCGGTCGAGCTGCGGCTCGCGCCAAACCGTGGCCTGGAGGCCGCGCCGCTGCGGGACGCCGCTTCCGGGGGGGAGCTCTCGCGGGTGATGCTTGCCTTGAGCAGCTTGGGCGGCTCGGGCGGCGCTGGCACTCTGGTCTTCGACGAGATCGACGCCGGGGTCGGTGGGCAGACTGCGCGTGCGGTTGGCGAGCGCTTGCGGTCGCTTGGTGAGGATCGCCAGGTCCTCTGCATCACGCACCTCCCCCAGGTTGCCTCGCTGGCCAGCACTCACTTCACGCTCGAGAAGGACGTCACCGGCGAGCGCGCCAGCGCCACGGTGCGGCGGCTGGACGGCGAGGGCGTGGTCGAGGAGATTCGCCGCATGCTCGGCGGGGAGCGCTCCGACGACGCTGCCACGCGCCACGCACGCGAGCTGCTCGCCGCCGCTTAAGGCGCCTTGCGCGGCTTGCCAGAGCGGCTAACCTGCCTCGGTGGCCATCGCCAGTCGCCGTCGCGTCCCGGTTCTGCTCTCACGCCGCAACGGGTCTGCGGCGAGCGAGGCGATCGAGGGGACGGCGCGGCTCGGGCGACGAACCAAGCACCTGGTCCGCCGGCTTGCTCCCGGTGACGTCGCCGTCATCGACCACGTCAACATCGACCGCATCGCGGCCGAGGAGCTGATCGCCAGCGGTGTGCGCGCGGTTGTCAACGCCTCGCCGTCGAGCGACGGGCGCTACCCGAACGCCGGTCCGCTGCTGCTCGCTCAGGCAGGGGTGACGCTGGTCGACGTCGACGGGGCCGATCCGTTCGAGCTGCTCGGCGACGGGGACCGGATCACCGTTGTCGACGGGACGGTGCTCTGCGGCGACCGCGAGCTGCTGCGCGGCCATGCGCTCGGGGTGGAGGAGCTGGAGCGTCAGCGAGACGAGCAACTCGCGCGGGTCGACGAGGCGCTCGCCGAGTTCGCCGAGAACACCGTTGCCCATGTCCGCCAGGAGACCGACCTGCTGACCGGCAGCGTCGAGTTCCCGCCGACACGGGCAAGCTTCCGCGACCGGCACGTGCTGATCGTCGTGCGCGGCGACCGCCACCGCCGCGACCTGAAGGCGCTGCGCGCTTACATCCGCGACGTGCGGCCGCTGATCGTCGCCGTCGACGGCGGTGCCGACGGGGTGCTGGAGGCCGGGATGAAGCCCGACATGATCCTCGGCGACATGGACTCGGCCGGCGACGAGGCTCTGCGCTGCGGGGCGGAGCTGATCGTCCACGCCTACCCCGACGGTCGGGCGCCAGGACGCCAGCGCCTGCTCGACATGGGCTTGACGCACACGCTGCTGCCTGCCGCCGGGACCAGCGAGGACGTGGCGATGCTGATGGCCCACGAGAAGGGCGCGGCGCTGATCGTCAGCGTCGGCGCTCACTTCAACCTGATCGAGTTCCTCGACCGCAAGCGGGGCGGCATGTCGTCGACCTTCCTCACTCGTCTGCGGATCGGCGAGAAACTCGTCGACGCCAAGGGGGTGAGCCGGCTCTACAACCCGAGCTCGCCCTTCGGCCCGCTGGCGCTCTTCCTCGCCGCTTTCATGGTCCTGCTGGCGATCGTCGTGATCAGCGCCCCGGCGCTCGGCGACCTCGTCGACCTGACTTGGCTGAAGATCAAGATCTGGCTCGGCCTTTAGGTGCGCCGCCCGGTCAGCATCTAGCCTTCTCGCGCCGATGGGTTACAGCGCCCGATATCACGCGACCTCGCTGGTCGCCGTGTTCCTCGCCCTGGCGATCGGGATCCTGATCGGCGCCGAGTTCGGTGGCGACGCGCTGACCGATACCCGCAAGGACCTCGAGCGCAGCCTGATCGGCAACCTGCAGGACGCTCACGAGCGGGCCGATGAGCTGAGCGGGCAGCTGGCGCGCTCCGACGAGTTCGCCGAACGCGTCTACCCGGCGCTCGTCGGCGAGAGGCTGGCCGGCAGACGGATCGGCGTGGTCGCGATCGGCGACCTGCCCGGCGAGGCCTCGGCGGCGATCGAGGAAGCGCTCGGGCCGACCGGGGCCCACCTGGTCGGCGTCGGGGTGGTGCGCGAGCCCGTCGATCTGCGGGCGATAGCCGGCGATCTCTCGAAGACCCGATTCGCCGACATAAGGCGCAACGAGGACACGCTGACCGCCTTCGGGGTTGGCGTCGGCCGGCAGATCGTGCGCGGCGGCACCCTGCTCGAACACGTGCGCAGCCATCTCTTCTCGCGCGCCAGCGGCAACTTCGGCGCGCTCGACGGCGTGATCGTCGTGCGCGAGGTGCCCGAAGAGATGGGCTCGGCGCAGCGCGCCAGTGCGGGCACGCTCGAAGCAGCCTTGATGAGCGGGGTCGAGGGGACGCGGACCGCGGCAGTCGGGGTCGAGACCTCGAGCGACGAGACATCGTCCATTTCCTTCTTCACCGGCAACGACCTGGCCAGCGTCGATGACGTCGAGCTGACCGCCGGCCAGGTGGCGATGGTCTTCGCCCTGCTCGGGGCCGAGGGCAGCTTTGGCGTCAAGGGGACCGCCGATCGGCTGCTGCCGGATCTGCTGGCGCCGGTGGAGTCAGGCCAGCCGTGACCTGGCTCGGCTTCCCGGTCGCCGTCGCCGTCGCCCTGCTCGTCGTGCCCGCCGGGGTGCGTGGCCTCTTCGACGCGGGCCTCGTGCGGAGCAACTACCGCGGCGCCGAGCTCGCCTTCCCGCTCGGCGCCGTGCTGGTGACGGCCGCGCTGGCCGCGCTCGCACCACTCGCCTTCCTCGACGACCGTGCAGACCTCGATCTGCTGGCGCCAGGCCTGCGGCAGTGGATGCCCTACCTGCTCGGCGTCGCTCTGCTCGGCTTTCTCGACGACTCGTTGGGCCGGGGTGAGCTCGTGGGGACGCCGCGCGGCTGGCGCGGCCATGCCCAGGCCCTGCGCGAGGGAACGCTCTCGACCGGCGCCGTCAAGGCTGTGGGAGCGTTGGCCCTCGCCGCCTACGTGGTTTCTGGCAGGGGCCTCGAATCGTGGCGCTACCTGGCCGACGTCGCTCTGCTGATCCTTGCCACCAACGCGCTCAACCTGCTTGATCTGCGCCCCGGGCGGGCAGAGAAGGGTCTGGCCCTGCTCGGCGCCGGCCTCTGCCTTGGGGCCTGGACGTTGGCGCCGTTCGAGTTGCTGGGGATCTTTGCCGGGCCGGTGTTGGTCGGAGCCTGGTTCACCCTGCGCGAGCGGGCGATGCTCGGCGACACGGGCTCGAACCTGCTGGGGGCGATCGCAGGTGTCTGGCTGCTGACCACCCTGGGCGCCGACGCGCGGTTGATCGCCCTCGCGGCGCTCATGGGACTGACCATCTACGGAGAGTTGCGCTCGATCTCGGCGACGATCGAGTCGGTTCCGCCACTGCGGTGGCTAGACTCGCTTGGCAGAGCATGAGCAGGCCCTCCCCAGGAGACACACGCTTCATCTTCGTCACCGGCGGGGTGGTCTCGGCTCTCGGCAAGGGGATCGCCGCAGCCTCGATCGGTCGCCTGCTCGTCTCACGCGGCTATCGGGTCCAGCTGCAGAAGTTCGACCCCTACATCAACGTCGACCCCGGCACGATGAGCCCCTTCCAGCACGGCGAGGTCTTCGTCACCGAGGACGGGGCGGAGACCGATCTCGACCTCGGTCACTACGAGCGCTTCACCGACGAGAACACCTCGCGGGCCTCGAACGTGACGGCGGGCGCCGTCTACAACTCGGTGATCAATCGCGAGCGCCGTGGCGATTACCTCGGCGCAACGGTGCAGGTGATCCCCCACATCACCAACGAGATCAAGAACCGGATCCGAATCGTCGCCGAGTCGCAGTCGGTCGACTTCGTGATCACCGAGATCGGCGGCACGGTCGGCGACATCGAGTCGCTTCCCTTCCTCGAGTCGATCCGCCAGCTCTATACCGATCTCGGGCCGCGGGGCTCGATGTTCGTCCACCTGACGCTGGTGCCCTACGTCGGCCACGCCGGTGAGCTGAAGACGAAGCCGACCCAGCACTCTGTCAACGAGCTGCGCCGCATCGGCATCCAGCCGCATGCGTTGGTCTGCCGCTCCGAGGGGCGGCTCGACCGCGAGATCCGCGAGAAGATCGCTCTCTTCGCCAGCCTGCCGGTCGACGCGGTGATCTCGGCCAACGACGTCGACAACATCTACAAGGTGCCGCTCGTCTTCCGCGCCGAGGGGGTTGACGACCTGGTGCTCGACCACTTCGGCATGGAGGCGCCACCGCCTGAGCTGGGCGAATGGGAGACGATGGTGAAACGCGCGGAAGCGGCCGATGGCAGGGCGCGGATCGCGCTGGTCGGCAAGTACGTGCAGCTCGCCGACGCCTACAAGTCGGTGATCGAGGCGCTCGAGCACGGCGGCATTCACCACGGCGTCGAGGTCGAGGTCGAGTTGATCGACTCAGAGGACTTCGATGCCGAGCGGCTCGAGGGCGCCGACGGCATCCTCATCCCGGGCGGCTTCGGCGAGCGGGGAATCGAGGGCAAGGTCGCCGCGGCGCGGATCGCCCGCGAGCGCTCGATCCCTTACCTCGGCATCTGCCTCGGCATGCAGATAGCCGTGGTCGAGTTCGCTCGCACGGTTGTCGGCATGGAGGGCGCCAACTCGGCCGAGTTCGATCCTGAGACGCCGTTCCCAGTAGTTGATCTTCTGCCAGAGCAGAAGGAGGTCTCCGAGATGGGCGGCACGATGCGGCTGGGCGCCGACCCGGTGAAGCTGCACGAGGGCACACGCGCGCGCGAGATCTTCGGCGAGGCCGTCATCTACAAGCGCCACCGCCATCGCTACGAGGTCAACAACCAGCTGCGACGCCGGCTCGAGGACGAGGGCCTGGTCTGCGGAGGCACCTCGCCCGACGAGCGCCTGGTCGAGATGGTCGAGCTGCCCGATCACCCCTTCTTCGTCGCCTCCCAGTTTCACCCTGAGTTCAACTCGCGGCCCAACCGGCCGGAGCCGCTCTTCCGCGAGTTCGTCGGTGCCGCCGCGCGGCATGCAGGCGAGCGCCCTGCGGAAGGGACTGAGCTGCCGGAAACCGATGCCGTGAGGGGCCTGTCCCGGTAGGGGTTTCACTTAACTTTTTCGGTGGCGACGCGGTTGCTGGCGCCACTGGGAATTGCCGAAAAAGTAGGCAACTAGGTAGGGACGACACGTACATTTCTGCATCCTCTTCGGCCTAGCCTTTCAGCCGACAATTGCAAAGCGCCGGGGGCACCGCGCAAACGGCCCCCCGGCTGGCACCGAAAGGTTGGCCCTTCCGATGCATCCAAAGGCTAGCCCGCGCTCAGATCGCGGGACTCAGCGCGCTGTACTTGCGCTTGCGCTTGCAGCGCACCCGAAGTCTCTGACTATCCCCAAGCTGGCGGCTGAGATCGACCAGGGCGATGCTGTCGAGCGTGCCGTGCGCGATCTCGTCGGCGTTGGGCTTCTCGAATGCGGCGGGATCTCGATCAAGCCGACCGCTACGGCGCTCCGCTGTCACCGGCTCGACGCATGGTGAGTGTCGCAGAGCGCTTCGGCGACAACCTAAAGCGCCAGCGCAAGCTGGCCGACCTCTCGCAGGACGAAGCTGCGTTTCGCGCCGGACTTCACCGCACGGAGGTCTCCCAGCTTGAGCGAGGGCTGAGGGTCGCTCGGGCGGACACCATCGCCAAGCTGGCCGCTGCCCTCGAAATCGATCCGGGCGAGTTGTTCGAGGGGATCTCCTGGGAGCCGGGGGATATCCGGCGCGGCCGGTTCAAGCCATCCGGTGCGGACTGAGCCGCGCGCTAGCCTGATCGTATGAGTCCTGCCCGCAAGCGCCCCGAGAAGGCTGCTCCCTCGCCACCGCAAGGCGATGTGAAGCAGGATCCGCGCCACACCGAGGCCGACTTCCTCCGTGACTTGGAGAAGGCGACCTCGAACCAGGCTAGGAAGAAGTTGGGACTACGTCCTTCTGGACGCGATTGAGGATCGCCCAGAACATCGGCTGAGAGGAGTTACGCCGGTTGTATCTGAAGGCGTACTCGTCTACGTAGTTCTGCAGATACTCGGCGCTGATCGCGTGGTAGACGCCGCGGATTCCTGTCTTCAGGAGGCCGAAAAAGCCCTCAATCGTGTTCGTGTAAACGTCGCCTTCCACATAGATTTTCGAGCGATGCCGGATGCGGCGATGGCTCTTGTACTCGCGGCCGATGGCCTTGTAGGCGTGCCACTCGTCGGTGAAGATCATCGACTCCGCCAGCACGAATTCCTTGACGACCTTGGAGAGGGTCGAATGCGTCGCGTCCCCAACGACGCGCGCACGAATCTCGCCGCCACGCTCGACCATTCCGACGACACTTGGGCGGTACTTGCGGCGCAGGTGGCCGCGTTTGTTGCGCTTCTCTGCCGCTCGCGGCTTGCCGCCGTAGAAGGTCTCGTCAATCTCGACTTTCCCGCTCAGCGGTCCCTCGTCGTCGTCAGAGAGCAGCGTGCGGATCTGCTTGAACATGCGATGGGCCGTCTTGTAGGTGACGCCGATCTCGCGCTCAAGCTGCTTTGCACTGATCCCGCAACGGGTTGACGACATCAAATAGATCGCGAAGTACCAAAGCTGGAGGCTGACGGTGCTCTTGTGGAAGATCGTGCCTGCGGTCGGGTAGACGTGGTTCCCGCAGTACTGGCAGGAGTAGGCAGAGCGTCCTTTGATCCGGTGGAACTTGCTTGCCTTCCCGCACTTCGGGCACTCGGTGCCGTCACCGAAAAAGCGCTCCTTCAGGTGCTCAAGGCAAGCATCGTTATCCGGGAACAGCTCCAGGAACCGGCTGTACGTCATCTGCGATTCGCTCGACGGCGACGGCGCTACTGAGTTGCGGTTCCTTGCTGCCACATCTGAATGATACCAGATACACGTAAGAACTCAGTCATCCGCCGGCCCTGTCATCGGCGGGTTGGGAAGCGGCTTTTTGTCCGCATCCTTAAGAGCGATCGGCATCACGTGGTTGAAGAACGAAACCAGTCGCCAAAGGCGCTCGATGATGAGGGTGACCAGAGCGGCAGTCAGGCACCCCCAACCCACCGGAAAGCAGTCCATGTCGGTCGCCACGACGAGCAGAAAAAGGAAAGCCACCGTCGATAGGCCGAGACTCGCAATCGCCGTGATGAACAACGTCCGGACCTTGGCGCGGAAGCCTGGATCTTCCCTTAGCCAGTCCATCCTCGGACCTCCGCCGAGGGTGAGCAGGATCGTAAGTCCCGCGATGGCGAAGCCGAGCAGCGCGCCGCTGGTTGCCGACAGAGAGACAAAAAACGATTCCCGCGTTTCGGCGGGAACGGTCGCCAGAAGAACAGGCCCATCCCTGACCTTGTCAATCCCCAGATAGAGCAACCCGGCTGCGACCGGCCCGGCCAGCAGCCTCGCCCGGTCCAATGCCCTAGTCGAGCGCGTCGAGGTCGATTTCGTCTTTGACTTCGTCGTAGGCCCGTTTGACGGCCGAGAAGGCGGCATCTGCATCTAGCTCCCTCGTCCGTCCACCCCGATACGGGATTTCGACAGATCGATATAGCCGCTCTGAGAGCAGGTCAAGCCCAGCGACCGAGGTATCTGGGTCGGGCTTGCCTTCAACTTCAAGCTTTTCGAATATCTCATGTTCGGCATCACCGTTTTTCAGTTTGGTCAAGAAAGCCCGAACGCGGTCTCGGAAGCCTTGATCATTGCCCTCGGAGCGAAGGGTCAGGTCGGCGTAGACTCCCGTGTCGAAATTGTCCGCCGTCTGCATCAAGCCCTCCAGGCTCTCCGGGGCCGCAGCCTGGTGAGAGGCCATCGAGGGATCAAGCTTCACACGGAGAAGCCGGATATCTCCGAACTGGAGCGCGTGGTCTATGGCATCGTGACGGACCAGGCGGCGCATCTCACAATCGATATCCAGATGCTCTCTGAGATAGCGCCCAAACCGCTCGGCGCGCGGCCCATGGCCGAAGGCCTCGATGCCGACGACGCCCCGCTGAAAAAGGCGGATATGGATCGCCTCGGACAGACCCTCATGGTCTTCGAGGGGAAGGTCACTTTGATCGCCCTGTCCGTCGTCAACTCCCGGCAGTTCGTCGCGCCGCACTTTGTAGAGACGTATGCATTGCGGAGCGCTGGAGTCACAGACCTCGGCGCGAGAGATCTGTTCGCCGTAACCGTCCTCAGTTTTGAAATAGGCGTCTTCCCCGGTCAGCGCTTCAATTGCTTGGCAGATCGCGGCTCGGCTAATCGGCTCACCGGAATCGCTGTCGTAGATCCGGAAGAAGAAGACTTTGCGCTTGGCATCGCCGTAGACCATGAGGCGGCAGGCTAATAGAACTGACGCATACTTGACCTGGAACGTTCAAATATCCCGCACCTTGTACGTGCTCTGCCTACCTAGTTGCCAAAAAGTACAAGACGTTCCACCCCTACCGGGACAGGCCCGGCTCGCCGCCGCTTGGCTGCCCGGCTAGCCTGTCCCGTCGTGGAGAGGCTGCACGAGACGTTCGTTCGCCTGTGCGAGATTCGCAGCCCGACGGGGGAGGAGCGCGAGGTGACGGACACGATCGCCGCCGAGCTGCGTGCGCTCGGGCTCGAGGTGAGCGAGGACGACGCCGCCGGACCCGCTGAAGCGGGAGCCGGCAACCTGCTCGCTCGGCTGCCGGGACAGGGGGAAGACTGGGTGATGTTCTGCGCCCACGTTGACACGGTTCCCCACGAGGGCCAGATCGAGGTGGTCCAGTCCGACGGCGTCTTTCGCAGTGCCGGCGAGACGATCCTCGGCGCTGACAACAAGGCAGCGGTTGCGGTCTTCATCGAGCTGGTCGCCAAATACGCGGCCGAGCCGCCGCCGGTGGGGATCGAGTTGGTGCTGACCGTGGCCGAGGAGCAGGGCCTGCGCGGTGCGAAGGCCTTCGACGTTTCGGCCCTGCGCTCGAGCTGCGGCTTCGTGCTCGACCATGCCAGCAAGATCGGCGAGGTGATCGTCAGCTCGCCGACCCAGCAGCGCGTGCTCGCCGACTTTCACGGCGTGGAGGCCCACGCCGGGATCCGCCCCGAGGACGGCAGCAATGCGATCGCCGCCGCGGGGGCCGCGATCGCACGCATGGAGCTGGGCCGACTCGATGAGGCGACGACCGCCAACGTCGGCGTGATTCGCGGTGGCACCTCCGGGAACGTCGTCCCCGGCCACTGCGAGATCGTCGCTGAGGCGCGCAGCCTCGATGTCGCGCGCGCGGCCGAGGTCGCGGGCTCGCTGAGCGACGCCTGTGCCTGGGGGGCCAGCGAGCACGGTTGTGATGCCGACGTGCGGATCGAAGAGCTCTTTCGCGGCTACCGGATCCCGTCGTCATCGGCGGCGCTGGCGCTGGCCGAGACTGGACTGCGACGGGCGGGCTTCGAGCCCGAGCGCACCGCTACAGGCGGCGGTAGCGACGCCAACGCCCTGATCGTCGCCGGCTTCGACTGCGTGCTGCTCGCCAATGGCACCGCGGCCAATCACACGCCGCACGAGTCGGTCACTGCGCGCAGCCTCGATGCGATGCTGGAGGTCTGCGAGGGCATCGTCGCCGAGGCAGCCGCGGGTCCGGCGTGAGCGGCCGTTTGAAGCTGCGCCGCGGGGTCGTCGTCGGCGAGGCGCCGCTGACGGTCGAGATCGACGGCGAGCAGCGGCAGGCATGGGCCGACACGGCGCTGTTGGGCGAGATGCGCGAGGGCGATGAGGTGGTGGTCAACGTCGAGGCGCTCGATCTCGGGCTCGGCTCCGGTGGCTTCGACGTCGTCCACGTCAACCTCACCCGTGGCCTGAAGGGCGGTGGCCCGCCCGCCGACGAGCACGTGACCAAGCTCAACTACACCTCGATCCAGCACGCCGTCGACCCGGCCGAGCTTCCGGTGCGCTTTATCCGGTCTGGAGCCGTAAAAGGCGCACCGGAAGCCGCGAGGGCCGCGATTGCGGTCTTGGTGCTGCCGCTGCACGGGCACCTGGCGCCGGCGGCCTGGGCGGTGGCGCGGGCGGCGCCGGGCGCGAAGGTGGGCTACGTGCAGACCGGGGGCGGGGCTTTGCCTGGATCGCTGAGCCGCGACGTGACCGAGCTGCGCAAGCGGGGCCTGCTCTGTGGCCACCTGACTGCTGGCCCGGCTTACGGAGGCGAGCAGGAGGCGATCTCAACCCTCGGCGCGCTCGACGCCGCCGTTCACGAGTTGGGCTGGGATGCGGTCCTGGTCGGGCCCGGGCCAGGAATCGTCGGCTCGGAGACGAGGCTAGGGCACGGCGGCATCGCGGCGCTCGAGAGCGCCCACGCGTCCCTCGCACTGGGCCTGCCGACGCTGCTCTCGCCGCGCCTCTCGGGTGCCGATCCGCGCGAGCGGCACCGGCCGGTGAGCCACCACACGCTCACCGTCCTCGAGCTGCTGCTTGCCCCAGTCGAGGTGCCGGTCCCCGCTGGCAGTCAGGTCGCGATCGAGACGCTTGGCGACGCGCTCGGCGAGCGCCACGGCCTTCGCGAGGTCCCGGCCGACCTCGAGGGCTACGCCGCTGCCGGTCTGCCCGCCAAGACGATGGGTCGCACGCTGGAGCAGGACCCCCTCTTCTTCGCTGCGCCGCTCGCCGCGGGCGCTGCCTTGCGCGGCAAGGGTTGAGCGATGGCGGCGAGAACCAGCCGCCATGGCCGTTGCCGCGCCCCCGAGAGCCGAGTCCCGCTTCGCGGGGCTGACTCTCGACTTTCTCGCCTACCTCGAGCTCGAGCGCGGGCTCTCACGCAACACGCTGGACGCCTATCGCACAGATCTGCTCCAGTACGGCAAGTTCCTTGCCGATCGCGAGCTCGATGCGCTCGAGGTGGGGCCCGGTGAGATCAGCGAGTTCCTTGCCGATCTGGCCACGGGCGGGGAGGAACGACCGGCCTGCTCCTCGGCGACCGTCCACCGCAAGGCCGCCTGCCTGCGCTCCTTTTACAAGCAGCTGCGCCGCGACGAGCTGATTGGCGACGATCCCACGGCGGCGCTGAGCGCCCCGCGGCGGGCCAAGAAGCTGCCCCAGGTGCTCAACTACGCAGAGGTGCAAAAGCTGCTTGCCGCGCCGCGCGGCGACGAGCCCACTACGCTGCGCGACCGTGCTCTGCTCGAGGTGATGTACGCCTGCGGGCTGCGCGCCTCGGAGACGATCGGCCTGGAGCTTGGCGACGTCGACCTGCGGGAGGGATTCCTGCGGGCGCGCGGCAAGGGGAGCAAGGAGCGCCTTGTGCCGCTCGGGCGTCAGGCGATCGCCGGGGTCTCCGGCTACCTGCGCGGCGGCCGGCCGAAGCTGGTCGGCGAGCGTCACGAGGTGAAGCTCTTCGTCAACTTCCGCGGTGGGCCGCTCAGCCGCCAGGGTCTCTACAAGATCGTTCAGCGCAACGCCCGCGAGGCGGGCCTCGCGGGCCAGCTGAGCCCGCACACCCTGCGCCACAGCTTCGCCACGCATCTGCTCGCCGGTGGCTGCGACCTGCGCGCCGTCCAGGAGATGCTCGGCCACGCCGATATCTCGACCACCCAGATGTACACCCACCTCTCCGGCGAGCAACTCAAGGACGTCTACTTCAAGGCCCACCCGCGCGCCACCGCCTGACCAGCCGCTGACCTTGCTTTGCTCGCCATGGTGGCGAGGAAAGTCAAGGTCAGCGTCGTGTAGAACTGGCGGGATGCCCGAGCTGCCCGAGGTGGAGACCGTTTGTCGGCAGATCGAGCCGCAGATCGAGGGGCGCTGGATCGATTCTTTGGAGGTGCTCGACGAGCGCTGGTGCAAGCCAACTCTGCCAGCTGAGCTGGCAGAGGAGGTCGCCGGGGCGAAGATCGTCGGGCTGGGGCGGCGCGGCAAGTACCTGCTGCTGGGGCTCGCCGGCGGGCGCACCCTGGTCATGCATTTGCGCATGACCGGCAACTTGATCCTGGTCGAAGGCGAGCGCAAGCTCGATCCCTCCGGCGGGATGCGCCTCTACGAGAACGAGCGGTCTGTGTCCGAGCGACACCTGCGCGCCCGCTTCCGGCTCGACGACGGCCGCCAGCTCTGGTTCACCGATCCACGCCGCTTCGGCGAGGCCTTCCTGATCGCCGATGCGGAGCTCGACCGTCGCTTCGAGCAGCTTGGCATCGAGCCTTTCTCCGAGGAGTTCACGCCCGCAGCCCTGGCAGGGATGGCGACCGGACGCACGGCGCCGCTGAAGTCGTTCCTGCTCGACCAGAGACACGTCGCCGGGGTCGGCAACATCTACGCCGACGAGGCGCTCTTCCGCGCGCGCCTGCATCCGCTCTCGCCTGCGGGCTCGATGAAGCCCGAGCACCACGAGGCTCTGCGCGACGGAGTCGTCGCTGCGCTCGAGGCAGGCATCGAACGCGGTGGGGCCTCGATCGACGACTACCGCGACGGGCGCGGCGAGAAGGGCACGATGCAGGAAGAGTTCCTCGTCCACACCCGCGAGGGACTGCCCTGCCCGCGCTGCGAGACATCGGTCGCGCGGATCGTCGTCTCCGGGCGCTCGACCTACTACTGCCCGAGCTGCCAGGTGCGATTGCGGCGGCGACCGCGGAGGCGCCGTCCGGCCCGTCGGTCACCGTAGATCGGCTGTGGCCGGAACGACGCTGAAGACAGAGGCGGTGGTGCTGCGCAGCATCCGCTACGGCGAGGCCGATCGCATCCTCCATCTCTACTCGAAGACGCGAGGGCGGATCGGGGCGATCGCCAAGGGGGTGCGGCGACCGAAGTCGCGGTTCGGCGGGCGCTTGGAGCCTTTCTTCCGACTCGACCTGATGCTGCACGAAGGGCGCGGCGACCTGCTCACCGTCACGGGAGTGTCCACGCTCGACGGCTACCCGCGTCTGCGAACCTCGGGGCCGGCCATAGAAGCCGGAGCCCGGGCCTGCGACGCGGTGCTGCGATTGCTCGACTCCGCCGAGCCCAATCCGCCCGCCTACAACCTGCTCTGCCGCTACCTGGGCATGCTCGACGATCCGGCCGCAGAGCGGGCGATGAGCCTCGAGACCGCGCTCTCCTTCCGCCTGAAGCTGGCTCTTGCCGCTGGCTTCGCACCCGAGCTCGCCTCCTGTGCGCACTGCGGCGAGGCCGATCATCTGAGCGGCTTCTCGGGGGCGGCCGGAGGCGTCGTCTGTGCAAGCTGCGAAGCCGGTTCCTTTCCGCTCTCCGAGGAGGCACACCGCTTCATGGTCGCGGCGATCGGCAGTCCGCTGGCCGAGGCGCCCATGGCTGAGGAGCGGGCACTGCGTCAGGTCGAGCGGGCGGTGGGCGAGACCCTGGAGCATCATGCCCACGTTCAGTTGCGATCCGCGGCGTGAGGGTCGGTCCTGGCGGGGTTCCGCTTAACTTTTTGCGATGAGGGTGACGGGCTGGCGCCCGCTGCGCTGCGCGCAAAAAGTACAAGACGCTCCACCCCCGCCAGGACCGACCCTTAGGATCGACGGATGGACGCGACGGCGACGTTTGAGGCACGGGTGTGCGCCTGGGAGGAGGAGTTCCTCGTTCCGGAGGCGACACGTTCCTACCCGGCCCGCCGCCAAACGGAGGAGCCCGACAGCCCGGTGCGCACTCCCTTCCAGCGCGACCGCGACCGGATCGTCCACAGCAAGGCCTTCCGCCGCCTCAAGCACAAGACGCAGGTCTTCGTCGCTCCTGAGGGCGACCATTACCGCACCCGGCTCACCCACACGCTCGAGGCTTGCGGCATCGCTCGCACCGTGGCCCGTGCGCTCGGCCTCAACGAGGACCTGACCGAGGCGATTGGGCTCGGCCACGACCTCGGTCACCCGCCCTTCGGCCACGCCGGCGAGGAGGCGCTCGACGCGGCCCTGCGCGTGCGGTGCGGCACCGGCTTCAAGCACAACGAGCACTCGCTGCGTGTCGTCGAGGTGCTGGAGCGTGACGGTCGCGGCCTCAATTTGACCGAGCAGGTGCGCGACGGCATCCTCAACCACACCGGCTCCCGCAAGCCGGCCAGCCTCGAGGGTCGGGTCGTCAAGCTGGTCGACCGTGTCGCCTACATCAACCACGACATCGACGACGCGCTGCGGGCCGAGATCCTGCGCCCCGATGATCTCCCGGCGGCTGAGATCGAGCTGCTCGGGGAGAGCGGCTCGACGAGGATCGACAAGCTGGTGCGCGACATCGTCGAGTGCTCGCGCGGCGCCGGCGACATCGTGCAGAGCGAGGAGGTCGGTGGGGCGATGCTGCGTCTGCGCAAGTTCATGTTCGACCGCGTCTACCTGGGACCGCTGGCGCGCAGCGAGCACGAGCGCGTCCACCGCGTGATGCGGGGGCTCTTCGATCACTACACGGAGCGTCCCGGTGAGGTGCCTGTGCTGGACGCCGGCGCGAGCGAGTGCCAGCGGATCGCCGACTACCTGGCGGGGATGACCGACCGCTACTGCATGGCCAAGTACGCGGAGCTGACCGAATGGCGCTGATCTCGAACGAGAGCCTGGAGCGGGTCAAGCAGGCGAGCGACATCGTCGAGGTGATCTCGGCCCACACCGATCTGCGTCGCCAGGGGACACGCTGGGTCGGCCTCTGCCCCTTCCACGAGGAGCGCACCCCCTCGTTCTCGGTCGAGGCCCAGGAAAAGCTCTACCACTGCTTCGGCTGCGGAGTGGGCGGCGACACGATCAAGTTCGTCGAGGAAAAGGAGGGGCTTGGCTTTGCCGAGGCGGTGGAGTGGCTCGCCGAACGCTACGGGGTCGAGCTGGAGCGCGAGAGCGAGGATCCGCGCGCCGAGGCCAAGCGCCAGCAGCGCCGCCGCCTGGGGGAGCTGCTCGATCGAACGGCGAGCTTCTACGCCACCTATCTCTGGGAGTCCGAGGAGGCGGGCAAGGCGCGCGCCTACCTCGCCGAGCGCGGCCTGCGGGAGGAGGTGCTGCGTGCCTTCGCGGTTGGCTATGCGCCGAGCGCCTGGGACACCGTCCTCCTGCGTGGCCAGCGGGCCGGCTTCAGCGTCGCCGAGTTGCGCGGCGTCGGCCTTGCGCAGCGTGGCAAGAGCGGCGGCGAGTACGACCGCTTCCGCTCGCGGATCATGTTCCCGATTCGCGATCGGCGCGGCCGCACGCTTGGCTTCGGTGGCCGGGCGATGCGCTCCGACCAGGGCGCCAAGTACGTCAACACGGCAGAGACCGACTTCTTCCACAAGAGCCGCATGCTCTACGGCGTCGACCTGGCCAAGGCGGCGATCGCCAAGGCGGGGCGGGCGGTCGTGGTCGAGGGCTACACCGACGTCCTCGCGTTGAGCCAAGCGGGAATCGAGGAGGCGGTCGGCGTGATGGGCACGGCGATTACCGAGGAGCAGGTGGCCTCGCTCTCGGGGATGGTCGACGAGGTGGTGCTGGCGCTCGACGCAGATTCAGCCGGGCAGGAGGCGATGCTGCGCGCCCAGCGGGTCGCGAGCGGCCGCAAGATGCGCCTGCGGGTTGCTGCGATGCCGGCCGGCGAGGATCCAGCCGAGATGATCGCCGCCGAGGGCGGCGCAGAGCGCTTCCGGGCTCTGGTCGAGGAGGCGGTCGAGCTGACTGCCTTCCAGGTCGGCCTCGTGCTGGAGCGCACCGACGTCGGCTCGCCTGCCGAGCGCGATCGAGCGCTGGCCGAGCTGGCGCCGATCCTCGCCGGGCTGGGGGAGAGCGCCAGCCGCGATGATCTGGTCCGGCGCGTGGCGGAGCGCCTCGACCTGGAGCCGGCGATGGTGATGGGCCGCGTGGTCGCGGCGCAGCCGCTGAGCGGTGGCGGTGCGGACGGCCCCCCACGGCGGGAGCGATCCGCCCCCGCGGTGCGCAAGCCGGCCGAGCTGACATCACGCGAGCGTCGCGAGCGAGCGCTGCTGGCGATGTGCATCGCGCTGCCGCAGGAGGGGCGGGATTACCTGGCTCGCCTCACCGAGGAGCACCTCTCGCCCAGCGGCATGCGCGCTCTCGCCTGGCTGCGCGAGCATCCCGAGGACCCCGCCTCGAACCTGCCCCATGACGACTCCGAGCTGGCGGGGCTGATCACGGAGCTGATCATCGTCGCCCACGACGAGCCAGCCTCCGCCGAGGCGATGGAGCTCAATTACCTTCTGCTCGAGCAGCGCCGCCTCGAGGGCGAGATTGCCAGGGCGGGCGAAGCCGGCGACGCCGAGCATCGCGCCGCGCTCAGCCGCGAGCGCGCCGCCCTGGTGGAACGCATAGCCCACACCGAGCGAGTCGGCGGCTAATCGGTAAATTCCTCCAGGTCGTTCCGGGGTAGCTCAATCGGTAGAGCACGCGGCTGTTAACCGCGGGGTTGTGGGTTCGAGTCCCACCCCCGGAGCTTTTTCACGCCGGCGCGCGGCTCAGCGCCAGCGTCTCGACCAGCTCGGCGCCGCGCCGGGCGCCATCGTGGTTCCGCGCCCAGGTGGCGAGCTCTTTCGCTCGGCGCCCGAAAGCCGGTTCCCCGAGTAGCCGCTTCGTTGCCCAGCGCAGCGGCGCCGTGCGGCAGAGCCGCCAGGGCAGGGAGAGGCCGCAGCCGGCCCAGGCGACGCGCATCGCCGTCTCGCTCATGTCGCCGATGATCGGGCAGATCAGCACCGGGGTTCCAGCGCCGAGGGCGCGGGCGACGGTCCCGTGACCGCCGTGCGAGATGACGAGCGAGGCCGCCGGCATCAGCTGGCTGTAGCTGAGCCACTCGACGAGGACCGCGTTCCCAGGGACGTCGATCGGGCGCTGGGGAACGACGCGGTTGGTGGTCGCGACGACGCGCACCGGCTCCTTGGCGAGCGCGGCTAGAGCGGTGCGCACCAGATGGTTCTCGGAGTCGTGTGCGGTGCTGGGGGCGACGAGGATCAACGGATCGTCGCCGGGCGGCAGCTCGATCTCGGGGTGTGGCACCTCGAAGGTCATCGGTCCGGTCACCTCGATCCCGGTTGGCCAGTCCCGCGGGTACTCGAGCTGCGGGAAGGTGCCGACCAGCGCCAGGTCGGGGCTGATCCCGCCGTGGAAGCGCTCCACCGGCGCCAGGTCGAGCCGCGCCCGCTGGCGGTTGAGGTCGCGGCGCCCCTGCTCGAGCCCGATGTTCAGCGCCCGTTGCCCGCCTCGCCAGACCGCACGGCCAATCGGTGTGCGGGGCGGCTGCAGGCCAACGGCGAAGAAGGGAAGTCCGGGCTGCACCACTGGGTAGATGTGGGGGATCAGGGTCGCCAGCGGGATCCCGGCCCGCTCTGCGGCGAGGCTTGGCGCCAGGGTGAGGATGTCGCTGACTACCGCGTGCGGCTGCATCTCCTCGAGCAAGGGCAGCAGTGCCAGCGCCGCCTCCGCTGCGTGGGCTCCCTCGGGGGAGTCGGGGTCCGGCGGGGGGAACATCCGGTATTCCTCGGCCGCTGCGAAACCCAGCCCGGCGCCCTCGACGACGGCCCGCCGCTCCTCCCAGGTCTCGATCGTCACCTCGTGGCCCCGATCGCGCAGCGCCAACCCCAGCGAGATCGCCGGAAAGACGTGGCCTGGATCCCCGAAGGCGGCCACCAGGAAGCGCAGGTTGTCGCCCCCGCCGGTCACCGCGATGCCACCCTTAGGGCGTATCCAGGCCCTCGCCGGGTCGGGTGAAGACTATCTCGGGCACGTGGCAGTTGCGCGACGTGCGCAGCAGGAAGCGGACCGCCTCACCGAGGTCCTCGGGCCTGATCATCTCCTCGCCAGGCACCTGGCCCTTGGCAAACTCGGTCATCGGTGTGTCGACGAAGCCGGGCGCGAGTGCTGTGCACTGGATGCCAGCGCCCCCGGCCTCCCGGTGGGTTGACTGGGTGAAGTTGATCACTGCCGCCTTGGTCGCGGCATATATCGAGAGCCAAGCTTGGCCACCCTTGCCGGCGATCGAGGCGGTGTTGACGATCAGCGCCTTACCGTGCTCGGCACCCGCCTCGCGCAGCATCGGCAGGCCCTCGCGGGTGCCGATTATCAGTGCCCGCAGGTTGACTCCGAGCTGCATGTCGAGGTGCTTGGTCTGGATCTCGGCCATTGGAGCGCCGATGCCGACGCCGGCGTTGTTGACCAGGGCATCGAGGCGCCCGTAGACCTCGCGGTGCTTGGCGAAAACCCCGACCACATCCTCCTCGTCGGTCATGTTGGCGGCGACGCTCTGCACCTCGAACCCGGCGTCGCGCAGCTCCGAGGCAGCGGCCTCGAGCTTCTCCGGCCGCCGCGCGGCGACGGTCAGTGCGTAGCCCTCTTCGCCGAGCACGCGGGCGATGGCCAGCCCGATGCCGCTCGACGCTCCAGTTATCAGTGCCGCTCGCTCCGCCAACTCGCCCTCCTTCGCTCCTGTGTTGGCGCGGACCCTACCTCCCTGTGCTCGCTAGGCGTGCCCGGGCAGCGAGCCTGGCGCGCCGGCGCCTCAATAACATGACGGCCGATGCGCTCGATTCGAGCCTTGGCCGCTCTCGCCTGCCTGGCCTTGGCCGTAGAGATGATCATGGCCGGCTGCGGCGACGGCTCCGACTCCTCGGGAGACGGCTCGGCCACCAGCGTCGAAAGTCGTCCAGCGCCGCCCAAGAGCGCTTTTCCGAACGCCAAAGAACTCTCTCTCTCCGAGGTGCTCGAAGCCGGCGACGCCAAGCCCAGCACGCTGGTCGTCTCACCGGCTGCCCAGACGTTCTTCAGGGGTGAGAACCGCTACCCATTCGGCGTCTTCGAGCGCGACGGTAGGCAGGTCGCAGATGCCGAGGTGGCGCTCTACTTCGCCAAGGTGCCGGAAGCCAAAGGCGTGGGGAGCACGCAGGGCGGCGTCAGCCCTGGCGCTGCGCAGGCCAAGCGCCGCGTGGAATCGCGGGCACTCGACGAAGCGGCGATCGGCCCGTTTCCCGCGGCAATCGAATCGCTGCAGACCAAGCCGGCCTTTCGTGCCCAGACGACGACCAACGACCCCGATGCCGCGACCGTCGTCTACACGACCCAGATCGACTTTCCCAGCGATGGGGAGTGGCGCATTGCAGCCCTCATCAGAAAGGACGGGGAGCTGTCGGCCGCGCTGCTGCCGAGCGCCGACGTCGGCGCCTTCGCCGGCGTTCCGAGGGTCGGCGAGAAGGCGCCGCTGATCCACACGCCGACCCCAGAGGACACCGGCG